>ERZ791765.267-NODE-267-length-65290-cov-72.166383_pt1 | contig 65290 bp, 87 predicted proteins | sample MGYA00509949_ERZ791765 | MGnify/ENA primary metagenome ERZ791765 (study PRJEB30046, sample SAMN00791980) | human gut metagenome | study: EMG produced TPA metagenomics assembly of the A metagenome-wide association study of gut microbiota in type 2...
TTGTGTAAACTAGCTTCGTCAACTTCTGAGGCGGCGTAAAAGTTGTAAAGTGCTGGTAATGATGATGACGCTCTAAATCAATGTTATTCTCTTGAATATAGTCCAAGAGCTTGAAAAGAACCGCATGAGTGATTTGACAATCGTTTAGGGCCCTGTGCTGGATTCCGTCAATGGAGAAGTATTTTTTTAAATCCTTTAAACGGTGATGCGGCAGATCAGGTAAGGCAATGCGGGATAAACGCATGGTGTCCAGAAAATCGTTCTTGAATTCACAACCTAAACATCCTAGGAAATTATCATACAGGAAATTAATATCGAAATTAACATTGTGGCCAACAATAACAGAATCGCCTAAGTAGTCGTACAAATCCTTTGCGATATCCTTAAACTTAGGAGCATTAGCCAGCATGTCATCAGAGATTCCAGTTAATTCAGTAATGAAGTCATCTACATAATGAATGGAATCATCTTCGTCATCCTCATAAGGCGTAGGCTGTACATATGAGTGGAAAGTATCTATTTTTTCAGAGCCGGCATAACGAATACAGGCCACTTCGATAATTTCATCGAACCGAGGATTGTATCCAGTAGTTTCTAAATCCAATACGATATAATTGTCTGGCAACGACAAAAGAGAAGAACCCTTATGGCGCGTATACTTTTTCCCATCTTCATGAGATGAAGTCATTGAAAGCGTTATTGCATCTTTATTCATGGATATACTAAACATATTACCACCTCATTTATTTTTAAAGTCCACAATAATCAAATTGCCTCGTCGCTCTTAACCTTTGGAGCGATGGCATCATATTGAATATCTAAAATAGCTAGTACGGATTGCTTTCCAGTAGGGGGTAAGCAGCGAAATTTTTTAATCATCATTTCCTCTTCAGGAGTACATTTGAAATAGCTATTATTGACGGGCGATGTACCATAGAGTGTATCAAGATTTACATTAAAAAAATCTGCAAACATTTCTAATACTTCAAAACTTGGTTTTCGTTTTCCATTTTCATACATGCTAATAGAACTTTTGGCTAATTCCAGCTTTTTTGCAAGTTCTTCTTGAGTTAAGCCCCGCTCTTTGCGCAGTTCTCGCAATCGTTGTGAAAAATCCACGACTATCACACTCCCTTTTTTACATATTATCACGCTATGTGAAAAGATACAATGAAAAGTTCACATTAAGTGTTTACAAGTTTGACAAAACGTGGTACACTTTAAGTGAACAAAGGAGGTGTACAATATGGTAAGCAAAGAAAAAATTGGCCAACGCCTTACTGCATTACGCAATCAAGCTAGAAAGACACAACAGGAAGTTGCAGAGGCAAACGGCACTTCCGTGTCAGCTATTGCGATGTATGAAGCTGGGAAACGCATTCCAAGAGACGAAGTGAAAGTATCGTTAGCAAATTATTTTCATCGCTCTGTCGAAGAAATTTTTTTTACCCCGTGAGTACACTCTAAGTGACCTTAATAAAAAGAAGAGATGAAAACATGACAAGCAAGGAAAAAGAAATTTTAAAGACCCGGTTCCAGCAACGCTGGGCCGAAGCCATTACCAAACAGGAATGAGATAGGCAGAGGATACAAAGATGAAGCTAAAAATCATGGAAATTATGGTCGTTGTGGTGGTAGCACTTGCGGGCCTGGGCATCGAGTACTGGATTTACTACAACGGGATGCTCAAAGAACACATGACGTTTTTTGAATTTCTGCTGCTCATCGGCAGAAGATAAGGAGATGAAAACATGGAAGAATATAGAGAATATGTAGATAAACGGGGATGGTGTTACGCGGCTATACCGCTCATCGGTAGCGAATCATACGCTATTTGCTATCAGAAGAAGCCGGGCGGCGGCTGGCATCGGGTGAAGGCCGTTCCGGTATGCATAACCTGGGATGAAGCAAAACGACGTTGCGATGAACTGGCAGCTAAGAAAGGATGGAAGAGATTGTGAATAAAAAGGAAAAGGAATTTTTAGAAAATAACTTGTATTTCAACTATTTAAGGCGTCTGCGCACACAGGCGAACATGAAGAACGACAAGAGCAAGCAGGCCCGGATCATGGCCCAAGTCTCGGAATTTGCCGCCGAAGAAGCGGAAGTAATTTGCAGGCACTTGATTCCAGGCTTGGACGTTGAAAGCGTCAAAAAGAGAGCTAAGGAAACATTTGAATTAGAGAAAGGGTAAAAAAATGGAAGACATAAAAATAACGATGAAGTTGGAAAAGAATGAACATGAACTCGTAAAAGCCGATTTCCAACAGAAATTACGGACGCTAAGAGCGTTTGAAGAAGCGCTAAGAGAAGCGGACAAGCATTTTTACTTGCGATTGATGAACGATGAAACCGTGGAAATTATAGATCTGCTGTCTGAATCTAAACGGTATGTCAATATTGCCTGCGATAACGCAGCGGCCATGATGTATGACATCTTTCGCCAGGCTGGTGACTGGATTTTGTAGGGCTACTTATATTGTAGCCGAAAGGAGGCGTTACACCATGACAAAACGGTTCGGAATTGAAATAAAAAAAGCCCGCAAAGATGCGGGAATGACGCAGGAGCAGGCAGCGGAAGCATTAAATGTTTCCGTGCGAACATATGCCAAATACGAAGGCGGGGAAATCCTGCCAGGTGACGACATGGTTGCCAGCATGATGCAGGTCTTTGAAAATCCGTGCCTCGGCTATGCATATTTGTCGAAAGAATCGGCAGTCGGCAGGATGATTCTGCCGAAAATCGGAAAAATTCCCGGCATCGCGGCCGGGGCCATGCAGTATCATGTAGCCCTGGCAGATGCGAACAGCGACTGCATCCGGCTTGAACGTATCTGCTGTGATGACAAAATCACCATGGCCGAAGAAAGGGACCTGAGTCCCATTGTAGAGAAAATCTTTGATTTAGCCGGCAAGGGATTGACGCTCTATCTGACCTGTCCGAAACGGACACAAAAAAAGAACCGCTCGGCGGCAACCGAACGGCTCTTATGCGGGAAATGAACAAAAAAGATAAGTCTACAGATATTGTAGCACGAAGCAAAGAAAGCCGCAATAGAGAGAGGCAACCACATGGGAAATCAAATAAATGACGGGCCATGGGCCGAAATAAAGCAAATCAATGAAAAAGCGGAGCGAATCAATAAAAAAGCGGAGCGAATCACCGCGATTAACGTCTTAATCCTCGTTTTGCATATTGCAATATTCATGATGGGGAAGTAAAAAGGGGCGATAGTATGGAAAAGAAGCTGGAACCGATGAAATTGAGCGACCAACTGACTTGGAACCGCAAGGAATTGGCGGAAGTCACCGGGCGCAGTAAAGAAGTCGTCGACCAATGGATCTATGAAGGGGCGCCATGTTGCCGGGAAGGGCATACGTACGTCTTTGAGCGTACGAGCATGATTGCCTGGCTTCGCGCCCGGGCCGTGAACCGGACGGGGATGATCCGCAAAACAGAAGTATATGACGACATCTTCCCAGGGATTGAATTGGCATAGGAGGGAAAAACATGAAAACGATGAAAATATATGACCATCAACTGGCCGCAAAGCAGCCGTCGAAAAAAGGGAAAGTGGCCCGCCTGGCCGTAACGATTTTGCTTGCCTTTGGCATCGGCGTCTATGCCGGCACGGGTATCGGGAATATCGGCCAGGGGCCGACAGTGGCCGCCGATGATGTGGACGTACATGTCGTAGAAGACGGTGAAACATTGTGGGACATTGCCCGCAGTGTCGCCGATGCACGCGGAGAAGACATCCGCGAAACTATCTACGAAATTCAAATCAACAACGGCTTGCAGGAAGACGACAACCTGCAACCAGGGCAACGTATTATTATCCGATAGGAGGGATTGGGATGAAGACAATCAGTAAGGATGCACTGAGGAACATGCTCAGGCGAAAAGAAGGCTGGAAGCTGGTGCCGGACGGCGTGAAAGATTTGTTGACCGACGTCGTCTATAAACAACTGGCAAACGGGACATGGAGCAACGGAAACCCGGAAGCCATTTTTATAGCTAACGGCTACTATTGCGTACGCTATCAAAATGGCATGTGGTGGCACTATGATCTGATTCATAAAACGTGGTTTTAAGGAGTGGAAGAATGGAAGAGCTGGAAAGAAAATGTATGATTTGCGGGCATGTCTTTACCTTGGACTTACGAGGGAGAAAAAAGAAAACGTGCTCAGCTTGTCGAGAACGGATATTGCAAGAGCATGATAAATATGAAGCGGAATTTAACCGCGGCGAAAAGCCGGCCCCCGATTTCTGTATCGTCTGTGGCAAGCAGATAGACAATCCACGAACACGGAAATATACGTGCAGCCCGACATGCCGGCGGGAAATGGTCAACGTCGTATGCAACCGCTAGCAACGGAAGAAGCGGAAAATCATGAAGCTCAAGCGGATGCAGGAAAAAGCCAGAGAAAAAGAAGAAAAGGCCAAAGACGAGGAATTTGCCAAAGAAATCAAAAAGCAGTTCCGTAAAGGTCATCGCCCGCCGAAACCGAAAACCTATACCCCGGAAACAAAAGAATTGAGCAGTATGGGGCAATGCATCGAAGAAGCCCGCGCGATGGGATTATCATACGGGCAGTACATGGCCCGGAAAATAAGCATGAATAAGAGGGCTGGTGAATGAGCGATGATTAGTATGTTTACTCAGAAGCGCAAGGAAAAAGAACGGGCACTGATTGCCGGGGATGCATCGGCGGAAGCGGTAACAGCATTGATTTTTATGGCTCTAAATGTAAACCGAAAGGCATCCCATGCTACGGACATAAGCCCCGGCTTCGACGATCGCCACGGACGCGGGCATTGAAGCGGAATCAAGGAGGAGAATGAAATGATTAATGATAAGGTGGCCAAGATGGCCGTAAATACCTTGAAAAAATATTGCAATACAAGCCTTAAAACGTGCAACAAATGTGCTGTAAAAGATGCGTGTAGTATGTCACGCCAAGTATTCGGAAATATGGATAAAATTAACGACGTGGGAACATTTGAAGACTGGCAGAAGCCAGCTAAAAAGCCCCCGAAGTTCGACATTACGTTGAAAAACAGCGCAGGTTTTCGGAAGTACATCAATGAAATCTTTTTGCGGGAGGCGGAAAAATACGGGCTCCCGATGAACCCGGCCAGCTCGATAAAATGGTCCGAAAACGGGAAAATCAAGGTCACGTTCGTCGATGATAACATGACGAACTACATTGGCGTGGCGAAATGCCACCCGGACGACGCTTTCAATCCGGAAATAGGCATCAAACTGGCCATCGAAAGAGCGGCCCAGGCGATGCATGCGCCGTTCGTTCCGGCAGAAGGCGAAACTTATTATTACGTTGATGACGAGAATCTCGTATACAGCACTATTAACCACAATACCAACAAAGACGCCTTGAACATCGCAGTTGGTAACTGCTTCAAGAAGCATAAACAGGCGCAAGCTAATGTAGACGCTATCATGCAACGAATTGAAAAATCCACGAAGTTGCTGGAAAAATTACGAGATCAAGGGGATGAATGACATGGGCCATTACAAGCAAACGTCGAGCAAAGATAGGAGGTGCGTATTTTGAAAAAAAATAAACTTGTACGACCTATTCTAAAGTGGGTAGGCGGAAAACGACAACTTTTGGAAGAAATAGAGAAAAGACTACCAAAAAGAATTTCCTATTATGTCGAGCCGTTTGTTGGAGGAGGAGCGGTCTTATTTGACAGGCAGCCTCAATATGTACGAATCAACGATTATAACAAAGAGCTGATTAATGTATATAGGGTAGTCAGAGACAACCCAGATGCTTTAATAGCAGAACTCAAGAATCACGAAAAGAAAAATGACGAATCTGGTAGCGAATGGTTCTACTTTGTTCGAGGTATAGATAGAACGCCCGAGTTTGAAAATTTGTCAGATGTCAAGCGTGCTGCACGCATTATTTACCTAAACAAGACTTGTTACAACGGGCTTTTTCGTGTGAATTCTGCTGGACAGCTTAATGTTCCATATGGTCGATATAAACATCCTAATATTGTCAACGAAGTTGGCATTCGTGCACTGCATGGATATTTTTGCAATGCAAATATCGAAATGCGCGAGGGTGATTTTGCGGATTGCTTAATAGACCTACCTAAAGGGGCATTTGTGTATTTAGACCCGCCATATATGCCTATTACTGCAACCTCTGCATTTACTGGCTATACGCAAGGCGGTTTCGAATACGATGAGCAAGTACGCTTACGAGATGAATGTGTCAAATTGCGTGAGCAGGGCATACATTTCTTGCAATCAAATAGTGACCGCGAAGAGATTCGAGAGCTATACAAGAGTTTCAAAATTGAAACAGTAGATGCAAAACGCTCTATTAACTCCCGTGGTGACAGACGTGGCACAGTGAAGGAGGTGTTAATTAGTGACTGAGACAATTAGCAAAACAGATAATGCCTGGTTGAAGCTTTTCGAAAAATATCCGGAATCGACCTGGAAATGGCGTTTCATGAAGGTGGCTGATGCAGAGCAATGACCGAACGAGAAGCGCAGATCTTGATTGCAGACCAGCTTGGCCTCAGTGTAGTCTCCATCCCGAACGTCAGCGTACCGATTGGCAGCTGGAATTGGTATGAAGCCGATTTGATTTATTTTCGGCCGAAAAGCGGATATTTGACCGAAGTGGAAATAAAGATTGACTATCAAGATTTTGTTCATGATTTTGAGAAAAAACACTATCATGACGACCGGGATGTCAAGTATTTCTACTATGCGTTCAGCCACGAGCTATGGGAAAGCCGAAAGACTGATATTTTAAATGTACTGGCCGATAAGAATCCGGATGCCGGTATCATGACGATTCCCACGCCTGCGTTTCCGAACCTTATTATTCGGCGTGCCAGGCCGAGAAAGGGCGTCGATAGATTGACGCCGGAACGGCAAATGAAGTACATGCGCATCGGAGCCTATAAGTGGTGGAAGAGACATTCGGAAGAAGTCATTAGAAGATGCATTGAAAATGAATACAGGAAGGTGACGAGAAATGCGATGGGTAGATGCAAATAAACAGCTTCCGATTCCGAAGCAGCGGGTGCTGATAGCGATGCACGCCGGCACGGAGTGGGAATTTAAAGCCGTCGGGGTGTTTTGCCAGGATCATTGGCTCGTAGACGGGGAAACCCGTCTCATCCCGATGAAAGAAGTACAGTATTGGGCGCCGATAGCTTCGACGCCGAAGAGATAGGAGAGATAGCATGGGAATCACCGATGAAGAAATGAAAAACGCGTTGAACACAATTATTAAAGGCTGTGAGCAGCAGGAAGATTGCATGCGCTGTCCCATCGAATGGCAGTGTAATCGTATGGTAGCCGATCAGACACGGCCCAATGGCGTAGGACAAGTGCCGAAAGTTTCCAGGGCTGGCGAAAAATACTATTATGCAGATTCATTAGGAGTGGCAATAGAAAAAACGACGCGCTACGATTTGTTGGATAAAATCAACATGTCTGTGCGCAACTATTTCCTGACAACATGGCAGGCCAAACAATACGCAGAGGACATGAAAGGGATGTGGCCGATAATCTTTGAAACAGTACATCATGAGCATCTCAGGATGAAGCGGAACAACAGGCGGAGGGCCATAAAGAAAATGAAACACCACGGCATCCCGCTTACGGCCTTAGATGGCAAGGGAGACCCATATGATCCAAAGAATAAATGAGGTGGACAGATGGAAAACTGGTACAAGCCGGGACCGGTGCGCATCTCTTACATCGAGCCGGACCCACGGCCCAAGAAGCCGAAGCGGAACTGGGAAAAATACAGTGACATAATGGCCTATCAGGCTAAGACTGTCGAAAAGATCCGCAAGCGGCTGGAACACGCAAAACGGAAATAGGTGGCATGAATGAAGCGTTGTTATTATTGCCATAAAAAATTGACCGGACGGATACACTACGTTGTCACCCCGTCCGGCAATTTAGCGCCTGTCTGTGCTGACGACCGGGAGTGCAAGCCCAGAGGCATCACCTGCCATGGAGACAAAACCAAGGCAAAGAAACAGCCACGGACGCGGGCGTTGAAGCGGAATCAATTTGGAAGAAATTAGCAGAATATGAGGTGATGGAAGCATGGTGGAGGACTTCGGAGATTTTGATCCGGAATATATCAGACTGACAGAGGATAAGCGGGAAATATATGACTTCCGTTTTTTTAATGGGCACGGCGCCTGTGTTATGAGGACATTTTGGGCAAGAAGTGAGCTTGACGGTATAGGCCGAGAACAGTGGCTATACATTGTTTTTCTGACGAAAAAGAAGGAAGGCTACTGGCTGTTAGATAATGATCAACGACTCAATGATGAAATTATGAACGGATTCGGGCAGTGTTTAGAGCCGCAAGACGTTGAAAAAGTACTGAAAAGGATAAGCAGTCTGCCAGATTACGAAGCATACAAGAAGGGAGAGAAACCAGTGGATATTAGTATGAGCCGGATACGGCGGGACATTGACCGGGCCTGTGAAGCAGGGCGGCAATACACGATTATCCCGCGGACCGGCGACAATCATGTCGACGCGGCTATTTGCACGACAATGGAAGCGGAAGGGTACAAAGTGGCCCGGAATCAAAATAAGATCTTAATCAGTTGGTACTAAAAGGAGTGGGAGAAAATGTTAATGATTTATGTGAGCCACCCGTGGGGCGGCAAAAGAGGAAATGAAATTAACGCCGATGAAGAGACGACCAAACTGCAATTAGATTATGACGACGTCGTCTTCGTGTCGCCCATCCATGCGATACGGACCGGAGGCTATAATAAAGTCGATTATGTGGACGGCCTGGCTTATGCCATCGAATTGATGCGGCGATGCGATATTGTCTATGTAGCACCAGGCTGGCGGGAAAGCACCGGATGCCGGGCCGAAGTGGAAGAAGCACGACGGAAAAACATACCGATTGTGACTAATCGCCAGCAGCTGGAAGAGCAGCTGGAAAGAACCTGTGAATTGACGTCGAAAATGTATTACCAGCCGGTACGGCGGCAATACGTCTGGAATTTGCTTGAAGAAATCGGGGGATATCATGCATAGCATACGTAAAACATTGATGGCCTTGATCGCCATATCCTTTACGACTTGGATTCTGATCGGGGCATGTATTTACATGATCTTCTTATGGTGACACGGGATAGTACAGAAAAGACGCCAGCGTATATATATTGCCAAATTTGCGGGATGCCTATTATGAACTGCGTATATTGCCCGAAAGAAGAAGGCGACATCTGCCAGATCCATTGCCTGGCATGTCCGCACTTTGAAACATATTCAGGATGCTGGCACTGCACATACAAAAAAGACGACGAAGAGACAGCCAAATAGGCAAGGTCTCTTTTCGCCTTATATATGTATTATATAAAAATAAGAGGCTGGGCCTCTTAGGGGCTAGTAGTAGGCGTTATATTTAGTACCGTTTTTATAAAAATCAATGAAAAGAGGTGACAGATGTGGGATTCGTACGCAATGTGAAATATTTCTGTGGAAAAGAATACGTAGAAATGGATCTGTTCGAGATGGCCGACATGCGGGAACGAGGTCGGAAGATGCGGGGCAAGAAAATCAATCTGTCATCTGCTGACCAGGTACGCCGGAATCGGAACCGGGCGGCCCGGACATTTTTGCAGAAAGTGCATACGAATTTCACAGCTAACGACATTTACCTTACGCTGACCTATGATCTGATGCATCGGCCAGAAGATACGAAGGCTGCTAAACGGGACTTCCACAATTTCATACGCCGGATAAACCGCCGCCGGAAAAGACTCGGCCTGAAACCCGTGCAATACATGGGGACCATCGAACGCAAGGGCGAAAATTATCACTTCCACATGATTATCAGCGGCGGCCTGGACCGGGACGAACTGGAAAATATTTGGGGCAAAGGATTGAGCAACGCCAGCCGTCTGCGCATCCACGACCAGGAATTGATGCAAAAGTTGTGCAAGTACATCCTGAAAGAAGCCCGCGACAAAGAAAAGTACGAAAATACCTACATCTGTTCGCGGAATTTAAAGAACCCGGTTGTCAAGAAAAACGACTGGGCCTTTAGTCACAAGAAACTGAACGAACTGGCAGGGCTGACAGACTGCCGGGAAATCTGGGAAGCTATGTATCCCAAGTATGAATTTATCGAAGCCATGTCAACCTATAATGACATGACGGGTTGGCATGTGACTGTCAAAATGAGGAGGAAAGAAGGGAGTGCATGAATACACTCAAAATAGTGATTCCCGGGCCGCTTCCGGGACTCAACGAGTACGTCAAGGCAAACCGGGCCAATCCACACACGGGAAGCCGGATGAGCCGGGCGGCTCACGAAATCTGCAAGACCGGCATGATTAAATACAACGGCCGTCACATCAAGCGGGGGCGGTTTATTTTCTCGTGGTATGAAAAGAATCAGCGTCGGGACAAAGACAACATTGCCTTTGCAAAGAAATTTATCCTGGATGCCCTGCAAGAAATGAAGATCCTGAAAAATGATGGCTGGGCCGAGGTGGCCGGCTTTGAGGACCGCTTTTTTGTAGACAAGCATAATCCACGGGTCGAGGTAGAAATTTACGAGGAAGGGAATGAAGACGGTGAAGCAGAACAGAAGGGTACGAAAGATTAAAGTCGATAAGCAGGGGAAAATATCCATTGACTGGGAAGTTAGGCCCGAAGGGCTATCAACGTGGGACGAATATCACATGAAATGTTCGGACCTGGCACGGCCAGAATTTTATAACGCCCTGGTAGATTTGCGCCAGGATGTATTGACCTTGCTGGAATATCCCAAGACATGGCTGGACGATATTCTTGTCAAAGGTGTATCATTCAGCTACAGCGACGACGGCATCAAAGGGGCCGTCATCTCGGGACAGCGGACGTTGCAATACTCGGCGTCACCGGCAAATTTCAACACGCCGCATAAACCGTATGAGATGTACAATGAGAACGCCATAGACGAAGACGGCATCATCGTCATGCCCGAAGAAATCCAGGAGCGCTTAGACGTACTGGACGATGAAGCCAACAAATATATTGACGGCGACCGGGCACAAATGGAACTGAAATTTGAAGACGCGAGCAAACCAGATAAACAAGAAAAATCAGCATAGAAAGGGTGAAGTGATGTGACAGCAGAAGAGTATTTGAAGCAGTATGCAGTGATGCGGGCGGAAGTGGAACAGAAAGAGCGTCTGATCCGGACAATGGGGCGGGAAATATTCGGCGGGCCATCGGACCGGATAACGTCGGTCATGGCGGGAAGCCTGGGCCGGTCCAGCCAGGGGAACTACTGGGACCCGAAAAGCCTGAAAAAATTCAAAACCGAGCTGGACAAGCAGGAAGACCGGGTCAGGGATATGCGCAATTTCATGATGCGGCTCATTAACCAGATTGACGGCCTGGATGACGGCAAAGACCGGGCGCTGCTAAACGGCTACTATGTCCAGGGCATGACATGGGGAGAGCTGGCCCGGCAAATGAACTATGCCGATGTGTACGTTAGAGGATACTTGAAATCTGTCGCACTCAATCACTTCGACAAAAAATATCACGAATTTCTTGTCACTTATCAACATGTTACAAAATAATACACCTTGACGTGATATACTGTAATCAGTCAAAGAGGGGATGATGGGGCCCAGATAGGAAGCGGCGGTCCCACATCCCACACACTTGACAACTCTGGTGATTCCACCTTCTCATGCCTCAAAGGTAAAGCACACAAGGAAAGAGCGTCCTGCAAAGGGCGCTCTTTTACTATACCGGAAAAGGAGGGGGCCAGAGAAAACGGGGGTGCCTGGAAAAAATAGGGGTGCCTCGGAAAAACAGGGGATGCCTGAAACACGAAAAGAGAAAGGAAGTCGACGTCATGGCCCGTGACTTTGCCAAGGCTTTTTACAACTCACAACGATGGCGCACGTGTGCCAAGGCATACGCAGCGTCGAAGCTCTATATCTGTGAGCGATGCCACAACAAGTTTGTCCGGCATGACGGAAAACGGCAGCGGTGGATTGTACATCACAAGATACCGTTGACGCCGGACAACATCAACGATCCACGCATCGCCTACGGGTGGGACAACCTGCAGTTCTTATGCATTGAGTGTCACAACCAGCTGCACAGCAAGCACCACTCAGGACGACGATGTCAGTTCGATGCCGACGGCAACCTTTTATATTTTAAGTGATGAAGCTTTGACACCCCCCACCTTTAAGCCGCCACTTAAAGCTGGATGACGCCGGGGGCGGGCTTTTCTTTAATACAAACCCCGCGCCCGAGGGGGGTGTAGTCCATATATACGCGTAAGAAGATTTAGCAAAAAGAGGAGAGGAGGGATGACATGGCCAAACTTCAACCCAAAACGATACTGAATCGGCGAATTAAGGAATTGAAAGAGATTTTTTCCGCCGTCGATTCGGACAAAATGAAGGTCATCGAACCGTCACTGATCCAGGCGGCCAAGATGGAATTGTACATCGTTGACCTGGCACGTCAGCTCGATGATGCGGGCTTTGTAGAGACCTACCAGAACGGAGAAAACCAGACTGGGAAAAAAGAATCGACCGAGTCCAGGGCCTACAGCACCATGGTCAAGAACTACAATGCCGTCATCCGGACCCTGCTCGGCTGCTTGCCAGAAAGCGAACAGAAAGGCGCAGAAGACGAAATGCTTGCCTTTTTGAAATCGCGGACGCGTAAATGAACTACATCGAAAGCTATTACGGCGCCATCGAAAGCGGCAAGGTCGTCACATCGGAAAAGATTCGACGGACTTATAAGCACCTGGTGGCCAAGATGCACGACCCGGACAGCGCGTATGTATATGACGACGACAAAGCCAACTTTGCCATTGATTTCATCCAGACCTTTTGCAAACACAGCAAAGGCAAATGGGGCGGAAAGCCATTAGTCCTGGAGCTGTGGCAGAAGGCGGCGACGGCGGCTCTCTTCGGCTTCGTCGATAAACGGACGGGCTTGCGGGAATATCGGCAGATGGTCCTTATCGTGGCCCGTAAAAACGGGAAATCGACATGGGCCGCCGGCATGGCTCTATACCTGCTGGTCGCCGACGGCGAAGCGGGCCCGGAAATCTATTCCGCTGCCACAAAAAGGGACCAGGCAAAGATCATATGGACCGAAGTGCGCCGGATGATTAAGAAATCGCCGGCTCTCAACAAACATCTCAAATGTCTGGTAGGCAGTATCCGCTGCCGATTTAACGACGGCGTCTTTGAACCGCTGGGGTCTGACAGTGACAAACTGGACGGCCTGAATGTTCATGGTGCCCTTATCGACGAACTGCACGCCATCAAGGACAAGAACATCTATGACGTCCTTATCGACGGCATGACAGCCCGTGAACAACCGGTATGCATCATCACGACGACAGCCGGCACCGTCCGGGACAACATTTTCGACTTGAAGTATGACGAATGTGCCCGGATCGTGGCAGGCTATGGCGACCCGGAAGGCTATCACGACGAAACCATCCTGCCCCTGGTATACGAGCTGGACAAGCGGGAAGAATGGACGGACCCGGCCGCCTGGGCAAAAGCAAACCCGGCCCTGGGAAGCGTCAAAGATAAAGAGCAGCTGGCCCATAAGGTCTATCAGGCGCAGCATAATCCGCTGCTGGTCAAGAACCTGCTCTGTAAAGACTTCAACGTCCGCGAAACAGCGACGGAAGCGTTCTTGACATTCGAGCAGTTGAACAACGAGGCCACCTTTGACCTGGATGCACTGCATCCGCGGTACGCCATCGGCGGCGTCGACTTGTCAGCGACGACCGACTTGACGTGCGCGACGGTCATATTCAAAGTGCCGGAAGACGACGTCAATTTCTACGTCCATCAATGCTACTGGATACCGGAAGACCTGCTGGAAAAGCGGGTGCGCGAAGACCGCGTACCCTATGACATCTGGAAAAAGCGCGGCTTTGTCCGTACCAGCCCAGGGAACAGTATTGATTACCGGCTTATCGTCCAGTGGTTTGAAGAGATGCAGAAAGAGCATGACATTTACCTGTACAAAGTCGGCTATGACGCCTGGTCAGCAAAATATTTCGTCCAGAACATGGAAGAGATCTTCGGCGAGCCGGTCATGGAAGCGGTCATACAGGGCAAAAAGACGTTGAGCGGGCCGATGAAGAGCCTGGCCGCTGAATTGGATGCCAAGCACATCATTTACAACAACAACCCGGTACTCAAGTGGTGCATGGCCAACACGTCCGTAGACGTAGACCGCAACGGCAACATCCAGCCGTGCAAGCTCCAAAATGCCAAGCAGCGTATTGACGGCATGGCGTCTCTGCTGGATGCCTACGTCGTCTATGAGCGCAACCGGGAAGAATACGACAATCTGCGATAGGAGGTGAGACGATGCAATTACGCAGTATATTCCAGAAAATTTTCGGATCCGAAAAAAGTTATGCCGGCGCCGGCACGCTGAAACTGCTCAACAGCTACAACAACGTGTACACGCCGTGGGACGGCAACGCATACGACGACTCGACCGTCCGGGACTGCATCGACACCATCGCCAGGCACTTCGGCAAGATGCGGATACGGCATATCCGCCGGAGCGACGGAAAAATCGTAGAGACGGTACAAGACAAGCTCAATTACCTGCTGAGTACCAAGCCTAACGACTTCATGACAAGCAGTGAGTTCCTGGAGAAATTCATTGCCCAGTATTACAGCTACAACAACGCCTTCATTTATATCCAGCGCGACGTAAATGGGGGCGTTGTTGCGTTATGGCCGTTGGATTTCTCCATGGTAGAACTGCTACAGAAGGGCAGTGACATCTTTTGCCGGTTTACCTTCGGCGGCGGGAAGCGGACGACCGTACCGTATACCGACATCGTGCATGTCCGCCGGCACTATAACCGGGACGACTTTTTCGGCGACGATAATTGCCGGGTCATCAAAGAGGACCTGACGACGCTTAGGGCCTGCAAGGCATCTATCATCAACGCCGTGAAAAACTTCGGCGCCTTGCGGGGCATCATCAAGTGGGCGCAGGTACTGCGGCCAGAAGACGAAAAGGCAGCATGGCAGCGCTTCGTAGAAACGTATGCCTCGGGCAAGAACGGCAGCGGTATCGGGTCACTCGATAAAAAGGCCGATTTCCAGCAAATCAACACGACGGTCACGACATTCGACGCCAACCAGATGCAGTACACGAAAGAAACTATCTATGAGCACTACGGGCTGAATGCGAACATCGTCAAAGGCAATTACAAGGAAGACGAATACATTGCCTTCTATGAATCGGTCCTTGAACCGGTAGCCGTGAAGCTGTCCCAGGAACTGACAGACAAGCTCTTTACTGAGCGGGAACAGGGATGGGGCAACGAAATCATCATGGAAACGAACCGGCTCAGTTATATGAGTGTCGCATCTAAAATCAAGGTCTGCCAGGCCCTGACGCCTATCGGCTGCATCACGATCAACGAAGTTCGCGAAATGTTCGGCTATGCCGGCGTAGAAGGCGGCGACAAGCGACAAGTTAGCTTGAATTACGTCAATGCTGACGATCAAAGTTTGTACCAGACCGGGAAAAACGGCGACAGCAGCAGTGATGATAATGGCGACGATGCGGAAGGAGGTGACGACGATGCAGGAACGAGTAAAACGAATCATGACAGTAAGGGCGGCACTGCAGAATGACGATGCGGCCGGCGACGAAAGAATGATTGTCGAAGGCTATGCAGCCGTCTTCAATAGCCCTACGGTATTATGGAAATCGAGCTGGTCGGGCATAACGTATATGGAACAGATTGACCCCAATGCCTTCGCGGAAACGAATATGAACGACACTATTTTTAATTACAATCACGGCGACACGGCGTTAATCCTGGCCAGTGCCAAGAGCAAGACCCTGACCATGGAAACCGACGCCAAGGGGCTGAAAATCCGGGCTGAAATCGCTGATACGAGTGTCGGCCGGGATATTTACACGCTCATCAAACGGGGCGACCTGGACAAAATGAGTTTTGCTTTTGACATTACCAGTCAAACCATCGAGGAAGACAACGAAGAAAATACGCACTTGCGTACCATAACAGGCATCGGGAATCTGTATGACGTCTCCGTTGTCAATTTCCCGGCTTATGACGACACGTCTATCATGGCCAGGGCAAAAAATTACTTTGAAGAGCGGGAGGCGAAGTTAAGGGAACGCCGTCACCGCCTGGAATTACTCACATTATAGGAGGAAAAACATGAACAGATTAGCAGAAATCCGCAAGAGAAAAGCCGAAATCAGACAGACACTCCAGGACGATACACAGCAGAATATTGACCTCGACGCACTGGAAACGGAATTGCGAGCATTGAACGAAGAAGAAGCGGCATTGGAACGCCGCCAGGACATGGCCAATAACATCAATACGGGCGAAACGACAGCAACCGTTATCGAAGCCCCGCAGACGCCGGCACACCGGGCCGAAAATCTCTATGACTCCGTAGCATATCGCACGGCATTCATGCATTATATCACCCGAAACGAAGCCATCCCGGCCGAGTTCCGCAGCGATGCCAATACGACGACCGAAGACATCGGCGCTGTCGTACCGCCGGTCACACTCAATAAGATCGTCGAAAAAATCGAAGCCTATGGCATGATTTTGCCGCTTGTAACCCGCACGGCCTATAAAACAGGCATGAACATCCCTGTTGCATCGGTCAAACCGGTAGCCAGCTGGGTAGCCGAAGGCGCTGGCAGCGATAAGCAGAAAGAAAAACTCGAAGCATCCATCACTTTCGGCCATTTCAAACTCCGTTGCGCTGTCAGCGTATCCCTGGAAGTTGATAACATGGCCCTGTCGGCCTTTGAAAACCGTCTGGTATCGTCTATTTCCGAAGCCATGGCCAAAGCAATCGAACAGGCTATCCTGACCGGCAGCGGCACTGGCCAGCCTACGGGTATCCTCACCGATGACGAGAAGGGCGAAAACATTGCCGTCAAAGAAATTGATTACAAGACGCTTGTCAAAGCCGAAGCCGCTCTTCCGATGGAATATGAAAACGGCGCTGTCTGGGTCATGAGCAAAAAGACCTTCATGGAATTTGTCGGCATGGTGGACACGAACGGCCAGCCGATTGCCCGCGTCAATTACGGCATCGGTGGCACTCCGGAACGGACCTTGCTGGGCCGCCGCGTCGTGCTCACCAACTATTTGCCGGCCTATGCAACGACCTTGAAGACAACGGACGTATTCGCCTTACTGTATGACTTCAGTGATTACACGCTCAACACCAACTTCGAAGTCGGCATGAAAGTCTACGAAGACAACGATACCGACGACATTGTCCGCAAATCTATCATGGTTTGTGATGGTAAGCCGATTCTGAGCGCATCCCTTGTCAAACTGACCGGGTCTGCGACTGCGTAAGCGTTGGGAGATGATACGAGATGGAATTGGAAGACCTGAAAGAGTATCTGCGTATTGATGCGGATATCACCGAGGACGACGTATTGATTACTTCGTTAGGGGAAGCCGCCGTCTCGTACCTCGAACAGACGACGGGGAAAGCCTACAACGATGAAAGCGCCTTGATGCGGATGGCCGTTTGTCAGCTGGTTTTGCTGTGGTACGAAAACCGTACGCCCTTTACGACCAAGACCAACGTCAACGACCTGCCAAACAGCCTGAACGCTATCATCAAGCATATTGCCCTGGCGCAGGCGTACCCGAGTAAGGAGGATGCGGCGACATGATAAACATGGACGAAATCGGCCAGCTCAATCGTCGCATCCGCCTCTTACAGTACGTAGAGACCGAAGACGAGTACGGCTTGACGCACCAAGAGCTAAAAGATGCCATCGGTCATCCCATATGGGCCAGGATAGAACCGGCACGGGGAAAGACGTACTATGAACAGATGCGCGACAAGGTCGAATTAATTACGAAAATAACCATCCGCTATAGGCCAGGCATTGATGAAAACATGTTGGTTCAGTACGGAAAGAAAACGTACAAGATAACCTCTGTCGTGGATCCATACGAAGCTCATATCAAACTTGAACTCATGTGCAACCTCAAGAAAGCAGGTGAATCCGATGACGATTGACGAATTTAACGCCAAATTAGACCAGTTTGCCAAGGAATACCCGGCCGACGCCAGCGATGCCCTGCAAAAAGGGGCGCGCAAAATGGTGCGGGAACTGAAAGCAGCCACGCCGATTGGGCGGACGAATCATAGGAAAAAACTGGCGAAAAGCTGGAAAATCAAGATGAAAGACCGCTATGGGCGGGCACCGGAAGCGGATATAAGGAACGCCGCCCCGCACTACCACCTGGTAGAAAGAGGCGTACAGAATCCGAAAGACCCGCATGGGCAGCCAAAGCCAGAATGGAAAGCATCCCTGAACAAGCATGTCGGATTTACCGAAAAGGCCGTACAAAGCAACTGGCCCAAGGTAAAAGAAAGCATGTCCAAGACGTTCTATAAAAAGGTGCGTGATCATTTTGGCTGAGATTGTCCGCCAGGCCGACGTACTGAAACATGTCATCGCCATGCTGACGGCTGAATTTAAATGCAAGGTTTATGCCGACGAAGTCCGCGAAGACTTCCGCAAGCCTTGCTTTTTTATTGCCGCCACATCGGTCATGACGCCGAAGACGATGAGCTGGATGCAGAAAGAATTGACCGTACGCCTGGTGTATTACCCCAAAGACGCAGAAAAGAACGAAATCACCTACATGGACGTAGTGGACCGGGTACAGATGCTTTTCCCTGTCGGCATACAGACCAGTGACCGCTTCCTGAAAATCGAGTCCATCGAAGACGACCGCGTCGGCGAAGAAGACGACATCCTGGCTATGACTATCGTCATCCCGTACATCGAACGGACCAACATCAGCCAGGGTAGCGGTGACATGATGGAAGAGGTCAACATGAACGTCATCGACAGCAAAGAAAATAAGTTTCCGGACACCATCACTAAAGAAGAAACAGGAGGATAAGCAATGGCAAAATTAGGTATGCCCTCGATTAACATCTCGTTCATCGAAGCGGGCATCGAAGCGATTAACAGAAGCCAGCGCGGCATTGTAGCCCTGCTGCTGGAAGAACCGCAAGCAACGATCACCAACCTGCTGAAGGACCACGAAGTCACGAGCGGGGAAACGACAACGACGGTCAAGGCCATCAAGAACCCATTTACCGTCTATACGACAGACGATATCCCAAGCGAATTGACCGAAGAAAATAAAGACTACATCACAAAGACACTCATCGGCTATGTCAAAGCACCGTACCGGGTCAAAGTCTATCTCATGGCCCAGGATGAAACGGCCGACTCTAAAGAGGACAAGTTTGCCAACGCCCTGAAAGGATTGGCTACGGACCGCTGGGACTACCTGGCTATTCCGACCATTACGACGGCCCAGTGCGAAAGCGTCGCTACCTGGATGAAGACCAACCGCGACAACAAGCACAAGCGCTCGAAAGTCATCCTGCCAGGCTATGCCGGCGACTATGAAGGCATCATTAATTTTTCCAACACGACTATCGTCACGGCCAGCAAGACCTATACCGGCGCTCAGTACATCCCGCGTATTGCCGGGCTGATTGCCGGCACGCCGCTGACTATTTCGGCGACCTATGCGCCGCTGTCGGAAGTCATCGACTGCGACAAATACACGCTCGATGAAAACGACGAAAAAGTCAATAAAGGCGAGCTCTTCGTATGGTATGACGGCGAAAAGTTCAAGATGTCCCGCGCCATGAACAGCCTTGTTACGACGACCCAGGGAAAACAGGAAGCCTATCAGACAATCAAGAGCGTAGACATTATGGACGCCATCTATGACGACCTGCGCAAGACAACGGAAGACTCGTACATTGGCAAATATACAAACGATTACGACAATAAGCAGATTCTGATTACGGCCATCTACGGCTATTTCAAGGAATTGGAAGACGGCCGGCTGCTGGAAAAAGGCTACTCGAACGTAGACATCGACGTGGAAGCGGTCAAAAACTACCAGCTCCAGCACGGCTTATACACCAAAGAACAGCTGGCCGATATGGATGATCTGACCATCAAGAAGCTGGACACGAAAAAGAAAGTGTTCTTGACGGCCAATATTAAGATCCTCGACGCTATGGAAGATTTCGATTTCCCCATCAATATCTAGGAGGTGACGCGCAATGGATTCGATGAAAGCACAACAGGTTATGTCCGGCACCGAAGGCGAACTGTGGATTGACGGCACCAAAATGGCCCAGGTAGAGCAGTTCAAGGCCGAAGTTAATCTCAATAAGCAGGAAGTCAAACAGGTCAAGAAGCGCAGTAAGCAGTATAAGGTCACAGGCTGGGAAGGTAAAGGCTCGCTCAAAATGAATCACGTATCGTCGTTCTTTATCGACAAAATGAGCGACAACATCAAAGAAGGGCATCAGACCGTATGCACGCTTATCGGGAAATTGTCCGACCCGGATGCTATCGGCGACGAACGGGTCGTCATCTATGACGCGACGTTCGACAAGCTAACGTTGATGGACTGGGAAGCACAGAAGTTGACCGAAGACAGCTACGATTTTACCTTTACTGACTTTGATATTCTCGATTCGGCGAGTGAATAAGGAGAGAAACAATGAATTTAGCAGATGCATTACTGGCAGCAGATGCCGGGAAAATCACAAAGAAAGAACATAAGTCGTATGAAGTGAAGCGGCTGTCGGCTATCCTGGGCGAGCCCTTTGTTTTAGATCTTCGACAGATTCCCAATAAGCGGGTACGCGAAATCCAGGACGATAGCATGAAAATTGAAGGCGGGAAAACGTCGGTCGACCAGTACAAGTTGACCATGGGCCTGCTCTGTGACGGCATTGCCAACAAAGATTTTGACAACCGCGACGTACTGAAACACTACGGCGCAGCTACGAGAAAAGACCTGTTCGACACGCTTTTCAACGCCGGCGAAATCCAGGACATTGCCAATATCATCAGCGAGCTGTGTGGATTTGACAGCAAAAAGACGGAAGAGCAGGTTGACACTGTAAAAAACTAATCAGTTCTGACGGAGAGGTGCAGGAAATGTTCTGGCATTACGTCAGGCATAACCTGCGTCCGTCAGACTACTATGCAGCAGGACCAGGGGAGCGCATCGTTTTGCGGGCCTTTATGCTCAAAGAGATAGAAGAAGAAAAACGGATGAAGAAAGAAATTGAAGACAAGACGAAGGGAGGGCGCTAACCATGGCGGAAATCATTGACGTCGTCATGAGACTGACCGATAACGTGACCGATGGGCTACGAAAAATACGCGATGAAATGGAACAGACGTCTAAAGCCAACCAGGGCATGGGCCGGCACCTGAACAGCATCGGCAAGGGCGTCGGCAACCTGGCCAGCAGTATGATGCCATTAGCCGCCGGCATCGCCGGGGCCGGGGCGATTGGCGTCAAGACCTTCATGGATTTCGATTCTGTCATCACCGGGGCTGGCGTTAAAGCCGGGGCCACGGCCGAAGAGATGCAGAAAATGAAAGACGCCGCGGCCCAGATGGGGGCCAAATTCCCGATGACGGCCCGCGAGGTCGCCGAAGGCATGGACCGCCTGGCAGCAGGCGGCTTTGATGCGGAACAGACCATCGGGGCCATGCCGGGCATCATCGAAGCGGCTATCGCATCGGGCGAAGACATGGCAACGACATCCGACGTCGTCACGTCAGCTTTGTCGACATGGAATATGATGAACGGAGATATTGAGGCAAGCACACAAAAAGTAGCTGATATTATTCAAACCGCCAATAACAAATCAAAGTTAGGAATGCAAGACTTTGGCCTTGCTTTACAGTATGCTGGCGGGACAGCTGCGTCAATGGGCGTTTCTATTGAAGATTTAAGTGCGGCTATGGCTATTTTATCTAATAAAGGATTAGAAGCCTCAACCATCGGGACGGCACTAAGGTCAACCATGTTGAATTTAGTAAATCCGCCTAAAGAAGCGGCGGATGCACTTACACAACTAGGATTGTCAGCAGCTGATTTTTCTGATAGTAATGGAAGCTTCATAGGGATACAAAAATCAGTAGAAAAATTAAATAGCGCAATGAAAGATCTAACGCCTACTCAAAAATCTGTGTACGCTCAAATGATTGCAGGGAAAGAAGCATCAACTGGGCTGGTAGATTTAATTAATACGGACACAAGTGCATATAAGGATATGGTGGATTCAATATCTAACAGCAATGGTAGTTCTGAAGAAGCTTATCTAAAAATGCAGAAGACATTAAAGGGTTCTGTTGATGCTCTGATGAGTTCTATAGAAGCTTTGGGCATCTCTTTCGGGTCGGCCCTGGCCCCAAGTATACGGAGTGCCGCGGCGGCGCTCAAAACCGTAGCTGACGCATTTACCAACATGTCGCCAGCGGCGAAAAGCATCCTTATCGGCATCGGCGAGGCCATTGTAGGATTTACGGGGCTGGCGCTTGCTACGTCGAAAGTGCTGACCATATCCGGTACGATAGTCAAAACGTACGGAGACATTGGAGCTGTCCTACACGGCAACACCATCCGAAATAAGGCACTGCAAGCCGCCGTTACGGGGACGCTGAAAGCCTTCCGGCTGTTACGTGTCGCCGGCGTGGCCTTGATGGGGCCGCTTGGCCTGGTGGTCCTGGCCATTGCCGGGGCGGCTTATCTGATCTATCGCAACTGGAACAGAATCGGGCCGTTTTTCGCGAAACTCTGGGAAACTATCAAAGGGGTTTTTATGGGCGTCGTCAACGCCATTATGCCGACCATCCAGCGCCTGCAAACGGCCTGGAACACGATGACCGCCGCGTTTAACCGAGGCGGCGGGACACTGTTCGGCGTTTTAAACGCCTTGTCCGATTTAATCGTCGGCGTCCTGGGTGGCGTAGCCTATGCAGCCATTGTAGCCCTGGCCAGCGTGCTGACGGGCGCACTGACGACGGCCCTGGAAATCGTCGAGGTCGCTGTCAACACGGCTATCGGGGTATTTACGGGGCTCATCGAGTTTATCACCGGCGTCTTTACAGGAGACTGGAGCCTGGCATGGCAGGGCATCGTAGACATCTTCGGCAATATCTTTGGCGGCCTGAAAGGCATCGTCATGGCCGTATTTGACGGCATCCGGGCGGAATTTAATTCCATTATCGACGGCATCAACAGTATCAACATAGACGTTCCCGACTGGGTGCCTGGCGTCGGGGGTAAGCACATAGGCGGTTTTAATATCCCACATCTCTATACCGGGGATACAAACTGGACCGGCGGCCCTGCCGTCATCAATGACCGGTACGGCGGCGAAATCGTCGACCTGCCCAGCGGTACGCGTGTCATCCCGCACGATCAGAGCATCAACCAGGCGTACAACATGGGCCGCGCAGGAAGCGGCACAGGCGGCGCTAAAATCACAATCAATATTGGTACGGCCAACATGGGTAGCAATCAGGACATCCGACAGCAGGCCCGGATGCTGGCCGAACAAATCCTTTTCGAGCTCGAAACACGAGCCATCAACCAGAACGTGGGGGCGATATAATGGCCGATTTCTTGAGTTATTTAGATTCGCTGGCCACGGTTTTCGGCGGCGATGGATTCGGCGGAGAAGAGATTCTGTTTACCCTGTCTTGCGGCTTCGACAGCGTCACATTCCCGGTCAACCCGTCGAGCTATGCGATAAAGAACCCGCGCAACAACTCGACGCTGACTATCAACGCCCTGGGCGAAATGAACATGCTCGGGAAAGCCGGCTTGCGGACCCTGGAGATTTCTTCCTTTTTCCCGGCCGAGGCATATGGCTGGGAAGTATCGTACCCGTCGCAAGACCCATATGGCTATGTGTCGACGATTAAAGGATTCCAGGACGAAGCGGAGCCGTGCAGCCTGACTGTATCCGGGACGGACGTCAGCATGAAATGCAGTATCGAAGATTTTACGTACGGGGAAAAGGACGGCACCGGCGACGTGTACTTTTCCCTGGCCTTGAAAGAGTATCGGGATTTTCCGCCGGCTACACAGCTACAGGCGGACACGGCAAACGGAACTGGCATCATTACCAGCGATTACAGCAAATTCAGTAGTAAGACCTATGCCAGCGGCCTGTACCCGAGGACGTCAGTAGAGCAGTTTGAAAAGCAAGTGACGGCCATGCCGAAACAGATGGACCGGATTGATATGGCAGCCAAAGCCGTCCGGCGGACTGTCGGGGTTGCCAGGCAGAGCATACGGCGCGTAAAGATGGCCAAGGCCCTGTTAAAAGGCGGCCCCATCAAAGGCGGGACGGTCATGCACGTCCTCAAAGCCGGCGTCCGCTATAAGGATGGCAAGTGGCTGACAAAATGGTAATGCAGCGGAGGTGATAACGTGGGACTGCAAGTATTTTATTCCGACCCGCCACAGACGGAAGCGGAAAAGACCGCCGCCGAAGAGGACAAAAAGAACGGCAAGAGCGTAGCAGACCCCGTCTCTATGCTGGACATTACGAACTACATACCTAGTGTCGAATGGAGCGGGGACCTGGACAGCGCCGCCCGCAAGATTACTTTTAAAATTGCCTACAATACGGCCGCCAACGACAGCACATTCCAGGCGGTACTACTCAAGCTGGGCGGCTTCATTTATGTCTACTATGACGGCCAGCAGATTTTCAGCGGCCGGATCTTCTACGTCAAACGCAACACGAACGACTATACCTTTGATTATGTCGCTTACGACGACATGATCTTTTTAGCCAAGTCGCAGGTCTATCTAAAATTCAGCGACGTCGCCATCACAGACGTCATCAAACAGACATGCGCCGAAATCGGCATCCCTGTCGCCGACGACATCCCGAAGATGGATGCCAAAGTATCTTTTATCGCCGACGGCAAGAGCTGTACAGAAGTCTTCCAGATGCTCAAAGGCGAGTCGCGGAAAAAGACGCTGTCGAAAACGACGACCGGCACCGGGACACACGGAGCCTATGAAGGCAACAAGTTTTGCGTAGCCATCATCGACGCAGCGCGTCAAAACGGTATCGACCCGCATATCGCCCTGGGCATGGCGGCACGGGAAACGGGCGGCGACGACATCAACAATATCTACATGGACCGACAGAACGGCGGTCTGATGCAGATAACGGAAGGAACCGCCGCCGACTATGGCGTCGACTCGCTGTATCCGAAATGGCGGACCAGCTACAAGCAGAACGCCCAGGCCGGCATGTATATCCTCAAGCGCAAAATCGACGAACAAAACGGCGATATATGGGAAGGCGTACGGGCCTACAATGGCGCCGGACCAGCGGCCGAACGGTATAAAGAACTCGTCCGAAGCAATTCCCAGACCATCCCGCAAGACACGGGCGACGGCGATACCACCACCAGTCAGACAAACGAAGAAACGACCGGCGGCGGTGGAGAATTTGCCGTATACTGCAAACTGGATAAGGTGGAAGTCGTGCAGAAAGGGACGCTGGCGACGAATGACATTTTGTCAGACGACGTACAGATTGAGCACACCGAGCACAGCCAGAGCATCGAAGATATGATTAACCGGGTCAAATCCGTGGACGACGTCGGGAATATCTGCCAGGTCTACAGCATCGAGGACGACATGACCCATTACGGGACACTCCAGGCCGTCTATAAGATGCAGAACCCCAAGGACCAGCAGACCGACAACGTCGCCGCCGCCAAGGCGCAGTTGAAGCGGATAAAGGAAGAATCGAGCCTGTCCGGCCTGGGCAATATCAACTGTATCAGCGGTTTTTGTGTGACTGTCCAGGAACAGCAACTAAAAGGAAAGTTTTACATCAAAGCCGACACGCACAAATTTGAAAACAATATGCATACCATGAACTTGACGTTGGAATATATGCCGGCCAATCCGGAAACGCCGACGATCAAAGTCGAAAACCTGGCGACACCGGTATTCAAATCGAGTGGCAGCCACAAGACATCCGGGACCGCCGCCGATACCAATATCGACATGTCGAGTGTCGGCCAGAACGTCGATACCGGATGCCAAGCCCTGTACAATGCCCAAGGCGATTATGTGCCAAACGGCTGTGTATACCGATTGACTCAAGCCGGGTCATACTGGTCGCCTTTTCTCAAAGGAGAATACGACAAAGGGACCATGGGCGTCGGGACGCTCTACCAGGACGCACAGAGTGCCGGCCTAAGCGTCATTGCATACGATGAAAGCCAATTGGAAAAGGGCGACACCATCGTCTACCGGGAGGCAGATGACTCCGATTGGGCCCACGTCGGCGCCTACGACGGAGAAGGCGGCGTCTGGCATAACAGTTCAACCGCAACTGAATGGCACCACCAGCAAGGCAGTACATCCATGGGCCGTAGCGAATACCCTGCCTATATTATCAAGACGTCGAAAGGATGACCACCATGAAGAACACAAACGACCCGTACAAGGGCCTCTTAGGACTTATGGCGGCCGTATCACAGCGCAATGGGATACAGAACGGGGTGAGCGTCGGGCTGGTCATCAGCGGGCCGCCAGATATCAAAATCAGCTATAACGGCATGACGCTGACGAAAGAGCAACTACTAGTAGACGAATATTGGATACCCGGGCACACACGGCACGTCGTCGGATCTACCGATTACGCTGGCGGCGGGTCTGGGGATGCGGCCTATGAGAGCCACAACCACCCGGTAAACAATGACGAAACATTGACCGACACCTGGAAGCCGGGCGACCGGGTAGCCCTCATCCCGCTGTACACGAAAGAGGACATGCGGGGCGGACAAAAATTCATTGTTTTCGGTAAATTACGCTATTTAGATTAGAGGTGAGACCATGCCGACCAATCCTTTTATGACAGCCGGAACGACTTCGGCATTGACGCCGTCGTCAGCCCTGACAGATCGGGACGATTTGCCAGAGTTTAAAGAGCTGGCCTGGGACTTCGAGCATAATAAATTTATTTATAACCGCGACGGGACGCATAAAGTACTGACCCAAAACGAGGCCATGAAAGTGTGGATCCGTAAGGCACTATTAGTAGAGCGATACCGTTACCGGGCCTATTTTGATGACTACGGCATGGAGCTGGAGCGCTTCGTAGGGAAAACGCCAAATGACGGCATATCCCAAACACTGCTTTTCCAGTACATCAAAGAAGGACTACTGGTAAATCCATACATCAAGCGGGTGACAGCCGCCGGCGTAACTCGGACAAAGAAAAAGATCATCATGAAATTGTCCGTCACGACGATATACGGAAAAGCCGAAATAGAAACGGAGGTGTAAGCCGTGGCCTTTGAAATCAAGACCCAGGATAGGGTACTACAAGAGCTAAAGAACGCATATGAAAACCTATACGGCGGCTCGCTGTCCGACGTGTCCGGCACCTTTGTCGGCGACAACCTGGCAGCCAATGCCGTAGAATTTGAAAAAGCCTACATCGAAATGAATTTGATGATGGAAGCGGCCTTTGCAGAAACATCATGGGGCGAATACCTGACCATGCGAGCCGCCGAACATGGTATTGACCGGAAAGACGCTGTACAGGCCCAGGGGACTGTCACCGTAACCGGCAACGGCGTCGTCCCTGTAGGCTCCCTGTTTGCCACAGAAAGTGGGATCACTTTTGAAGCGGTCAAATCAGTGACAATCGAAAAAAGTGGCGACGTACCTGTCCGTGCCGTAGATGCCGGCACATCGGGCAACGTCGCGGCCAAGACAATCACGAAGATTCCCGTCACTATCGCCGGTATATCGTCCGTCATCAATAGCGCCGCGACGTACGACGGCTATAATGCAGAATCAGACGAATCACTGCTGAACCGGTTGTATCTGCATGTCCGGAACCCCATCACATCGGGCAATGCGAACCATTACCGGGAATGGGCGTTGTCCGTCGGCGGCGTAGGGACGGCCAAGGTTGCGCCGCTGTGGAACGGCAATGGGACAGTAAAAGTCATCATTGCCGACAGCGACAATAACCAGGCCTCGGAGGCTTTGATTAAAAAAACAGCGGACTACATCGAGACTGTACGGCCCATCGGCGCGACTGTAACCGTAGTGACGCCGAGCATCAAAGAATTTTCCGTATCCGCGAACGTCGTAGTAGTCAAAGGCTGGGAAAGTATGTATGCAGACAAGCTAAAGAGCGCGATTGCCAATTACATGCAAAACGAAGCATTTACCGACGGGAAAGTTTCCCTGGCAAAAATCGGGAAAGCCATGTTAGATAGCGGAACGATTTCCGACTATAATAAATTGCTCCTGGACGGAAGCAATGCGAATATCACACTGACCACGGAACAGCTTCCGAGGCTGAAAGATTTGACGGTGACGGCCGATGCATGATTTTATCAGAGATGACATAGTCGACTTATGTAAATATCTACCCGCGTTTCTGACGAAAGACCCGGAATTTGCGGCTAAATTAAAAGCAGAATCATCGGCTCATGATGATGCGCGGAAAACGCTCATTGACTTGTTTGAGCAGTTCTTTGTATCTACGGCGACGTGGGGACTGGAAAACTGGGAACGATTCCTTGCACTGCCTAATGACAAAGCGGACAGCGACGAGAAGCGGCGCAACCGGATACTGATTTCACTGCGCGGGCCGAGTACGACGACACTGGAAAACGTGCGGAATATTGTACAATCGTACGGAACCGGCTCCGTAGAAGAGCACAATGACAAGTATTATTTCATCATATTAACGACCGAAGCCGATGCCGAAGCACTAAATGAAATGCGGCGAAAAATAGAAGTCTATAAACCGGCTCACTTAGGTTGCTATGTGTATCTTGGCTGGTCCTGGAATGGCAAAATAAATTTTGACGGTAAATATACATACGGAACAAGCACAGAAGAATGGAGTGGAAACAATGGCTGATTACTTAGATAAATGGAAAACCGATTTCCCGGAAACAATCAATAACCAGACGAGACCGACAGAAGGGATTGACAATTCGCTGGCATATAATACGGACGGATTCCCGCAGCGTATTACGAATGATCCGGTACACGCAAAATTGGAAAATGACATGGCCAGCCAGCTTTTTTCAAACGACGAACGCTTAAAAGAGATGTCCGACGCAGTAAGTATGGATCTGGACGCCCACAATAGAAACGCTTACGCCCATGCAAACGGTATCAGCGGGAAAAGCACGGGACTCAAGACGGGAAGAAATTTAAAAGTCAACCTGGCAAGTCCATATAGTGCCGTATTTGACGGGACAGCAGACGCGACCGGTATCGGAGTAAACGGCATCCTTCCGGTAGCCAATGGCGGTACGGGGAAAAGCAATTTAGGGGCAGTAAATGTAGGCAGCGCAAATAAATTAGCCACGCCCCGCAGCATCAACGTGTCGGGCACGGGCTTGACCGGCACGGCAAAAAGTTTCGACGGGTCCGGTAATATCACGATTCCGATTACCCTGGTCAACTCCCTGCTCGCTATGGCCGGCGTCACCCCAGCGGCTGACAAACTGCCGTACTTTACAGGCGCCTCGTCGGCCGCCCTGACGACACTGTCCGCCTTTGCCCGTACAATCTTAGACGACACCAGCGCCGAAGCCGTCCGCAATACCATCGCGGCCAATGCCACTACATGTGGCGGCATTGTGGCGCAGAGTTTTACACCAAATGGGTACGCAAAATGGGCGAACGGCTTTATTATACAGTGGGGAAGATCGGTATTACCTATTGATGGTAATACACACGCAGTACCACTTCCAATTATGGTTAATAATGTATTCGTAGCGCTAGTTTCCATGTTATCTCCGGATGTGCCAGATATTGTTATGACCCCATATTGGACTAATACCGATGCTAATAACATTTACATAACAACAGACTATGAAATCGGGCATTCGTATTCTGGGAATGGGCAGAACATAGTAGCGTGGATTTTGCTTTCTGAATAGACAGTGGTTATATGCGAATACCCAAAAAGGAAAATATCGTACCGGCACGTTTCCGATTTCTTTTACCCAAAGACCGTGGGGGTGCTTTGCATGTATGGTTGGATACAGCTATGATACTAACCCATATAATGTCATCTATAACGATAATCAGACAACAAAGACTACGGTGCAGCTTTATGTAGGGGAGGATGGCGATACAGGAAGCCCAATAGTATTAGCTATCGGCAAGTAGACAGTGGGGAGCTGCCCCCTGGGTCACATCATACACAGCCCAAGCTATTTTCCCGATTTCTTTTTCAAACACAAACTATATCATTATAGCTACAGGGCACATTGAAGATGATAGCAAGGCTTTCATCGGCGGTATTTTATACAAACACAAGGAAAATATTGGGTGCATTTTACGTGGATCAGAAGAAAAAGGACCTGCCGCCGAGTACGTTGCCATCGGAACATAAACAGTGGGTAATCATGAGGACGGATGAACAAGCAGTAATTAAAGTTGTGCCCCCAATCATTTTTAATAAGTGTTTAATTGGGATTGTATGCGATACCGGACCGGCTCGTATTAACTATGGTTTTGATGCTAATACGCTTCAGTGCTATGCTCCATTGGGAGTTAAAGATATTGTTTTCAATCTTATCATGCTCGGCTACTGAACAGTGGGTATCTACTGGCCAATCGCACGAATATATAACATTTCCGATTGCATTTACCGCAGCGGACACAGCAACATTATTAGTGACTCCGTATCACAGCGACGGCGCAACGCATCCGACAGACGGATGGAGCGTATCCATGACATCGGCTTCTACTGCGCATTGCTCTTTAACCGGGTATGATTTACGAGTAATTGCAATAGGGTGGTAACAGGAATGAGAGTAAGTATAACTATACATTTCCCACTCCTAAGCAAAATCCATAAATATCATCTTCGAAATTATTATTTCTAGTGGCATTTATAGTAACTGTGGTATTGCTTGCATCTACTTTGTTTGTATAAATTGTTTTATCGCTTGTATACCCTTTAATATTTGCAATTGCAACATATATGTTTTTAAAAGATACTGGCCACCTATTCGTAATGTTAAAATGACAATTACTTATCCACTGTATACCGAGTCAGAGATGATTAAACAGATAACTAGAATACAAGCTGTTATCAATAATTTTTGTATAATTGAGAATCGCAAAAACAGCAAAATGAGCGCCTATCCGCATCAAGAAAAACTCAGATAGACGTTGATTTTGCTATTTTTATGAGTAGCAATAGTAACAGCGATAGAGCCGCACAGCAGACGTATTTTATGCAAGCGCTGGCGGCTCATATAGTATCGCATTAGTAACAAATTATTTAAGTAATTCGATGCATTTACGGAGCTGACGCAGGCCTTTGTGCGTGTAGACGCGCTCTGTGATGTCACCGCCAGCATGGCCGAGGATGCGGCGTTTTGCTGTCTCGTTCGCGCCGGCATTATCAAGCAGCGTCGCCACCGTGTGCCGGCAGTCATGCGTAGTATGGCCGTCAGCGCGGATGAGATGCATGACCGACCGCCAGATGGTGCAGTACCGCCCATAGTTGTATGGCTGGCCCATATCATTGCAGATGAGGGCATCCCCTGGGCTTTCCATTCGGGACTCGATGAGTGGCGCAATGCGGTGATGTATGGGGATGATGCGGATGCCGGCGGCGGTCTTGCTCTTTGTGATGCGGATATAGCGTTGACGCAAATGGACGTCAGCTTTTTGCAGCTGTAGCATCTCGCCACAGCGCATCCCGGTATAGAGCAGGATAAGGACTGTATCGATACCGGGGCGGTCCACGGCCGCCCATAGCCGGTTGATTTTCTGCCGGCTGAACGTATGATGTGGCCGGACCGGACGATTTCGGCCGATAGAGAGCAGCGGCGCATAAGCCTTCGCGATGATCTCCGTTTTCAGCGCGTACTTTTCGAGTAAAGAGATGAGCGACCGCACCTTTTTTAACGACGAGTACGATAAGCCGCGCCGCTTCATGCCGTCTAAGATGCGCTGATAGTCCGTATAACGGAGTTTTGCAACCGGCTCGTAATGCAAGTCGGTCAGATGCCTAAAAGCGTTTTTATAGCTGTCCAGCGACGATTGTGATGGCCCTGTATCGGCGATATGAGCCGGGAGCCATCGATGGTACAGCTCGATCAACGTGATTTGATGCCCAGGGAGGGAGTGACGACGATGAATTTTGTTATAATCCGCTGCAAAAATTTCCGCTTCTACCTGCGTCGCAAAGTATGCAACTGGTCGCTGACGCCCCTCTTTAGACACTACAAAAACAAACGGCCGCCGCCGGCGCCCGCTCAGATGTTTGATAGACCCATAGCCATTAGGCTTTCTCATTTTTACCACCTCATAATCTTTTTAGGGAGATGATAGCATGAATACCCAGCACTATGTAGCCGGCTTTAATGCGTCCGGCCGCCGCGTCGTCACCATTTTATGCGAATATGATCCAACAGACCCGTCCAGCGAATCGCTGCTCCAGGCGGATAAAGAAAAGGCCGCAAAACTGGCCAGCGATGCCACCGTCATTGAATTAATTGACCAGGCAAGCTTTGAACGGTATATGAATAACTGCGTCCGCGACATGCAGACCGGCAAGCCTATCCCATATGTCGCACCGGAGCCGACAGCCGAAGAAAAGGCGGCAGCGGAAAAAGCGAAGCTTGCCAGCGAATATGAAGCGAACAAGTCGGAAATGCTGAACGCCTTGCAGTCTGCTACCCTGGCGGGCAATACCGACGCCGTAGCAAGCATCCAGCAGGACTATAAGGACATGACAGCGGCTTACAAGGAAGCCGTGGAAGGGGTGTAAAGTATGAGCTTTTGGAAACGCAAAAAATACTGTAAATACTGTGGCAGTGAGCTGAAAAGCGATGGCACATGCTCGAACAAAGACTGCATCGCCTACGTAGCACCGAAGACCGACACAGCCGGCGATGCCGATACGACGGCGAAACCCGACACGAATGGGGGCACGTAATTGGAATCGATCATAACTTTTTTTCGCGAGATGGTCCCAGGCGGGGCCGCTATGGGGTGGGGAGCCATAGTGTCATGTGTTGGTACGGCGTTTTCGTATCTCATCGGCTGGAATGATGGAATTGAAGCGTTGCTGGTAGCCATGGCCATCGACTACGTGACGGGAATCTTGGCAGCCTATATTAACCCTAATTTGGCATTGAATAGTCAAAAAGGCTTTAAGGGAATCTGCAAAAAAATCGTCATTCTGCTATTAGTGGCACTGGCTCACGAGATGGACCGCGCCACGGGCCAGCCAGCTGTACAATCATTGGTGGTGTGGTTTTTCTTAGGGAATGAAGGGCTGTCAATCGTGGAAAATGCAGCGAAAGCGGGATTACCCATCCCGGGGAAATTAAGAGCAACCTTAGAGCAATTAACGGATAAAAATGAAAGGACGGTACAGAAATGAAAGTATTTTTAAATCCGGGGCATGACACAAAATATGATTATGGAGCAGTACATTATGACGCGGATGGAAATGTAGATTTACGGGAATGCGATGTAGCACTGAAAATTGGCACGGCTGTAAAAAAATATCTCGAAATCGCCGGCTGCGAATGCCGACTTTTACAGTCAGATAACCTATACTACGACAGTAGCTATGACGACCGTCCGGTAGCCGTCTGCGCGGATGCGAACGAATGGCCGGCAGACGTTTTTGTCAGTATCCATTGCAATGCTGCTAACGGCCAGGCCAGCGGTACAGAGGTAGAGTGCTACAGCTACATGAGCGACGGCGAGAAACTCGCGCAGTGCATCCAAAACCAGATTGTCGGCGCGCTTGGTACCATAGACCGCGGCGTCAAAGAGATGTCGGGACTCATCGTACTGCGTCATACTGATATGCCGGCCGTACTCGTAGAGACAGCATTTATCGACAATGACGATGATGCGGCTTTGCTTACAGACAAGTGGGATGACTTCGCCCGCGCTATTGCCCGCGGCGTCACAGACTACGAATGTAGCTTACAGTAATCAAGGGGGATAAAACATGGATAAACAGGAAATTTTAGATGTTATGGCACAGAACGCAGCAGAAATAGCGAAAGCTCAGGCAGCAGCAGTCGTATCAAGTATCACCGTCGACGAACTCCGCCCGCTCGTAGAATCGCAGATCAAATTAATCACCGACCCGCTCCAAACAGAAATCAATAGTACGACGTCGCCATGGGTCAAAATCCGTAACTCCGTCTATATCAAGCTCATCAATGGTGCAGTGGATGCTATTATCAACAGCATCCAGACTGGATTGTCTGACATGAGCAAGTAGCACAACATATAACGCAATATAATGCACGGCCCCTGGTCACGAGCGTGGCCAGGGGCTATTTTTTTATTGCAAATTTTGCGAGACGTGTTATACTATAGTCAAGTCACGGCAGAGATATTCTGACCGCGAGGGTTGAAATTGTAAAATTGATTAGTACGTTAGTACCCGATCAAGCAAAAAGGCTTGTCATACCGTTTTGGTAGACAAGCCTTTTTGCTTCTTTTGATTGACAAAAAGCCGAAAAAATATAAAATGGGGGTTGACTAATTGTACTACATGCAGTACAATATAATCAGAAAGAGGGACAAGGAAGTCCCGGGAAGAAGTCGAAAGGAGCGACAAAAAATGAAGGTAAATATTACATACAGCTGTGGCCATGAAGGAACTATCGAAGTGTTCGGTAAAGCGGAAGAACGCGAACGAAAAATCAAGTATTTTGAAGAATATGGGCTGTGCCCTGATTGTTACAAAGCAGAAAAACAGGGCGAAGAAAAGTCATTTGCTGAAAAGTATGAGCTGCCAGAATTAAAAGGCTCAGAAAAGCAGATTTCCTGGGCAAATAAAATCCGGAAAGAAAAAATTGAAGCATTTGAAAGAGAAAAACCAGCAATTCGCAAAGGCGCTGGAGACGATTTCGCCGACTTCCTCGATGGCTTTGTCAAATCCTACTATAAGAATAATTCTGCATCTTGGTGGATTGACCACCGAGAATGGAGAACATTTAAAAAAGATCTGTTAGGGGCAGCTGTAGCGGATTTCAAGGCACAAGACGGCATGTAAAACATTCCGTCGGCCCCGTCGAGAAATCGGCGGGGCTAATTTTTTATTTTTCTTGTCTTATACGTTAGATTTAAAAGAAACAGGAGAGATGCTATATGGAAGAAAGCAGAAAAAAAGCAAATAAAAAGTGGCTCACAAAGAACTATGAGTCGATAACAATCCGCGTGCCGAAAGGGACACGCGAGCAGATTAAGGCTTGGGCTGCCGCCAGCAACATGAGTATGGCGGCTTACATCAGAGAGGCCTGCCAAGAGAAAGCTGAAAAGATCTAAAAGCAGACTTGACATATTGTACTACATGCAGTACAATATAATCAGAAAGAGGGAAGCAGAAAGGAGACGGAATTATGGAAAAGTTTGACGAACGGCTTGCGGAGAAGCTAAATAATCTGATGGTGGCCCACACCAATGAAAAGAAAGACCATTATGAATGGTGGTGTGGCTGGAAAAATTTTGAGCATATGAAGAATCTCTTCATGTGCAACTATTTTGAATCAGAGTGGTACAGAAGCCGCGGGTACAATCAAGAGCAATATTTAGATTGGATTGTATCCCACATAGAAAAACAGAAAAAAAGGAGGAAGACCGGAAGAAGAGAGCAATGAAGAAAAATAAAATTAAAATAAACTTAACAAAAGAAAAGGAAGTAACTGGCCCCATCTATGATGACGATAGTAAACCTACCTATTATAAATGGTAGATTGAAGAATAGGGGGCGGCAACTATGACAACGAAAATCTACAAAACTTTGTACTCCCGGATACTTTTGTAGGAGTGGTATATGGCTGAAATGAAAAAAGGCGATCATTACGGCCACTGGACTGTATTGATTGCATATGATAACAAGCATCCCGCAAAGGCTTTCTGCCGCTGTATTTGCGGGAAAGAAAAATGGGTAAACCGCCACTCTTTGCGTCGTGGACTGTCAAAGTCATGCGGTTGTCAAATAAATCGGTATGCCAAAGATTATGGCATTAAGCCAGGAGATAAAATGGGATATTGGACCGTATTGAGACGAGGCGACCGCCCGAACGAAAGCAAAACATATTTTCTTTGTCGGTGCATATGCGGCAAAGAAAGATGGGTGGCGGCCCATACACTGATTAACGGCGCATCGATGTCGTGTGGGTGCAAGCGCACTGATGGCGATAGCCAGGCACTTGTGGACGGCAGGAAGATTAGCGTAGCTGTGCGAAAAAAGCACCTCGACACTAAATATGCTGGATTCGGAAGGAAAGAGAACAAAAACAATACAGCTGGAGTCACCGGCGTCTCTTTTGCAAAAGGGGGCAAATATCGAGCGTATATCTATGTTAATAGAAAACAAATCCATTTAGGCATTTTTGATACGTTGGAAGACGCCTCGAAGGCCAGGCGCGCAGCTGAAGTAAAATACTTCGGGCCACGGCAAAAGCTGGCTGACGAAATTAAGGAGAAATTAAAAAAGGACAGCTCGAAATGAGCTGTCCTTTTATATATATAATGATTAAATAATAGAGCAATATATGGCGGGGTCAAAATGGGGTCAAAGACACTAGACTTTTCGGGGTCACACGAAAATAGCCACCGCATAAATGCGATGGCTATCAACTTTGTTGTGGTGGACCATCAGGGGATCGAACCCTGGACACCCTGATTAAGAGTCAGGTGCTCTGCCAGCTGAGCTAATGGTCCATGTTTTGTTGTCCTTCGTACTCGCTGTTTCCTGAGCACATGTAATATAATACACTAAACCTTGGAGAAATGCAAGCGTTTTTTTTAGAAAATTTACAGAATCTTGAATTTCCCCCGATTCTTGATTTTGGCGACACGGCGAATGTATAATGAAAGAAGTGATATTTTACAAAAAACTACTCGTTTGTTGATAGATTGAAAGTGAGCGATGTGTATGATTACTTATAATGGCAATGGCGGCATGGACACTGTCGCTGTCGGCCTGAATGAACGGGGGTCGACGCTGCGCCAGCTGCCCGAAGGGGATGTCCAGCTCATCCGGGCCTATGCCGGACAGCACCCGGAGATTTTGCAGCATACGTCCCTTCACGTCTTCCATTGCCTGTCTGACGGCCGGGCCAGGACCTATTTCCTCATCGGCCTGGAAGGGAAGCCCATCCGCTATTCGACGTATGAAGATTTCCGCATGGCCCGGCGCCTCATGGCCGCAGCCATGAAGGAAGGCGTCAGCGAACTGGCTGTCATGGCCGATACCCTGGATATGGACCTGGGGTCTCTCATCGATGGCCTGCTCTACCGTAATTACGAATTCAATCACTATAAACGCAAGGCCAAGAGCCGGACTATCGGGAATATCAATATCCTGACCCACAGCCTGCGCCCGAAGGAATTCAATTCCATGTGCTACATGTATACGTCCATCTATGAAGGCATCTACGCGGCGCGGGACCTGGTCAACATGCCGTCCAACGATTTGACGCCGCGCAAGTTTGCCGACATCGTCGGGGCCATGCTCAAAGGCGACAACATCCTCATAGAGAACCTCAATAAATGGGCTCTGGAAAAGCGCCATATGGGCGGCATCGTCGCCGTCGGCAAGGGCAGTATGAACCCGCCCCAGCTCCTGTCCATTGCCTACCAGGGCGACCCTAACAGCCGGGAAGTCCTGGGCATCGTCGGCAAGGGCGTCACTTATGACAGCGGCGGCCTGTCCCTCAAGAGCCATGCCAATATGGAATTCATGAAGGACGACATGGCCGGTGCCGCAGCGGCTGTCGGCGTCATGCGGGCTTTGATGCTGCTCAAATATCCCGTCAACGTCCTGGCCGTCATCCCACTGGTCGAAAATATTCCCTCCGGCATGGCTTATCACGTCGACGACATCCTGACCATGTACAACGGCAAGACGGTCGAAGTCAAGAACACCGACGCCGAAGGGCGGCTCATCCTGGCCGATGCCCTGACGTATGCCCAGGAAAAGGGGGCGACGCGCCTCATCGACCTGGCGACTTTGACCGGTGCCTGCGTGACGGCCCTGGGGACCGTGCGGACGGGCATGATCGGCAACGACCAGGAATGGATGAACCGCTTCTTCAGCGCTGCGACGGAAGTTCACGAAAAGATATGGCAGCTGCCGGCTGATGAAGAATATGAAAAGCTCCTGGAAAGCGATGTCGCCGATTTGAAGAACGTCGGAGGCTCCGAAGCGGGAGCCATCACGGCCGGCCTCTTCCTCAAGCAGTTCGTCCACGACGGCACGCCGTGGATCCACTTGGACATCGCCGGCCCGGCCTTCAATGAAAAGGCCGACGAAACGGGCCTCATCGGGGCGACCGGCGTCGGCATCAAATCCATTCTTCACTTATTGCAGGGAGGCGTGGCGTCCCATGATCGTTGATTTACATATGCATACGACTTGTTCGGACGGCGTATATACACCGGAACAACTGACACAGATGGCCGTCGACGCCGGGCTCAGCGTCATGGCTATTTCCGACCACGATACGGTAGCGGCTTATGACGGCAGCCATCGTTTCGCCGCAGGCGTCCGCGTCATCCCGGCTATTGAAATCAGCTCGGAATGTGACGGCGAAGATGTGCACATCCTGGGCTACGGCATCGACACGGCTGACGCCGGCTTGCAGGCTTACTGCGCGCAATTCAAGGAACGGCGCTTCAATAGGGCCCTGGAAATCGTCGACCGCTGCCGCAGTTTAGGCTATGATATCGATCGCAGTGGCATCGAAGCGACACTGCGCCAGGGCGGGACTGTCGGCCGGCCCCACATTGCCCGCCTGCTCGTGGCCAAGGGCTATTTCCCCGACGTCAAGACGGTCTTCGATAAACTGCTCTACCGCGGTGGTCCGGCTTACGTCCCTTATCACCGCCGCAGCATCGACGACTGCGTGGCCCTCATCCGCCAGGCCGGCGGTACGGCCATCCTGGCCCACCCGGGCCTGCTCAAGTGGACGCTGGACCAGGTCCTGGCCCATGACTTTGACGGCATCGAAGTCTATCATCCCAAGAACCGCGGCCGCTATAAAGAATTCTTGAAACTGGCTGAGGACCGCCATGGGTACGTCAGCGGCGGCTCGGATTTCCACGGCACGACAGGCCGTTTCCCCGAAAAGGTCGGCGTCTTTACCGTCGATGCCAAGGCGGTAAAAGCTCTGCTCGACCATGTAGAAGGGAACCTAAAGAAAAGCAGGTGAGATTATGGAGGTTTTCGGTTTTATCGGCGCCAGCGGCACGGGCAAGAGCCATCACGCCCTGGTCGTCGCCTATGACCACGATATCCAGGCCATCATCGACGACGGCCTGCTCATCGACCACAACCGCATCGTCGCCGGCCGGTCGGCCAAAGAAGAGACGAACCGCCTGAAAGCCGTGCGCCGGGCCATCTTCAACAAGCCCGAAGACGCAGCGGCCATGCGGGCGGCGCTGGAGAAGATACATCCTGATAAATTGCTAATCTTGGGCACGTCGAAGCACATGATACACCGCATCTGTGAGTCCCTGCACCTGCCGGAAGCGTCGCAGTTCATCCGCATCGAAGATGTGTCGTGCCCGTCGGAAATCGCCAAGGCCCGGGCCATCCGCATCAAAGAGGGTAAGCACATCATCCCCGTGCCGACGATGGAACTGAAGCCCCATTTCCAGGGCTATCTCCTGGACCCAATCCGTTCCTTCTTCTATGGCCGCAACGGCAAGAAGATATCGCCTTTTGAACGGTCCGTCGTCCGGCCCGTCTTCAGTTATTACGGGAAACTGACCTTTTCTAACGACGTCCTGGAAGCCCTGGTGCGCCATGCCCTGGCCAAGAACGACGGCGTCACTAAGATTAACCGCCTGCGGGTGGCCATCAATTACAACTCGACGCGCAATGGCCTGGCCATCATCCTGTCCCTGACCATCGCCTATGGCCAGAACATCAAGAAGCTCATGAGCCGTATCCGCCGGGACATCCAGCAGGAAGTGGAATACACGACGGGCATGTCCGTCGAAATCCTCAAAATCACAGTCCGCAGCATTTCCCAGCCTGAAGACTAGGCGTCGCCGTTTTCTTCGGTCAGGACCATCATGAGCGGCGTAATCAGGCCCCGCAGGGCGTCGACATTTTCCGCCGAGAAGCCCTTGTACTGAGGAGAATGGCTCAGGCCGTCGAAGAAATCATGCATACAGCCGATGAGCTGGGAATTATTGAGCAAGTAAATGGGCTTGGTCTGGGGCAATATGTGATGCGTGTTCTTTTTGAAGAAAGCTGACGTGTAATTGCCGTAAAAGGCGAGATTAGAAAAATTCGTATAACTGCTTTCTCCCGATGCCGGGAGGAGGATCCCGTAAGTAATGGCCGGGTTCTGCTTCATCTTTTCGACGATGAGGTTGAGCTGGGCCTTTCTTTCGTCTGGCGTCATCTGGTAGTTCATGTCGGTCAGGTAGAAGCAGCCCGTTTCTAAATAGCGGATGATGGAATTCTTGGGCAGCGACGTCAACGTCAGCAAGTTCAAAGACCGCATCGCCGGCTGCGGCGGCTTCATCAACATCACCCAGAATACGCATAAAGTCGTCTTCTGCGGCACCTTTACGGCCAAGGGCCTGCGCGAAGAAATCCGAGACGGCAAACTGGTCATCACCCATGAAGGGGCTGTCCGGAAATTCATCGATAAGGTCGGCCAGATTACCTTCAGTGCTGAATATGCCCATAAACACAACCAGCAGGTCATGTTCATCACCGAACGCTGTGTCTTCGTCCTCACCGATAAGGGCTTAGTCCTCACGGAAATCGCACCGGGCGTGGATCTGCAAAAGGACATCCTCGACCAGGTGGAATTCGTACCGCACATCGCCGAAAATCTGAAGACCATGGACGAACGCCTCTTCCGCGATGAACCCATGGGCCTGGTCCAGGACATCTTTGAACAACAGGCGGGTTAGTGGATAGTGATTAGTGGCTCGTGACACTGTAGTGGCGCACGTGGGCGAACCGTTAGGGATTGGATGTTTCTCCTAGTAAACCGAATGGGAAATGGAAATCACATCATCCTGGAGCGGGCGCCCCGCGTGGCGCCCCTACAGAAAAAGGGACCGTCCGAAGGGCGGTCCTTTTTCTTGACATCTCCCGTCTGCGGACGGTATAATAAATCTGAAACATGTGACTGACGGAAGTGGAGTTACCACGGGGAGCATGATTCGTACGAGCCGACCGTCTGGGCGAAACGTTCCAGAAGTGTCGGTATTTTTTATTTTTGCTTAACTATTCAGGAGGAATCACCATGAAAGAACTGCAATTAAAATACGGCTGCAATCCCAACCAGTCGTCGGCCCGGGTTTATATGAAAGATGGCAGCGACCTGCCCTTTACGGTCCTCAACGGCCGTCCCGGTTATATTAATTTGCTCGACGCCTTCAACAGCTATCAGCTGGTCAAAGAATTGAAAGAAGCGACAGGCCTTCCGGCAGCGGCTTCCTTCAAGCACGTCAGCCCGGCTGGGGCCGCCGTCGCTACGGACATGAGTGATACCCTGAAAAAGATATACTGGGTCGACGATTTGAAATTGTCCCCCCTGGCTTCGGCCTATGCCTGCGCCCGCGGTGCTGACCGCATGAGCTCGTACGGCGATTTCGTCGCCCTGTCCGACGTCTGCGATGTCGAAACGGCAACGCTCCTCAAGCGGGAAGTCTCGGACGGCGTCATCGCTCCGGGCTACAGCGACGAAGCCCTGGCTATTTTGAAGACCAAGAAGAAGGGGAATTACTGCGTCCTCCAGATGAACCCGGACTACAAGCCGCGCCTCGTCGAATCGAAGGAAGTCTATGGCGTCACCTTTGAACAGGAACGCAATGAAGCCAAGATTACGACGGACCTTTTCAAAAATATCCCGACGAAGAACAAGAATATCCCGGCAGCGGCTCAGCGCGATTTGATGATCGCCCTCATCACTTTGAAATATACCCAGTCCAACTCGGTCTGCTACGTCAAAGACGGCATGACCATCGGCGTCGGCGCTGGCCAGCAGTCCCGCGTCCACTGCACGCGCCTGGCTGGCAACAAGGCCGATATCTGGTGGCTCCGCCAGAACCCGAAAGTCCTGAACCTGCCTTTCCGCGACGATGTCCGCCGTCCGAACCGCGACAACGCCATCGACGTCTACATCTCCGATGACTACGAAGACGTCCTGGCCGACGGCATCTGGCAGGACCTGTTCACGGAAAAACCGGAACCGCTCACACGGGAAGAAAAGAAAGCCTGGATTGCCCAGCTCCACGGCGTAGCCCTGGGCAGCGATGCCTTCTTCCCCTTTGGCGACAACATTGAACGGGCCCATCGCAGCGGCGTCGACTACATCGCCCAGGCCGGCGGCTCCATCCGCGACGACAATGTCATCGAAACGTGCGATAAATACAACATCGCCATGGCTATGACCGGCCTGCGCCTGTTCCATCATTAAGGCTTCCCCTGGGAAGAAGAAGGACCGCTCACGGGGTTCCTATGCTCTATAGTTTGTAGTATAGAGTTTGTAGGGGCCACGTGGGCGACCCGTTAGGAATTTGGATGATTCTTCTAGCAAACGGGTCGGGAAATCGTACCTATCCCAGAGCGGGCGCCCCACGTGGCGCCCCTACAAGAAAAGGCGCTGTCGCACGAAGGGTTATGCCATCTGCTGACTGCTAACCCCTAACTGCTAACTGCTTAAAAGGAGCTGTCGCGATGCGACAGCTCCTTTTTTCCACGAAACAAGAGGTGATACCATGAAAACCTGTACATCTGTCTGTCCTTACGACTGCCCCGATGCCTGTGGGCTCGTCGTGACGGTCGACGGCGGCCGCGTCGTATCCGTTGCCGGCGACAAGTCCCATCCCTTTACGCGCGGGACGTTGTGCCCGAAGATGGCCCATTATGAGCGAACCGTCCATTCGCCGCGCCGCCTGACGACGCCGCTGAAGCGGATTGGCCCCAAGGGAAGCGGCCAGTTCGCGCCCATTTCCTGGGACCAGGCCCTGGCAGAAATTGCCGGGACCTGGAAGGCCATCATCGCCGAAGCTGGTGCCGAAGCCATCCTGCCCTATTCTTATGCCGGCACCATGGGCATCGTCCAGCACGACGCCCTGCACGGCCTGTTTTATCGTTTGGGTGCTTCGGAACTGGACCGGACCATCTGCGCTCCGGCCAAAGGGCGGGGCTTCAAGGATGTCATGGGCAATACCATGCCGACGGCGCCGCAGGCAGCCCAGGACAGCGACTGCATCTTCCTCTGGAGCATCCATATGCTGGCCACGAATATCCACTTCCGCCACGACGTCGAGGCGGCCCGGGCCAAAGGGGCCGTCGTCTGGTGTATCGATGCCTATCGCAACAAGACGGCCGACCTGGCCGACCACTTCGTCGCCGTCCGCCCCGGTACGGACGGAGCCCTGGCCCTGGGTATGATGTACGTCCTCGACCGTGACGGCCTGGCTGACGAAGCCTTCCTGGCCCGGAACGTCCTCGGCTGGGAGGACTTGAAAAAGACAGTCCTGCCCAAGTATACGCCGGAAAAAACGCAGGGCATCACCGGCGTGCCGGCCGACGTCATCGTCGAATTGGCCCACGCCTACGGCCGGGCCCGGGCGCCGTTCATCCGCCTCGGCAGCGGCCAGTCCCGCTATCGCAACGGCGCCATGACGACGCGCCTCATCACCTGCCTGCCGGCTGTCGTCGGCGCCTGGGGGAAGCAGGGGGCCGGCCTCTTGACTTCGGCGTCGGCGTCGAAAGCCTATGATAAAGAAATCGTCACCCATTCCGATTGGAAACAGCCTGGCAAGCGCGTCGTCAACATGTGCTGCCTGGGCCAGGCACTGACGGGGGACGACCGCATCCGCAGCCTCTTCGTCTATTCGTCCAATCCGGCTTGCACGGCGCCGGACCAGAACCAGGTCCTGAAGGGCCTCTGTCGGGACGATTTATTTACCGTCGTCCACGAACGCTTTATGACCGATACGGCCCGTTATGCCGACATCGTCCTGCCGGCGACGACGTCGCTGGAACACGACGACGCCTATTATTCCTATGGCAACTACACGATCCAGTGCGGCTATGCGGCCATCCCGCCTGTCGGCCAGAGCCGCTCCAACTGGCGCGTCGCCTGTGACCTGGCTCACGCTATGGGGATAGACGATGATTTCTACAATCGCTCGGAACGGGACCTCGTCGAAGCCCTGGCTGCGTCGACGACGAAATGGCCCCTGCCTGTGGATCAGCAGCACCTCAGTCAGGGCCTGCCGACGCCGCTGCCCATGCCGGCCGATTACCAGACGCGATTTGCCACGCCGTCGGGGAAAATCGAGATATACAACGCGGCCCTGACGCCGTCCCTGCCGGACTATCTGCCCCTTGCAGAAGACGACGGCACGCTGGCTTTCGTCAATGGGCCGGACATGCGCATCCTCGATTCGTCCTTCAATGAACGGGACGAACTGACGGCCAGCCATACAATGGACCTCTTCGTCCATCCCGACGATGCGGCCCGCTATGGCCTGCAGGACGGCCAGACCGTGACCTTGGCCAATGAACGGGGCCAGGCCGATTTCACCGTCGTCATCTCTACACGGACCGTGCCGGGCCAGGTCGTCAGCGAAGGCGTCTGGTGGCGGGAACGGGTCAAAGGGCAGGGAGCCTCCGTCAACGTCCTCACGTCCCAGCGCCTGACCGACGAAGGCGCCGGCAGCACCTTCTACGACGTCCGCGTATCCATTGTTCCATCCGCTAACTCCTGACAAGTAAAAATACTTGACAGATAGGCCGCTTTCCGTTATAATACCAAAGTACGCTGTTTGAAAGGCGGTGAAGCCATGCTTGAAGATGTAGTCCGCAAGGGACGGCTCCTCGATTTGTACGGGCCTTTGCTTACGGAGAAACAACGGCGCTGCATGGAAATGTATTTCGATATGGACCTGTCCCTGAGCGAAATCGGGGAGGAACTGCACATTTCCCGCCAAGGTGCCTATGATATGCTCAAGCGCGCTTCCCATTCGCTGGAAAGTTATGAACAGCGCCTTCATCTGCTGGCCCGCTACGATGCGGTCCGGGATAAGATCGATGAAGTAGAGCGGCTTCTCGACCGGGAAGAACCGCAAACCCTTGAAAGAGCGAAACAGCTTTTGCATGAAATAGAGTTATAGAAGGAGGCCCCTTATGCCATTTGAAAGTCTGTCCGAACGATTCCAGGCGGCATTTAAAAAACTCCGCGGCAAAGGGAAGCTTTCTGAAGAGGATGTCAGCGAAGCGCTGAAAGAGATGCGCCGCGCCCTTCTGGAAGCGGACGTCAACTTTGCCGTCACCAAAGATTTCATCAAGAAAGTCAAAGAAAAGGCCGTCGGCGAAGAAGTCTTCGGCAGCCTCAATGCGTCACAGACGGTCATCAAGATCGTCCGCGATGAACTGACGGAACTCCTCGGCGGGACACAGAGCCGGATCACCATTTCTCCCAAGCCACCGACCATCATCATGCTCGTCGGCCTCCAGGGGGCTGGTAAGACGACGACAGCTGCCAAACTGGCCAAGAAGCTGAAGTCCCAGGGCAAGAGCCCGCTCATGGTCGCAGCCGACGTCTACCGTCCGGCGGCTATCACGCAGCTGCAGGTCCTCGGCCAGGAACTGGACATGCCTGTCTACACCGAAGAGGGCAGCAAGGACCCTGTCGCCATTGCTCAGCACGCTATTCCCTATGCGACCAGCCATTTACGCGATGTCGTCATCATCGATACGGCCGGCCGTTTACATATCAATGAAACCCTCATGGACGAACTCATCAACATCAAGAATGAAGTTCATCCCCATGAAATCCTGCTCGTCGTCGACGCCATGACCGGTCAGGATGCCGTTACGGCTGCATCGGCCTTCGATAAAGCCCTCGGCATCGACGGTATCATCATGACCAAGCTCGATGGCGATGCCCGCGGCGGTGCCGCCTTGTCCATCAAGGCCGTCACGGGCAAACCGATTAAGTTCATCGGCGTCAGCGAAAAGCTCGACGGCTTGGAAGAATTCCATCCGAACCGCTACGCATCGCGTATCCTCGACTTAGGCGACGTCGAAACGATCATCGAAAAAGCCCAGGCGGCTTTCGATGAAGAATCGATGGAAAACATGAAGAAGACCATGAAAAGTGGTACCTTCACCTTCGATGACTTCCTGTCCCAGCTCCATATGATCAAGAAGATGGGCAATATGGGCAGTCTCCTGAGCCTCATCCCAGGCATCGGGAAATATAAGAAAGAACTCGACAAAGTCGACATGGACGGCAAAGAATTCAAACGAATCGAAGCCATCATCACATCCATGACGGCCCAGGAACGGTCGAGTGCCAATCCGAAAATGCTCATCAAGGACAGCCGTAAGCGCCGTATCGCCAAGGGCAGCGGCACGCGCGTCCAGGATGTCAACCGCCTCATCAAGCAGTTCGCAGAAATGCAGAAGATGATGAAGCAGGCCAAGAAAGCACAAAAGAATAAACGACGGGGTTTCATGCCGCGTCTGCCTTTTTAAATGGATTTCCCTTTTTTGTGGAAATAAGATACTATATCAAGGAGGTGATTTTCAATGATTAAAATTCGTTTGGCTCGTTTAGGTGCTAAAAAGAAACCGATCTACCGCGTCGTCGTCGCTGATTCCCGCGATGCTCGTAACAACGGTCGCCCGGTTGCTACGTTGGGCATGTACGATCCGTCCAAAGACATGGACAATCGTCTGACCGTCGATGCTGAAGCAGCTGTAGCATGGCTCGGCAAAGGCGCACAGCCGACAGATACGATCCGTTCTATCTTCAAAAAAGCTGGCATCATGGCTCAGTTTGAAGCATCCAAAAAGTAAGTGAGGCTGGATACTATGGAAGAATTGATTGCATGTATCGCCCGGTCCCTCGTCAAGAACCCGGATGCGGTTACAGTTACCAAGATTCAAAAAAAAGGCCTCGAAGTCTATCAGCTTCATGTCGCACCCGAAGATATGGGTAAAGTCATTGGCAAACAGGGTAAAATTGCGAAAGCATTGCGCCTTGTTGTCAAGGCTGCGGCAGTGAAGGCTAACAAGAAAGTATCAGTGGATATCGTATAGGAGGAACCATGGATCAGATTACATTGCGCGTTCCTGTCGCTGTCAAAGCAAAGGTTACGCAGGCCCTCAAGGATCGTATCCTCAAAGGTGCTGACCAGGCCCTGAGTGACATCGATCGGGAAATGCAGAACCTGGAATTCCAGGCCAAACGCATGATGACCGAACAAGCTAAAATCGATGCACAAGGGTTGATTTCCTTGCGTGCTAAAGTAGAAGAACAGAAACAGCGTCTCGCCGCAGCTAAGGCTAAGGCACAGCACGACAGAGAAGAAGCTGAACAGTTGACAATCGGTTCCGAAATCAGACAAGGCACGCTTGAACAGACTGTCGTTGTCAATGTCGGCGATGATTTAGAAAAATTGATGGGAACGGAAATCCTGCTTGAAGACGGCAAGATCGTTTCTATCCGCCAATAGAATACGATGGCTGAATTAGATCTTTTCACAATCGGTCAAATCGTTGCCCCGCACGGCGTGCGGGGTGATGTTCGTATTTATCCCGATACGGATTTTCCGAAACGATTCCTGAAAATGAAATACGGCTACATTGACGGCAAGAAATATGAAGTAGAATCCGCACGTCTTCATAAGCGGGTCGTCCTCATGAAATTTGTCGGCGTCGATGATCGCAATGCGGCGGAACTGTTGGTCAAAAAAGACCTGCAAGTGCCGCGCGAAGATTTAGTGCCCCTGCAGAAAGGCCAGCACTACATCTACGACATCCTCGGCTCGGCCGTATATGACCTTCAGGGCCATGAACTGGGAAAACTTACAGACGTACTGCGCACGGGCAGCAACGACGTCTATGTCGTCACTGCCGATGACGGCAAGGAAACACTCCTGGCCGCCATTCCCGATGTCATCAAGTCCATTGATGAAAGTGCCAAGAAGATCGTCGTCGATCCGCCGGAGTGGGTGGACGAATGAGAATCGACATTATCTCACTCTTTCCGGAGCTCATCGAAACGTTCTTCCAACACAGCATCATCGGGCGGGCACGGGCAGCCGGCCTGTTGGATCTGGATGTGACCAATCCCCGTAATTTCACGTACGACCGTCATCACATGGTCGATGATACCATCTATGGCGGCGGCTGCGGCATGCTCATGAAGGCAGCGCCCCTCTATGCCGCTGTCGAAGCCGTGCGGCGTCAGGTGCCGCGGCGGCGCATCATCTTCATGGGGCCCGCAGGGCAGACCTTTACGCAGGCCAAGGCACGCGAGCTGGCGACATACGACCAGCTTATTTTATTATGCGGCCATTACGAAGGCGTCGATTACCGCGTCGAACAGGATTTGGCCGATGAGACCATTTCCGTCGGCGACTACGTCCTCACTGGCGGTGAACTGCCGGCTATGACCGTTACCGATGCCGTAGCCCGCATGATTCCCGGAGTCCTCGGCGCAGCTGCCGGGGCCGCTGACGATTCTTTCTATTCGTCGCTCCTGGAGTATCCGCAGTACACCAAGCCTGCCGTCTTTCGCGGCATGGCCGTACCGGAGGTCCTGCGGAACGGCGACCACGCCAAAATCGATGCCTGGCGCCGGGAAGCGTCGCTGGCGCGGACTTTGGAATTACGGCCGGACCTTTTGCAGCATTGCGATTTGTCGCCAGCTGACCAAAAGATACTGGCTAAACTGAAAGGGGCGAAGAAATGATGAAATCCCCTTTGTATGTCGGATTGGTTCATTATCCCATATATGATAAGAACTTCAACGTCATTGCCACGGCCATTACCAACTACGATCTGCATGACATTTCGCGGTCGGCCAAGACCTATGGCGTCAAGAAATATTTCATCATCCACCATATTCCGGGGCAGCTCGATATGGTGCATAAAATCATGGATTTCTGGGAAAGCCCGGTGGGCCGCAACTATAACGGCTACCGCACCCAGGCTTTCGATATCGTAGACATCCGCCCGTCCATCGAAGCGGCTGTCGAAGCCGTCACCGCCGCAGAAGGGAAGCGCCCTTACGTCGTCACGACGGACGCGCGGACCTATGCCAACACCATTTCCTATAAGGAGTTGCGGCAGAAGCGGGAAGAAGACGATACGCCGATCCTCCTGCTCTTTGGCACGGGCTACGGGATGACGAAAGAAACGATGGAAAAATTTGATTTCATCCTGGAACCGATTTACGGGGCCGGGGAATATAATCACTTATCTGTCCGTTCGGCAGCAGCTATCATCTTAGATCGCCTGGCCGGCGAAGATTGGTGGAAATAAAGGGAGGCATTTGAATGTCTGGACATTCTAAATGGGCGAATATTAAACGTAAAAAAGGGAAAAACGACGCAATCCGCGGTAAAATCACGACCAAGATCGGCCGTGAAATCACGATTGCTGTCCGCATGGGCGGTCCGGACCCGGTCGGCAACATGCGTCTGAAGCTGGCCCTTCAGAAAGCAAAGGAAAACAATATCCCGAAAGATAACATCAAACGGGCTATCCAGAAAGGCGCTGGCGCTACAGAAGGCCAGAACTACGAAGAAATCGTATACGAAGGCTACGGCCCGGCAGGCGTTGCCGTTACGGTCAACGTCCTCACGGATAACCGCAACCGCGCAGCTGCTGCTGTCCGCCACGAATTCTCCAAATCCGGCGGCAACCTCGGCGCTACGGGCTGTGTCAGCTGGATGTTCCACAACACGGGCATCTTCGTCGTCAACCGTGACCAGGCCGATGAAGACCAGATCATGGAAGTCGCCCTCGATGCCGGTGCTGATGACGTAAAAGTTTCCGACGAAGACTACGAAATCATCACGACGCCGGAAGCCTTCGATGCTGTCGAAAAAGCCCTGGCTGACAACAACATCGAAACGGAACACGCATCGATCACCATGGTTCCGGAAAACACGATTAAACTCACGGGAGAAGACGCTGAAAAAATGGAACGCTTCGTAGACGCCCTCGACGAACTCGACGACGTCCAGGACGTATACCACAACGCAGAACTTCCGGAAGAGGAAGAATAAGAGTAGTTAGCTGTTAGCAGTTAGCGAATGGCTTTAAATTTAGAGGCTTTCGTTGTAAACGCTGCACTACAAACTATCAAAAAATGGGACTGTACATGATGGCAAAGACCTTCTTGTGACAGTCCCTTTTTTAGTGCCTAGCCGTCAGCAGCTAGCCCCTAACCCCTAGCTCCTAACCTCTAGCCCCTAACCCCTAATCCCTAATCCCTAATCCCTACCCCCAAATTTCTAAACCGTTGTAATAACAACCGATTGTCCTGTTTATCCATGGTATACTACGTTCAGAAGTTGAGAGAACCTCACTTAGAGATAAGATATAATTCATCCACTTACTTAGGAGGTAGGTACTATGTTGAAATCTGTTTTGAATAAATTCGCAATGAATGAAAAAGTTACGTCTGATATGATCATGGGCGATATCATCCGCCTTCATCCGGAAGTCGTCGATACCCTCATTTCTCAGGGGATGCACTGCCTGGGCTGCCCGTCGTCGCAGCAGGAAAGCCTGGCCAATGCCTGCTTTGTCCACGGCCTGGACCCGGAAATCGTCACCAAAGCCGTCAACGTTGCCATTGAAGCGAACAAACAGTAAGAGGAGGACATATCATGAGCGCATTTTTAGGACCCATCCATTTTTGGTTATACAATAAAATCCAGTTCCAGGAAAGCCTGATCGACGAACTCATCCGCTACGCATCCAGCCAGGGCTGGTCCGACAGCGATTTGGCCGATAAATACGGCAGCAAAGACCGCCGCAAACTCGATGAAGTCATCGACGAATCGAACATCCACGGCTGGCTCCAGTCGCGTATCCACGATGCCGAAGGCCGTTATGCCGCCTTGGTACTCGACGTCGCCGGCAATCAGGAAGACCGCCTGACGGCACTGAAACAGGCCGCTTATGACTTCGGTGCCAGCCAGCATCTCAATGCCGCTACGGCCCCGGAAGCCTTCCACCGCCTGGACGACCTGCTCCTGGACGGGATGCCCTGCGACCAGGTCAACCGCGTCCGCGAAAGCGATGACAGCCGCATCACCTGGGACCGGACCATGGACCTGCACAGCAAATTCTGGCAGGGCCACGGCGACCGCTACTACGCCCTGCGCCAGGCCTTGGTCGACGGTCTGTTGTCGGCTACGGATTACGCCTTCACCAGTCCGGCCGAAGGCCAGTATGAAATCGTCAAGAAATCTGCCTAAAAGAAAGAGAGGGAGCCTTATGTATTGCACGGAAGTCATGGTTAAACAACATGCCAATATTTCACGGATGCTGAAAGTCATCAAAGAATCGTGTTGCGCTATTCTGGAAGGGGCTGAAATCGACCAGCAGGAATTTGCCGAAATCCTCGATTTCATCCGCCGTTATGCCGACGGCCACCATCACCGCCGGGAAGAACTCGTCCTCTTCCCTGAAATGGTCGACCACCTGGAAGAAGTCGCCTCCATCATCATCAAGCACGGCATGCTCGTCGAACACGACCTCATCCGTGCCCATGTCCGGGCCCTCGACGAAGCCCTCAAACTCTACGCCCAGGAACCGAAGACGGAATATAAACTCCAGGTCCTGACCGAAGCCATGGCCTATGCCAACCGCCTGCAGCAGCACGTAGAAAAAGAAAACAACGTCGTCTACCCCTTAGCTGACCGCGGCCTGTCCGACGATATCAAAGCTAAAATCGACCAGACCGTAAAAGATATGGAACAAGAAGAAGGCCCGGAATTCGTAAAAGGCTACATGGAATTCCTGGACCGCCTGGAAAAGAAATATAAAATCGCGTAAGGCCGCCTATGGGACGCCCGCCGGCCGCAGTTCGCCGGCCGCATCGGACTCATGGTGGTATTACGACCGTGTACCAGTGGGCATAAATTCCGGCTGTATCCAGGATTCACGGCGGGACGCCTGTTAGTCGTCCCCTACGGTATCGCATACAGGCGATGAAAGTGAAATAAAAAAACACAGCCAGCGGCCTTGTGCGTAGGGGCTGTCCCAAGCCTTTTTGGCCCGTCAGGTGCCGACCGACAGAAGGCGCAGGACGGTTGCCAAAACGGACAGCTGTGGCTGGGCGGCCCGCTGTGAGATTTGGGCATAATCTATTCTGGATGATAGCAGGCTTTTTCAAACCACGAGTCATTCGTTATGCTAAAAGGCTGTACACAGGATTCACGACGGCCCGGCTCTCCTCATAGGAGAGCTGTCAGCGAAGCTGACTGAGAGGTTGCTCTTTTTACATAGTTTGTAGTACGGAGTTTGTAGAAGATGGCTTAAAATTTTTACCCATTGCTAGCCACTAACCACTAATCACTAACCACTAAAAAAACTTGTCGCACGGCGACAAGTTTTTTTTATGCCAAGACACATTTTGTCCTCCTATTGATGTATAATAATATGTCCAAGGAGGCGATAGGAATGAAAAAGATTGATGTAGTACAAGCACAGCAAGATATCCAGTTCATCTATAACTGCTATAAGAGATTTGGCCTTGACGTGGACGAATGCCGGGCCGTCCTTAAAGAACGCGACTGCTGCGAACACCGCGACAGTGACGGTCATCTGCTTTTTGAGGATGCCAGCTCCCTAACGATACTAGATAGCGCCAAGAATTGTCATGATACGTATATCTGCAAAAAATGCCATACTGTTTTTTCACTGAAAATCGACCCGGATACGCAGGAATACAGCTACAATGAAGTCTTGAGATATAACAGCCTGGATGACCTTCTCAAGCCGGATTTCATAGGACACATCGAAAAATGCTATCATATTTTGGACAGGATGCAGCAGTTCACGCCCAAAGATGTCACCTTTTTCCACAATAACCTTAAAATCCAGGACGAACTGCTCCAGCGCGAAACCCGTCGACAAACGGCTATTTTAGAGAAATTGGATTACATCACCCTGGACCTGCCCTATTACGATGAGTTTTCAGCCAAACACATCCGCAGCATCCTCTTTCCCCTGTACAAGCAGATGACATTCAGGAGATTTTGGGTCCTGAGCTTTTCTGTGCCCATCTTTAGCAACCTCGATTATTATGACCGTACGGTCAATCTCCTCGACGACATCCCGGGCCTCAATATGGACGAAGCGCTCACGCTTATCGACGACTGCTTCAAAAAGGCTGGCACGACCTTGCAGGAAAGCCGGCGCCGTTACGCCTGGGAGCCCGTCTGCCATCACCGCGATGAACGGGGGAACCTGCTGATTCATAATCTGCCGAATATGGTACAGACCGTTGAATGTGAACGCTGCCATGCCGTCTTTGCCCTGAATTTCAACGAACAACCGGGAAAATACATCCATGGCTACCTCTTGGACGACTGCCACTTCTACGACTTCGAACGGACTGGCGTCGCCGAAAAAGCAGAAGCCGTCCTGGAAAAAGACAGACTTTCCAACGTCCATTCGCTGACGGACTATTACCGCATGCGCGAAGAGTTGAAAGAACAGTACCAGGCTGTCACGGAAGATAAGATGGCCTGTTGGGAACTGGTGGGACGCCTGAATACATGCCTCTTAGAAATCGATGGCCTGAATACCTTCACGCGCCATCAAGTCGAAGACAGCGTATTGTATGCCCAAAAAGAAATGATTGACCGCTACCTCTGGCAACACGAACTTCAAAAGCAGCTCAAAGCCCGGCTGAAAGAATTCGGTACCCTTCCGTCCCTGAAGTATCCCTGGTATAATAAGGAGAACACGATAACAGAAGATAAAGAGAAAGGAAAGATACTGCATGGCACGTTTTTATCCGACCATCGATGACGATTTTCATGGCAGCGATGGCGAAATCCAGGTCTATCAGGCCTTACAACAATTAAGTGACGGATATGTCGTCTTCCATTCCTTCCGCTGGCTCGGCGAATCGGGCCAGTACCGGAGCGAAGGGGAAGGCGACTTTATCGTTTTCCACCCGACCAAGGGCATCTTGTCCATCGAGGTCAAATCCGGCGGCATCGGTTATCAAGACGGGAGCTGGATTCAGATCAACCGCAGGAATAACAGCGAAAAGCGCATCAATCCCTTAGGGCAGGCTGCGGAAACGCAGTACCGTATCCAGCGGATCCTGCGCCAGCATTTCCCTTATGACTGTCCCATGATTGGCCGGGCGGCCTGGTTCACGTCGGTCGCCATGGATTCGAAACTGCGTCTGCCAGCCGAAGCCGTTCCGGAAATCATCCTGGACCAGCTGAGTTTAGCACATCCGGAAGAAGCCCTGGACAAGGTTTATGCCTATTGGAAAGACCACCTGGGCCGGTCCTTTACACCGTTGAAGCCGCCGGAATTCAAAGCCCTCATCCAGACACTCATGCCGTCTTTCCGCATTGCCGAAACGATTTCCAGCAGCAGCCGGGAAACGAAGACGTCCTACGTCCAGCTGACGAACCAGCAATTCTCTATACTCCGGTTCTTGCAGGAACAGCGGACGGCGGCCATTTACGGCCCGGCCGGCACGGGCAAGACTATGCTGGCCGTAGAAAAAGCGCGGATGCTGGCCAGTCAGGGGAAAAAGGTCCTCTACCTGTGTTTCAACGAATTCCTCCTGCAATACCTGCGCCGCCATTATCACGACCCGCAGATTACCTTCCATAATGTACGCACTTTGGCCGAAGAAATCCTCCAGGACGATACCTTGCCCCTCAATAAAGTCGTCGCCGTCTTTGAACAGTACTTTGAAAGCGAATTCAACGATGATGACTGGGCGTATCCCAACATCGTCGTCGACGAAGGCCAGGACCTGAGCGACTCTATCCTGGAACACCTGAGCTTCCTGGCCGAATTACAGGACGGCTGTTTCTACATCTTTTACGACCGCAATCAGTACATCATGAGCCGCAAGACGACGGGCTGGATCGATAAGAATGCCGAATGTCGCCTGGTCCTCTATAAGAATTGCCGCAATACCGCTGAAATCGCCACGTCCATCGGCAAGTTGATGCACATGAAAGACAGTTATGTCAACACCATCCAGGGCATGACACCGAAAGCCGTCTTTTATGGGAACGAAAAAGAACTGCAGAAACAGGCAGACCGCTTCGTCAAGGACATGTGCCAGCAAGGCGTCGCCCTGAAAGACATGGTCATCCTCACGGCCCACTCCGTCGTCCATAGCGGCCTCAAAGGCTGCCGGACCCTCAACGGGATTCCCGTCACGACGGAACCGGAAGACGGCAAAATCCTCTTCACGTCGGTACGTAAATTCAAGGGCCTCGAAGCCACGGCGGGCCTCCTCATCGACGTCAATCTGTCGGAACTCCCGGACGACCTCATGCAGCGCCTCATCTACGTCGGCTCCTCGCGGGCTACGATGTACCTGAAAATCGCCTTCTGCGAAGACATCGAAAAGAAAGACTACGGCCCCATCCTGGATGCCCTGACCGACGAACCAGTCAAGCATAACCGCAGCGGACTGGTCAAAACCCTGCACTTAGAAGCGGACTAATGGGAGCGCAGGCCAGTGAAAGGCTCTCTTTCTAGGAGAGCTGTCAGCGAAGCTGACTGAGAGGTTGCTTTTAAATTTAACTCCATCCGCTGACTGCTAAAAAAGGCACTGTCGTCGTGCGACAGCGCCTTTTTGCCTCACCATGACAAAACCTGTCCTCCTCAGATGCTATAGTGAAGATATAAATTGTATTTCACAGGAGGGATAGTCATGGACAGAAGCGAACAGACCAAGAAAAATCAGGCCATCAACTTATATACGTGGGGCTTAGAACTCCTCTCTGACGGCGGCCACGTCCGGGATGCCGATAAAGTGGGCTGGATGCTGATAGAGAATGCAGCCACCCAGGGTGACCGGGACGCTCAGAACTATTTAGGCGATGCCTATTTTTACAGTTACAAAAAAGATGAAAAAGCTGCCTTTTGGTACACCAAAGCCGCCGAACAGGGACTGCCAGAAGCCCAGGCCATGCTGGGGATGCTCTATCTCCTGGGACGCGGCGTCACACGGAATTACGCCAAAGCCCGCCATTACTTTGAACAAGCCTTGCAGGGCGGTGAACTCAACGTCGAAGCCGCCGTGGCCCAATATTGGCTGGGTCAGATGTATAAAGAAGGCATCGGCGTCTCGAAAGATTGCGAAAAAGGCGAAAAACTGATACACCTGGCCGCCATCAACGGTTATGCACCACGTGGGAAATAAGTGAGCGCAGGTCGCCGGTCGCCTCGGAATCAGATGCGGCTTCGCCGCGACAAATTCATGAAATGAACGCAGTTCGCCGGTCGCAGATGGCAGTCCGCCGCGGTCTTGCAGACCGCAAAAAAATCACGGCCAACGGCCTTGTGCGTAGGGGCTATCCCAAGCCTTTTTGGCCCGTCAGGTGCCGACCGTCGGGAGGTGCAGGACGGCTGCCAAAACGGACAGCTGTGGCTGGGCGTCCCGCTTGTGAGATTCGACCATAGCCTATTCAAGTATAATGGCAGGTTTTTACGAATCACTAGTCACAAACAACGAGCCACTTTATTCCAATCATCATTAACCTGGAAGTGCAGAACGATTTCAATCCGGGTTATCCGCTGCTAAAGCGGGCCGTTTACTATTGCGGTCGCATGATTTCCAGTCAGTATGGCACGGTTTTTGTGAAATCCCATTACGAAAAAATCCAGCAGGTCTATTCCATCTGGATTTGTACGATGCCAACGAGAAAATGAGAGTACAATATTTCCAGTTACCAACTGACAGAAAAATATCTAATCGGCTATACGCAGGCCGAACGGAGCCATTACGATTTAATCAATATTGTCTTGGTCTGTCTGGGAAGCAAGAGCCATAAACAGCTAAAAGTCATCCTACGATTGCTGAATATGCTACTCTTGGACAACATCAGTTCCCAAGAAAAGCAGGAATTATTGTCGAAAGAGTTTAATGTAACAATGACACCGCACTTGGAGAAAGGAGTGGCAGCCATGTGTAACTTGAGTGAAGGTATTGAACGACGTGGGGAAAAACGCGGACGTAAACTAGGTGAAGAAGTAGGCGAAAAACGTGGTTGGAATTTAGGGAAGCAAGACGACGTACTGGAAATGCTGAAAGATGGTGTACCTTTTGAAAAGATTGCTCAGTATACTAAGTTATCCTTAGAAGCTATTGCTGACATTGCTAAGCAAAATAAATTGATTTAATTTTTAGAAGACTTTTTAAGGAATATGGCATTTAGCCGATAGGGAAGGGACTGTTGCGTGAAAGCATAGACTATCATGCGCTGTCCCTTTTCGGATTCAGATGCGGCGTTCCGTCGCGACAGACTCATGGAATAAACGCAGTTTGCAGGCGTCTAATCGCAGGTCGCAAAAAACGTACCGTGAACGTATGTATGGGAGATTCATGGATATGATGAATAAAGATTTAGCTAATATGCAAAATAACCTCGATAAGATTACTAATCAATCCGTTGAAAATTCTGAATTTTTATTGAGGCAAATGAGATTTTCAAAATCTATTGGGCAAGGAGTCACTGATAACGCAAGCAATTTTCCTACGACAAAGTAAACAGATTGTTTGATATGTCAGAATCCATCAAAATATTACTGACAAGTAACTGCTGAATTGTTATAATAGGTATAAATAACAGATAGATAAATGTTATAAATGCAGTTAGGTGGTGAAGGTGATGGGTTACTTGGCAATGATTGAAAAGACGATGAACAGTCATAATCCGTTATTTTTATCCATGCTTGAAAGTTATTGGGGGGGGGTAACTCTATCTCCGAACTGCAATCAACAAGGAAATATTATCTTCTTAGACAGTACGATACTATCGTGCTGTCTTTTTTTATTATTTTTTTGAAAAGTGACAGAATATGTCTTTATTACATGATATCCTAAAGATATAGAAGAACATTTAATTTTGGAGGCGTATATTACGTGAGTGTTTTGTCTTGTATTGCAAAACAAATTTTCCCTATTCCGATTGGCTGGTAGGCTTTGAATTGGAGATTTATCCAATCGGGATGTCTTAATATTTTGAAATGATTTTTGGAGGATTTTGTATGAAACCGGTAGAGGCGCAGTTAAAACAAATTAAAAAAGAGTTTGAAAAAAAGAAAGGCTTGTTAGAATCCCAAGTAGGCAAAATTTATGTTGTCAATGCAGGAAATATGAATCATGGCAAAAGCAGCATGCTTAATTCATTATTAAACAGAGAAATGTTTAAGACAGAAGATATTCGGACTACGGTATCTTGTGATGAAGCAACCTATAAAGACAATGTTATTTTTGTTGATACTCCAGGCATTGGAGCTAATGCGAGTGATGATGCGACTGCTTTAAAGGCTTATAAAAGAGCTGATTTAATTCTTTTTGTTCATAATCCATCAGTAGGGGAACTCCATGATTTAGAAGTCAGGCAAATTGGGAAACTAATTGATTTATTTCCTGATAGCAAAGAGTTTTGGAAACGTTTTTGTTTGGTTATGACTTATAAAGAAGGTGATAAGAATCAATCCCATGATTTGATTCAACAAAATATTGAAGAACGCCTTTCTAAAGAATTCCATGCAACAGGTTTTCCTGTTTTCCGCATTTCTAATACACGCTACCAAAAAGGTACGCGTGAAAATAAAAAAAATCTGGTGGCGCAAAGCGGTATTCCTGAATTGAGGACGTATATTGAAAAAACTGTTGATAAACTTAAAAATGCTAATATAGCTTTACAAGAAAAAAGATTGGAACAGTTAAAAAAAGAAACATGTCATCAAATCAATCAATTAAAAACGCAGGTTCAAGAAAGTAAAAAGGAAAAGACGAAAAGCGTTGAAGAAATGAGCAGAATTGTTTTGTCATCTATGGATCAATACGCGCAGGAATGCGGTAAGCTTTCAAAGCAAAAGGATGAACTATCGCTTAAGTCTGCGAAATTAAAAAAAGAGCGAGATGAATTGCAAGAACGTTGGGAACGCGAACGTTATTAAAGAGTAATTGAATAGTAAAATAGTATGGGAGGAAATAAACATGTTTGTAGCAGGCGTAGTTGTAGGTGTAATTGGTGGTGCTGTTGTTGCACATAGCGACCACAGTAATTATGGTGATTATGGAGATTATAGTAAATATGGGGATGCAGCTTTAAGAAACGAAATTCAGGAAAAGGAAGTTCAAATTAAACAATATGACCAGACGCTCCATCAGATTCAAAATATGACGACTGAAAATTTTGAAACATGTTTGCGTGAAATCACTTCAGAAGATTCCGATTTGCTTCCCAATGATATAGAAGAAAAGAAAGAGTATTATCAAAATAATCCAGTTCAATTTCAACAAATTGTAGAAGGTAATTTAAAGGAAAAGCTGCAATCTGAAATTGCTCGCGAACAAAAGGAATTAAAAGATATTGATGCCTTGTTAAAGCACATTAATCAGACTATTTTAACGAAAAAATGAGGAGAACAATCAAATGAGTGATTCTAACTATATTGCTAAGACAACAGAAGACTTTTTTTCAAAAATTGATTTGATTCAAAAACAATTAGAGAGCTTTTCTCTGACTGTTGATGAAAAAAGAAACAATGTAACTGAATTACTACAACAGTTTAAAGTGGATGTTACGTCGGATTTACCCGCATCGGATATGCAATGTAAGAAGGAAACCAATGGTGTCGATGCAGCGCTGCAAGATGCTTTATTGCAGATACAAGATACGCTTACTCAGTGGGATTCTGCGATAAAAATAAAAGCCAAAGGCATGAATTTCATGAGTAAGCATGAAAAATATTTAGTCGTCATGGTTTTTGGGGCTGTTAAATCGGGTAAAAGTTCGTTGGGTAACTTGTTTGCTGGCAATGCCTTTCGGAAAGCAGATTTCGACAATGCTTATAAACATCATGCTACGCCTGTCTTTGAAACAGAAGAGAAGGGGCGGAATAGTGGAGCTATTGAACGTCATGATGGAGAAGATGCGTTTGCTGTAGGATATACTGATACAACTGGCGATATTCAATATTTTACGCTTTCGGGATTGCGGTGGATTGATTCTCCGGGAACGGGGGCACTGCGAAAAGAAGGGGATGAAAGAATCATGGAAGACATGGTTAAAGAGTATATCCCCTATGCAGATATTTGTATTTTCCTTATGAATTCATCGGAGCCCGGCCTTCAATCGGATATGAAATATATGCAGTTCTTAGAAAAACAGCGGCAGTCTGCGATTGTTGTCATCACTCATTCGGATGTAACTGATGAGGATGAAGATGAAGATGGGAACATTATTCAACAGCTTGTTCCTAAATCACCGGAACGTCGCAAACGTCAGGAGGACGATATTTGTCAACGGCTCAGTCAAGAATATCCTAACCTGTCTTCAGAGCAATATCGTGCATTGAGTGTGTCGACTTTATTGGCAGAACAAGCTATTCAAGAAAACGATGAAGAAAAATTCAAGAGCAGCAATATTGATGTGTTAATGCAAAATATATATAAGAAAGTGGGTAATGACATTATTCAGCTAAAAATGGAAAAGCCAAAAAATAGTTTGAATACATTCGTCGAAGAAATTATAAATGGGCAAGGCGATGATGTTGTAAGTATTCATGCCCTGTCACAAGAATTGAATACGGTTACTGAAGAAATTGAGAATTATCAGAAGCGAATTGATCAGAGTGTGAACCGTATTTTACATGCCATTATTAGTGATGTCCGATATAAAGTTCAACATCAATCTGATGAATGGTCACAGCAAATCAATCAAGGCGGTACTGCCATTTCTCAATCTGAAGTTTTGGGCCAAATATCAGCTCTTATTTGGGATTCACTGGATAAAAACATAAATAGTTATTTAGGGAAAATCATTAAAGATTATAAAAAGCAGCAGTTATCGCGCGTGGAAATGAATCTCAATATAGGTTCGATTCAAAAGAAAACGACGGTTATAGAAACTCCGTATACGGAAGTATATCGTGTTGAAAGAGATCCTTCCGGATTGATTGAACATGTCCGACATTTTTTTGGAAAGACCTATTGGAGATACGTTACGGAACAAAAAGTACTGACTAAACAGATTGACATAGGTAATAATGCAATGGAAGTCTTAGAAGCTGCATGGCCTAAGATTGAGAAAACCTTAGAAAAACACGTGCATAAAGCCCTTTGTCAGTTGAGAGATACGTATTTCGCACCTCAGCAAGCTTATATAGATAAAATCCAGCAACGCTTGCAATTGTTAGAGAAAAATCTTCTTGAACTAAAATATAAGGAATAGGTGAGGTCCTTTGCAGGTTATTATCAAGGTCACGACAGCATGTAATTTAAATTGTGTATATTGCAGTGAGGGAGATAAACCGGTGCAATATATGCAAAAAGAAGTCATAAAAAAGATTATTGACGATTTGCCTGGAGTAGCAGATCAATCTCATACGAAAGATATTGAGATTCTTTGGCATGGTGGGGAACCTCTCATGATGCCGAAAACATGGCTCACTGAGGCCATGGACTATGCGTTAGAAAAATTAAGTGATTATAAAGTGCGATTTTTATTACAGACCAATGCTACTTTGATCACTCCGGAATGGATTGAGATTTTTAAGAAATACCATGTTGAAGTAGGCGTTTCGATTGATGGGTATCGTACTTTGCATGATGAAAATCGCCGCCAAAAGGATGGAAGTTCTTCATACGATGCAGTTATTCAAAGCATACACGAGTTACAGCAGGCCGGGATCCCTGTGGGCACGTTGATGGTGTTAAACACAGAGAAGAATATAGATATTGATTGTTTATATGATTGTATCAGAGAACTTCATACGAGTATTAAGATTCACTCCGTTATTCCCTGTGGCCGTGCTAAAAACGAAACGCGAAGCGGTATGATTGCTGAAAACTATGTATCTATTTTGAAAGCTCTTTTTGTAAAAGCAATTCAGGATGAAAAAGTCATTGTCATTGATCCTTTAAATGAATTGTTAAATGCTCTGTTAGGCATTAGCAAGGTAGGTGAATGTTCCTTTGCGGGTACGTGCTGCCGAGGCTTGATTTGTATTTATACGGATGGTGGTGTTGGCTACTGCGGACGTGATGGAGTCCATGAAGATTTTCTATTTGGACATATTCAGGAAACTTCTTTAAGCGAGTTATATTCTTGTGAGAAGGCTCGACGGATTCGCCAACGTCAAAGCTATTTACAACAACATGACTGTAAAGATTGTGAAGATTGGGAATATTGCCATGGTGGTTGTACTTTTGAAGCCGTAAATGCATTTCAAGATATGTATCATAGATATCCTAATTGTCAGGAACGAAAGGAGCTGATACATTACTTAAAAACGACAGGTATTGCTTTGTTACGAGAACAGTTGGTTGAACAGAAACGAAAGCGACGTAAAAGAATAAAATTGCATCAGCAGTTATTAGAGGAAATTAGCTATGAGAAATAACGATGTCATTTTTTTTAATCTTCATAGACGATATTTAAATCAGGCTCCCCAATTCGGCGGGTTTATAGGGACCTTTATTTTAGCGGCAGTTATGAATCAGAATGGCTATGCAGCTCAAGGGTTCGCTGGAACTGTGATGGAAGGGAAAAGACTGATAGATGAAGCTTGTCAATCTCATAAAGTATCTATCATTGGTCTATATTGTGATTATGAAAATGTCACAGAAAATATTCAAATATGCCGATATATTAAAGAGAAATATCACTTACCCGTTATGGTAGGTGGACCGCAAGCAACGGCTTTAGGTAGAGATTTTTTGGATGAATCTGGATGTGACGTCATTTCTCGTTACGAAGGAGAACTTACGGTTCCTGAATTATTAGATTATTTTTTAGATGGCATTGGTTCTTTAGATACTATCAAAGGAATCATGTACAAAAAAGGAAATGAAGTTATCCTCAATCCCGAGCAAAACTTGATAGAAAATCTAGATGCATTGCCTTTTATTGATGATGATTGCTATCTTACAGGAAGAAAATCAGATAATCAGCTGAGTATTATGACGGGACGTGGCTGCCCTTTTCATTGTGCCTTTTGTCATGAAGGGCACCATACTAAAAAAGTAAGATTTCGTTCTATTGATAATGTTATGGAAGAAATTGAGTTTTTTTTGAGCCATCGTCCCCATCTACATTGCTATATTTTATTTACTGATGATACTTTTACGCTGATTCCTGCTCGTGTAAAAGAATTATGTCAAAGACTAAAAAAATTACGGGAAACATATCGTTTTGATTGGTTTTGCGAAGGACATATTCATACGTTATACACGCATCCGGAAATGATTTCATATATTGCTGAAGCTGGGGCAAAAAGAATCCAACTTGGTATTGAAGCAGGTACCCAGGAAGTCTTAGATGCGTATCGTAAAGGTTCTACACTTGATGAAATTCGTGATGTTGTAGTCCGGTGCCGCGATGCGGGTATTGATCAAATTTACAGCAATATTATTTTAGGGGGCGCATTTTATACGCCCGAAGTTTATGAAAGAAATTTACAGTTTGCAAAAGAATTGATTCGTTTAGGCAAGGGATGTGTAGAGATAGGCGTTGTATCCTATTGGCCTTTAGCCGAAACGGAAATTACAAATCATCCAGAAAAATATGATTTAAAAATCGTCGATAAAAACTTTATTACATCGGTTGGCGATTTTCCACAGACAGAAACTGATTCGCTGAACCGTTGGGATATCGTTACCATGATGAGACATATGGAGGAAGAAATAAAGACATTAATGGTGGATATGTTGCGGCATGATGAAGTCCCTACAGCGCGTATACTGTCATGGATAAAAGGAGCTGAAGATGATGTAGTTCGTGGCATGTGGTTCCTTCAGTTAAGTTCGCAGCCAAGCTTATTTGCATATTATCAAATGCTAGCCAGTGGAGAATGTGTACAATCTCAGCAACTTACTATTCCCTTTCTTAAAGCTCATCCCATGCGGGCAGTTAATCTATATCGGTATATCCAAAAAAAATCTAGCGGATATGTCTTTTTGGATTATCATTTATCAGAATTTGAAATGCAAGTCTTGATTTATTCAACAGGTAAACTATCCGTTCAAGAAATCATGAAATATGTACATGCAGATACTGAAAAAGAGAAGGCAGAAGTAATTGATGCGCTGAAAAAGATGGAAAGGGATAAAATGATTGTCTTTTGTGAAATTTAGGGAGGTATTTTTATGGAAAATATTTTGATTGACTATAGGGATGAATTACAACAACGTGTGAATGAATTTTGTTCATTGACGGAGAAATATGCTGAAAAGAAGCCGGAAGTAATGCCTGTAATACAGGATATGCGATTAACTTGTCAGGATAGACTCAAGGATTTTAAACCGCGTATCATGATATATGGTATTTACAATGCAGGTAAAAGCAGTATCATCAATGAACTTATTCGTGAAGATAAGGCGAAAGTACAGGATATACCGACGACTGATAGCGTGGATTCTTATGAATGGAATGGATACACCATTGATGATACACCGGGTGTCGGTGCTCCGATGAAACACGAAGAAGTAACTCAGGCACATTTAAAGCGGGCTGATATTGTGCTTTTTGTGATGAGTACGACTGGAGCTAACGAATTAAAACAAAATTATGAACGGATGAAAGACATTGTAGATGCTGGCAAAAAACTAATTATTGTTTTAAATGATAAAAATAGTGATTTAGAAACTAATGACAATGCGATTCAACTGATTAAGATGAAAGTTATCGAACACATGGAACAAGTCGGGATAGGTCAAGCTAACGCTAAATATCATTTTGTTGTTGTCAATGCTCTCAGAGCTCATAAGGGACGAATTGAGCATAAAACCCGCATGTGGCAAAAGTCCCACATGGAAGAATTGGAGCAGGTAATGCTTACAGAATTAAAACGGGCAGGTGGCTTTGAAGTTCTACAACGAGTTCTTCAAGATGTGGAACATTGTATGGAACAAGCCATTGGTATGTTGAGTAAAGTCGAAGGAGATAAACAGATAGAAGTACTTCATGAGGTTCTAGTCAATCTTCAAGAAAAAGGGAAACAAATGAAAGAAAACCTGAACCGCACAATCACTCTGGGAACTCAGCATTTAGGGACTATCTTGCCGCAATTGATTTGGAATGAAAGTCAGCAAGGAGAAAAGACTGTTGAAGAGGACGTTGCAAATCAATTAATTAAAAAACATGAATCGCAGCTCATTGAAAAGATAGACAAAGAGCTATCTTTTCAATTTGAAGATATATGCCACGATGTGTCTGATTTATTGCAGGAACAATTAGAATCAGCACTTTACAACTTTTACGCCGCCTCAGAAGTTGACGAAGCTAGTTTACACAA
>ERZ791765.275-NODE-275-length-64684-cov-10.006297_pt1 | contig 64684 bp, 53 predicted proteins | sample MGYA00509949_ERZ791765 | MGnify/ENA primary metagenome ERZ791765 (study PRJEB30046, sample SAMN00791980) | human gut metagenome | study: EMG produced TPA metagenomics assembly of the A metagenome-wide association study of gut microbiota in type 2...
CAGAGAGATCATTGCCTGTTTAACAAGCAACAATCTCTTAAGTTAATGACATTGGCTGTGAACAGTAACATATTTTCTTATAGACATGATATAGTATGAGTGCTATAATAAAAATAATTTTTTATGGCATTTATTGGCAAACTGGTTGAAAAGCCGGGGCGCAAAGCCAGAAGGAGCTAAAGTCAGATTGAAATCTGGCCATGCCAGCCGGTTGCATCATGCCTCAGTAATAAAAAAGGTAAATGTTAAATGGGCATTATGGAAAAAGTTCCTGTAAAATTTTTTACAAGGAACTTTTTTTTGTCTTCAAGCGGATCTTCGAAACCTCCGCAGGGGACTTACCTGATTCGGTTAAATTTTGATGGAAAATAGAGAAGAACAGCAGGAATGGAGAAAAGATGAAAGGAAAAAGAGTGATTGCAGGCATTCTGCTTGTGGGAATTTTAGCAACTGCCCTGGCAGGGTGCAAAAATGCAGATGTTACTAAAAAAGAAAGAGAAAAGCCCGTTATCACCCTGGGCAGTGACAGTTATCCGCCATACAATTATCTGAATGAAGATGGAATCCCCACAGGCATTGATGTGGAACTGGCTACAGAAGCTTTCAGAAGAATGGGCTATCAGGTGGATGTTGTCCAGATCAACTGGGAGGAGAAAAAAGAGCTGGTAGAAAGCGGAGAGATCGACTGTATTATGGGCTGTTTTTCCATGGAAGGACGCCTTGACGATTACCGCTGGGCAGGACCATACATAGCAAGCCGTCAGGTAGTTGCTGTAAATGAGAGCAGTGATATCTATAAACTAAGTGATCTGGAGGGAAAGAACCTTGCCGTCCAGTCCACAACCAAACCGGAAGGCATCTTTCTGAACCGGACGGATGAAAGGATCCCCAAACTGGGCAATCTGATCAGTCTTGGGCACAGGGAACTGATCTATACCTTTCTGGGAAAAGGATATGTAGATGCAGTTGCTGCACATGAGGAATCCATTGTCCAGTACATGAAGGATTATGATGCAAGCTTCCGTATCCTGGAAGATCCGCTGATGGTGGTCGGGATAGGTGTTGCTTTTGCAAAAGAGGATGACAGAGGAATCTGTGAGCAGATGGATCAGACGCTGGAAGAAATGCGTCAGGATGGCACATCCCTGAAAATCATTAAAAAATATCTGGATGATCCCCAGAAGTATCTGGAGGTGGATGATCTTGGATATTAAGAGAAAGAAAAAAGAAAAACGAATCCAGCTGTTCGGTGGTCTGATTGGAATCTGTGTGGCTGTAGTTTCTCTGTTTTATTTCTTTCATACGGAGAAAGCGGAAGCAGAGAAAAGAATGGTAGAGATTGTAAATTATGTCAAAGTGCAGTGTTCCACCTATACCCATTATAATGAATCTTCGGAATCCAAAAGTCTCCTCCGTGCGATTGAAAGTGCCAGACAGATGAGTACGAATATCGATATGGAAATAGAAAACGGCGGTCATCTGAGCCAGGAGTTCCTGAAAGAAAATCTTCAGACTCTCTGGGTGGATGGTATCCTTGTGCTGGATGCAGTTGGAAAGACGGACTGCGAATACAGCATGGATGAGTCTCTGACCGGTGAGATTACGGCATATCTGCAAAAGGACATTATCATGGATTTTGCCGGATATGAAGAAAGATCTTATTCGGAACGGTTTACCAGGGAAGACGGATCCTATATTGATATTGCAGCCTGTGCCAGAAAAGATGCACCGGGTATTGTGGCAATCTACTATTACACACCTCCTGAATTTGCCAGAAACTATACACTGACGATACAAGGGCTTTTAAATGGTTATAGTATCCAGAAAGATGGAACGGTTATTGTTGCAGACGATGGGATTGTTGTTGCCAGCAATGATGAGAGTCTGCTGGGGCAGAATACAGCCGACAACGAAGTTGTTCAGGCAATGAAAAAGCATACAGACAGTCAGCATATTTATCATTTGAGGAAGGAAGGAACCGGATGTTATGGAATCATGCTTAAGCAGCGTGATTATTATATCTACGCATATCTTCCGGATACAGAAGTATTCCGTAACCTGCCGCTAAGTGTAACAGCTGTCGTTTTTCTTTATTTACTCATATTCGGTATATTCTGCTTCTGGGGATACAGAGCGGATCTGGCACACCGGAAACAGGAACAGGAAAAAGATGAAAAATATAAAGCAGAACTTCTGAGAGCAGCAAAAAAAGCAGAAGCAGCCAATGAGGCAAAAACCGAGTTTCTACAGCGAATGAGCCATGATATCCGGACACCGATCAATGGAATCTGCGGCATGATCGATGTGGCAGACCATTATGCAGAGGATATGAAGAAACAGACGGAATGCAGGGCAAAGATCAAAGAGGCATCCCATCTGTTGCTGGAACTGATAAACGAGGTTCTGGACATGAGCAAACTGGAGTCAGATGAAGTGATTCTGGAAGAAATCCCATTTAATCTGAACAGTATTTCTGAGGAAATACTGGGTGTGATCGAACAGATGGCCACAGAGCAGAATATCCGGATCCTTTGGGAAGAAAAAGAAGTTACACACTGGAATCTTATCGGAAGTCCGGTGCATGTGAAGCGGATCCTGATGAATATTCTGTCCAATGCGGTGAAATATAACAAAGAAAACGGATATGTCTATATCAGCTGTCGGGAAATCCCATCGGAACAGACAGCAATGACCACATTGGAATTTGTCTGCAGAGATACCGGAATTGGAATGACAGAGGCATTCCAGAAACGCATTTTTGAACCATTTGCACAGGAACATGCAGGAAGCCGCACAAAATTCGCCGGAACAGGACTTGGAATGCCAATTACAAAAAAACTGGTGGAGAAAATGGGTGGAACCATTTCCTTTGAAAGTAAAGAAGGTATAGGGACTACATTTTTGATCCGGATTCCGTTCCGGATTGACACAGATAGGAAGGACAGGACTGAAGCTGAAGAAAAAACGGAAACATCTATCCAGGGGCTCCATGTTCTTCTGACAGAGGATAATGAGCTGAATATGGAGATTGCAGAATTTGTGCTTCAGAATGAAGGCACTGTGGTGACCAAAGCATGGAATGGACAGGAGGCTGTTGACATATTCAGAAAAAGCAGTCCTGGAGAATTTGATGTCATTCTTATGGATATTATGATGCCTGTCATGAATGGATATGAAGCAGCAAAGATGATCCGCTCTCTGGACAGAGAGGATGCAAAAGTGATACCGATCATTGCAATGACAGCAAATGCGTTCATTGAGGACAGAATGAGAGCAAAAGAAGCGGGAATGGATGAACATATTGCCAAGCCTGTTGATGGGAAATTATTAGTAAAAGTGATCAATGAGTTAGTAAAACACAATCAGAGGGAGCAGTTATAATGAAAAAGAAAAAATGGAACAAGTTAGTTTCTGTACTTTTGGTGATGGTGACGGTTATGTCACTTCTGTCTGGCTGTGGCGGGAAAAGTGCGGAAAAAGAAGACGCAGAAACCATCACAGTGTATTTATGGACCACAAGTCTGTATGAAAAATATGCATCATACATCCAGGAACAGCTCCCGGATATCAACATTGAATTTGTAGTAGGCAATAATAATCTGGATTTCTACCGTTTTCTGGATGAAAACGGCGGATTGCCGGATATTATAACCTGCTGCAGGTTTTCCCTCCATGATGCAAGTCCCCTGAAGGACAGCCTGATGGATCTTTCCACAACCAATGCTGCAGGTGCTGTCTATGATACATACCTTAACAGTTTCAGAAATCAGGATGGCAGTGTAAACTGGCTTCCTGTGTGTGCAGATGCCCATGGCTTTGTAGTGAACAAAGACCTTTTTGAAAAGTATGATATTCCTCTTCCAACGGATTATGAAAGCTTCGTTTCTGCCTGCCAGGCATTTGATGAGGTGGGTATCCGTGGGTTTACTGCAGACTATTACTATGATTATACCTGTATGGAAACATTGCAGGGTCTGTCTGCATCAGAGCTGTCTTCTGTGGATGGACGTAAGTGGCGTACCATCTACAGTGACCCGGACAATACAAAGAGAGAAGGTCTGGACAGTACCGTCTGGCCGGAGGCTTTTGAACGTATGGAGCAGTTTATTCAGGATACAGGGCTGAGCCAGGATGATCTGGATATGAATTATGATGATGTGGTTGAGATGTACAAAAGTGGTAAGCTTGCCATGTATTTCGGCAGTTCTGCCGGTGTAAAAATGTTCCAGGATCAGGGCATTAACACAACATTCCTGCCATTCTTTCAGCAGAACGGCGAAAAGTGGCTGATGACTACACCATATTTCCAGATAGCTTTAAACCGTGACCTGACAAAGGATGAAACACGTCGGCAGAAAGCAATGAAGGTACTGAACACAATGCTTTCAGAGGATGCGCAGAACCGGATCATTTATGATGGGCAGGATCTGTTAAGCTATAGCCAGGATGTGGATTTCCGGCTTACGGAATATCTGAAGGATGTGAAACCTGTGATCGAAGAAAACCATATGTATATCCGTATTGCGTCAAATGACTTTTTTTCCATTTCCAGGGATGTGGTGTCTAAGATGATCTCAGGAGAATATAATGCAGAGCAGGCTTATCAGTCATTTAATTCCCAGCTTCTTGAAGAAAAATCCACTTCTGAGGATATTGTGTTGGATTCAAAGAAAACTTATTCCAATCGTTTCCATACCAGCGGAGGTAATGAAGCCTATTCTGTTATGGCAAACACTTTGCGCAGTATTTATGGGACGGATGTGCTGATTGCAACAGGAAACAGCTTTACAGGAAATGTACTGAAGGCCGGTTATACAGAAAAAATGGCAGGCAACATGATTATGCCAAACGAGCTTTCCGCTTACAGCAGTGAGATGAGCGGGGCAGAACTGAAGGAAACGGTCAGAAACTTCGTAGAAGGCTACCAGGGAGGCTTTATCCCCTTTAACCGCGGCTCTCTGCCTGTGTTCAGCGGTATTTCTGTAGAAATCAAGGAAACGGATAATGGTTATACATTGAGTAAAGTTACAAAGAATGGAAAACAGATTCAGGACAAGGATACTTTTACTGTGACCTGCCTTGCAGCACCACAATATATGGAAGCTTATCCGGCAGAGGAAAATATTGCATTTGATGGAGGGGATACCTCTGTGGAAGATACCTGGACAACATATGTTTCAGATGGTAATGCCATTCTTGCAGAGCCTGAAGACTATATTACTCTGAGGTGAGAAGAATGGATGTTAAGAATCATAATACAAACAGAAAGAAACGGGTTGTGAGAAAACGATGGAATACAGCAGTTCTTATTGTTCTATTCATTGGAATCCTTTTGACTGTTTTCCGATATTTGGAGTTTGTATCGAAGACTGTTTATGAGGAAAGTGTTTCTCACCTGACAGAAATTTTTCATCAGTCTGATAATATGCTAAGTGAGCTGACAAATAAGAATCTGACTTATCTCCATATATGGGGGGAATATCTGCAGAATACTTCCGATGAAAGTGAAATTCGTGAGTATATAGAGAAAGCACAGGAAGATGCAGGCTTTTTAGATTTTTATTTCCTGTCAGCGGACGGGAACTATAAGATGGTAACAGGTGAAACCGGCTATCTGGGATTACAGGAAAATATTGAAGATGAGATCCGGCAGGGAAATGATGTGATAACCAATGCAACAGTTCCCGGAAAATCCCAGCTCCTTGTTTTTGCCACTCCCAAGCCTCATGGAAGTTATCAGGGCTTTGAATATGATGCAATTGCCATTGCCTATGAAAACTCTGATATCGTAAATGTGCTGAATATTTCTGCTTTTAATGGAAATGCCCAGAGTTATGTGGTTCATCCGGATGGTCGTGTTGTTGTGGATCATTCCTCTGAGTCATGGGGAGAGGTGTATAATTTCTTTGGGATTCTGAGAGAGCATTCCAATATGTCTGAAAAAGAGATCCTTAAACTTTCAGAAGAGTTTAAGGAAGGACATACAGATGCAATGCTGATAAATCTGGATGGAAAGGATTACTATCTGGTCTATGAGAAATCCAAACCTCAGGACTGGATCTTTCTGGGACTTGTCCAGGCTGACATCGTTAATGCCAGTATGAATGTTCTGCAGCGTAGCACTATGCTGCTTGTAAGTGCAATAGCGGTGTGTGTTGCCGGTCTTTTTATTGGAATTATTCTCTGGAAAAACAAGGTAAACCTGAAGAGAAAGGATACGGAGATTCTTTACAGGGACGAGCTGTTTCAAAAGCTGTCAATGAGTGTGGATGACGTTTTCCTGATGCTGGATGCCAAAACATATAAAGCAGATTACGTCAGTCCCAATGTGGAAAAACTGCTGGGAATTAAAGTAGAACAGATCCGTAAAGATATTTGTGTTCTGGGAAAACTGTATCCTAAGGATGTTGAAGATCCGGAGAAGAATTATCTGGAAGAAATCCAGGTTCATGAGCAGCAGGAATGGGATTTTGAATATGTTCATCAGAAAACAGGAGAACACCGCTGGTTTCATAATGTTGCAATGGGCAGCGAGGTAAACGGAAAAAAGAAATATATCCTGGTTCTGTCAGATCGTACCTCTGACAGAAAAATGAATCAGGCGCTTTCTGAGGCGGTCCGCTCTGCGGAGACTGCAAACAAGGCAAAGAGCACCTTCCTTTCCAATATGTCTCATGATATCCGGACACCAATGAATGCAATCATTGGTTTTACCACATTGGCTGTAAGCAACATTGATGATAAAGAAAGGGTACGGGATTATCTGGGTAAGATTCTTTCCTCCAGTAATCATTTGCTCTCACTGATTAATGATATCCTGGATATGAGCCGTATTGAGAGCGGAAAGATTCATCTGGAAGAAACGGAAGTCAGTCTGTCAGAGGTTCTTCATGATCTGAAAACCATTATCAGCGGACAGATCCATGCGAAACAGCTGGAGCTTTACATGGATGTCATGGATGTTACCAATGAGGATGTTTATTGTGACAAGACGAGGCTGAATCAGGTGCTGCTGAATCTTTTGTCCAATGCGATCAAGTTTACTCCTGCAGGCGGAACCGTTTCTGTCCGGCTGAGAGAGTATCCGGGTACACAGAGAGGCTGTGAACTGTACGAAATCCGGGTAAAGGATAACGGAATCGGCATGAGTCAGAAATTTGTACAGAAGATCTTTTCTCCTTTTGAGAGAGAGCGGACTTCCACTGTGAGCAGGACTCAGGGTACAGGGCTGGGCATGGCCATTACCAAAAACATCGTGGATATGATGGGCGGAACCATTGAGGTTCAGACAGAACAGGGAAAAGGTACTGAATTTATTATCCGTCTGCCATTGCGGATCCAGCCTGAGAATCACCGTATAGAGAAAATCGCAGAACTGGAAGGTCTGAAGGCATTGGTAGTAGACGATGATTTCAATACCTGTGACAGTGTGACTAAGATGCTTGTAAAGGTTGGAATGCGTTCGGAATGGACACTCTCCGGTAAGGAGGCTGTTCTCCGCGCACGGCAGTCTGTGGAAATGGGTGATGCATTCCACGCTTATATCATTGACTGGCGTCTGCCGGATATGAACGGCATTGAAGTTACCCGTCAGATCCGCAGTCTTGGTGACGATACGCCGATCATTATCCTGACTGCTTATGACTGGTCAGATATTGAAGTGGAAGCCAGGGCAGCCGGGGTGACTGCATTCTGCTCCAAGCCTATGTTTATGTCAGATATCAGAGAGACTCTGATGGCTGCAATCGGCCAGAAGCAGGCTGAGGCAGAGGATAATATTCTTCCGGCAGCAGATTCAGATTTCAGAGACAGGCGCATACTGCTTGTGGAAGATAATGAACTGAACCGTGAAATTGCAGTAGCGCTCCTTAGTGAATATGGTTTTCAGGTTGATACAGCGGAAGATGGAGCAGAGGCTGTGGAGAGAGTCAGGAATTCAAGGCCCGGGGATTATGATCTGGTGCTTATGGATGTGCAGATGCCTGTAATGAATGGATATGAGGCTACTGAGCGGATCCGTTCACTGGATGATCCTTCACTGGCGGGAATTACAATCCTTGCCATGACTGCCAATGCTTTTGACGAAGACAGAAAGAAAGCACTGTCATGTGGTATGAATGGATTTTTATCCAAGCCAATTGTTATAGAGGAACTGATCAGTACATTACAAAACAGTCTAGAGCGTGTCTGAAAAAGGCTTTCTGCAAGATGTGCGTCACAATTTGTGGGATATTTTGCCCGGATGAGGGCGCCGTAGCGGGCTACGGCAACTGAATTCGGGTGAAATATCCCGCAAAGTGGGGCGTGCAGATTGCGGGAATGATTTTTCAGACACACTCTAGGGTAAGTTTAACTGAATCAGGTAAGTTTTCTGTTTGAACTGTGATAATGGGATATGAAAAGTGGTTTGATGAAAGCAAGGAGGAGCAACGAATGATTTGTGGAATGACGTATTTTCAGATATGTCTGTATTTTCTTATTTATTCTTTTGGCGGCTGGGTTGTTGAAGTTATTTTTCATGCAGTAGCGTTGGGAAAAGTTATAAACAGAGGTTTCCTGAATGGACCGGTCTGCCCGGTATATGGATTTGGGGTGCTTTCTGTTTTTGCTTTGCTCAATACAATTCAGGGCAGCGGGCGTCAGATGAGTGATGGAATGATTTTTGTGTTTGGAATTGTTCTGGCAACTGCGGTGGAGCTGGTTGCAGGCTGGCTGCTAGATGTGTGTTTCCACGCAAGATGGTGGGATTATTCAGATAAACCCTTCAATTTTCATGGCTACATTTGCCTGGAGTTTTCTCTGATCTGGGGACTGGCTATCGTTATGGTAGTAAAAGTTTTCCAGAAGTATGTAGAGGCACATGCGTTACATACACCTGCAACTTGGGAATGGATTGTGATAGCAGTTTTGTATGCTGTGTATCTGACAGATTTTATTGTGACGGTAGCAGTGATCCAGGGACTGAATAAAAAGCTTACCAGACTGGATAAGGTTCGCTCAGATCTGAGAATTGTAAGTGATAAACTGAGTGATACACTGGCTACGACTACGATTGGCACAGCACAGAAAGTGGGAGAAGGAAAGGTTCAGGCAACTCTTGCAGCAGCAGAACTGCGTGATGCAACTGCCGCACAGCGAGAAAAATCTATCGAAATGCTTCGTATAAAAAGAGCGGAGCTTCAGGCTCAGTTTGAGGAACTGTCCAGTTCTATTACCAATCATACCGTTGTCGGTCAGGGGCGTATCATCAAGGCATTTCCGAAGATGCAGCACAGAGACTATTCCGAACTGATTCAGGAGCTGAAAAAGAGATTAAAATAGATTAAAATGCAGAGGGAGGCTTCAGGTGAACAGACAGGCAGTACAAACCTTAAAGACTTATTTTGGATATGATACCTTCAGAGAAGGGCAGGAGAGTGTTGTGGAGTCCATTCTGGAACACCGGGATGTGCTTGCAATCATGCCGACAGGAGCCGGAAAATCCATCTGTTATCAGGTACCGGCACTGATGCTGTCAGGAATTACGATTGTAATTTCTCCTCTGATCTCACTGATGCAGGATCAGGTAAAGGCTTTGAATGAAGCGGGAATACATGCCGCATTTATCAATTCTTCACTGTCGGAAAGTCAGATTAGCAAGGCGTTGTACCTGGCAGCAGGAGGAAGATACAAAATTATTTATGTTGCACCGGAACGTCTGGAAAATTATGAGTTTCTGGAATTTGCCAGACAGGTGGAGATTTCCATGGTGACAGTGGATGAGGCACATTGTATTTCACAGTGGGGCCAGGATTTCAGACCAAGCTATGTCAAAATCGTAGACTTTGTAAAAAATCTTCCCGGTCGTCCGATCGTCAGTGCTTTTACCGCAACTGCAACAGAGGAAGTAAAGAACGACATTCTCTGCACTCTAAATCTGGAAGATCCGAAAGTAGTGATCACCGGGTTTGACAGAAAGAATTTATATTACAGCGTGGAAAATATCCGGCGAAAAGACGATTTTGTGATGGATTACATAGACAGACATCCAACAGAGAGCGGGATTATTTACTGCTCTACAAGAAAAAATGTGGACAATCTTTTTGAACTGCTTTTCCAAAAAGGAGTTGCTGTTACCAGATATCATGCAGGACTGAATAATGAAACCAGAAAAAAGAATCAGGAGGATTTCATTTATGACAGAACCCCTGTTATTATTGCAACGAATGCATTTGGAATGGGGATTGATAAATCCAATGTGAGGTATGTGATCCATTACAATATGCCGCAGAGTATGGAGAATTATTATCAGGAGGCAGGACGTGCAGGGCGTGACGGAGAGAATTCCCAGTGCATTCTATTGTTTTCCGCACAGGATGTTATGATCGACCGAATGCTTCTGGATAACAAAGATTTTTCCGATGTGGATGAAGAGGATGAATTTCTTATTCGTCAGAGGGATATACGAAGGCTTCAGATCATGGAAGGATATTGTAAAACAACAGGATGTCTGAGAAATTATATTCTGGAGTATTTCGGTGAAAAGACCTTCGGTCCCTGTGATAATTGTGGAAATTGTCACAGAGAATACCATGAGACAGATATGACCAGAGAGGCGAAGTGGGTAGTGAACTGTGTAGCTGAGACGAGAGGAAGGTATGGACTGACAATTGTGCTTGGTACTCTGCTGGGGGCTAAGAGAGCCCGGTTGAGGGAGCTTGGAGCAGATAAGTATAAATCTTATGGAGCATTGAATGATCACAGTGAGGCAGAACTCAGGGCACTGATCAGCCAGATGACTGAGATGGGATATCTCTATCAGACACAGGAACGTTACAGTGTGCTGAAACTGGGCGATATTTCTCCGCTAAGAGATGAAAATACTCACGTGATCATGCGTACTTACGAGGAAAAAGAACCGGATAAAAAGAAAAAGCCCCAGAAATCTGTCAGAAAACGCAGTACAGATGCGCTTACGGCAGCAGGTTACGATTTATTTGAAGCCCTGCGGAAACTTCGTCTGCAAATTGCAAAAGAGGAAGCCATGCCTCCATATATCGTGTTCAGTGATAAGACGCTGATAGATATGTGCATCAAATGTCCGTCAAATGAAGAAGAAATGCTGGAGGTTTCCGGTGTGGGCGAGAATAAGCTAAAGAAATACGGTCAGAGATTTCTGGAAGAGATACAGAAGTTCTGCCTGGAACGTCCGAATGCGGTTTTGAGTATGTCGGAAGATGAAAATGGTAATCCCTGAGAACAAAGGTTGGAAAACAGATGAATATAGAAAAATATACGGAAGAATTAATCACATTGAGACATTACTTTCATCAACATCCGGAGCTGGCACTTCAGGAAGTGGAGACGTCTGCATATATCCGGAAATATCTGGAGAAACTGGGATATGAGATTGTGCCGATAGAACCTACAGGATTGATCGCGGAACTTTCATCTCTGAGAAACAGGGAGAAACTGGTTGTACTCAGGGCGGAGATGGATGCATTGCCCATACAGGAGCAGACAAATCTACCATATGCATCAGTAAATCAGGGATGTATGCATGCCTGCGGTCACGATATGATCCTGGCAGCAGCACTGATCCTTGCAAAAATTGTGGCAGAAGAGCAAAGAATGCAGGAAAATTTTCCGGTCAGGCTCCGGTTCCTTTTTGAACCTGCAGAGGAGATTGGTGAAGGTGCAAAAAGAATGCTTCAGGCCGGAGCATTAGAGAATCCGAAAGCAGATGCATTTCTGATGTTTCATTACGCAGCGGACATGACATTTGGAATGGCAGTGCATCAGGGACAGGCATCTTCCATGATCAACAGTATGCAGATTCATGTTCATGGAAAATCCAGTCACTGGTGTGAAGCGGATAAGGGGATTGATGCAATTTATGCAGCTGCTCAAGTGATAAGTGCCATTCATGATTTGAATGAAAGTTTTGGAAAACAGCATCCGGATGCAGGAAAATATATTGTGGGTACGGGTACGATCCATGGCGGTGAATATACGAATATTATTGCAGACCATGTGGTATTAAACGGAAATATACGCGCAGTTCATGAAGAAACTTACATGGCACTTGAGCACGAGCTGGAGAGAAATCTGCAGGAAATTGAAAAGCAGACTGGCACACAGATCCGCATGGAATTTCCAAAAGATCCGGTATATGCGTTTGCCAATGATGAGGAACTTACAGAGACAGCAAAGGCAGTGGGTGAAGAAGTATTCGGGGATAAGTTTGTCCTGGAAGGAGAAGATGAGCTGTTTCTTTCAGGTGATAATGCATACAGATATTTCAGAGAAACCAGAGGACTTTTCACAGTATTTCTTGCGGGGATACCTGGAGAGAATCATCCGCTTCATCATCCGAAATTTCAGTTGGATGAGAGGATACTGCCGTACAGTGTGGAGGCATTGTATAAGATTATAACAACATTATGAAAAAAATTACCAAAAGGACTTGAAAATTGGATTAAAATAGTATAATATAAAAACATAAACAAATTAAGGATGCATAGCAACTATAACTTATTAACGTTGAGTGACAGCAGATTGCTGAATAGTAACGGACAGACGATATACTATAAAGAAAGAATTGAGGGCAGAAATATGAAGATTACAGATACCATTAAATATGTCGGAGTTAATGACCATCAGGTAGATTTGTTTGAGGGACAGTATGCAGTGCCAAACGGAATGGCATATAATTCCTATGTGATTCTGGATGACAAGGTTGCAGTTATGGATACTGTAGATGCCAATTTCAAACATGAATGGCTGGATAATCTTGAACAGGCACTGGGCGGACGTAAGCCGAACTATCTGATCGTTCAGCATATGGAGCCTGACCATGCAGCAAATGTAGCGAACTTTCTGGAAGTATATCCCGGCACTACAGTAGTAGCCAATGCGAAGACATTTGTAATGATCAAAAATTTCTTCGGACTGGATCTGGAAGGGCAGAAACTGGAAGTAGAGAATGGTTCTACACTGAGTCTGGGAAATCACAATCTTACTTTTGTATTTGCGCCAATGGTACACTGGCCAGAGGTTATGGTGACTTATGACAGCACAGATAAAGTTCTTTTTTCAGCAGATGGATTTGGTAAGTTCGGTGCTCTGGATGTAGAAGAAAACTGGGATGATGAAGCAAGAAGATACTTTATCGGTATTGTTGGTAAATATGGCGCACAGGTACAGAGACTTCTGAAAGTAGCAGCTACTTTGGATATTCAGATCATCTGTCCGTTACATGGTCCGGTACTTACAGAAAATCTGGGACATTATATCAGCCTTTATGATACCTGGTCCTCTTACACACCGGAGGAAGAAGGAATCGTAGTTGCATATACTTCTGTATACGGACATACCAAAGAAGCAGTCAATCAGTTTGTGGAGAAATTAAAGAGCAAGGGATGTCCGAAAGTAGTTGTTTATGATCTGGCAAGAGATGATATGTCTCAGGCACTCAGTGATGCATTCCGCTACAGTAAGCTGGTACTGGCAACAACTACTTATAATGCAGGAATCTATCCGTTTATGAATGACTTTATTACCCGTCTGGCAGAGCATAATTTTCAGAACCGTACGGTAGGTCTTATTGAAAACGGTTCCTGGGCACCTCTGGCAGCAAAAGTAATGAAAAATATGCTTTCTGAATGTAAGAAGATCAACTGGCTGGACACCACAGTGAAGATCATGTCTGCAGTAAATCAGGAAAACAGAGATCAGATGGAAGCGATGGCTTCCGAGCTTTGTAAGGAATATATTGCAAAGAATGATGAACTGGCAAATAAAAATGACATGACAGCATTATTCCGCATTGGTTATGGTCTCTATGTAGTGACATCAAATGACGGTAAAAAGGATAACGGACTGATCGTTAATACAGTTACACAGCTGACAGACTCTCCGTTCCGCGTTGCAGTTAATATCAATAAGACAAATTATTCTCACCATGTTATCAAGCAGACAGGGGTAATGAATGTAAACTGTCTCTCTGTAGAAGCTCCGTTCTCTGTATTTGAACAGTTTGGTTTCCAGAGTGGAAGAAGCGTGGATAAATTTGCGGGACAGAAGGTGAATCGTTCTGATAACGGACTGATATTCCTGGACAAATATATCAACGCATTTATGTCCCTGAAAGTAGAGCAGTATGTAGATCTGGGAACTCACGGAATGTTCATCTGCAGTGTGACAGAAGCCCGCGTGGTAAGTGACCAGGAGACAATGAGCTACACCTACTATCAGAAAAATGTAAAACCAAAACCGGAAACAGAAGGTAAGAAAGGATTTGTATGTAAAGTCTGCGGATATATCTACGAAGGCGATGAACTTCCGGAAGATTATATCTGCCCATTGTGTAAACATGGAGCTGTAGACTTCGAGCCGATTGAATGAAAGATTTCTCTTGTTAAATTGCTAAAGAGTGACATTCTGTTATATGAATAATTGTTGAGATTTCAGAGTGATCTGATTGATAAAAAAATAGAGATTGTCAGTGGTTAAATAGCTGGTAATCTCTATTTTTGCTCCAATGAAGAACTACGGATATACAGGAATCGACTTTGGTATTAATAGAAACATTGTGGAATGTAAAGAAATTTTGATAGACGAATTCAATAACAATATGTTACACTTTATGAAAGTTAGAGTTTAATATATTAAATATAAAGGGAAGTGTGTCTATTGAAACAAATTAAAAAGAAACTTCCAATAGGAATAGAAAATTTCGCAAAGATTCAGTCAGAAGATTTCTACTATGTAGATAAAACGATGCTTATCAAAGAACTTCTGGATAATTGGGCGGAGGTGAATCTGTTTACACGTCCGAGAAGATTTGGTAAAACACTGAATATGAGTATGCTGAAAGCATTTTTTGAATTAAACAGTGATAAGAACTGCTTTAAAGGCACAAGAATTTCCAGAGAAGTTTATCTTTGCGAACAATATATGGGAAAGTTTCCTGTGATTTTTATTTCCCTGAAGAGTATCAGTGCGCAAACTTATGAAAAAGCCTGTGATATGGCAATACAGATTGTAAATGGTGAGGCGCGTAGATTCCAGTATTTATTGGACAGTGAACGTTTGACAGAATATGATAAGGATGCGTTCAAATCATTGCTTCTGCCGGATATGAAGGAATCTGTTCTGTGCAGCAGTCTGAGGATTCTGTCAGAACTTCTGGAGAAACATCATGGTCAGAAAGTTATCTTATTGATTGATGAATATGATGTGCCTCTGGCGAAAGCATTTGAATTGGAATATTACAATTCAATGACTCTGCTGATCCGTAACTTGTTTGAAAATGCATTAAAAACAAATGACAGTCTGAAGTTTGCTGTGCTTACAGGCTGTATGCGTATCTCAAAGGAGAGTATTTTTACAGGATTAAATAATCTGAAAGTTTTGTCAGTGGCAGATGTACAGTTTGATGAATATTTTGGATTTACAGACAGTGATGTAAAGAATATATTGGAATATTATGAGCTTTCTGAGCATTATGATGAAATAAAAATGTGGTATGACGGATATCGGTTTGGAAATGTAGAGGTTTACTGTCCATGGGATGTGATAAATTATTGTGATGAATTGCGTATAAACCATATGGCGCAACCACAGAATTACTGGTCTAATACCAGCAGTAATGAAGCGGTGAAACGCTTTATTCATGAGACTGATAAGGGAACGGTCAGAAAGGAAATTGAGAAACTGATAGCAGGAGAAACAATTGTAAAGGAGATTCATCAGGAACTGACATATCAGGATATGTATGCTTCGATTGAAAACCTGTGGAGTGTTCTTTTTACTACGGGATATCTCACACAGACCGGAAGAAAAGATGCAAATACGTTCATGCTTACCATTCCTAATATGGAAATACGTAATATTTTTCTGACACAGATTATGGAATATTTTAAGAAAACTGTTTCTGAGAATGGAGAAGCACTTGAAAAATTCTGTAATGCACTAAAAGATGGAAATTCCGAAGTGGTAGAACAAAGTTTGAACAATTATCTGAAAAGGACCATCAGTATTCGGGATACCTTTGTAAAAAAACAGATGAAAGAGAATTTTTATCATGGGATTTTACTTGGAATTCTTGGATTTCAGCAGAGCTGGAGTGTGTCATCAAATAAAGAATCGGGTGATGGATACAGTGATATTTTGATAGAAACAGAAGATCAGGAAACAGGAATCATTATAGAAATAAAATATGCCGAAACAGGGAATCTGGAAGCTGTCAGTGAAGAGGCATTAAAACAGATAGAAGACAGACGATACGAGGAGCAGCTGCTGGAAGAGGGAGTAGAGCATATTTTGAAATATGGTATTGCATTTTACAAAAAGAAATGCAGAGTAATGACAGTTAAATAAATGAAAAATAAATACACAAAAGCAGCAGAACCATTGAGGGATGTGATTCAATGGTTCTGCTTTTTACTGTCTGTATTGATGAAGTTGCTTAATGTAACTGGAACACAACAGTTTCGTAAGGCTTGAGTACAAGTGTTCCAATTCCGTATTCAACTTCGTTTTCGCCGTAATTGGAAACGATTATTGGAGTGTTGTACGGTAATTCAATATCTTCAGCGCCATAATGGAATTTCTGCATGGATGCAGAGAAATTATGTACTGCCAGCCATGTTTCGTTCTGCCAGCTTCTGGTGTAGGCAATAATCGGTCCCTCTTCCGGGCAGCAGAGTTTGAAATCTCCATGAGCCATAATAGGATATTCTTTGCGCAATGCGATCAGTTTCTGATAGAATCTGAAAACAGAAGAGTCATCATTCATCTGGTTTTCTGCGTTAATAAGCTTATAGTTTGGATTGACACCCAGCCACGGAGTATGCTCAGAAAATCCGCCGTTTGGACTGTCGTTCCACTGCATAGGCGTTCTTGCATTATCACGGCTGATACTTCTGGATTCTGCCAGTGCTTCTTCAGGAGAAGCTCCCTGTTCAATCATGGTTTTATAATAATTGCGGGTATCAATGTCATTGTAATCATCGATAGATGGGAAGGCAACATTGGTCATTCCCAATTCTTCACCCTGAAAAACAAAGGGGGTACCGGGAAGCGTGTGCAGATAACATGCCAGCATTTTGGCAGATTCTGACCAGAATTCTCTGTCATTTCCGTAGAGGGAAACCTGACGCGGTTTGTCGTGATTACTTAAAAATCTTGCCCACCATCCGTCTTTTTTCAAAATTTCATAATCTTTCTTAAGATCACGTTTCATTTTCTCTGGTGACCATGTCTGGATTTCCACGATTGGAGGGACAAATGGAATGGCCATATTAAATTCTTTGCTTGCTGCGCTGGAATAGTTGATAGCATCCTGTTCATTGTTGATATTAACTTCTCCTACACTCATCAGATTGTCGGGAGTCATTGTTTCTGCAACCATTTCACGGATATAGCGGTGAGTTCCCTCCAGATTTACACACGCTACAGTACCAATGGGTTCATTCATATCTGCACGTCCGTCCAGTCCTTTGTCAAGATAACTGATGGCATCAATGCGATATCCGTCAACACCCTTCTCATTCCAGAAACGGATAATATCAAAAATTTTCTCTTTGGTTTCCGGATTATCCCAGTTCAGATCCGGCTGTTCTTTGGCAAAGAAATGAAGATAGTACTGTCCTCTTTCCGGGACATATTCCCAGGCGCTTCCGCCAAAAACAGACATCCAGCAGTTTGGAGCACCACCGTCCGGCGCAGGGTCACGCCAGATATAGTAATCACTGTAAGGGTTATTACGGGATTTCTTTGATTCCTGGAACCATACGTGTTTATCAGAAGAATGGTTCAAAACCAGATCCATAATGATGGCAATTCCACGTTCATGTGCACCGTCGCGGAATGCATCCCAGTCTTCCATAGTTCCGAATTCTTCCATGATCGCAAAGTAATCAGAAATATCGTAACCGTTGTCCACATTTGGAGAAGCATAGACAGGAGACATCCACACTGCATTGATGCCAAGCTCCTTTAGATAATCCAGCTTCTCAATCATTCCCTTCAGATCACCGATTCCATCATTGTTGCCATCTTTAAAACTTCTTGGGTAAATCTGGTAGATCACCAGATCTTTATACCAGTCTTTTTTGTGCTTCATATGTACATCCTTTCGTCTTTTTGCATAAATAAATTCTAAAATTATTATATTGTATTGTGCAAAAAAACGCAATAAAGAATATGAAAGATGATGAAAAGAACTAAGCGATGATTAGTGATTTTCACGAAAAAATGGATAACATGAAACTTGTGTTGCAATTTGCACAAAAAATAGATATAATAAAAAAAACAATTGCGCATAAGGTATAGAAAAGCTGCTTATATGTAAACTGGTAAGTACTGGATAAAGTATAGGCGGTAAGAGTGAAAAATCACGAAGGAGACAAGAATCATGGGAAAAAGAGCAGCAGGAATATTAATGCCGATCAGCAGCCTTCCATCAGACTATGGTATCGGATGTTTTTCCAAAAGTGCATATGAATTTGTAGACTGGTTAAAGGAAGCCGGACAGACTTACTGGCAGATTCTGCCACTGGGACCGACCAGCTATGGAGATTCTCCATATCAGTCTTTCTCTACATTTGCAGGTAATCCATATTTTATTGATCTGGATACACTTGTGGAAGAAGGAGTTCTTGATAAGAAAGACTGCGAGAAAGTTAACTGGGGAAAGAAGCCTGAAGAAGTAGATTATGAAAAAATCTACAAGGGCCGTTATCCGCTTCTGAGAAAAGCATACGAGAACAGTGATATCAGCAAGAATCCTGACTATCAGAAATTCGTAGCAGAGAACAGCTGGTGGCTGTCAGATTATGCTCTGTTTATGGCAGTAAAAGATCGTTTCGAAGGTGTAGAATGGACCAAATGGGCTGAGGATATCAGACTCCGCTGGAACAATGCCATGGATTATTATCGTGAAGAACTTTATTTTGATATTGAGTTCCAGCAGTATATGCAGTTTAAGTTCTATGAGCAGTGGATGAAACTGAAATCCTATGCAAATTCAAAAGGAATCCAGATCATTGGAGATATTCCGATTTATGTTGCCATGGACAGTGCTGATGCATGGGCACATCCGGAACTGTTCCAGCTGGATCAGGACAATGTACCGCTGGCAGTAGCAGGATGCCCTCCGGATGGATTTTCTGCAACCGGTCAGTTATGGGGAAATCCGCTGTATCGCTGGGATTATCACAGAAATACAGGATATCAGTGGTGGATTTCCAGAATGAGTTACTGCTTCAGATTGTATGATGTTGTAAGAATCGATCATTTCCGTGGATTTGATGAATATTTCTCTATTCCATACGGAGATAAAGATGCGAAAGGCGGACACTGGGAAAAAGGCCCCGGAATTGATCTGTTCCGTAAGATCGAACAGGCGCTTGGATGGAAGCAGGTTATCGCAGAGGACTTAGGATATATGACAGATTCTGTACGTCATCTGGTATATGAGAGCGGCTTCCCGGGAATGAAGGTTCTGGAATTTGCGTTTGACTCCAGAGATTCCGGATGTGCCAGTGATTATCTGCCACATAACTATCCGGAGAACTGCGTGGCGTATACAGGAACCCATGATAATGAAACTATTGTGGGATGGTGGAAGAGCATCACAGCAACTGAGAGAAAACTGGCGAGAGATTATCTGTGTGATCATGCAACACCGGAAGAAGAACTGTATAAGTGTTTCATCAGTCTGATCATGCGCAGTGTTGCGCGTGTCTGCGTTATCCCAATGCAGGACTATATGGGACTGGACAACAGATTCCGAATGAATAAACCATCTACAGTTGGTATGAACTGGAAGTGGAGAATCAAGAAGAGAGATCTTACAAAGAAACTCCAGAAGGAAATCCATGATGTGACACTTCGTTATGGACGTAAGAACTGGGATTAAATACATAGTGAAATAACTGGAATAATGACAGCGTTTCGGATATAAATAATATTCGGAACGCTGTTTTTTTAACCGAATCAAGCAGTTATTTGGTTAAAAAAGCAACGAAGTGGTTGGTTTTATCTGTTTTGTTTTATCCGGTTGGAACTATTTGTCAGAGGGAGAAAAAAAGGACAGTTTTGCGAGGACTTTATTTTTGTATGAAAAAGAAAACATTGAAATTGTTTTGAAGGGCGTACAATTAAAAAAGAAATGCATTGATTTTCGGTCAATGTCTGATAAAATATTAACCAGAAAGAGCAAAAGAACAGATTTTCAGGAGGGAAAATAAATGAACTATAATAGATTAGAAACCAGTCTGATTGATGTGATTAAAGAGGAACAGGCGAAGCTTGGATATATGAAAGAGAAGATCAGCCTCTACTATCCGCTTAGTTCCCTGAATCATTTCTTTGGCTGTGAGACAGATGCTGCAGGGATGATGGAAATCTTAAAAAATTTTCCTTCTTATATAGAAGAGAAATTTGGTGAAGTAGCAGTATCACACAGAGGAGATCGTTTCTGCTTCACTGTTTCGGAAAAAGCTTCCGAATATGTACATAATAATATGAAAGAGAATGAATTCATCAGGGCATTAATCGAACTGGTTGGCAGACATGGATGTACGATAGAGGAAATTAAAGAACTGTTCCATTCTTATTCAGATAAAATCATTACTGAACCAATGGATAACGAGGAGTTTGATGTGATGATCCGCTTTGATGACGGGTCAGATCCTTATTATTATTGTTTTAAAGATGAAGGATGCCATATCATTTACCACAGATTTCTGCCGGAAGATTATGCAGATTTTGGTTTTTGATAAGAATGGGTAAAAAATTTTCTAACTGTTGGATCGGCAAAAATATATGTGACATTTGCAACAAAAGTATGTTATTTTTTTGTCAAATATCAACAAAAATAAGTCGAAATTCTATATTGACAGATAGTCTCAATAATGGTAATTTTTATTTGACTTAATGTTTTCATTTATAGAAAAAGATAACATTTTATTACATTATTTTACAGGAATAAAATAGATAAAATTGAGTTGACAGTTTGGAGGGAAAGATTAAATGAGAAAAACCAAAATTATCTGTACAATGGGACCGTCTACTGATAAGGGCGATGTTATGGAGCGGCTTGTGAGAGAGGGAATGGACGTAGCACGTTTCAACTTCTCACATGGACCTCACGATGAGCAGAGAGGCCGTATCCAGAAACTGAGAGAACTTCGCAAGAAATATGACAGACCTGTTGCAGCACTTCTTGATACAAAGGGACCGGAGATCAGACTTGGATGCTTCAAGGATGGCAAGGTTTCTCTGGAAGAAGGACAGATTTTTACATTTACAAATAAAGATATTGAAGGAACTAATGAGTGCGTAAGCATTACTTATAAAGAGCTTTATAAGGATGTGCAGCCGGGCGGACATATTCTGGTTGATGATGGACTTGTAGACCTGGAGGTTCAGGACATCGCAGGAAAGGACATTGTCTGCAAGGTTATTAATGCAGGTGTGATTGGCGACAGGAAGGGTGTCAATGTTCCGGGTGCAAACCTGAAGATGCCATTCATCAGTAAAAAAGACCATGATGATCTTCTCTTCGGTATCCAGGAAGGATTTGATTTCGTTGCAGCATCTTTTACACGTACTGCAAACGATATCCGCGAAGTAAGAAAAATCCTGAAAGAAAACGGCGGTGAAGAGATTCAGATCATTGCAAAGATTGAGAACCAGCAAGGCGTTGACAATATCGACGAGATTATTGAAGCAGCAGATGGCATCATGATCGCCAGAGGTGACATGGGTGTTGAGATCCCGCCGGAATATGTACCTGTTATCCAGCAGAAAATCATCCAGAAAGTTTACACAGCAGGAAAACCGGTTATTACAGCAACACAGATGCTTGACTCCATGATCTCTCATCCGAGACCAACCCGTGCAGAGGCTACAGACGTTGCCAATGCGATTTTCCAGGGAACAAGTGCAACTATGCTTTCAGGAGAAACCGCAGCTGGTAAATATCCGGTACAGGCACTTCAGATGATGAGCCGTATTGCAGAACATATGGAGCAGAATATTGATTACAATACAATCTTTAAGAAAACAGACAGAAATGAGAATCCGGATATTACAAATGCAATCGCACATGCAACCTGTCTGACCGCAATCGACCTGAAGGCCAGTGCAATCCTTGCAGTGACAAAATCTGGAAGTACAGCTCATATGATGTCCAAACACAGACCAGGATGTCTGATCGGTGCATGTACAAGCTCTGAGAGAGTTCTTCGCCAGCTGAATCTGTCCTGGGGTGTTTACCCGATGCTGATCAGGGAAGAGTACAGTTCTGAGATCCTTTGCCTGAGAGCAATCGAAGCAGCACAGAAACATAAACTTGTAAAAGTTGGTGACACTATTGTATTTGCCGGTGGTGTACCGCTTGGAATTCCGGGAAGAACAAACCTGATCCGCGTCTGCACAGTAGAATAGTGGAGCAGGTTATGAAACGGTTAGTCATAAAAAATAAAAGAAAAATCTGGCTCTGGTTTCTGTTTATCGTGCTTCTGATCCTGGCATGCAGGGCTGCGTATGTTACGGGAAATAAGAATATGCAGATAAGAGACGAAGCAGTAGAGGAACAGCAGGTAGAGAATGTAGTGGGACAGGATAAAGTGGAGAGATTATGCTGAATCAATTTTCGAGAACAGAGCTTCTTCTGGGAAAAGAAGCGATGAATAAACTGAAGAACTCCCGCGTGGCCGTGTTTGGAATCGGAGGGGTTGGAGGATATGTATGTGAAGCATTGGTCAGAAGCGGCGTAGGGGCCTTTGATCTGATCGATGATGACAAAGTATGCCTGACGAATCTTAACAGACAGATTATTGCCACCAGGAAAACTGTTGGTCAATATAAAACAGAGGTGATGCGGGACAGAATCCTGGACATTAATCCGAAAGCAGATGTGAGAATCCATAACTGTTTTTATCTTCCGGAGAATGCTGCTGATTTCGATTTTAGTGAGTATGATTATGTGGTAGATGCTGTGGACACAGTGACTGCGAAGATTGAACTGATCATGCGTGCAAAGGAGACAGGGACTCCTGTTATCAGCAGTATGGGTGCCGGAAATAAGCTGGATGCCAGTGCGTTTCGGGTGGCAGATATCTATAAGACAAAGGTGTGTCCGTTGGCGAAGGTTATGCGCAGAGAGCTGAAGAAGCGTGGTGTGAAGAAACTGAAGGTTGTTTATTCAGAGGAACAGCCGATCAGACCAATTGAAGATATGGCAATCAGCTGCAGGTCGCATTGTATTTGTCCTCCGGGTGCCGCGCATAAGTGTACGGAGCGCAGAGATATTCCGGGGAGTGTGGCGTTTGTGCCGTCTGTCGCCGGGCTGATTATTGCAGGAGAGGTTATTAAAGACCTGACTGCGGAGTACAGAAGATAAGAAGTGTTTATTTTGAGATGTGTATGGTGTCAGAAATGGTATGGTACACATCTTTTTTTTGCGGGAAATATTTGGAATCGGACTGTTGGATTACCTGTTAGATCGTATAGAATTGTTATATGAGAAAAAGTCAAAATAACATAAAAATTTATAGGATTTTCAAAATATAATGAAAGAAAAAAGAAAGAATCTGTGATACACTGTCATTATTGACAGATTGAACTGTGAAGGTGCAGAATTTGATGAATGAGAATGCCTGAACGATATTTGCATAATAAATGTTACTGTTCACTCCGTTCTCAGTAACTAATAAATTTCAGATTGGAGGATATCATCTCGAATGAAAACAAATTACAACAGAACAGTGCAGGCCTGTTTTATCGGATATGTAGTGCAGGCCATTGTGAACAATTTCGTTCCTCTGCTGTTTCTGACATTTCAGGGCAGTTACGGGATTTCGCTGCAGAAGATCACACTTCTGGTTACCTTTAATTTCGGGATCCAGTTGCTGGTAGATCTGGCATCGATTGGATTTGTGGACAGAATAGGTTATCGTGCATCTATGATCCTGGCACATGCAATGGCGGCTGCAGGTCTGATTTTGCTCACAGTATTGCCGGAGTGCCTGGGAGATCCGTTTGTGGGACTTCTCATTGCAGTTATGATCTATGCCATCGGAGGCGGATTGCTGGAGGTGCTGGTAAGTCCTGTGGTGGAAGCCTGCCCTACAGATAATAAGGAAAAAGCAATGAGTCTCCTTCATTCCTTTTACTGTTGGGGACATGTGGGAGTGGTACTTCTTTCTACATTATTCTTTCGAATTTTCGGGATTGCAAACTGGAAATATATGGCACTGGTGTGGGCATTGATTCCCATTGCAAATGGAATCCTTTTTACCAGAGTTCCCATTGCTCCACTGTTGGATGAGGGGGAAAAGGGACTGACTATGGGGGAGCTTTTTAAGAAAAAAATCTTTTGGGTTCTGATGTTAATGATGCTCTGTGCAGGAGCCAGTGAGCAGGCGGTAAGCCAGTGGGCTTCTACTCTGGCTGAGAAAAGCTTTGGAATCAATAAAACCATAGGAGATCTGGCAGGTCCCATGGCGTTTGCAATTCTCATGGGAAGCTCAAGGGCATTTTATGGGAAATTTGGAGATAAGATCAATCTGGAGCGCTTTATGCAATACAGTGCAGTTCTGTGCATGATTTCCTATCTGATGATCGCATTTATCCCGGTACCTGCGTTGGGAATTCTTGGATGTGCGGTTTGCGGTCTGTCTGTAGGTATTATGTGGCCGGGAACCTTCAGCATGGCGGCTGCCTCGGTAAAGCGTGGCGGAACAGCCCTGTTTGCCCTCCTTGCTCTTGCGGGAGATGTAGGATGCTCATCCGGACCAACCTATGTGGGAATGATTTCAGGAGCACTGAATGATAATCTGAAACTTGGAATCTTCGCAGCACTGATTTTCCCTGTGTTGATGATACTGGGGATTAAGATGATTGGAAGTCTGCGAAAATATGATTGAGATATATTAAAAAGTATGGAACGATTAATTTTTCATATTGATGTAAACAGCGTATTTCTTTCCTGGGAGTCAGCCAGAAGGGTAAGCCAGGGGCTGCCGGATCTCAGGGAGATTCCCTCCTGTGTGGGAGGAGATCCAAAGAAACGGACAGAGTACACACGCTGTTCCCGGACGAAATACCGGAGAAAATGTGGCCACTTCCTGTCCGTAATCTGTTATTTCTGGGAAAAGCCTTCGAGCAGAAGCTTCTGAATCAGAGAATCCGTACTATTGGTGATATGGCAAGGGAACGGGAAGCAAATGTACAGCTCTGGCTTGGAGAAAAACCAGAGCACAGATGAAAAATGAAGACAGACAGGAAGAATAAAAGCGCAGAGATGATACTTTTTCTCTGCGCTTTTATAGCGGACTGTTATACATATTTCAAAAATTCTTCATCCGGGATCCGGGAAGTATGGATGGCATTCTGGATAGCCTGAGCCATGACTTCTGCGGCGAGAGTTCCAGCCATGTTGATATCCACAGAAACATTGCCAATGCTGGCAGCATAGATGGAATCACCGTCAGCCATAGTTGCTACAGGATTGATGCATCTGGCATAGGCACAGCGGGTCATAGAGGCAATTTTGTTCAGTTCAGCCTTTGAAAATGCCCCATTGGTGATCACAGCTCCGATGGTGGTATTGCCGGTAAACTGGTCATGAGGTGTCATAAAGCGGTATAATTCGTGGACACTATCCAGAAACCCGCTTCTGTCAGGTGTTTTCAGCCCTGCAATTTTCTGACCATTTTGTGGACTGAAGATATCTCCCAGTGCATTGACAACGACAATTGCAGCCATCTGGAAATTTTTCACAGATACAGCGGCAATACCAAGACCTGACTTCATGGATTGTTTCATACCGTAAAGTTTTCCCACAGTTGCACCGGTACCTGCACCGATATTTCCGGTTCTGGTATCTGTTCCTGCAAATGCCTGACGGCAGGCTTCTTCGCCCATTTTTGCAGTTGGACGTATTTTAGGATCTCCGTAAGAGAGGTCATAGATACAGGACTGGCATACAAGAGGAACCAGGGCTGCACCGGTGTTATAACCGATATTTTGTGATTCCAGATAGTTCATCACACCGTCAGCAGCAGCCAGTCCATAGGCAGAACCTCCGGACAAGACAATAGCATTGATGGGATTGTCGGCAGTGACAGGAGAGGTGAGAGGAGTTTCTCTGGAAGCAGGACCGCCTCCGCTCATATCGCAGCCTGCTTTTGCTCCATTTGGAAAATAAAGAACAGTTACACCGGTCTTCGCATCATGGTCAGAAGTATGACCGATGCGTAAATTTGAAAGCTCTGTAATAGAAATCTCTTTTAATAATGACATAAAAATCTCCTTTATTATGTGATAGCAATTCTATGAAATACTGAGAGCAATCCAGCCCATCAGAATGTGAAGTACTGCGTCAGATATTTTCCTTGTCTTTCGCACTCTGCTGAACTGTCTTGATTGCATTATTTTGTGAGATTGCTATAGATATTAATTGAATCAGGTAGGATTCCTGTTTTAAATGTGCCAGACAAAAAGACCTGACTACGGTGACAATGTAGTCAGGTTTTTTGGAAAAGGCTGTTCTTTTAAAGATTATGCACGTTTCAGTGCCACAGAAAGTGCCTTGGAAACGATACTTCCCACTACAAAGCAGAAGCCCGCTTCGATCAGTCCCTGAATGCCCACAAAAGCAGCAACGAAGACAACAGGATTGCTTACTCCAAGACTGGAAACAATACCCTGAATGTAATCTGTGTTGTAGAAGAAGAGACATAAAAAGCCCATGAAGAAGAAAGTATTCAGTAACGGGCATGCCAGTGAAGCAACATAATAGGAAAATTTCTTCGCCGGTGATTTATATAATGCTGCGAAAATAAGTCCTGTGATCCATCCTTCCAGCACACGTGCCACGATACATACAATAAAAGTGCCAAATGGATTAATGTTAAAAAGTGCGGCAGCGAAAGCTGAACTTCCTGTGACAGCCATATAGAAGCTGGTTGCACCGAAAGCAAGTCCGCATACAGCGCCACCTTTCGGTCCGAGGATGATAGCTCCTACAGCTACCGGGATGGTGAGAAGAGTGATGGATAAGCCGGGAGTACGAAGGTAGCCCAGCGGGGTAAAGGACATGAGCAGAATAATGGCAATCATCATAGCCAGCTCTACCATGTAAAGAGTGCTGCTTCTTTTTGCTGCAGCTGTTGTAGTAGTTGTTGTTGTGTTCATATGAATTCTCCTTTTGGTCTGATAAAACGGCGCAATGCGTCCCCTGCTTTTCAGACAGTTTAGAGTATGGGGATCAGGCGTTATGAAAAATATGCATCAGAACAAAAGATATGAAACAAGAAATATCTTCCGGTAAAAGTTTCCGGTGTGTAGACGCCTTGCAGGTCGCCTCACAAATTTAACCAGACTGTGAAGTGGATGGCTTTATCCACCAGACTGTCAGATGTGGAAAACAGATGCATTTTCTTTCGAATAACGCTCTCGTAAACAATAACACATTTGATTAAAAACTGCAATATTTTATAGTATGTTTGAAAATAAATACAGGATATAGAGACGTTTCTATATCCTGCAAAAAATATTGATTATGAGATTTAGCGTTCCATCATGCTGATGGATTCAATTCCCACACTTCCACCACGTACTACTTCGATTCTGTGGAATTCTTCCTTGATCAGTTTGACAACTGCATCATGACATTGTGTGTGAACAGTAACTGGAATAATACTGATACTTGCATAACATTGTTGCTATACGTATAATGGAGGCAGGTAAAACTGTGATGAGGTAAAAACTTATGAAAATAACGGAAGAGTTACTGAAGGAAATGAAAGTTAAGGACGAGAATTTTTCGGATGGTGATTATATAAGAATTACGAAAGAACATCTGCTCAGCAGCAGGTGTTTGATATGATGAGAAAACATGGAATCCTGACAGATGATTATTATGATCTCACAAAGCAGAGAGAAAAGGTAAGAAAAGAATAATATATGTTGTTAAATATCATGGAGGGTGTATAAAATGGAAAGACATGCATTTGCGATGAAAGTAAAAGATGACATGATGAACAGCTATCGTCAGAAATTGGGGGAGATATGGAAAGATCTGACTTTGTTCCTGGACAGAAATCAGGTAAAAAATTTCAGTATCTGGAATACTGAGAGACTGATTTTCGGATATTATGAAAAAGAAGACGATGCAGAACTTAACGCAGAAGAAAAAGCAGTTAGAGATGTACTAATAGAAAAAATGGCAGAAACTTTTGAATGGATCTCCGAGCCAGGTCAGGATATGCGTCTGATGTATCATAATTATGGAGTTATAAGAGAAAACAAAGAACTGATTCGTCACAGAGTATTTATGACCAGATTAAAAGACGGATGTGAAGAAGAGTATAAGGCGCGACATGATGGATTGATCGCGCAGAGAGGCGATACAGTAGATCCGGGTCCAGATAGTAATTTTACTATCTGGAGCGCAGGCGGATATATTTTTGGATATGATGAAATTGATACTACTATGGAAGTTGATGAAACGCCGGAGGCAAGAGAAACTACTGTAGCATGGGAGACAAGACAGCTGGAAATCATGGACTGGATCACAGATGATGTGGATTGGATGACTGGTGAATGGCATCCGGCAAGCAGAAGACTTGCATGGCATAACTGACAGAAGATCAGTAGTGTACTGGGTGTGATGGGTTCAGGAGAATTTGTAAAAGAAATTGTCTACAATCAAAAACAACCAGAACGGGCATAAAACAACATGCAGTCCCAAATAACAGATATCTGTATAGATATCTGTTATTTTTAATGTAAAAACTTGTAAAGTGGTGAAAACAAAATAAAAACAACTGAAATACAACAAAAATCAAATAAAAAACAACACAAATAAACGGCTGATACATGTTGAATTATGCTGATTTTGGGAAAATGACAAGGTATAATAGAACTATATGAAAACATGGAGGCTTATTGCTGATCGATGACAGCGATAGCACTGTTTGTTTATGTGTAGATAGTTACTTCATGAGAAAGGAGTAACATGGAAAAATTTCAAACATCAGACATTTCCGGAATTCTCTTATGAATGGCTGGAGGCTGAACTGGATACTGTTGCAACAAGAACAGCAAAGATGTTGTAGCTAACGCAGAAGGACAGGTTATCATCGGTGAGGTTAACCAGGATGCTACAGCTCAGACAAGATGATGCAAATAAAGACACTTTTTTGGACAAACGAGGTTCTTACCCTGGAGAGCAGATCAGGGTAAAATGAAATCATCAGATATGAAGAGCGCAATTCATATATTGAGGAGAATTTAAAATGGCAGCTTATTATTTAGCAGTAGATATCGGAGCATCCAGCGGACGTCACATTCTTGGACATATGGAAAACGGAAAAATGGTTCTGGAAGAAATCTATCGTTTTGAAAATGGAATGATAAAGAAAGACGGAGAACTCTGCTGGGAATTTGACCGCCTTTTTAAAGAGGTTGTAAATGCAGGCCCGGGAGAGGCTGCTGCAATCGGAAATATCACAGCACAGATGCTGAAAGCAGAAGAGTTTAAAACAATCGAAGAGGCTCGTACTATCATTCATGAGTCCTTTGGTGTAAAAGTTTATAAATAATAAAAGAGCAGGAATGCAGACTGCATAATGCATAATGAATCTCTGCTCTGAAAACAGGAGGAATCATATTATGTTAGTAAACACAAAGGCAAAAGTTGGTGTATTTTCTATCGCTTTAGGTGCATATCTGCCTCAGTTCCCGTCACTGGTACCGGAATTTGAGTCACAGTATGCAGCATTCAAGAAAACAATCCCGGATACAGTAGAGATTATTGACGGTGGAATGGTAACTACAAAGGAACAGGCAATGGAAGCAGGGGACAAGTTCCGTGCAGCTGATGTTGATCTGGTATTTCTTCAGATGCTTACCTATGCCACATCTTATAACATGCTTCCGGCAGTCCGTGACCTGGATGTACCGGTTGTTCTGGTGAATGTGCAGAAGCTGAAAGCCTTGGATTATGACCACACTGATATTGCCTCCTGGTTAGGAGAGGGGTATGCATGCGGTGCAGTAGGCGAAGCTGTGGCAGACCTGGAGAGAGCAGGCAAGAGACACGCGGTGATCACAGGTGTTGTAGAAGGTGGAGATCCTGGAGTTCAGGCAGAGATCGAAGATTGGTGTAAGGCTGCTCAGGTAAGAAGAAGATTCCGTGATACTAATATCGCACAGATTGGAAGACCGTATCCGGGTATGATGGATCTCTATATTGATGAGACAAATCTGTACAACAGAATGTTCCTGTATACAAAACAGTTTGACTGGGAGAAAATGTGGGCTATTGCTGATGATATTACAGATGAAGATGCTATCCGTGCAAAAGCTCAGGAAATTCTGGATACCTTTGAGATCGAAGGCGGCGGAACAATTGAGAAAGTATGGGATATGGCGAAATATGTGGTAGCATTTGAAAAATGGGTAAAAGATGAGCATCTTGGAATGATCGCTTCCCATTATGATGGATTTGCACAGGGTAAAGCAGGAGTTCTGGACAGTATGCTGATCCCGGCATTTTCCATGCTGATCAAACAGGGTACAGCCTGCGCTGTAGAAGGGGATATGAAGGTTGCCATGGCAATGAGTATCTTAAAGACCATTTCAGGAACAGGACAGCTTTCTGAGATGTACTCCATTGACTTCAATGATGATATCTGTATTATCGGTCATTCCGGAAGTGGTGATGCTGATATCTCTGCTAAGAAGCCAACCATGAAGATCGTAAAAGTATTCCACGGTAAGACAGGTGGCGGATATCTGACACAGTTCTATCCATATACAGGTCCTGTTACTTATCTGGCAATCACACAGGATGCAGACGGACACTTCAGGTTTGTTGTCGCTGAAGGCGTAAATGAAGAAGGTAAAATCCTTTCTTTTGGTGACACAAATATGAGAACACGTTTCACCTGCGGTGCAAGAGAATTTGTAAACCGCTGGAGTGAAGCAGGCCCAACACATCATATGGCAGCTGCTACAGGAAGACATATTGAGACGATCCTTAAAGTTGCCAAGATATTCAACATACCGGTTGAAATTGTAACAAGATAAGAATGTAACAATATAAAAGGTAGAAATATAGGAAATCGAAATACTCCATAATTGACTTCTAAAATTACATATTCAAATCAAAAAAGGAATCCTGGATTTTTCAGGATTCCTTTTTGGCAGGTATTCGGATCTGTACTTCGGTTCCCTGACCAGGAATACTGGTATAGGACAGCCCATATTTCTGCCCATACAGGATCTGAAGTCTGCGATGGGTATTGTAAATGGCAATATTTGTACCTCCCGAGGAACTCTGTCCTGTACCGGAAAGGATTGTCTGCAGCTTCTCAGGGGAGATACCCACACCATCATCTGAGATCAGAATGACAATGTCTGATTCTTCCAGCCATCCTGTCAGCACAATGGTGCCGGATTTAGATTCTTTTTCCAGTATTCCATGGAGAATTGCATTTTCTACAACAGGCTGCAGAGTCAGTTTTGGAATCTGGTACTCCATAAGTTCATCTGGGATGTCGGATATGAAATCAATGCTGTCATGATAGCGCATATTCTGGAGAGTGATATAAATAGAAACATGTTCTTCCTCACACTCAATGGTGGATATACCCTTTTTACGGCTTAATGTCAGTTTATAAAATCTGGAGAGATTCTGTACCGCAGTGCTTACTTCATTAGTATGTCCCTGTAATGCCTGCCAGTTGATCATATCCATGGTGTTATACAGAAAATGTGGATTGATCTGTGCCTGCAGAGAATTAAATTCCGCGATTCTGAGATCCTCAGAGGCCTTTAGCTGTTTCTGGATCAGTTCGTTCATCTTGCGGGTCATATAATTATAGGTATCGATCAGATCACCAACCTCATCATGTTCCATGGGACTTTCCATTGGTACAGGTGGCCCCTGACGGACTTTCTTCATCTGCATGATTACAGAGGAAAGGCGGTTTGTGATGGAACGGGCCATAACGTTGGCGAGTATAATGGCAAAGATCAGGATTGCCAGGTAAATTGCCAGCAGCTGTATGATCAGCAGGTTGCTTTGTGTGATGAGGGGACTGGATGGAAGGATTGTTACCATATACCATTTAGGCTGCGTAATACTGTAAAAGCCTGCATAAACAGTTTCACCCAGTATATTCTGTTCAACAAAGTTATTGGAAGACATGAAAGAGTCTTCAATCGTATCATAATCAAGCCAGTAAATTCCTGAAAGTGAATCATCAGAAGAGGCTACGGCACTGTTTCTGTCATTGATGATATAAGAAACACTGCCGGATAAAGCCAGATTATCCAGAAGTATTTTCTCAAAAGAAGAGCTGGAATAATAGAGTACAATGTAAGCATCATACACATTATTGTAATAATTAATGGAAAGCTTCCGGATATAGGCAAGATCACCATAATTTTTTCTTTCTTTTGTTCCAAGATAAAAAGACGGACAAAAAAGCTCAGCTACATGACTTCCCTGAAAGATACCATACCAGTAGGTTCCTTTTACCTGTGATACAGGAAAGAAAATATCCTGTGTATTCTCACTGGTAAACAGAATGTTTCCGGGGTCCGGAGACTGAAGATAGATACGTATGTCATTGACAGGGGAGTGGTCTGTAATAGCTGTGGCATTCTGGATAAAGTCTTTGGCGTCCTGTGTATATGTCAGTTCTTTCATAGAAGTGCTGACAGGATTATGAAAAATTGTTTTAAAAAAGGGAAGAGATGCAAGTTCATTATATGCATTTGTCACCTGGCTTACAGTTTCCTCAATAAGAGGAGCTGTTTTTGCTGAAATCTCCTGCTCTTTTCGTATTGTATTGGAAACTACCATATCATAGAGTTGATTGTAAAAGAATATAGCTACCAGTATGGCAGGAATCACAACAATAAGAGTCAGGGCGAGAGTAAATTTGGACTGAAGCTTCAGGTCACCGTACCATTCCCTGAGACCATGTTTTTTTACAGATGTCATAAATGATTTTTCCTTTATCAGTTCAGTTTCTCTCTGTATTCAGAAGGAGAAAGTCCTGTATATTTTTTGAAACTTTTTCCGAAATAATTACCATCGCTGTATCCGACTCTGGAGGAAATATCGGCAATCTTATATCTGGGATCAGCCAGGAGATTCTTGGCTTTTTCCATTCTGTATTCAGTCAGATACTGATTCAGAGTCCGTCCGGTTTCATTCTTAAAGAAAGTACATACATAAGAAGCTGACAGGAAAACATGTGAACTGATATCCTTTACAGAGAGGGTTTCTCTGTTATAATTCTTACTTATATAGTCCTTTATCAGAAAAATAGTGGAATGCTCTGGTACAGAAGTCTGAAGCTCCTCAAAATAGAGATATGTCTGCTTTATAAGTGTATTATGAAGTTCCTGATAGGTAAAACATTTTTCGAGAAAGGAAACCATACTGCTGGAAGTATAAGACAGTGCAGAAAGCTGTTGCTGTTTTCTTGCATTTTCCAGAGCAATAAAAAGCTTATAATAAAGATCCTTAGTCTGATCAGGAAGTACATTTATGTTCTGGTCATAATGCTCCTGGAGCTTTGTTAGAAGTTCCTGGCATGTGCTATTATTCTGGGAGGTCAGTGCTTCAGAGAAAAGTCTATCTATAGCTGTGGGCATTGTTTCTGAAACTTTAAGTGGCAGAGCAGTTATCATTTCGGGAGTCAGATAGGAGTTCACAGGAAAGAAAAAACTGCTTTCCAACAGGATCACTGCAGAGGTATAAGCCTGATAAGCGTGGGAAATACCTGTAAAGCTCTCTCCTAAGGCAATGAAATGATCATCGTAGTTCTGAAACTGTTCGCATAAAAATTCTTTCATAGCATTAGAAAGTGTGGAAGAGACAGGACCGGTGGTAAAAATAAAATATACCAGATACTGCAGTTTCTTGGCTACAAATACACAGTCTGCGTGATAATGAGATAAAAGCAGATGGAATTTCTGATAAATCTTCTCAGGAGATGGTTCGATAAATTCCGGGACTGTATGGAGATGGATCACTGCACAGGTAATGTGGATACCAGGACCGCTGGGAAGTAGAAGTTCAGTGATTAAGTGCTGGATTTCAGTGGATGAGGTATCATTGCAGGGAGTGGTCAGAAGCTGTGCCAGATGTGAGGCAGTTTTCATGGACTGCAGGGCTTCACCGCGATGGGAACGGACTTTCTTTAAATAGCGTTCTCTTGCTTCAAGAACAGCCTCCCGGATCTCTGACGGGTTTAATGGTTTCTCAATATAACTGACAGCTTTTAATTTGATCGCTGCTTTCAGATAGTCCTTGTCTGAGTATCCGCTCATAAAGATAGGAATGGAGTCAGGAAGAATATTCTCAAGTTTTTCCAACATTGCGATACCTGTCATCCGTGGCATTCTTACATCACAGAGAATGATCTCAGGACGATATTTACGGGCAATTTCCAGTCCGTTTATTCCGTCATCAGCCTGAAGGACTTCTTCTATTCCAAGTGCTTTCCAGTCGATAGAGGAGATCACGCCGGTGCGGGTAAGCTCTTCATCATCTACAATAAGTAATTTCATGATTGTTCTCCGTTTTGATATTGTATTTTGGTATATATGTAACTGTTCTGTTGATGTTTACTGACATTCTATCATAAAACTGACGGGAATACGAGGGTATAATCAAAACTCTTTTGTGCATTATGAATGAGAAAAACAGGAAAATATTTTACCCTGATTCCAAATATTTTCCCATTATCAAATAAAAGTACCGATGGTATGATAAAGCTACATTAAGAAAGGGAGGAATCACAACCGTGTCTGAATATGTTCTTGAATTAAAAGGCATCACTAAGATTTTCCCGGGCGTGAAGGCATTAAACAATGTTCAGTTTCAGTTAAAACCCGGTGAAGTTCATGCACTGATGGGCGAAAATGGTGCAGGTAAATCTACCTTTATTAAGGTTATTACCGGTGTACATAAAGCAGAAGAGGGTGAGATGTATCTTTTTGGTGAGAAGGTAGACTTTAAGGGACCAAAGGATGCACAGGCAGCAGGGATTGCAGCCGTTTATCAGCATCCCACATCTTATCCACATCTGTCTGTAGCAGAAAATATTTTCATGGGTCATGAGATCATCAAACATAAGATGATACAGTGGAAAGCCATGAATGAGGAAGCTAACAAACTGCTGAAACAGTTAAATGCAGATTTTGATGCTACAGCTGAAATGGGAACCTTAAGTGTGGCACAGCAGCAGATGGTAGAGATTGCCAAGGCTCTTTCTACACATGCAAAGATCGTTATACTGGATGAGCCCACTGCATCACTGACAAGAAGAGAGTCCGAGGAGCTTTACAGGATCGTAGATCAGCTGAGAGAAGAGGGCGTTTCCATTATCTTTATTTCTCACAGATTTGAAGATATGTATCGTCTGGCTTCCAGAGTTACGGTATTCCGTGATTCTCAGTACATCGGAACGTATGATGTAGACGGAATTACAAATGCAGATCTGATCAAAGCTATGGTTGGACGTGAGATTAAGGATCTTTTCCCTAAACCTGAGGTAGAGATCGGAGAGGAAATGCTTCGTATAGAGGGACTTTCCAGAACCGGTTATTATAAAAATGTATCCTTTAATGTTCATGCAGGAGAGATCGTGGGACTTACCGGTCTGGTAGGTGCAGGACGTACAGAAGTAGTTGAGAGTGTCTGTGGAATCACAAGACCGGATGAAGGCAAGGTATATCTGGAAGGTCAGGAAATCCACATTAAACAGCCGTCAGATGCAATGGAAAAAGGAATTATACTTCTGCCGGAGGACCGGCAGAAAGAGGGGCTGATCATGAGCTGGGGGCTTGGAAGAAATGTTACTCTTCCAACAATCAGTAAATATGCAAAGAACGGCTTAAATGATGAAAAGACAGAGAGAGATCTGGCAAAAAAGCTTCTGGAAGAAGTGGATACCAAGGCTGTGGATATTTTCCAGCCTGCAAGCTCACTTTCCGGTGGTAATCAGCAGAAGGTAGTTGTTGCCAAGGCTCTGAGTCAGGAGATGAAGGTCGTGATCATGGATGAGCCTACCAAGGGTGTTGATGTTGGTGCAAAAGCTGAGATTTATGCGATCATGGGAGATCTGGCAAAGAAAGGTTATGCGATTATTCTGATTTCTTCAGAAATGCCTGAGATCCTTGGAATGTCAGACAGGATCATTGTTATGTGCAATGGCCGCAAGACAGGAGAACTGGATAAAGAAGAGGCAACACAGGAAAGAATCCTTGAACTGGCTATGGAGAAAAGCCAGAATGCAGGAGAGGGGGCAGCTAAATAATGGAAAAGAAATCCATCATGAAGAAAATAACAGGTTCTCGTGAAGCGTTGCTGGCAGTGATACTGATTCTTCTGTGTCTGGTAGTCACAGCGATCAGTCCATCCTTCCTGATACCGAAGTCAATCATGGAGCTTCTGAAAAATAATGCAGTTACACTTGTTATGTCACTTGGTATGTTATGTGTTATGCTGGTTGGTGGTATTGATATTTCTATCATGTCAACTTTGGCACTGTCGGGAATGTCCGTTGGTATGTTATTGAAATACGGACATATTTCAAATACTTTCCTGGCATTTGTGATCGCCATTGCAATTGGTGCAGCCTGCGGAGCAGTTGTTGGTCTGGTGATCTCCAGAGCATCCGTACCTCCCATTATTGCAACTATGGGCTTTATGTATGTATTCCGTGCTATGGGATATCTGGTATCCCACGGTGGAGAATGGGCAGGTGCAGCAGCACTTGGAAATTTTAAAAATTTTGCAACATCCAAATTTCTGGGACTGAACTGTGTTATCTGGATCATTATTTTCTGTTATGTATTCTTCTTCTGGTTTATGAAATGGACAAGAACCGGACGTAAGATATATGCAGTAGGAAGTAACTCAAGCGCAGCTGAGGTTTCCGGTATCAATGCTAAAAATATTAACTTACTGGTTTACACGATCATGGGTATCCTTGCAGGTCTGGGCGGAGCTCTTCAGGTTTCTATCTATGCATCAGCCATGCCGGATATGCAGTACGGCGGTGAGATGGATGTTATCGCAGCCTGCGTGATCGGTGGTGTAAGCATGAGCGGTGGCCGCGGTACAGTAATGGGTGCTCTCTTAGGTTCCCTGATTCTGGCAACTATTGCCAAGGCACTTCCTCTGGTAGGAATCGGTGCACTGTGGCAGAATACGATCAAGGGTGTGCTGATCCTGGTGGTAGTTGTAGTGAATGTGGTATTACAGCGGATCGCTGACAGAAATGCATTAAAAGGAAGGGAGATGTAATTCATGGCTGGAAAATCTGGAAGAAGTATTAACAACGTGCCGGAAAGTCCGATCAAACATATGATATTCAGCTGGGAAGGCATCCTGGTAATCCTGTTTATCATGGTCAACATTTTCTGTAAAGGCTTTTCAGAATATTATAATTTAGAAAATCTGCTTCGTCAGATGCCGGTATATCTTGCTGAGGTATTTTTGATGATCCCTATGGCATATATCCTGGTACTGGGAGAGATTGATATTTCCGTAGGTGCAACCGTGTGTCTGTCTGCTACATTAAGCTGTATAATGTGTAATACAGGAGCAGCATTTATTGTAGTAATTCTTACAGCACTGATCGTGGGAACTGTCTGCGGTGCAGTCAATGGTTTTATCCTTACACAGTTTGAGGAGTTGCCTCCAATGATCGTAACACTGGCAACACAGATTATTTTCCGTGGTATTGCCGAGATCGTACTGGGAAGTGGTGGAAGTATTTCAGCATCCAATACAGATGGCTTCCGTCTTATTGGTGGAAAAGTAGGAAAGGTGCCTTACATTCTGTTTCTGGTTCTGATTCTTGCAGTAATCTTTGCAGTGATCCTTGGAAAGTCCACTTTCGGACGCAGGGTATATGCAATTGGTACAAACCGCCTCACAGCATATTACTCAGGAATCCATGTAAAGAAGATCCGCTTTATTATTTACACAGTTATGGGAACCTTCTGTGGACTGTGCGCCCTGTTTCTGGTAGCATCATCCTATGGAGCTAACACTACCACAGGTAATGGATTTGAAATGGATGCTATTGCAATGGCAGTATTCGGAGGAATTTCTTCCACAGGTGGAAAAGGTAATCTGGCAGGCGGTCTGATTTCTGCATTTATCATCGTATGTCTGCGAGTTGGTCTTGGACAGAGAAACGTACATGCACAGGTAATCCTGCTTATCATCGGAGTACTTCTGATCTGTGCAGTAGCACTTCCAAATGTCATTGAAAATATTAAGAGAGCAGTAAAAAAATAAAACAGTCAGGATCTGCAGAACGGATCCGGACAGAACTACTCAGTCAGTAGCTGCTCTTTGGGGTATGGAAAATAAGGGCAGTTGCAAATAAAAGCTATATAAGTTTAATCTAATTCATCCAAGGGAGGAAAAAAACATGAACAAAAAATTAGTAAGCGCAATTCTTTGTGGAGCAATGGTTCTCGCAGCAGCTACACCTGTAATGGCAGACGGTGGAGTAGCAGACGGCAAAAAAATCGCATTGGTTGGTAAATCCGCAGGTAATGCATTCTTTGAGATCGCAGCAAATTCTTTCAAAGAAACTGTAGAAGCAGAAGGCGGTTCTGTAGATGTTGTTTATCCGGAAGCTGCAACAGCTGATGCTCAGATCAAAGTTCTGGATAACCTGATTTCTCAGAAACCTGATGCAATCTGTATCTCTGCAAATGATGTTAATGCTCTTCAGGCTAAATTGGAAGAAGCTATGGACGCTGGAATTAAAGTATCCTCTTTTGACTCTGCACCAAATAAAGACAGCCGTCAGGTATTTGTAAACCAGGCTGGTACAAAACAGGTTGGACAGGCTCTTCTGGATGCAGTTCTTGATATCTCCGGCGGAGAAGGACAGTGGGCAGTTCTTTCTGCTACTTCCCAGGCTGCTAACCAGAATGCATGGATTGATGCAATGAAATCCATTATGGAAGGCGATGACAAATACAGCAAACTGGAACTTGTAGAGGTTGCTTATGGTGATGACGAACCTCAGAAATCCACAGATCAGACAGCAGCTCTTCTTGAGAAATATCCGGATCTGAAAGTTATCTGTGCACCTACAACAGTTGGTATTGCAGCAGCAGCTAAATATCTTCAGGATAATGGTTCCGCCTGCAAACTGACAGGACTTGGACTTCCTTCTGAAATGCAGGAGTACACAGGTGATGACGATGCTCATTCCTGCCCATACTTCTATCTGTGGGATATGCAGGGCCTTGGTAAACTCAGCGCATATGCAACAGCAGCTCTGATCAACGGCGACATCACAGGTGCACTGGATGAGACATTCACAGCTGGTGACCTTGGTGATTATACAATCACAGAAGCTGATGACGGTGGCACAGAGATCGTTCTTGGCGAGCCATTACAGTTCAACACAGAAAACATCGAAGAGATGGCTAAACTGTACTAATCAGATAACCTGATAAATTCCATATAAAAAATACAAAAGGGAACGGGGCATTAGGCAACGCCAGATAAGAAAGTATTTATGTAGTAGGTACGGTGTAACTCAGTAAAATGGGTTACACCGTATTCTTTTGTTATGCTACAAAGCGGAAGTCCTGCGGATTTTCCCGTATTTCTTTCTTGGAAGCGGCGATATTTTCGCTTAGCATATTGCAGCATTATTCGGCTTAAAGTCGTCTATCTAATCCTTGTGTGATAAAAATACTATTCAGTTATGGCTCTCATGTGGAGTTGTTTTATTGTACACTTTAGAATATATGTTTGTAATATTTTTTTGAATACTTTTTCGGCCAGCGGGGAATACTAATTTGTTTATTACTAAAAAATAACGCTGACAAATTATAATTGTTCACTTACTCATTGACAATAGATACTGAAAAGTCTTTTTCGCTAAATTACGATTTGCGTGCAAATTTAAAATAATGTCCGCATTAAGTTGTTGCAATTCTACAGTCTATACGATATAATAATTGCGTACATTATTTATTTCTTGCGTGCGGAAAGTTGGTGCCTACTTGAGTAAAAAAGAAATTTTAAAAACAGTAATTGAAAATAACGGCGGTATTGCAAAAACTTCGGATTTTGCAGCTAACGGGATAAATAAATACGAGGTAGCGGCTTTTTGTAAAGAAGGAGTCATTGAGAGAATTCGCAGAGGATTTTATCAGCTTCCTCAAAGTAAAAGTATTACAGAAGAACAGCTCATACGGGAACTTCTTCCACAGGGAATTATTTGTGTGGAGTCCGCTTTGTTTCACTATGGATATAGTGATTTTTCTCCCCGCGAATGGTCGATTGCTGTGCCTAGAACAGCGTCCCGTGCCGTAAAGAACATTGAAGAATTTCCGATGAAGGCTTACTATATTCAAAAGGACTTTTTAGATATCGGTAAGTCCACAAGCAATTTTAACGGTATAATATTGCCTGTGTATGACCGTGAGCGAACAATATGCGATTGCTTTAAATACCGCACAAAACTTGACAACGAAATTTTTAATAAGGCTGTCAATGCCTATGCTGCTGATGAAAAAAAGAATCTTGTAAATCTGTCTAAGTATGCAAAGGAAATGAAGCTTTATACAAAGGTGATGAATGTAATGGAGGTGTTGCTTAATGGCTGATATAGCTGTATCCGTACTTGCACGGCTCAAAAATAAGGCAAAAGAAAGCGGAAGAAGTTATCAGCTTTGTTATCAGCTTTTTTGTCAGGAAGAATTTTTGCGCCGTCTGGAAAAATCCAAATATGCAGAGAATCTCGTGTTGAAAGGTGGCTTGTTTCTCTATTCCCTTACTGACTTTGATAGCCGAGTAACGGTTGACGTAGATTTTTTGCTTCGGCGAATCCCCAATACACCGGAACAGTTAAAGGGCATCCTTGAAGAAATTATAGCAGTTCATACCGGTAATGATTTTATTACCTTTGAAATTAAAGCTGTTGCACCTATTGCGGTTGCAAAGAAATATGCAGGTATCGGAGCTTCTATTGTGACTCGAATAAAAAACACACGAACTCCGTTTAGTATTGATTTTGGTGTAGGGGATGTTATCGTACCGAAACAGGAAAAACGCAAAATTCCCACTCAGCTTGATGATTTTGTTGCTCCGACAATTAATACTTATTCCATTGAAACGACTGTTGCTGAGAAAATTGACGCAATCCTTAGCTTGATGGAATTTTCCAGCCGAATGAAAGATTACTACGATATTTACTATCTTGCCAATAAATTTGATTTTGACGGCAAGGTGCTCACAGAAGCACTGAAAAAGACTTTTGAAAATCGTGGACATAGCTTTACGATTGAACAGTTTGAACAAGTTATGAACTTTGATAATGATGAAGAAATGCAGAAGAAATGGAAAGCATTTGTCCGTAAAATTGACATCAAAACCGATGATTTCAGTACCGTGCTTAAAACAATAAAGACGTTTTTAACAGAACCGTTTACAGCTGCGGTCAGAGACAAAGAATTTACTGAAAAATGGTCTGCCGCTGATGCCGGTTGGATGTAATGTAATGGGAGGATTTTATGAGCATAAACAACAATCCAAATGATTTTTTGAATATGCCTGCATTTGATGCACTTAGAAGGATGCAAGAACAATTTAATAATAGTGCATTTGTTGTTGCTATGAGAGAATTACAAAGAACAATTGACGCAGTAAAGGTTCCGACTCATGGTATAACAGCAGCCATTCAGGCATATCAAGATTCAATCACACCGCTTACAATAACTGTTCAAAACATAAATAATCTGTATGCTCCTATTTTGGAACAAACAAGGATGTTCGAAAACATATATAACAAGTCTATGGTGGCAGCACTTCAAAGTAGCATCCCGGCGATGGAGATAATGGCGGATATTGAGATATGAATACGGTCATCATTACCGAAAAGCTGAATACCCACGATCACGGTCATATGTATCATCAAAAGGTGGGTAAAATCGGTATGGAGATCGGAATGGAATACAGCTATACGAATACGATTATTCGTAAGCTGTTTGATCGCAATTTTACATACAGCCGTAAAATCCTTGCAATGGAGCCGAGAGAAGTCTACGCCTTTGTTATCAACAATGCCGATCTGCTACGCCATACGGTGCGTGAAGCGATGGCGACGGAACTTGAACAGCTTACTCTTGATATTAACCAAGTATCAAAAGTGTCGTTTCATATTCCGCAATCTTGCCTGTTTACCTATGACGGTACAGCAAAAACGCAGTTGGAAATGAAGAAAAATGTATATCGGGGCTATCTTTCCTCTGCGGAAGTTCGCTCCTCCTCGGAACGCAAATTCGAGAAATTCTGCGAAAAGTGCGATGCTGTGGAATGGGTATATAAAAATGGTGATAAAGGCAATGAGTATTTGTCCATCGTATATGCAGATAATTCGGACAAGCAGAAGAATTTCTATCCTGACTATATAATCAGCGTAAACGGTGAAGTTTGGATTGTGGAGACCAAGGGCGGCTTTGACCGCAGCGGCAATAGCCAAGATATTGACATTTTCACGCCGAAAAAATTTGCTGTGCTGAAAGATTATTTGGAACGCTACGGCTTAAAGGGGGGCATTGTCCGTTATGACGAAAAAAGTGAAGAATTGTGTATTTGTATGGACAGCTATTCCAATGATATTAACAGCGATAGTTGGGTTGTACTGAGTGATATTTTGAAGTGAGGTGAAAGTCTTGAAGATAACTGACCACAAGATGTTAACTGAGTTTTCTCCCGCAAAAGTTCAATTTTTCAGAATAGATCCTGAAGATATATCAGCAACATTATCAGATATTTTGCGTACTCTTATGGACTTGTCTTGGCTCAGTAAATTCGATCAAGACTTTGAACAGAAAGCCTTTGCCTCCCGTGCAAAGAAAACTATTGATGATATTAAAGAAAAGTTTGACCAATGCGTTGATGACAGTATCAGCAAAGACGCCGGCGAGTATGTGGTATCTGAACTAGCCAGAGAAACTATGGTTTCTGAGTTGGACTATTTAGATATTCCTCTTGATGAGCTTGTTGGTAAAAAACGTTCCGGGAATCCTGGGTTTGATTTTCATTCGCAAAACAAAATTACGGATACGGTTATTTTTGGTGAAGCGAAATATGTTGCCACTACAACAGCGTATTCATCGGCATTGCCACAAATCGTCGATTTTATTAGAGATGGAAAAGATGTTGAGGATCTTCCTGAATTAAAACCGTTCTGTACAACATCGGCGTTGCAAAGGGCGGCCGATGGAAGAAAGGGATTTTCTGCTGCGTTTTCAGCAAAAACTACCAACACAGATAGAATAATCGCTAATATCAAGAAGCGCCCGGACTTTCAATCATTATTTCAATATGAAGAACTCATTTTGGTGGCGGTGGACTTATGAATAATGTTTTAGAAAAGGGCAATATCATTGCCAAAATACGAAAAGGGGAAGATTTGGATCAGATTATCGACTATGTCAAATCTGAAATTTATCGAAATGGTCCCAATAGCTCGGTGGTTTTAGAAATAGTATCATATTTCAAACTGTTTCAACCAGAGTTTTTCAAGAAATACGAGCAAGAAATCATTGCTACGATGGGGCTGTTTTTCAAACAGCCCAAAATTGAAAGCCTTAAAGGATCAGTCTTTGAGATGTATCATCAGCAACTCAAGGACGAATTCGGCAATGACTATACGCCAATGCAAGCAGATATACTTAGGAAGATACGAGATTTGCAGTATTTCAGCTTTTCAGCTCCAACAAGTACAGGAAAATCATTTGTGTTTCGACATCTTATTTCTGAATGTTCTAATGATGTGGTTGTTATTGTTCCATCAAGGGCACTCATTAACGAGTACTACAACCGACTGAATAACCTTGTAGACACAAAAGCTGTAAATATCCTGACTTTTGTTGATAGGATTAACACAAAACACATTCACAGAAATATTTTCATACTGACACCTGAACGCGCAAGAGAGTTGTTCAAGAATAAAGATTGGCTAAAAATTGACCTTATTCTATTTGATGAAGCACAGCTTAGTGATGAGCACTCCGTTCGTGGGCTGTATTTTGACAGTATTGTAAGGCGAGCATTAAAGCATTTTTCTGAAGCAAAATTCGTTTTTGCACATCCTTTCATCGAAAATCCTGAAGCGCAATTGCAGAAGAATGGCATCGAAACCATTGATACAACGGCAACATACAGCAATTATGAATTAAAAAATGTAGGTCAGATTTTTTATACCCATGACACCACGAACCAAAAATTTTATCATTTCGGGAGTAATCCTGCAACGCTGGGAAAACGCAAGCTGGAAGCAAACTTTGATCCCGTTGAATCGGCACTAAAAAAGGATGGTAGTGTACTGATCTATGTACCAAAATCACATATTTACAGCAAGCAGATATACATTCAATTCCAGAGGTATATTTCTATGTGCCAACCAATTGATGATCCTATTGCAACAAAAATGATAGATGAGCTAAAGGAGTATATTGGGGCTTCAACAACTGATAAGTTGTTTTATAACTCTGATATGCTGGAAAAACTGAGATGTGGGATTGTTGTTCATCACGGTTCAATGCCATTGACAGCCCGTTTGATATTAGAACATTTTACGCAGCAGGGTTTCTGTAAAATCTGTTTTGCTACTTCTACACTGGAGCAGGGAATCAACATGCCATTCGATGTGGTTTATCTTGACCGCTTCGAGGAAAGTAAGACGCTGTCTGTCAAAAATCTGATTGGTAGAGCCGGTCGCTCTACCAACAAACCAGTATTTGATTTTGGTAGCGTCATTTTGCGCCCAAATGCAATGAGTAGATTTCGAAAAGTATACCGTAAGAAAAATACTCTTTCTTCAAAATCTCGATTAGATACCACAGACGATAAAATTGATGAGAAGTATGAAGAGTACAAAGAAGCAATCAAAACAGGGGAATTCTCTGACGAGTATAATCTTACAAATAAAGATCTGGAGAAATTAAAGTCAGATAGCGTTACTACGGTAGTTCCTACATTGTTAGATATGATGTTTACTGATGCAGGGTTTGTGTTGCCTAATGCAGTAGCAAAAGAGGTGTATGAGGATTTTCAGTGTTTATATAAGCAGTACTTAGGTCGAGAACTAACCGCAGCAGAAAAATTCGTTTTTGATTCCGCTATCAAAATAATAATCTGGAAAGTGCACGGCAAAACATTTAGTAAGATTTGTCAAGAGAGATATGCTTATGTTTCTAATGTTACCCAACGGCGATTATTGTCGCGAGCAGGTCAACAAGATCGTGCTGATAGTCTGACAGTTCGATATATTGCAGGTTATAGTGATATTCCTAATAAAGAATTGCGTACTTTCCCCCTATTCCCTGCTGCAACAAAGGGTAAAGATGTTGATTATGACCGTATTGTTTATGATACATATGATTTTCTCGATAAACTTATAGGGTTTAAGCTGAATGATTTGTTCTATGCGATTTTTCATCAGTATTATCTTGCGTATCAAGACGATCGTGCTGAAAGATTAGCAAAGTACATCAAATATGGAACGGAAGACTCAACTGAAATATGGATGTTACGATATGGATTTTCTTTCGAAGAAATCGAATGGTTGAAGCCTTGTGTTGAATACATTGATCAAACGGAAATTAAATTTAACGAAAAAATTGAAAATCTCAGCGATACTCAGAAAAGTAGTATTTCAAAATTTATTTTTTAGAATTGCATGAGTTTTGAAAACTTCTTACAATGTGTATTTGAAACTTAACAAAATGGCGGCAAGGATTTTTTCCTACCGCCGTTCTAAGTTAGTTGTAAATTATATCTTGATTCACGATTTCTGTTGCTCTGCTTTGTATGGTATTCATTCGTGCTCCCCATTTCATTTGATTATTCGCTTTTAGCTGCTCGGTCACTCCCTCTCGCTCTGCCATCTGCTCTACTAGCCGAAAAAACATATCTTCTGCCTGTTGGTTAATATCAGCAAGATAGCTGTTGAGCCTTCCGTTTATCAATAAATTCATATACAACACCCTATGATTTTGCTTTAGGTAGTGGCTGGGTCGTTGTCCCCATAAACTAACAGGCTGATTTTATCCTTCGGATGGTAAAGTAAGGCAGAGGATAAGACAATCACCTTGATGTTCATATGTACCACCTATCTGTTCAAATATTGTCTTTTCCATAAACTTAAACCTCCGTCATCTTAATTCTAAATTTTTTAACTTGGTGCATGAGCAAATTTGATAATGAGTTCATCAACTGAATCTGTATATCTTCCTTAGGCAATCAGTTTATTTCACAGATTGTTCAGACTGTTGATGATAATTCTGTGCCCGTATTCATCAACCGCTATGTAGTATTTTGGCTTTTGCATACGATTGACCTCCTTTGCACCTATATTGTAGGAGATGACTGAGATGACGAATGTGCGATTTGATTTTTTGAAATGAAGAAAGACAGCATAAAAAGTATTTCTGCCTTCTATGCTGTCTTTTCGCCTTTACTAATGTCCATAAAGTTGTTTTTCGCTAGTGCTTTTCGATTATTTCCTTATGTGGCATTAGCTCCGTTTCTTTTTGGTTGTTGTATGAAAAAAATGAATCGTATATAATGAGGTCAGGGAAAACAGGTAGGTTACTCTTGACCTGATATCTGTGAATTGCTGTGAGGAACAGGTTTACAGATTATTGTGAAAAATACGGAAGGTGGAACCCATGCAGCAGGAATTATTAGATCATTTAAAGAAAATCACAGAGGAAGAGCAGAAAATCCTGGATGGAAGAGCAGAGGTGGATAAGGAGATATATACCTCAGGCAGGGATTTCATTGTAGACAGCAGAAAGATGCTGGATGAGGGAAAGCTGATTACTGTACGGACTCACACCCGATTTGTTCATTTTCCTGCTCACAGACATAATTTTATTGAGGTGCTTTATGTATGCGAGGGCTCTGTCACCAATATTATAGACGGCAAGAAAGTAGTGGTTGGAAAGGGTGAGCTGCTGTTTCTTAATCAGTATACAAAACATGAGCTTCTGCCTGCGGGAGAGAGTGACATTGCTATTAATTTTATGATCCTTCCGGAATTTTTTGATGTAACTTATTCCATGGCAGGGCGAAATAATGTGCTGGCAGATTTTCTGGTAAATATTCTCCGACAGGATGAGGAGAAGGGAGAGTATCTTTATTTCAGAGTGGCAGAGGTTCTGCAGATCCAGAATCTGTTGGAGAATATGATCTATTCTCTGGTGACAGGTAAGGGTGAGAATAACCGGATCAATCAGACAACTATGGGGCTGATTTTCCTGTATCTGGTGGATTCCGTACAGTATGTGGAAATGCGTGTGCCAAATCAGTACGAGAATATGATCTCTATGACAACCTTAGACTATATAGAACAGAAATACAAAACTGCAACTCTCACTGAGCTGTGTGAAACGCTTCATCTGCCCATGCATGTGCTAAGCAAGATGATCAAGAAAACCACAGGCTTTAATTTCAAGGAGTTGCTTCAGAGGAAACGTCTGAATAAATCCGTAGAGTTGATGTGTGACACAGATCTGGCCATCAGTGACATTATTGCAGCTGTGGGATACGAGAATAACAGTTATTTTCACCGGGTATTTAAGGAAAGATACCATATGACTCCCAGGGAATTCAGGGAGGAAAACAGGCAGCAGGCACAGGTAAGACTGTAGCGGAAGAAAAAATATTTGAATACAGGAAAAGTGAACGATAAAAAATCAGAAACGAGGTATTGTGACATGGATATAAAAGAGAAGATCAGTAAGGTAATGAAACAGGCAGTGGACCATTGTGAAGTGATGGGAGTGAATCTTCTGGTAGAAAAAGGAGGAGAAGAGCTCCTCTATTGTGAGGAGGGAATGGCTGACAGGGAAAATCGCAGATTAATTTCCAGAGATACCATATTCTGTCTCTATTCTCAGACAAAGCCGGTGACAGCAGCATGTGCTATGATTCTGATGGAAAGAGGACTTTTGGATCCGGGCGAGTTTGTATCCGAGTATCTGCCTTCCTATTCGGAATTAAAAACAGCAGATGTTCATGGAACCAGCCCTGCAAAGCAGCCTCTCAGGATCATTGACCTGCTGAATATGACATCAGGGCTGGTTTATCCGGATGATTGTACGGAGCCGGGAAAAGCAGCGGATAAGGTATTTGCAGAAGCCTGTGACCGTCTGGATACAGACAGACCTATGACTACCCGGGAACTGGCAGACAGACTGGCTCGGTGTCCACTGGCCTTTGAACCGGGAACCGGATGGAGATATGGAACCTCCGCAGATGTTCTGGGAGCTGTGATCGAAGTGATCTCAGGGAAAAAACTGTCGGAATTTATGTAGGATGAGCTCTTTGCTCCTCTGGAAATGAAGGACACTGCATTCTGGGTGCCGGCTAAAAAACAGGGACGTCTGGCAAAGGCTTATGAGACAGTCACAGCTGAGGATGGAAGTAAAAGCATGCAGCTTTATACAGGTAACAATCTGGCTGTGAGAAATGATATGGCAAAACCACCGGCATACGAGGCCGGCGGTGCAGGACTGGCGTCCACATTGGATGATTATATGAAATTTGCCAGAATGCTGAGAAATGGAGGAAGAGCAGGCAAGCGTGAGATCCTTAAGCCTGAAACTGTGCGCTATATGTGTAGTGGACAGCTCTTGCCTGTGAGACAGCAGGACTTTGACCAGTGGATCGGACTGGATGGTTTCAGCTATGGTAACCTGATGCGTGTCTGTAAAAATCCGTCACAGGCTGTTATGTTTGCCAGGGAAGGTGAATACGGCTGGGATGGATGGCTTGGCATGTATTTTGCAAATTTCCCAAAGGAAGACATGACCATTCTCATGGGTATGCAAAAAAAAGATGCAGGAACCTTTCCTCTGACCAGAAAACTGCGAAATGTAGTTATCAGTGAATATCTGGGGTGAATTTGCCTGTTTTGCAGGCATTACAGCTTGTCTAGTTATTTTAATATATGTTATACTATGAAAAAAGAGGAAAGGAGGAAAACATGAAACGATTTTTTGGGACAGATTCACCATCGTTTAGGTTTATGACAATATTGTTGGAACTTGCAGAAATCAATTTACTTTTTTTACTATGTTCTATTCCGATAGTAACTATTGGAGCTGCTTATTCAGCAATGCTGCATAGTCTATATGGAATGCATAAATATGGAGAAGGGTGTTTTTCTGTAAAGATGTTTTTTAGAGTATTTAGAAGAAGTTTGAAGCCCCTTATTCCGGCATGGTGTGTAATTGTAATATGCTATATATTATTGGGATGTAATATAAATTATATCATCAATAATACTCAAGGAATGATACGTTTTATTGGTTGTGGAGTTTATATAGTGCTGTTGCTGTTCGTATCAGGTATTATGCAGTATCTTTCAATTTTTGTGGCTCTTTCAGAAAAATGGAATCGGGATTTTCTTAAAAACAGCTTTTTGTTGACATTGGCAAAATTTCCTGTGGTTATTTTGACCTCATTATTGAGTATGTCTGTATTTATTGTAGCATTGTTTCCTGTATCTATGATGCTTAGATTACTTCCGCTGGTTATTTTATTTTGGATTGTGTGTCCTGCTTATGTTTGTGTGGGAATACATATGCGTGTATTGAAACCGCTGTTTCCGGAATTATTTGACTTTTGAGGTAACCGTTTACTTCAAAAATCAAAAACAGCAGAAATATAAACAAAAATAAAATTATAAAAATGTATAATATGACGAAATAGTTATATCAATTGAGAAAAAAATAGAAAAATATTGACAATAAAAGGAAAGTATGATAGCTTATTGATTGAGGAAAGGGCTTTCCTAAAGCGGAGGAATGAAAATGTCAGTAACGATTGAAGACATTGCAAATGAAGCAAAAGTTTCTATAGCTACAGTATCCAGAGTAATGAATGGTACAAAAACGGTAAGCCCCGAATTAAAAAAGCGAGTTCTTGATGCAATAGAGAGAAATCGCTTTAAACCAAATACCTTTGCGAAAGGGCTTGCTACTGATAAGTCCAATATTATTGGGGTAATAGTCAGTGACGTGTCTAATGCAGTAATTTCATCAACAATTAAGGGGATTAACAGTATTTGTCAGAAAAAAGGTTACACAGTTATGATCTGTGAATCGGATGGTGACAGTAAAAAGGAAAAAATGTTACTTGAAAGAATGCAGGAGCATAGGGCATCAGGGGTTTTACTGGCAGGGGTAAATATTGATAGCAGCCAGGTACAATGGATGTTGGAATTAGATTATCCCATTGTATTGTTTACACAAGAAGCAGCTGACAATAAGACTTTGATCAATACTGTAACTCATGATAATAAGAAAATAATTGCAGATGCAGTAGAATTTCTTATGGCAAATGGACATAAAAGAATTGCATATATCAGCGGACCACAAAACGATTATTCTTCAGGAGCACAAAGATTAAAGGCCTTTTATGAAATTACAAAGAACTTTAATCTGGACATACCAGACTCTTATGTTGTAGAGGGCGATTTTTCATATGAAAGTGGTATGAATGCGATGCAGCGTATTTATGAAGAGAGCTTGGTTCTTCCAACGGCTGTGCTTGCCTGTTGTGATATGACAGCAATTGGAGCTATTGCATGTATCAGAAAATTTGGTATGAAAGTTCCTGAAAGTCTTTCGGTAATGGGGATAGATGATACTGAGTTGGCTCAGTATGTAACTCCTTCATTATCTACAATAAGGATTCCTTATTATGAAGAGGGAAGAAAAGCTGCAAGAGAACTGTTAATGCTGATTGAAGAAGAAAAACAGTCTACAGAGTCTCTGATTTATGTTCCGCATAAAATAATCAGAAGGTTTAGTGTTAAAAATATAGGATAAGACGATGAGCAAAGCAATATAAGCTGCTGCTTGAGAAAAAAACAGATCCTGTTTTATAACTAATTGGTTATGAAACAGGATATTTAAGAAACTATCGGGTAAGCGCTTTCCCAACATAAAACTAACCTTTTAAAAGGGGGAAGTATATAAAAACTATATATTAAGGAGGAAACAAAATGAAAAAAGCAACATTACACAAAGTTACTGCAATAGGAATGATTGCAGCACTGACAGCATCACAGTCAGCAGTTGTTTTTGCAGAAGAGGGAGATTCTTCTGACAAAATAACACTTACCTTTGCGTTTGACGAAGGTGTAGGTACTCCGACAGAAGAGGCTATCAAAGCATTCAATGAGAGTCAGGATGAAATTGAAGTCCAGTCATATCATCTTCCACAGGATGCTAACAATCTTCATGATGATTTTGTAAATAAGATGGTTGCCGGAGATACAAGTGTTGATCTTATGGCGCTTGATGTTGTGTATATTGCAGAATTTGCATCTGCCGGATGGATTGAAGCGTTAGATGATTTATATACAGAAGACGAACTTTCAGCATATTTGGATGGTACTGTGGAAGGTGCAAAATATGATGGAAAACTGTATGCAGCACCATGGTTTACGAATGCTTCTGCATTATTCTATCGTACAGATGTATTAGAAGATCTGGGAATTACAGAGGTTCCAACTACATACCAGGGTTGGATTGATGTATATGAGAAACTTGCAAAGGATTCTGGAATTGATTATGCATTCTGTTATCAGGGTGCACAGAGCGAAGCTATGGTTTGCAACTGGGTTGAATTTCTTGCATCTTTTGGAGCAAGCGTTTTAGATGAGGATGGAAAACCGGTTTGCGATTCAAAGGAAGCTGTTGAAGCAACACAGCTTATGGCAGATTATATTGGAAAGTATGCACCGGAAGGAACAACTACTTATACTGAAACAGAATCTCAGCAGGTTTTCCAGGAAGGTAAAGCTCTTACCTGCCGTACATGGTCTGGAACATGGAACACATTTAATGATCCTGAACAGTCTGATGTTGCAGGAAATGTTGGTATGACAATGCTGCCTGTATATAAAGAAGGTGATACTTCTCATAGCTGTCTTGGTGGACTTGATTTAGCTATTAACTCAAACATTGATGACAAACAGAAAGAGGCCGCAAAAACATTTATTAAATGGATGACATCTGAAGAGGAAGAAAAAGCTTTCTGCCTGAGCTCTTCTCAGCCACCTACAGTAAAAGATGTTTATACAGATGCAGATGTGCTTGAACAGATTCCGTTCTACAAAGACTTTTATTCAATTATTGAGAATGGAAAAGGACGTCCTTCCTCACCGGATTATTCATTATTATCTGATGCGATCCAGAGAAATGTTCATTCTGCATTAACAAAAGAAGAGTCTGCAGAAGATGCATTAAAGGCTCTTCAGAAAGAAGCTGAGCAACTTCAGTAATAAAAAGTTGAATTATAATTAGCTGGAAATTTACCGGATTCTGCAGTATAAAACTGCAGAATCCGATAAACAGAGATAGAGGAGAAAAATCTTGAGAACGAAAAAAATGAAATCGCAGATAAAAGAAGCAAAAACTGCCTGGGCGATGCTGACACCGGCACTTGTTGTTTTGGCACTTATCCAGGGATATCCTATACTGCGGACTTTTTGGCTGAGTTTTCATGAGATGAATCTGAAAAGGCCTCAGTCAGGATTTCCGTGGATAGGTATAAGTAATTATGCCAAAATTTTCACAGATAGCCGTGCTGGAGAAGATATTTTATTTACATTAGAATTTACTGTAGCTACAGTAGTTTTGGAATTAATAATTGGATTCGCGGCAGCGTTGGTTATGAACCGTGTATTTAAAGGCAGAGGGCTGGTTCGTGCAGCAATTCTGGTTCCGTGGGCAATACCGACTTCTGTATCTGCCATGATGTGGAAATTTATTTATAATGACCAATATGGAATGTTCAATGACATTTTATATAGACTGGGAATTATTGATGGCTATAAAGCGTGGTTGAGCACAACAAGTGGAAGCTTTATGGCTATGGTGATTACAGATGTCTGGAAAACAGCTCCATATATGGCACTTCTTTTACTTGCAGGACTTCAGGTTATTGATGAAGGATTGTATGAGGCAGCAAAAATTGATGGTGCAAATGTATTTCAGCGCTTTTTCAAGATTACACTTCCTATCGTAAAACCTTCCCTGCTGGTAGCATTGCTGTTCAGAACTCTGGATGCTTTTAGAGTATTTGACCTTGTAAGCGTATTGACCGGAGGTGCAAACGGTACTGAAAGTATTGCGATGTATGCATATAAACAGATTATGACATTCCTTGATTTTGGATATGGATCAGCACTTGCAATTTTAATTTTCTTAATTGTTTTTGGCATTAGTATGATTTATATGTGCTTCTTGAAAAAAGATTTAACAGCAGAATAGGGGATGAAAGTTATGAAGAAAAAAACACAGCGTACAGTAGGTTGGATCGCATTCTATTTATTTGTAATTATTTTTGTTGTTTTGCTTCTGCTTCCATTTATCTGGCAATTTTTGACCTCAGTAAAACCTTTAAATGAAATTGCTGAAATGCCGGCAAAATGGATACCGAGTCATATTCATGGAGATTTTTATGTAAATGTATTTACAAAGCATCCGTTTGCAAGATATATGCTTAACAGCTTGATAGTGGCCACAACTGCAACACTCTTAAGCCTTCTGGTAGGAGCATCCGCTGCATATGCATTATCCAGACTTCATTTTAAGGGAAGAACAGTATTGTTAATGGTGATTCTTGGAGTATCTATGTTTCCTACTATTGCAACACTGTCTCCGTTATATTTGATTTTGAAAAATATGAATTTGTTAAATACATACAGAGGACTGATTCTGACTTATATTGGTTTTTCATTACCTATGGCTATTTGGCTGATGACTAATTTCTTCTCACAGATTGAGAGAGGATTTGAGGAAGCAGCAGCAATTGATGGTTGTAGCTATTTCCAGACATTTACTAAAATTATGCTGCCGTTAATCAAACCAGCTACATTTTCTGTTGGTTTGCTTGTGTTTATTAACTGCTGGAATGAGTATTTATATTCTCTGACATTTATGAGCAAGGATAATATGAGAACAGTCCCGGTAGGAATTGCTTTGTTCCCAAGTAATTATCAGCTTCCATGGGGAGACATGGCAGCAGCTTCTATTGTCTGCACATTACCGTTAATTGCTTTGGTGCTTATTTTCCAGAAAAATATTGTTGCCGGTTTAACAACTGGTGGTATGAAAGGTTAAATATATATATTATTGAAAAAGAGTGAGGGATAACTATGAAATATACAAGTTTAAATGAAAATTTGAAATTTAGTCGTATTATTGCAGGATGTATGCGTACTCTGGATGCAGGAATGGATGGTAATAAACTCAGAAATTTTGTGCATAATTGTATGGATATGGGAATTGATACTTTTGATCATGCACCTGTATATGGTGCAGGCGGATGTGAAAAGATTTTTGGTGATGAGGTTCTTAGAAAAGATCCAGAACTTCGTTCTAAGATAAAAATTGTTACAAAAGCAGGAATCATTCTTCCGGGGCAGAAGGGAAATAAACATATTTTTTATGATTCTACGAAATCAAATCTTCTTGCAGAGATGGATGCTTCCCTTAATAGACTTGGAACAGATCATGTAGATTTATTACTGATTCATCGTCCGGATGTGCTTAGTAATCCGGAGGAAACTGCGGAAGCCCTTACTGAAATCGTAAAAGCAGGTAAGGCACTTAATGTTGGTGTTTCAAATTATGAGCCTGCACAGTTTGAAGCTCTTCAGAAATATCTTCCATATAAGCTGGTTGCAAATCAGATGGAGTTTTCTGTTAAAGCTACCTACAATTTCTTTAATGGTGTAGTAGATAATGCGCAGATGAATAAAACAGCTCTTATGGCATGGTCACCGCTAGGTGGTGGTAGTGTGTTTAAAGGTGAAGATGAACAATCAGTACGTCTTCGTACAGTGCTTGAAACAATTGCGAAAGAACATCAGACTGATATTGATGTGGTAATGTATGCATTTGTATTAAAGCATCCGGCAGAAATTATGCCTATTACAGGAACAATGAATGTTGGCCGTGTAAAAAATGCTGTAGATGCGTTGGAATTAGATCTTACTTATGATGAATGGTATGCAATTTTGGCAGCATCCAGAGGATTTGATGTACCGTGATATGAACACTTAGAAGTTAGACAGAGGTGATTGGAAATGGGAAAAATCAGATATGGAGTGATTGGCTCAGGATGGCGTGCGGAGTTTTATATCCGTATTGCTAAAGCTGTACCGGATAAATTTGAGTTTACTGCTGTTTTAATAAGAGATAAAGAAAAAGGCAGAGCATTTAGCGAAAAATTCGGAGTTGCAGTTGTTAATTCACTGGATGAGCTTATGAAAGAGAATCCGGAGTTTGTGGTGTTGGCAATCAAACGTGGTTATGTAACAGATTATCTTCTGCAGTTATTTGAGAAAAACATACCGGTTCTTGCGGAAACTCCACCTGGAGAAAGTCAGGAAGATCTTCAGAAATTATGGAAGGCCTACGAAAAATATCAGCCAAGGATTCAGGTGGCTGAACAGTATTTTCTGCAGCCGTTATATGCATCCTGGCATAATGCGATTGAAAGAGGGCTGATTGGAAAAGTGGAGAATATTAATATTTCTTCGCTTCATGGATATCATGGGATTAGTATGATTAGATGGATGCTTGGAACAAAGGGTATTCCTTGTACTATATACGGGAAAAGATATGAGTTTTCAGTGACAGAAACATATGGCAGAGAAGGAATGGCTTTTGATGGAGATACTTTTATCTGTTCACGGGATCGTGTCACTTTGGAATTTGATAATGGACAGATAGCATTCTTTGATTTTTCTGATCCGGCCCAGTATCATTCCTTTATTCGTACAAGACAGCTGAACATTCAGGGAGAGAGAGGGGAGATTGATGATCTTACCATTCGATATCTTACTGAAGAAAATATTCCGGTAACGCAAGAGATTAATAGAATTGATCTTGGTGTTTACGGTAATCAGGAATGGTCTCATTTTGCAATTATGCTAGGAGAAGAATTTCTTTATAAGACACCTTTTGTAAATGCAAGACTGAATGATGATGAAATTGCAGTGGGAAGTCTTTTAATGGGAATGCATGAATATTTAAAAAATGGAAAAGAAATTTATTCTCTGGCAGATGCGCTGCAGGATATGTACCTTTGCCTGAAAATGGAAGAAGCAATGGCTGACAAATATAAACCGGTATATACGGAAAAACAGCCATGGAATTCTTTTCTGACAATGTAGATATGGGGGGAGACTATGACTACTGATAGTTGTAGTTTCCCCTTAATCAGTAATTTGTTTTTTACAGGAAGAGTTGGTTATAAGTAAAGTAATAGTATTTGAATGATAGGGAGAATGTGTAATGAATAATAAACTGTTAGAATTGAGTATGAATAATTTGGCAGATGAAGATGGTGATATTTTACATATTCCACATGGGGATATGCCAGGAGATAAAATAAATATTGAAAAATCTCACATAGAAAAGGCAAAAGTGATTTTTCCTGAATTAATAAAAAAAGTAAAAGAATGTGCAACAACAAATTCAAAAGTGGTAATAACAGTTTGTGGCGGTTCTGGTGTTGGAAAATCTGAGATCGCTTCATTACTTGCACATTATTTTGAGAATATGGGAGTTGGATGTTATACATTATCTGGGGACAATTATCCGCACAGAATTCCTGTATATAATGATGCAGAACGTTTGAGAATATTCAGGGAAAGTGCCATCAGAGGGATGATCACAGATGGTGAATATTCTTTTGAAAGATTTAATATTATCCATCAGTATCAGTTGGAAAATAAAGATTCTGAGCCAAAGAATATAGTTAAATATCCATGGTATGAAAGTTATATCAGAAATGGAGCTATGGGATTACAGGGATATTTGGGAACAGAAAAAGAAATTAATTTTTTTGAAATTCAGAATATCGTAAAAGAATTTAAAAGTGGAGCAGAAAAAATATGGCTGAAGCGTATGGGAAGAGAAGATACAGAACTTTGGTATGAAGAAGTGGATTTTTCAGAAAAGGATATCCTGATTATTGAATGGACACATGGAAACAGTAAAAATTATACAGGAGTGGATATACCTGTATTGTTGAATAGTACGCCGAAAGAAACGTTAGCTCACAGAAGAAGCAGAAACAGAGATGGAGCAGTAGATAGTCCGTTTACTACATTAGTGCTTGCGCTGGAACAGAAACTGTTGAGAAGGGATGCACATAAAGCTCAGATTATCCTTTCGAAAAATGGAGAAATACTGACATATGAAGAATATACAAAACTGATGGATGAGGAGGAAAGTTGTGATGAAAATCAGTAAAATGGATATGAGTCCAATGCTGAATGCTTATCCGGACAGTGTGGAAAATAATATAGAAGGAATGCTTGGATTTTTGCAGAAAGAAGAAGCACAGGATATTTTTGGAAGCTTTTATATTTTGCCAAGTATATTTAATACAGATTTAGACAGAGGATTCTCAATTATTGATTATAATCTTAATGAGATATACGCAACAGAGAACGACTTGGATAAGCTGAAAGAGTTAGGAATCAATTTGAAATTTGATTTTGTGTTGAATCATGCATCTGTTTTATCAAAGCAATTTCAGGACATTATCAAAAAGGGACAGGAGTCTGAATATAAGGACTTTTTTATTAACTGGAATAAATTCTGGGAAGGGAAGGGTGAAATGACAGAAGAGGGATATATTCAGCCATATCCGGAATTAATCCAGAAAATGTTTTTCAGAAAACCGGGATTGCCGATCCTGATGGTAAGAATGCCGAATGGGGAGAATGTTCCGTATTGGAATACTTTTTATCAGGAAGTAAGATATGATAAGGTTCAGGAACAGGATTTAATGCAGGCTCTTCAGCTTCAGTATCTTACAGCTCTGGAAATTGCAAAAATGGTAAATGATCAGCTCGAAAAGGGAGTTATTCCTGCTAATGTTGAATTAGGAAGATTTGAAAAGTATAAAAAACAGATTGTGGAATATGTAGAATCACACAGAAAATATCTTGGACAAATGGATTTAAACATTAAATCTCCACTTGTGTGGGAATACTATGATGATACTTTGCGCACGTTGGCAGAATATGGAGCGAAAATAGTCCGTTTGGATGCGTTTGCATATGCACCGAAGGAACCTGGTGAAAAGAATTTCCTGAATGAGCCGGGAACATGGAATCTGCTGGAACGGATTCAGCAATTAGCTGATAAATATGAATTAACATTGCTTCCGGAAATCCATTCCAGTTATGAAGAAAAAACGTATGAAATTTTATCTCAAAAGGGGTATATGGCATATGATTTCTTCCTTCCTGGATTGATAATAGATGCATTTGAAGAACAGAGTGGAGAAATGCTTGAAAAGTGGGCACAGGAAATTCTGGACAAACAGATTAACGTTGTGAATATGCTTGGATGTCATGATGGAATACCTTTATTAGATCTGAAGGGCTTAATAAAAGATGAGCAGATACAAAGGCTGATTGATACTGTTGTTGGACGAGGCGGGTTTGTTAAAAACCTTCATGGACAGAAAAATGTGTACTATCAGGTAAATGCTACTTATTATAGTGCTCTGGGAGAAGATGACAGGAAAATGCTGATTTCAAGGGCGGTTCAGTTGTTTATGCCAGGAAAACCTCAGGTATGGTATCTTGATCTTTTTGCAGGAAAAAATGATTATGAAGCTGTCAGAAGAGCTGGGGCAGGTGGACATAAAGAAATTAACAGAACGAATCTTTCTATGGAAGATATAGAAGAAGCATTAAAAAAAGATGTAGTAATGACACAATTGAAATTGCTCCGGTTCCGCAAAAATTTTCCGGCATTTGAAAAAAAGAATAATATTAAGATTCAGGCTGTTGGAAGTACTATTTGCTTTACTTGGGAAAATGAAGGTTACATTGCAAGATTGAATGCGGATTTCCGTACATGTGAATTTAAGGTAGAGGGAATTGATCCACAGGGAGATACAGTTTTTAATTTGGAGAACTAATGACCGGAATGTGAAGACAAATGATTGTCTCTTTTGAGAGATACAGGCTCTGATTTTTTGATCGTACACTTGCTTCCGGGATTACTTTTTCCCGGAAGCAGGTGTTTTTACCGGCTGTACAGTGGGAATGTATGTACATTCTGAACAGGAACAGAGTACAGGCTGTGCGCAGTTTTGCAGATTTACGGTAAAGTAACAGCGTTACATAAAATCATTCGGATGGTTTCGGCAATTAGTTGTTCTGCCCTTGCGTTTATGTTAAGATAAAAGCAAGTAGCGAAGCGGATTGCGAATATCTGCTTGACTTATAATTAAGCGGCAGGAGCTGAGGGGGCAGAACAGTGAAAAGTACGGAACGATTAATTTTTCATATAGATGTAAACAGCGCATTTCTTTCCTGGGAATCAGCCAGAAGAGTGAGCCAGGGACTGCCGGATCTCCGGGAAATTCCCTCCTGTGTAGGAGGAGATCCGAAGAAACGGACAGGTATCGTGGTGGCCAAATCTATTCCTGCAAAAAAATACGGGATTCAGACCGGCGAGCCTGTAGCTATGGCTCTTCGGAAATGTCCAAATCTGGTGATTGTTCCCAGTGATTTTGAATTATATGATAAATGTTCCCGGGCATTTAAGTCCATCTGTGCTTCCTTTGCGCCTGTAATGGAATCCTTTTCCATTGATGAGGTATTTTTGGATATGACAGGCACTTCTCTGATCTATCCTGACCCTGTAGCTGCAGCTTATGAGCTGAAGGATAAAATTCACAGAGAGCTGGGATTTACGGTAAATGTAGGAATTTCTACCAATAAGCTTTTGGCAAAGATGGCATCAGATTTTCAAAAGCCGGACAGAGTACACACTCTGTTCCCGGATGAAATCCCGGAGAAAATGTGGCCTCTTCCTATCCGTAATCTGCTGTTTCTGGGAAAAGCTTCCGAGCAGAAGCTTCTGAATCAGGGGATCCGTACCATCGGTGATCTGGCAAGAGAAAGAGCATCCAATGTGCAGTACTGGATTGGGGAAAAAACGGGACATCAGCTATGGCAATATGCCAGAGGTATTGATGATTCCCCTGTAAAAGCAGTGCCTGATGAGGCAAAAGGTTTCAGTGTGGAAACTACTTTTAACGATGATATTACTTCCATAGAGCAGGTGTTTCCCGTACTTTTGGAGCAGTGTGATGTTCTGGCAACCAGAATGCGCAGAAAAGATAAGAAATGCAACTGTATTTCCGTGACTTTCCGTACTTTGGATTTCAGAAACCGTTCACACCAGACAAAGTTGGAAAATGCTACAGATCTTACAGATGAAATTTATATAAATGCTACAAGACTTTTTAAAGAATTCTGGAAAGGACAGCCGCTACGTCTGATTGGTGTGGCACTGACAGGCCTTACAGATGGCACTTATGAACAGATGTCTCTGTTTGAAGATACAGAAAATAAAGAACGCCACAGAAAGCTGGATGCAGCTATGGATGAGATCCGGATGAAATTTGGAAATGATAAGATCACCCGTGCCAGTATTATGAACAGCAATGCACGGATTGGGCGAAAAGCGAAAGCACAGATGAAAAACGAAAAGACGGAAGAACCGTAAGTAAAGGGAGGACTGAGCATTAAGAACAATGCGACAATCCTCCCTTTATAAAAATTTCAGAAAAAGTTTTATCGTTCCATCATACTGATAGATTCGATTCCTACACTTCCTCCACGTACTACTTCAATTCTGTGAAATTCTTCCTTGATCAGTTTCACTACTGCGTCATTCTTGGTTGCTGTCTGGACAAATTCCAGGAGCAGGCTGTCTTTGCCATAGTCAATGACCTTTGCCTTGAAGGTTTCGGCAATCTGAAACAGTTCAACCTTATCTTCTTTGGAACAGTTAAAAACCTTAATATACAGAATCTCTTTCATGCGGACAAATACGTCTGTGAAATCAATAACCTTAATAACCTCGATCATACGGTTCAACTGTTTTTTGATCTGCTCAAAAGTTTCATCATCACTGACAGTTGCGATCGTCATTCGAGATACTGTGGGGTCCTCGGTGGTTCCTACAGTAAGACTGTCCAGATTGTAGCTTTTTCCGGAGAAAAGTCCGGAGATTTTGGACAGAACACCTACCTGGTTCTCAACATAGAGAGAAATCCATCTTTTTTTCATTCCTTTATCCATAATAATTTTCCTCCTGATCAACAGTCCATAATCATATCTTCCAGAGTTCCGCCTGGTTTGATCATAGGATAAACCATTTCCTCAGGGTCAATGATGAATTCAATTACTGTAGGTGCCTTTGTGTTCTTTTTTGCTTCCTCGAAGGCTGCTGCAATTTCCTCTTTCTTTGTGACACGGATTCCTTTTGCCCTGTAGCTCTCTGCAAGTCTGATGAAATCCGGTGTGTACTGTGGATATTCCATGCCTTCAGTGCGGCGGGAAAGTGCTCCTGCGCGCAGATTGGTCATAGCATAGCGTTTGCCGTAGAAAAGCTTCTGCCACTGGCGTACCATTCCAAGGTATTCATTGTTAAAGATGCACAGGATAACAGGAAGTTCTTCCAGAACTGCAGTTGCAAGCTCCTGAATGTTCATCTGCACACCGCCGTCACCGGAGATAACGATGACAGGTCTGTCGGGATTTCCGATTTTGGCTCCGATGCCGCCTGGAAGACCATAGCCCATTGTTCCCAGACCACCGGACATGATCATCTGTTTGCCCTCTGTGATTTCCGCATACTGGGAGACAAGCATCTGATGCTGTCCTACATCTGTTACGATAATACTGTTCTCAAACTGTTCGTTGATCTCTTTCAGGATATCCATCGGACTTAAAAGATCATTTGGACGCATTTTAAGCGGATGCTCTTCTTTCCAGTTTTTGATCAGGTTAAGCCACTTGTCCGTTGAACATTCCTGGACGTATTCGTTCATTTTGGTGATAGCCTCTTTTGCATCAGCAACAATGGGGATATCCACCTGAATATTTCGGGAAATGGATGCTGTATCAATATCAATGTGGATAATCTGGGCATGTGGTGCAAATTCATGAAGTTTTCCGGTGATTCTGTCATTGAATCTGGTTCCGATGGAGAACAGCACATCGCAGTTGCTGACTGCCATGTTTGCTGCATAGGCACCATGCATGCCGAGGTTTCCGATATAAAGCGGATGGTCAGTAGGAATGGAACCTTTGCCCATTACGGTTGTGACAACCGGTACTTTTGTTTTTTCTACTACTTCCCGGAAGATTTCGTGGGCGCGGGAGATTACTACACCGCCGCCTGCAAGGAATAAAGGACGTTTTGCCTTGTTTAAAAGTTTGATGGCACGTTTGAGCTGGCCGATATGGACATCTGTGTTGGGCTTGTATCCGCGGATATTTACATTTTTAGGATATTCAGCGCTGCCGAGTTCTGCCATTACGTCCTTTGGAAGGTCGATGAGGACAGGTCCCGGACGGCCGGTGCGGGCAATGTAGAAAGCTTCTTTGATGATACGTCCCAGGTCTTCACGTCTGCGGACAGTAACACCGTATTTGGTGATGCTTCTGGTGATTCCTACGATGTCTACTTCCTGAAATGCATCGTTGCCGATGAGGTGGCGGGCTACCTGGCCGGTGAAGCATACAAGAGGTACGCTGTCATAGTTGGCGGTTGCAAGTCCTGTTACAAGGTTGGTTGCTCCGGGACCGCTGGTTACCAGACATACGCCGACTTTGCCGGTGGTTCTGGCGTAGGCGTCGGCTTCGTGGACAAGGGCCTGTTCGTGACGGGGGAGGATGATTTTGACATCGTCCTGTTTGTAGAGTTCATCACTGATGTCGATGGTACAGGCTCCAGGGTAGCCGAAGAGGTATTCTACGCCTTCTTCTTTTAAGGCTTTGACTAAGAGTTTGTTGCCGGATATTTGTTTCATATTTGGGTAAACCTCCTTTGTGTATGTGGATAGGACGCTCGGAAATTTATTTGTTTTCGGGTGCGGTTTCGGGGTCTAGGAACTCTAAGTGTCTGAAAATCTGCTAAAACCGTTCAGAAAAATCTCAAACTCGCCGCAGATGCGGCTCAGACAGTGAGATTTTTCTAAACAACGCAGATTTCCAGGCACTAAGAGTTACTACGACTCCTGCAAATGCACCCGAAAACAAATAAATTTCCGAGCTGTGTATTGGCGAATACAGGGTGGGGCAGAATGGCGCTGCGCTGATTCTGCCGAGTGTGGGGCGGCGGGTTTGATGTGACAGATGTAAATGATGTTAGGGTCAAAAGGTATTTTGACCCTGATATCTATAGCAATCCTCGTAAATAATGCATTTAAGACAGTTCAGCAGAGTGCGAAAGACAAGGAAGATATCTGCAGGCGTGCTGACGCACGGCAAAGATATCTGACGCAGGATTTCACACTCTGATGGGCTGGATTAAGATGCATTATTTTAGAGGATTGCTATAAATATAGTAAAAAACGCCCTGGGCTTGTTTGCCCAGGGCGAAAATGTTTCCGCGGTACCACCTGTATTCAGAGTCTGGCTCTGCACTTTGTCAGTACTGATATACTGTGTTCCTGTAACGTGGAACTGACGTTGAAGCCTACTTGGCATGTCCGTTCAGGTCTTGTGGATCAGACGAGATATGCGGTTTGGTTCACTGCTCGGGGGCTACTTCCACAATTCGTTCACGAAAGCTCGCACCGACCGCTTTCTCTCTGTGCTTCCCGGGGTTGTGTACTCCTCCCTGTCATGGCATTTGGCTGATATGGGGATATTCATTGTCCGAACAGGGTGGACAAATGTTTTCTTGGGTTACATTATACATTTATAGAGAGGAAATTGTCAACCGGGTTTTGGATAATTGCTATAAAATTTATGTTCTTGAATGAATTTTGGCTACGTTACTGAGAACGGAGTGAACAGTAATGTAATTGACAGATTTCTATATTGCTGATATAAAAAATAAATAATACAGTTGTTTGGAAGGTTATTAACAGTTAAATATAAATTATAAAATCATATAAGCACATGTTGAGTTTCGCAAGATATTAGAGTAGAATATCATTGAAAGGAGTTGATTCTTTGAGTAAATATTATTCTATACATGAATTTTCAAAAATTATAGGCGTATCTGCCCAGACATTACGAAATTGGGATGCCAATGGAAAACTTCATCCGCATCATACTACAGTAAGTGGCTATAGATATTATTCTGATGAGCAACTCAACCAGGTAATAAATGTAAAGCCTAAAAACCGCATTACAATTGGATATTGTCGCGTTTCCAGCCATAAACAGAAAGATGATCTGGAACGACAGATTGATAATGTTAAGACATATCTTTTGGCAAAAGGACAGCCATTTGAGATAATAAGTGATATCGGTTCCGGGATTAATTATAAGAAAAAAGGACTTCAGGAATTGATCAGGCGAATATCTCAAAATCAGGTTGAAAAGGTTGTTGTTTTATATAAAGACCGGCTATTGCGATTTGGTTTTGAGCTGATAGAATATATCGCTTCACTTTATAATTGTGAGATTGAGATCATTGATAATACTGAAAAATCCGAACAGCAGGAACTTGTTGAGGATCTGGTTCAGATAATCACAGTATTCAGTTGTAAATTACAAGGAAAACGAGCGAA
>ERZ791765.283-NODE-283-length-62962-cov-14.177055_pt1 | contig 62962 bp, 58 predicted proteins | sample MGYA00509949_ERZ791765 | MGnify/ENA primary metagenome ERZ791765 (study PRJEB30046, sample SAMN00791980) | human gut metagenome | study: EMG produced TPA metagenomics assembly of the A metagenome-wide association study of gut microbiota in type 2...
ACCGCTGGAAAGAACATGACAGCCTGACCGTCCGGGGAAACAAGTGGTTTCGCCATAGCCAGAGCAAGGGCGGCTATCCCATTGATTTTGTCATGGAGTTTTACGGCAAGTCCTTTCCCGAAGCTGTCCAGCTCTTAACCGGCGAAAGCGGTGAGGGACAGAGCGAAGCCAGCACAGCACCGCCCACAGCGTTTCACTTGCCCTTGCACAACAGGACAGCCGACAGAGCAATCCAATATCTCACAGAAAGCCGAGGTCTCAACAAAACGCTTGTTGAGGTTTTTCTTCTTTCCGGGGATATTTACGAGGACGCAAAGCGGCACAATGTTGTGTTTGTCGGCAGAGACCGAAGCGGTACGCCGAGATACGCCCATGTGCGAGGAACGGCAGACCCATTCAGACAGGACATTGCCGGGTCTGACAAATCCTATCCGTTCCGACACGAGGGTAATGGCAATCAGCTCTTTGTCTTTGAAGCGCCGATTGACCTGTTATCGTTCATCTGCCTTTATCCGCAGGACTGGCAGACAAGGAGCTATCTTGCCCTGGGCGGCGTTTCGGGAAAAGCCCTTGACCGTTTTCTTTCTGAACGCAAGGACACCCAAAAAGTATTCCTCTGCCTTGACAGCGATACCGCAGGAAGCGAAGCCTGTACCCGACTGGCACAGTCCATTCCCAGCGAGATCGCCGTCATTCGCCTTGTCCCGGCAAGGAAAGACTGGAACGATGTTCTCCGTCAGCAAGGGGACATTCCGAGCCGCAAATTTATAGCGGAAACAATCACGCTGCGAGAGCTGCCCACTGCCCAGCCTGTCCCCATGCTCCGTATGGCAGATGTGGAGCTGACGAGCGTGGATTGGTTATGGTTTCCGTATATTCCCTTTGGAAAGCTGACCATCATACAGGGCAACCCCGGCGAGGGCAAGACCTACTTTGCCATGCGTCTTGCGGCGGCTTGCACCAACCGAAAGCCTTTACCCGGTATGGAGACCCTTGAGCCTTTCAACATCATCTACCAGACCGCAGAGGACGGTCTGGGCGATACCGTCAAGCCCCGACTGATGGAAGCGGAAGCAGACCTTGAAAGAGTGCTTGTCATTGACGATAGGGACACACCGCTGACCCTTGCCGATGAGCGCATAGCAAGGGCAATCCGGGAGAACAACGCAAGGCTTGTTATCATTGACCCGGTACAGGCGTTTCTGGGCGCAGATGTGGACATGAACCGGGCAAATGAAGTCCGTCCCATCTTCCGCAGTCTGGGAGACATTGCACAGGCTACTGGGTGCGCTATCGTGCTGATTGGACACCTGAACAAAGCCGCAGGAACGCAAAGCACCTACCGGGGATTGGGGTCTATCGACATTACGGCGGCAGTCCGCAGTCTGCTGTTTATTGGCAAGCTGAAGGACAGTCCGACAACGAGGGTGCTTATCCATGAGAAAAGCTCCCTTGCGCCGCCCGGACAGTCCCTTGCCTTTTCTCTGGGAGATGAGAAAGGTTTTGAGTGGATAGGGGCTTATGACATTACCGCTGACGAGCTTCTTGCCGGGACAGACACCGCCAAGACCGAGAGCAAGACCGCACAGGCGCAAATGCTCATTCTGGAACTGCTTGCGGACGGAAAGCGTATGCCGAGCGCAGAGTTGGAAAAGGCAGTCAATGAGCGTGGGATTTCTTCACGCACCATGAGAACGGCAAAGAGCCGTATCGGGGACAGACTTGTGACCGAGAAAGACGGCACAGCATGGGTCTGCTATCTCCGAAACTGACAACAGGAACACGGCAAGCGTGGCAAAGACGGCAAGGTTTTTATAGATACCTTAATGTTGCCGCCTTGCCTTGTTCCATCATACCGACACCGCCCGATGATGAACAGTCACCGGGCATTTTTCATTTACAGGAGGATTTTGAATGAACAATACTGCAACTAACACCGCCACTTGCCCGACTGTCAGAAAGCAGATCGGCAAGACAACCTATATCGTCCGTGTCCATTTCAGCCAGACCGCAAAAGAGACGATGGAGGACAAAATCAAGCGTCTGCTCCGTGAGGAAGTCCTCAAAATGTGACTTCTTTGTGAATTTGATGAAAAAGTCCTTGACTTTTCGTCTCTGGCAAAACTGCCAAGAGCATACTGGTGAGCTGCGGCGCACGGCTGGCCCCATTTGACATCGGCGAGCTGCGGGAGCTGACCGCCTATGACGAGCTGGAGCTGGACACCCTGGGAGATCGCAAGACCGCCCTGTTTTTCATTATGAGCGACACGGACGACACGTTTAACTTTTTAATCAGCATGGCCTACACCCAGCTATTCAACCTGCTGTGTGAGAAGGCCGACGACGTGTACGGCGGGCGGCTGCCCATCCATGTCCGGTGCCTCATTGACGAGGCCGCGAACATCGGGCAAATTCCCCGGCTGGAGAAGCTGGTGGCAACCATCCGAAGCCGGGAGATTTCCGCCTGTCTGGTCCTCCAGGCACAGTCCCAGCTCAAGGCGCTCTATCGGGACAACGCGGACACTATCATTGGAAACATGGACGCAAGGCTGTTCCTGGGCGGTTCAGAACCCACCACCCTCAAGGAGCTGTCCGCTGCGCTGGGCAAGGAGACCATCGACACCTACAATACCGGAGAGAGCAGGGGGCGGGAGACCTCCCACTCCCTGAATTATCAGAAGCTGGGCAAGGAGCTTGCCAGCATGGATGAGCTGGCAGTCCTGGACGGCGGCAAGTGTATTCTCCAACTGCGCGGCGTCCGGCCTTTCCTGTCGGACAAGTACGACATCACGAAGCACCCCAACTACAAGTATCTGTCGGACAGCGACAAGCGAAACGCCTTTGACATAGAGCGTTTCCTGTCCGTCCGGCTGAAGCCAAAAGCCGAGGAGGTCTACGACGTGTACGAGGTAGACCTGACGGACGAGGAGGCCGCCACCGCGTAGGCGGAGCGGCCTATTCCGCAAAAAGGAGGAAAGTGTGTACCTTCCAAAATCTTTTGAATTTTCGGAGGTACTATATGGATTTTTTCAAGAGCGCAATCGAAGTGCTCCAGACCCTGGTGATCGCCCTGGGCGCTGGCCTTGGCGTGTGGGGCGTCATTAACCTTTTGGAAGGTTATGGTAATGATAACCCCGGCGCGAATGCTCATGGTTAATAAAGAAGTACAAAAACAAGGCAAGGACAGAACGCCCCGCTGCTATTCCGTACAGCCGAGGGCAGATAGCAGAACAGACAGCATTCGTCAACGGTCAAGATGCCCGACGCATATGCGCCGCCGTTGACAAGTGCCGCCCGTTTCACTTTTGTAGCAGATAAAACCTACTAATTTTGTGCAACAACTGAATATGGAATCATTTTATCTATTTCTTGTTTTAATCGCTCACCATCAAGACTTGAACTAATTGTATATCTTACACCTATTTCTGAAAATGTTATTTCAAACTGTGTTCTATCTCCTTCATGCGTTTTTCTCTCACTTTTGAGGAGGTTCAAATCAGGAGATACCTCTAGCAATATGTAAACTGGAGTCTTTTCCATCGAAGTAATATATTCTACCGATAAGACTTTTTGCTGCTTCGTTGTATCGTGATAACCTAAAAGTGTAATTCCGTCATATAGTTCCATTTCCTTTGGAAGATATAAGAAATTCCCATATACTTCCTGAGCTTCAGTGAAACTGACTGTTTTCAACGAAGATTCCTCTACTATGGAATCCTTTTTCACAAAAGGTGCCTTTATATCGCTAAAAAACATTATATCACTTTCGGCGGCAAGTTGATTTATCCAAACACTAAAATATAAGTCAAAAAGTTCATTTGTTAGGGCTTGTTCGTATTGCGCTAAAACAGCCGCCCTATAGTTTTCTAGCTCCTCTTCGCTTATGCTTTGAGAATCAATTTGTGAAACAAAATCGTCCGTCCTCTTTTTCATTTGTTCTTGGTCAATGTATAACATTTTAGAAAAACCATATCTGAGTTCTTCTTTCACACTATTGTACATTAATCGGTATTTTATAGATTCTTTAACCGCTTCTTCTGATCCGTATGTATCGATGGCCTTTCGAAAAAAGACGTCCCCATACTGTATATCCTTGAGCTGTTGAAATTGTGAATCTATATCTTCTTCAGAAATCTCTTTGCCTCCGTCCGCATAATGTTGGAGTATTAGCCTTTCCTTTACTATTCCGCACAATAGATCTGATTCCGACAAATTTCTTCCCGCATACTGATTCCGCATCAAATCCATGTCAGAGTTATAAATATTTTCTCCGTTTACTCTTGCTAAGATTTGATTATCACCGGTTCGATCTGTACATCCTGATAATATCATAAGCAACAAACAGAAAAATAGCATCAGCACTTTATGTTTACTTGTCATATCATATCTCCTAAAAAAGAGGCATAGGGTTATTCCCCATGCCTCTCAGTACTAGACATTAGCCCCCATAGTTCTGCTTCGCATTATCCCATTCGGTACGATGTGTAGAACAGAGATGATTAAACAAATTCCAGTTCGTATCCGCTCCTTGCCGCATGACACAGGCAGAGGAACTGCTACACTCATCAAGCCCATAGGCATGCCCTACTTCATGCTGAGTAGATTTGCAATTCTGATAATAATCATGGTCGAGCAAAATACAATATGGATAGTCTCTATATGTTGCACCAAAAATCGCACTAGAGCCAGAGTCTCCGATTGGACCAGCAAAAGCAATCATTAAATCACCAGTTCCTGTTCCATAATTATCAATAGCATCATCCAGTGCAGCCTGAACAGCAGTTATCCCGGTTGAACTGGTACTAAATGACCAAAGTGGCTGATTTACTGAATAGAAGTCAATTCCAAATTCATCGTTAAGATAATCATCAACCTTTTCGACAATTCGATTTGCTTCATAGTAATAACTGCTGTAGGTATTACGCCATTGTGATTCTAGTGGACTGTTAATATCTACATTGATTGTTAGTGCTTTGCTTGTCAGAAATGCATCTTCATACCGAGGTTCGGTATTGGGCAATACGAGCTTTGCTTGTACTCCATTCTCAGGCCATGTGCCTGTTCCAACGCGAAGACTGCTTTTATCTATCGTCGAGCTCAAAAGTTTCTTTTCGTTTCCTACACTAGTAGTTTTTTGAATATCATCGGGCCAAACGCCATAGCCGACACGAAGGCTTTCTTTATCAATTGTATCAGATGTTGCTGCTAATGCAGGAACAGTCAAGCTCATCAGCAAGGTAAGTCCCAACAAAAACGATAGTATTTTTTTCATTTATAATTATCCTCCTCATCAGTATGTCAAGTTGTAGTCGAATATGTACCATCTTGGAAAAATTGCTCACCACCATTTTTGAATTATTGCCTCCTAGATGGTTCTGTTAAGAGAAAAAGCGCATAAACCGACAATCAACAGTCTGGCTTATGCGCCCATGTGAATGATTTTGATTTGTCCTCTCCACAACTGGGGACTACACCAAAATCGTTCGCGGCATACGCCAAACTGGGTAGGGGTAAAACGACGCATGATGTTAACCTCCAATCATAGTTTGTCAGATAGGTATTCTATCCGCATACTAAGTCTACCATATAATGACCATCTTTTTCAATATGGCGGCAGCAATCTATTTGTAAATTTTCCATGAACGGGCAGCTGTGAGAGGCACTTTGAAAATGGTAAAGGGGAACGGTGCGAATTGCCCATATGAAAACTCCTTGCTCCTGTCTTTAGACAATATTGGTGGCGGCTACCGATATTGCGCCGCAGAGAAAAATGAGGGCATCGTCTCCTATAAATTCATCACGAAAGATAGCAAAACAGGCTGCACCCGTCAATGGTCGAGATAAACGCTTACGCGCCATTGACAGCCGCAGCTTGTTTCGCTTTTCGGCAGACAAGGAGGGCAAGCACAAACTGTGCCTGCCCTCCCTAATCTCAGGTTGATTTCTCATAAGTCAAGTATATGTTTTTTTGAGCGGTTTGCATGGCAAGCCGTTTTTTCACGCCCATTTTTTCAAAAAAATTATCCACATTCTTTGGCAAAATGCCTTTCCTGTCGTTGTAGGCAGCAGAGGGAGAAATACGCAGTTTTACGGCAGGAGCAGAGTGTGAGCTGTCAGAGCAAGATTCTACCGAGGTGCCATAATTCGCTGTCCGCTCATTCTGTCCCATCGGAATCTTGTTGGGGATTGCATTCCCCAAACCCTGCTGTTGCGGCTTACGCCGGAGAGAGCGCCGAAGATCAAACCATTAAGAATTTGTGAACATTGAAAAACAGCCCCGTACTTTTTGCCGTTTTTTCTTTAGGTATTTGAGGAGATATTTACACGCGCCCGCTACATGGGCGCAGAAACAGAAAGGAAGTGAAGACCATGCCCCGCAAACAGTACGACACGCCGCGCCGAAAGCGGGTAGTCAAAACCCGGCTGACCGAGGAGGAATACGCCGACTTTGCCGCCCGCCTTGCACCCTACGGTATCAGCCAATCCGAGTTTATCCGCCGTGCCATCCGGGGCGCAAGCATCCGTCCCGCCGTCACCGTTTCCCCGGTCAATGACGAACTGCTTGCTGCCATCGGGAAGCTGACCGCCGAATACGGGCGCATCGGAAGCAACCTCAATCAGATCGCCCGGACGCTGAACGAGTGGCACAGCCCCTATCCGCAGCTTGCCAGGGAGGTACGGGCGGCGGCTTCCGACCTTGCCGCCTTGAAGTTTGAAGTTCTTGAAAAGGTAGGTGAAGCGGTTGGCAACATTCAAACATATCAGCTCTAAGAACGCCAACTACGGCGACGCTGAAAAATACCTGACCTTTGAACACGATGAGTTCACCATGAAGCCCACGCTGGACGAGCAGGGGCGGCTTGTGCCGAGGGAGGACTACCACATATCCACGCTGAATTGCGGCGAGGAAGATTTCGCTGTTGCCTGTATGCGCTCCAATCTCCGCTACGGAAAGAATCAGAAGAAAGAGGACGTCAAGAGCCACCACTACATCATCAGCTTTGACCCACGGGACAGCCCGGACAATGGGCTGACCGTTGACCGTGCGCAGGAGCTGGGCGAGAGGTTTTGTAAAGAGCAGTTCCCCGGACACCAAGCCCTTGTCTGCACCCACCCGGACGGACACAACCACAGCGGAAATATCCATGTTCACATCGTCATCAACAGCTTGCGGATTGAAGAAGTGCCGCTGCTGCCCTACATGGACAGACCCGCAGACACGAAAGCCGGGTGCAAGCACCGCTGCACCGACGCGGCTATGGAACATTTCAGAGCCGAGGTCATGGAGCTGTGCCACCGGGAAAACCTCTATCAAATCGACTTGCTCCACGGCAGCGCAAACCGCATCACCGAGCGCGAATATTGGGCGAAGAAAAAGGGGCAGTTTGCTATTGACCGGGAAAACGAAAAACGGCTGGAAAACCACGAGCCGCTGATCCACAGCAAGTTTGAAACCGACAAGGAGAAACTGCGCAAGACCATACGAAAAGCCCTTGACCGGGCAAGCGGCTTTGACGAGTTTTCTTCTCTGCTGCTGCAAGAGGGCGTGACCGTCAAGGAGAGCCGGGGACGGTATTCCTACCTGACCCCTGACCGGACGAAGCCCATCACCGCCCGGAAGCTGGGCGACGATTTTGACCGTGCCGCTGTGCTTGCCGCATTGGAGCAGAACGCCCTGCGCCCGGTGAATACCGCAGCGAAACGCGACGCTATTCCGGCAGAGAGCACCCTATCTTCCATCAAGGGTACTTCCGGCAGGCACGCCCCGAAGCAGGGCGCACCGCAAGCCCCCGCCATTGGGCGCATGGTGGATATTGAAGCCAAGAAAGCCGAGGGAAAAGGCATCGGCTATGAGAAATGGGCGAAAATCCATAACCTCAAACAGATGGCGGCTACCCACAATTTCCTGACGGACAACGGCCTGATCGACCTTGACCGTCTGAATGAAACCGTGCATGAGAGCCACAGCAGAATGTACGCCCTGCGTCGGCAGCTCCGCGCCGTGGAGGATGAGATCGCCGCAAAGAAGGAGCTGCAAAAGACCATCAACGACTACCGCCGCACGAAACCCGCAGTGGAAGCGGGCAGGAAACTGAAAGGCAAAAAAGCGGAGATGCACCGTCAAGCCTACGAAATGGACTATATCATCTGTGAGGCCGCCGTGCGTAGGCTGAAAGAGATGCTGAACGGCGGGAAGATACCCGTAGCCGCCAGACTGAAAGGCGAGATCGAGGCCCTCATTTCCGAGAAAAACGGCATTTACAACGAATACCGCCGCGCAAAGGACGAGTATGACGAGCTTGCCAATGTGAAGTACAACGCCCAAAGGCTGATGGAGGCCGGACAGCCGCAGAAGCACAAGAAACGCAGCCACGAGCAGGAGCGGTAACGCCCTAAGCTGAACTTAGTGCGTTTGCCGGGGTAAATATCCCATCCCGAAACGCCGCAGAACGCACGAAAGGAGCTTCCCCATACCCGCATACCACCCATCTTGTAAAAAGAGCGTACAGGGCAAAAAATCGCTGAAATTGATACCGAGATTTACATTTTTGCCTACCATACCATGACACCCGATAGACGAAAGATAGGAGCGTGAAAGATATGCCGAGAATGAGCAGAGAAAAACGCCTGGAATGGTCGTTCTTCCTCAACCATAGAAACCGCATCGCCTACAACGCGCTTTGCCGAAGCTGCACCCGCGATTGCAAGCAGAGCTTCCGGGCAATCGTTGTCCTTTGCCCCCGCTACTGGTCCAAACGGCGGAAGCCGCCGGATGGGGGTTCAAAACAGACCCCCATCCACGGCAAAGGGCTGCCGTGTTTCAGCGTACCCTCCGTGCAGAGGAAAGGGGTATCGTGTTTCACGACAGCCCCGACGCATACCGAGAAACCCGCACAAAGGAGCGTGAGCCAATGGCAGATAACCGCAAATATTACTACCTCAAGCTGAAAGAGAGCTTTTTCGACGGGGATTCCATCGTGCTGCTGGAAAGTATGCCGGACGGGATATTGTTCTCGAATATCCTGATGAAGCTGTACCTGAAATCCCTGAAAAACGGCGGGAAATTGCAGCTTGACGAGCATATCCCCTACACGGCGCAGATGATCGCCACCCTCACCCGCCATCAGATCGGCACGGTGGAACGGGCGATCAAGGTCTTTCTGCAACTGGGGCTTGTGGAGCAGCTTGACGGGGGACTTCTCTACATGACCGATATTGAGCTTATGATCGGCCAGTCCTCCACCGAGGGGGAGCGGAAGAGGGCGGCAAGGCGGGAAAACCGGGCTTTGCTGCCGCAGCGGACAAACGTCGGACATTTGTCCGACATTCGTCCACCAGAGATAGAGAAAGAGATAGAGATAGAGTTAGAGTTAGAGAAAGAGAGAGAGCGAGAGGAAGGACGGCCCGCGCCCGCCGTGTTCGGAAAGTATCAGAATGTTTTCCTGACAGACGCCGAGCTTGCGGAGCTGAAAGAGGAAATCCCCGACAAATGGGCGTATTACATCGACCGTCTTTCCGGCTATATCGCGTCCACTGGGAAAAAATACCAGAACCACGCCGCCACCATCCTGCGCTGGGCGGCAGACGATACCGCAAAGGCAGCCCCGAAGCAGGGCATACCGGACTACACCTACAAGGAGGGAGAGAGCTTATGAAAAACGAATTGGAAGCTGTTTTTACGAAACTGGCGACGGTCACGCCGGAGCAGGAGGACTACACCGGAGAGGACGGGCTGCTGTACTGCGGCAAGTGCCGTACCCCGAAGGAAGCCTACCACACGGAGGAAACGAGGGCATTGACCGGGTATGACAAGCGCCCGTCGGAGTGCGACTGCCAGCGGGCGAAGCGTTTGGAGCGTGAAGCCGCCGAGCAGCGCAGAAAGCACCTTCAAACCGTGGACGAGTTGAAGCAGAAGGGCTTTACCGACCCGAAAATGCGGAAATGGACGTTTGAAAACGACAACGGCAGGAATCCGCAGATGGACAAGGCTCGCTTCTATGCGGACAACTGGGAAGCCATGCAGGATGAGAACATCGGCTACCTGTTCTGGGGCAGCGTCGGCACGGGCAAGAGCTACCTTGCTGCCTGTATCGCCAACGCACTCATGGAACAGGAGATCCCCGTCCGCATGACCAACTTTGCCGCCGTGCTGAACGACCTGAACAGCCGCATTGAGGGAAGAAACGAGTATATTTCCCGCCTTTGCCGCTACCCGCTGCTGATCATTGACGACTTCGGCATGGAGCGCGGCACGGAATACGGGCTGGAACAGGTCTACAACGTCATTGACAGCCGCTGCCGCAGCGGCAAGCCCCTAATCGTTACCACCAATCTAACATTGGACAGCCTGCAAAATCCGCTGGACACCGCCCACGCCCGCATCTATGACAGGCTGCTGGAAATGTGCTGCCCCGTTTGCGTATCGGGCGAGAACTTCCGCAGGGAAAACGCCGCGCAGAAAATGGACAAGCTGAAAACGCTGATGGAAGGAAAGGAGCGCCGATGAACGAGAGCAGGAACAACGAACCCCGCCGCCCGGACTGCGTGACCGAGGTGCGCATGGGCAACACCGTACTCGTGGTGTCCGGCTACTTCAAGAAGGACGCTGCCGCCACCGCAGCCGACAAGATGATGAAGGTGCTGGAAGCGGAGGCCGCCGCCAATACCCGCACCGCTTCCGCTTCGTGATAAGCCCGGCTGTAAAAATCGTCGTTTTGACGGGCGATAAAGCAGCAAATCTTGCTTTTACCCGCTATACAGACAGCCGCCTCCTGTGGTATGATGTTCATACGGAATAGCGGGGCGGCTGTCGGAAATGGAGGATTTATGTTAAGACAAGCCACCCAAAAGACCCCTATCAAAGCCCTTTACGCAAGATTGAGCAAGGACGATGAACAGCAGGGCGAGAGCCTGTCCATTGAGAACCAAAAACGCATCCTTGAAACCTTTGCACGGGATAATGGATTTTTGAACTGCCGCTTTTTCGTGGACGACGGCTGGAGCGGCGCGAATTTCCAAAGACCCGGCTTCATGGAGATGATGGACTGCGTGGAAAACGGAGAGGTCAAGTGCGTGATCACCAAAGACCTTTCCCGAATGGGCAGAAACTACTTGCAGGTCGGAATGTTCACAGAAACATTATGGACAAGAGCACAAAAGGCAGACCGAGAAACGGGCTGCTGACAACAAATAAAGGCTGAGTATCAAGCACCGGGAAAGTGCGGAATATTCAGCCTGTTTTGTTGTCAGGGGTTTCCAAAGGGGCTTGCCCCTTGGCACACGACTTTGCTCGCAAAGTGTAGTGTGTTATACGCTTTGTCTGCGTTGCCGTGAAAACGCCATTGCCGCCGGATAGGGCAAGGGCATTTGAAGCGGCAGGAAAACAGGCTTGGATTTGTGGGCGGGTGCTGCCACAAATGCGGGGCTGGTTTCAACAGCAGATAGGGCGTATATGAAAGTCCCCGTCCATCGTTCCCCGTAAAAGTTTGGACAGCTTGCCCCGATGTTGCCGCTTGTGGTCACGATGGTCAGAAGATTGCGGCGGCTCTCGTTTTCTCAAAATCTGAATGGGCGGGAAAGCCATTTTAGGGCTTTCCCGCCTTGATTATCCTTTAGCAAAGTCGGGCGGGACTGTCAACGGCGGCGCATGAAATGCACCGTTCATCTTGACCGTTGACTGGCTCGACTGGCTTTGCTATTTCCTCGATAAACTTGAAGTTGTACTTATGCACAGACAATCAAGCATCCCGTTTAATCAAAGCGGCATCGGAGTCCGGGCAATCACAATGACTGCCAAAACAGCGCCCGCAAACGCTGCTGCGCCGATAACTGCCGCCGTTTTTTTGCTGAGGTTCTTCTTTACTGCCTTACAGATTAGCATGGCGCAAACCACGCAAACAGCCGCAACCGCAAGCGCAATAACCAGCGTCTCCCATAACCATGAAAGTTCGTATAATATTCTCATTCGCTCACCATACCTTTCTCTGGCAAACTGGAAGTTACTTTTTCATATACACGCCTTCGTCAAATCCCGATTTATCCCTTTACTTTCGCCCCCGCTGTGGGTTTGGATTTTTCAGCAAGTCCGATTTCTCCGCAATCTTTTTCAGCCACTTCTTTTCGTCCTCTGACAGCTTCTTCAAATTCAATTTAAGCCGTTTACAGATAAACGCCAAAGACGCTTGCTCCGGGTCGCCGTCCTCGCTGGCGGCTTCGTCTGCGGCCTGTAAAAATCCTTTCAGCGGGTTATCCTCCGGGACGCTGAAAAAATCGTCCTTGTGGGCTTCCCGCAGGTCAAGGGCTATCTTGTTTATATCCTGCTGTATCACGTAGCGGCAAAAACTGTCCTCGTCAATGTGGGCGGTAATTAGCTGTCTTAACTGCGGGTCGGTCAAACCGGGATTGTGCCGTTTCATAATGGTTGCGCTCATAGCGTCTACAATGGCATTGGCACCCTGTATCTGTTTTGTCGCTACGCCGTTTACATAGATTTCAAGTTCAGCCATGAGCCGGGGGAAATCCGAGTGTGTTGCTAACTCACACAACAGGGAATTATCCAGCCGTTCGCTTTTCAATAGTTCAATCATATCATCACTCAAACGCAGGTCTGCAAGATCAGCGTTTGGGTGATTTTTTGTTTCGGTCAATCCCAGCAGATAATCAGCGGTCACGCCGTAAAACTTCGCCAGCTTGATAAGGGCATAGTGGCTGATGTCCTTAAAATCGTCCGCTTCATAACTACCCAAAGCAGATTTAGAGAGATGTGTCTGCTCTGCAAGCTGCTCCAATGTCAGGCCGCACTCTACACGCAGGTCTTTTAAGCGTTCCTGTATTGTCAACGCCAATTCGCACACCCCCTTATGCTTATTTCATGCTTTCTTGACACTCGCTACACTCTCTGTCATGGATAGAAATGATACCCCCACATTTTGAACAAGTATATTTCTCTTTCTGCTGTTCCATGAACCTTTCCAAACCGTGCTGGCGAACAAACTCACTATTCGTCATGAGGCTCGTCTGATACCTTTTGTTGTAGCTTTTTTCAAGGTTTTTTATCAGCTTGCAAGGGTAGTCGGTACACTCAAAACAATAGGACAGTCCTTTGCCCTTGATACAATCTTTTATCTTGCATTTACGGCAGTGCTCCGGCTTTCCTATATCACTGTTTAAGCAACCGGCACACGGTTTTTTATGATAACAATGTTTATAGCAAACCAAACAGTTCATGCCGCAGGGGGCAAACATAGCCGTATCAATTTTTTCTGTTGGCATTTTCATGGCTCACCCTCCTTGTCAGCTTATCGTTTCTTTCATTCTACCACAATTCCGAGAGCTTGGAAATAGGCAGTTTTTTGGGCGGATTTCCTACCTTTCGGATATACGGGATGGGCGGTCATTTAGGTGTAGACTTAGGGTAGTTCATCGATGAGCTGCACCTTGAAAACCAAATGACCGTCCGAAAAGGAATACCCCGGCAGGGGAAGCACCGCAAGGAGCCAACTTCTGGACACTTTGTCCAGAGGTCACTTCGGGACAACTTGTCCCGAAGCTGTGGGGAGCGTGCCAACGCCGGAACACGCCGCAGGAATGGGGCAGGAAGCCTTTTCGGGGAGAGCGGCAACGGAAAGCAAAATGGAGGAAACACATGAGAGAGAACCCATATAAACGACTGCCGCCCATAGAGCGCAAGCAGGACAGTTCCCTTTACCGCATGACACCGGCACAGAGGAAACAGGCAAACGCCCTGATTCGCCGGGAGTGCTGTTGCTGTGAGGACGGCAACTGCATTGTCCTTGACGATGGGGACACCTGCACCTGCCCGCAGACGGTTTCTTTCTCGGTCTGCTGTAAGTGGTTCCGCTGGGCGGTTTTGCCGCTGGACAAGACGCTGGAAGCGGAGATTTTCCGGGATAAGGACTTGAAACGCTGTGCGGTCTGCGGCGGCGTGTTCGTCCCCAAATCCAACCGGGCAAAATACTGCCCCGGCTGTGCCGCCAGAGTTCACAGGCGGCAGAAAACAGAAAGTGAACGGAAAATGAGGTCTGCTGTGGACAGTTAGGAGTGAAAAAAGCCTTGATTTATCAGGCTTTGCAAGCCCCAAAACGGGGCAGGTGGTATAAAGTATCGCCCGCCCCGGAAAACGGGCTTCTAACTGTCCACAAAACACACTATGACAAACACGATTTATATTCATCAACCGGAGAAATCGGTCAGCTTCACCCGGCTCCCGAATTTCCTCTTTGAAGCCCCCACATTCAAACCCCTGTCCAACGAGGCAAAGATATTGTATGCCTTTATCCTGCGCCGGACAGACCTATCCCGAAAAAACGGCTGGGCGGACGAATACGGGCGGATTTACCTCTACTATCCCATCAACGAGGTAGTGGAGCTGCTTCACTGCGGACGGCAGAAAGCGGTCAGCACCCTGCGGGAGCTGCAATACGCCGGACTGGTGGAGATTCAGAAGCAGGGCTGTGGAAAACCCAACCGCATTTATCCAAAATCCTATGAAGCGGTTTCAAACACCGACTTCAAGAAATCCGGTTATGGAACGCCGGAGGACTGAAAACCGCACTCATAGAGTACGATAATCAATCCTCTTGAAGTACGAAAACCGGACGGTATATAGAAATACAGAGATTAAAACGATTTTATTTATATCTATTCCATTCCAATCCTATCAGAGATAGTTTCGGCGGGATTTTCCCTGTGGAAAACCCGCTGGAAAAGAATGGAACGAGGAAAGGAGCAGAATGGCACAACACGCAATCTTGCGGTTTGAGAAACACAAGGGCAACCCAGCAAGGCCGCTGGAAGCCCATCACGAAAGACAGAAAGAACAATACGCCAGCAATCCCGACATTGACACCAGCCGGAGCAAATACAACTTCCATATCGTCAAGCCGGAGGGACGCTACTACCATTTCATTCAGAGCCGTATCGAGCAGGCCGGATGCCGGACGAGGAAAGACAGCACACGGTTTGTCGATACCCTGATTACTGCGAGCCCGGAGTTTTTCAAAGGGAAATCCCAAAAGGAGATACAGGCGTTCTTCCAAAGAGCGGCGGATTTCCTCATTGGCCGGGTAGGACGGGAAAATATCGTGTCGGCGGTGGTACACATGGACGAGAAAACGCCCCACCTGCATTTGACCTTTGTTCCGCTGACAAAGGACAACCGCCTGTGTGCAAAGGAGATTATCGGCAACCGGGCAAACCTGACGAAGTGGCAGGACGATTTTCACGCCTATATGGTGGAGAAATATCCTGACTTGGAGCGTGGGGAAAGTGCCAGCAAGACAGGCAGGAAGCATATCCCCACCCGTCTGTTCAAGCAGGCGGTCAATCTATCCAAACAGGCAAGAGCCATTGAAGCCACGCTGGACGGCATTAACCCGCTGAATGCCGGAAAGAAAAAAGAGGAAGCCCTCTCCATGCTGAAAAAGTGGTTCCCACAGATGGGGAATTTCTCCGGGCAGTTGAAAAAATACAAGGTCACAATCAATGACCTGTTAGCGGAAAATGAAAAGCTGGAAGCAAGGGCAAAAGCCAGTGAAAAAGGCAAGATGAAAGATGCGATGGAACGGGCAAAGCTGAAAAGCGAACTGGACAATTTACAGCGGCTGGTTGACCGTATCCCGCCGGATATACTGGCGGAACTGAAACGGCAGCAGCGGCAGCATGGAAAGGAAAGGTGATTTTATAAGTACCACTATCAGATACAAAAAGGAAACGGAAGTCGTGACTTTTCAAGGCAGGGAAATCACGCTGGAAAACCTCTCCCCGGTGTTCACGCCGGAGCAGGAAGCGGCAAAACGCCGGGAACTGGAACAGCAACTTTATGAGGTGTTCCGCAAGTATGCCGACAAACGGCAGAGTGAGGAAGCCGGGGCATAAGGTTTTCCGAAGCCATCGTTGATTTGCGGGGCTGCTGGCGGTATAATAAAGCTGTCAGCAGCTCCGTTTCTTTTTTAAGAAAAGGAGCGACAATATGAATAATCGAATAGACGCAATCTATGCAAGGCAATCGGTAGACAAAAAGGACAGCATTTCCATTGAAAGCCAGATTGAATTTTGCAAATACGAGTTGAAAGGCGGTAACTGCAAGGAATACACAGACAAAGGGTACAGCGGCAAGAACACAGACCGTCCGAAGTTTCAAGAACTGGTGCGGGACATCAAGCGGGGCTTGATTGCAAAAGTCGTGGTTTACAAGCTCGACCGTATCAGCCGTTCCATTCTGGACTTTGCCAACATGATGGAGCTGTTCCAACAGTACAATGTAGAGTTTGTGTCCTCTACGGAAAAGTTTGATACCTCCACCCCGATGGGGCGGGCGATGCTGAATATCTGTATCGTGTTCGCCCAGCTTGAACGGGAAACGATACAGAAGCGGGTGCAGGATGCATGGTACTCCCGCTGTCAGCGGGGCTTCAAAATGGGCGGCAAAACGCCCTACGGATTTCGGACAGAGCCTTATGTGATGGACGGGGTGCGCACAAAGAAGCTGGTAATAGAGCCAACCGAAGCGGCCTTTGTCCGGCAGATGTATGAGATGTACGCTGACCCGCAGGTATCGCTGCATGACATTACAAAGAAGCTGACGGCGGACGGTATGCGTACTTATCATGGCAGGCCGCTGTCAAGGGCTACTTTGAGCGTTATTCTCCGAAACCCGATTTATGTCATGGCTGACCTCGACATATACGAGTTTTACAAAAGCCAGGGGACGGATATTTACAATGACGCCGCCGACTTTGCCGGGACAAATGGCTGCTATTACTATCAGGGCAAGGGGAATACAGAGGACAAGCACAAGCACCTGCAAGGACAGACGCTGGTACTGGCTCCACATGAGGGGTTTATCCCATCGGAGCTGTGGCTGAAATGCCGGAAGAAGCTGCTTGCCAGCCACACCTACCAGCCCGCAAGGAAAGCCCGGAACACATGGATGGCGGGAAAAATCAAATGCGGGAAATGCGGCTATGCGCTCATGTCGGCGCACTCCAACGGTATTCTTTACCTGCGCTGCACCGTCCATGCGGACAGCAAGGCGTGTCCCGGCTGCGGGTGCGTGAAGCTTCACGAACTGGAAGCGGTAGTCTATGGGGCGATGGTTAAAAAGCTGAAAGATTTTAAGACGCTGACAGGCCGGAAAAAAGCGGCGAAAATCTCCCCGAAGCTGGCGGCAAAGCGGCTGGAACTGGCGCAGGTGGAAAGCGAGATTGAAAAGCTGCTTGACACGCTGACGGGCGCAAGCCCTGTTTTGCTTTCCTATGCCAACAGCAAAATTGAGGAGCTGGACGCAAGGCGGCAGTCCATTGCCAATGAGATTGCAAAACTCTCTGCGGACGCTGTGCCGATGGAGAAGATGGAAAGCATTTCCGGGTATCTGGATGACTGGGAGAATGTCAGCTTTGAGGACAAGAGGCAGGTGGTGGACGCACTGATAACGGTCATCCGGGCAACAAATGAAAAGGTAGAAATTGAATGGAAAATCTGACGGGTTAATCCCCACCGTACCTATCCTTTTTGTGCTCTTGTCTATAATAGTGAGATCACCTTCCCCAAGAAGGGCGTGCGCTTCATCGCCATCAACGACGGCGTTGACAGCGCACAGGGCGACAACGACTTAACTCCGCTGAAAAATCTTTTTAACGAATGGATGGTGAGAGATACGAGCAGGAAAATCAAGGCAGTTTTCAGAAGCAAGGGCATGAGCGGCAAGCCCATTACCAGCCAGCCCGTCTACGGCTACCTCAAGGGAGAGGACGGACGCTTTATCATCGACGAGGAAGCCGCCCCCGTGGTACGGCAGATATACAGCCTGTGCCTTGCGGGGAACGGCCCCACCAAGATTGCCCGCGTCCTCACCGAGCAGGAGATCCCCACGCCGGGGACGCTGGAATACCGCAGGACGGGCAGCACCCGCCGCTACTACCCCGATTACCCGTACAAATGGGCGACCAACACGATTGTCCATATCCTTGAACGCAAGGAGTATTTAGGGCATACGGTGAACTTCAAGACCGAGAAAATCTCTTACAAAGTGAAGTCTAGCGTAGAAAACCCGGAGGAAAAGCAAGCGGTATTCGAGAACACCCACGAGCCTATCATCGACCCTGCCACATGGGAACGAGTGCAGGAGCTTCGCAAGCAGCGCAAACGCCCCAACCGCTACGATGAGGTGGGGCTGTTCTCCGGCATATTGTTCTGCGCCGACTGCGGCAGCGTCCTTTACCAGCAGCGGTATGAGAACAAGACCCGCAAGCAGGACTGCTACATCTGCGGCAACTACAAACGGCGTGTCAAGAGCTGCACGGCGCACTTTATCCGCACCGACCTTCTGACAGCGGGCGTGACGGCGAATCTCAGTAAAATCACCGCCTACGCCGCCAAGCACGAAAAGCAGTTTATGAAGCTGCTGATCGAGCAGAACGAGGACGGCGGCAAGCGCAGAAACGCAGCCCGGAAAAAGGAACTGGACGCAGCCGAGAAGCGCATAGCCGAGTTATCCGCCGTCTTCAAGCGGCTGTATGAGGACAGCGTGACCGGGCGCATCTCCGACGAACGGTTTGCGGAGCTGTCTGCCGACTATGAAGCCGAGCAGCGGCAGCTTAAAGAGAGAGCCGCCGAACTGCAAGGGGAGCTTTCCAAGGCGCAGGAGGCTACGGTCAACGCCGGGAAGTTTATGAACATCGTCCGCAAATACACCAGCTTTGAGGAGCTGACCCCCACCCTGCTGCGGGAGTTTATTGAGAAAATCGTCGTGCATGAGTGCAGCTATGACGAGAACAAAAACCGCAGACAGGAAATCGAGATATACTATTCTTTCGTCGGCAAGGTAGACTTGCCCGAATAACGCCCGACCTGTCCGGCACAATAGCTAAGTGCCGGATAGGAACGGCAAAAATTTTTACACTTCTATTGCTTCTTTATCTACCACAAACTAAATCACAGGGAATGAAGCAGCTCATGGCGGGCGCGGGTGTCGCCATCGTTGGCATGGTGCTGGTGCCCCTGCTCTCCGGCCTCTTTACCACCTGATTGGGCAAAGAGAGGCCGCACCCGGTCTCCTGGCCGGGTGCGGCCCCCCTGACCCTGACGGTGTGATAGGAGGTGCCTACCCTTGGATTTTATTATACAGGTCCTCACTGACTGGCTGAAGGAAATCCTGGTCAGCGGCATCATGGGCAACCTGACCGGCATGTTTGATGAGGTCAATCAGAAGGTCGGCGAGGTCTCTACGCAGGTCGGGCTTACCCCCCAGGCATGGAACCGCGATATTTTCAGCATGGTCCAAAACCTTTCGGAGACGGTCATGGTGCCCATAGCCGGGGTCATTCTGGCCTTTGTGATGACCTTGGAGCTGATCCAGCTCATTGTGGACAAGAACAACTTCCACGACATTGAAAGCGCGGTGTTCTTCAAGTGGATTTTCAAATCCGCCTGCGCCATCCTCATTGTCACCAATACCTGGGATATTGTGATGGGGGTCTTTGATGTGGCGCAGGGCATGGTGAATAACGCCTCCGGCGTTATCATCGGAGACACCGCTATCGACATCTCCAGCGTGACCGCAGACCTGGAGGCCCGGCTGATGGAGATGGACCTGGGGCCGCTGTTCGGCCTGTGGTTCCAATCCCTCTTTGTGGGCATTACCATGTGGGCGCTGGTGATCTGCATTTTCATTATTACATTCGGGAGAATGATTGAGATATATTTGGTCACGTCTGTGGCCCCTGTCCCCATGGCGACCATGATGAACCACGAATGGGGCCAGATGGGGCAAAACTATCTGCGCAGCCTGTTTGCCCTGGGCTTCCAGGCGTTTCTTATCATCGTCTGTGTTGCCATCTACGCGGTATTGGTGCAGAACATTGCCCTGGACGGCGATGTGAGCTATGCCATCCGGACGTGCATGGGCTACACGGTACTGCTGTGTTTCATGCTCTTTAAGACGAGCAGCATGGCAAAATCCGTATTCAATGCCCATTAACCAATGGAAAGGGTGATTTTATGGCCTATGTTTCGGTCCCCAAGGACCTGACAAAAGTAAAAACGAAGGTCGCTTTCAACCTGACGAAGCGACAACTGATCTGCTTCGGCAGCGGCGCGCTCATCGGCGTTCCGCTGTTCTTTTTCCTCCGGGGTAGCCTGGGCACCAGCACCGCCGCTCTGGTGATGGTGCTCACCATGCTCCCGTTTTTCTTTCTGGCGATGTACGAGCGTAACGGCCAGCCGCTGGAGAAGGTGGTCCGGCAGTTTGTGCGCCTGTACTTCCTGCGCCCGAAAAAGCGCCCCTATAAGACCAACAACTTTTACGCCGCCCTTGCGCGGCAGGACCAATTAGACCGGGAGGTGTATCGCATTGTTCAAGGCAAAAAAGCAAACGCCTGCCAAGGACGCGCCGGGAAAAGGCCGCCGCAGGCTGACCCGCGCCGAGCGCCGGGAGATCGACGCGGCCATCCGCAGGGCGGCCCGGACCGATAAAAAGGAGCTGTCCGCCCAGGACAGCATCCCCTATCAACGTATGTGGCCGGACGGCGTGTGCCGGGTCACGGACACCTACTACACCAAGACGGTGCAGTTTCAGGACATCAATTACCAGCTCAGTCAGAACGAGGACAAGGCGGCCATTTTCGAGGGGTGGTGTGATTTCCTGAACTATTTTGACAGCTCCATCCGCTTCCAGTTTTCCTTCCTTAATCTGGCGGCCACCAGGGAGAGCTATGAGAAGCGCATCGTGATCCCGCCCCAGGGGGACGATTTTGACAGCATCCGGGCGGAGTACACGGAAATGCTGCAAAACCAGCTTGCCAGAGGAAATAACGGTCTGGTCAAGACCAAGTACCTCACCTTCGGCGTCGACGCGGAGAGTATCCAGTCGGCCAAGCCCCGGCTGGAGCGCATCGAGACCGATTTGCTCAACCACTTCAAGCGGCTGGGCGTGTCCGCCGCGCCTCTCAACGGTGCGGAGCGCCTGTGCCTGCTGCATAGTATCTTCCACATGGACGAGCCGGAACCATTTCGCTTTTCCTGGGACTGGCTGGCTCCCTCTGGCCTGTCTACCAAGGACTTCATCGCCCCCACACCCCTGGAATTTCCGGGCGGCAAGACCTTCCGTATGGGTCGGAAGTTCGGCGCGGTTTCCTTCCTCCAAATCCTGGCCCCGGAGCTGAATGACCGTATTCTGGCGGATTTCCTGGATATGGAGTCCAGTCTTGTGGTGTCCATGCACGTCCAGTCTGTGGATCAGGTCAGCGCCATCAAGACCATCAAGCGTAAGATCACCGACCTGGACCGCACCAAGATCGAGGAACAGAAAAAAGCGGTCCGGGCCGGGTATGACATGGACATCATCCCCTCAGACCTTGCCACCTACGGCGAGGAGGCCAAGAAGCTGCTGCAAGACCTCCAGAGCCGGAATGAGCGCATGTTCCTGGTGGCGTTCCTGCTGATGAACACGGCGGAGAGCCGGAAGCAACTGGACAACAACATGTTCCAGGCCGGTTCCACCGCGCAGAAGCACAACTGCCGTCTGGTGCCCCTGGACCTTCAGCCGGAGGAAGGGCTGATGAGCTGCCTGCCCCTGGGTCTCAATCAGGTGGAGATACAGCGGGGGCTTACCTCGTCCAGCACAGCTATCTTTGTGCCCTTTACCACCCAGGAGCTGTTCCAGACCAGCCCCGAAGCCCTTTACTACGGCATCAACGCCCTGTCCAACAACCTTATCATGGTGGACCGGAAACTGCTCAAAAACCCCAACGGCCTCATTCTCGGCACCCCCGGCTCCGGCAAGTCGTTCAGCTCCAAGCGGGAGATCACCAACGTGTTTCTCGTCACGGAGGACGACGTGCTGGTCTGTGACCCGGAGGACGAGTACGCCCCACTGGTCAAGCGCCTGGGCGGGCAAGTGGTAAAAATCTCCCCCACTAGCACCCAGTATGTCAACCCCATGGACATCAACCTCAACTACTCGGACGACGACAACCCCCTGGCCCTCAAGGTGGACTTCCTGCTCTCCTTCTGCGATATCGTGGTGGGCAGCAAGGACGGCCTCCAGCCGGTGGAGAAAACGGTCATTGACCGCTGTGTGCGGAATGTGTACCGCCCCTACCTGGCAGACCCGGACCCAGCCCGGATGCCCATTCTCCAGGACCTCTACGACGAGCTGCTGGCTCAGCCGGAAACGGAGGCCCAGCGCATCGCGGCGGCGCTGGAGCTGTATGTCACCGGCTCCCTCAACGTGTTCAACCACCGGACCAACGTGGAGCTGACCAACCGGCTGGTGTGCTTCAACATCAAGGAGCTGGGCAAGCAGCTCAAGCAGCTGGGGATGCTGGTCATTCAGGACCAGGTGTGGAACCGGGTCACGGTCAACCGGGCGGCGGGAAAGACCACTCGCTACTATGTAGACGAGTTCCACCTGCTGCTCAAGGGGGAGCTGGCAAGCTGGAGTGTGGAGATTTGGAAGCGATTTCGCAAATGGGGCGGCATCCCCACCGGGATCACGCAGAATATCAAGGACCTGCTGGCCTCCCGCGAGATCGAAAATATCTTCGAGAACTCGGACTTCATCTATATGCTCAATCAGGCGGCGGGGGACCGGCAGATTTTAGCCAAGCAGCTCAACATCAGCCCCCACCAGCTCTCCTATGTGACCCATTCCAGCGAGGGTGAGGGGCTGCTGTTCTACGGCAACGTGATTCTGCCCTTTATAGACCGCTTTCCCAAGGACACGGAGCTTTACAGGATCATGACCACCAAGCCCCAGGAGGTGTCTGGTTGAGACGAGAGCCGCGCTTGCAGTTTACGAAAGAGGAACGGGAAAATCCCGCCCTGGAAAAGCCCATCCGCAAAGTGGATCGGGCGGCGGACCGGGCGGATGAGGCCCAGGTGAAGGTCCCCAAGCGGAAGGTCAAGCAGCGCACCGTGGACCCGGAGACCGGGGCCGTCACGGTGCGCTTGCAGTTTGAGGACAAGAAGCCGCCCTCCAAGCTCCAACATGCGCTGCGGGATGCCCCGGCAGATACGGTGCTGGGCGCGGTGCATCGGGAGGTCCGGCAGAGTGAGGCGGACAATGTGGGAGTGGAGAGCGCCCATAAGACGGAGGAGGCGGCAGAGAGCGCCGGGCGTCTGGTCCGGGCTGGGTATCGCTCCCAAAAGCTGCGCCCCTACCGCAAGGCGGCTGCGGCAGAGCGGAAGCTGGAAAAGGCGAACGTCAATGCCCTATATCAAAAGAGCCTGGAAGAGAACCCCGGCCTTTCTAGTAATCCGCTGTCTCGTTGGCAGCAGAAGCAGGCCATCAAGCGGCAGTATGCCGCCGCCCGCCGCGCCGGTCAGACCGCCGCCACCGTTGGGCAGACTACCGCGCACACGGCCCAGTCTACAAAGAAGGCGGCGAAAAAGAGCCGTCAGGCGGCAGACTTTGCGCGGAGGCACAAAAAGGGCCTTCTGATTGCTGCGGGCCTGTTTCTGGTAGTCGCGTTCTTCCTCAACTGCATGTCCTCCTGTTCCGTGCTGGTGCAGGGCGGCATGTCTGGCATCGCCAGCACCACCTATCCCTCTACCGACGAGGCCATGCTGGGCGCGGAGGCCGCCTATGCTGGGATGGAGGCGGAGCTGCAAAACTACCTGGACACCTACGAGAGTACCCATTCCTACGACGAATACCACTTCGACCTGGACGAGATCGGGCATGACCCCTATGTGCTCATTTCTATCCTCACCGCCTATCATCAGGGAGAGTGGACGCTGGACGAGGTACAAGTGACGCTGGATATGCTCTTTGAGAAGCAGTATATCCTTACCGAGCGTGTCGTGGTGGAGACCCGGCATGATAGCGAGGGGGACCCCTACTCCTGGTACATCTGCTATGTAACGCTGGAAAATACCGACCTGTCCCACCTGCCGGTCTACATCATGGGCGAGGACCAGCTTTCCATGTATGCCGTCTATATGGCGACCCTGGGCAACCGCCCGGACCTGTTCCCGCAGAGCCAGTACCCCAACGCCTCCCAAAAGGAGGACTATCTGGACTACGACGTGCCCCCGGAGGCATTGGAGGACGAGCAGTTTGCCGCCATGCTGGAGGAGGCGGAGAAATACCTGGGCTACCCCTATGTTTGGGGTGGGTCCAGCCCCTCCACCTCCTTTGACTGCTCCGGCTACGTGTCCTGGGTGCTCAATCACAGCGGCTGGGATGTGGGGCGGCTGGGGGCGCAGGGCCTGTGCAACATCTGCACCCCCGTCACCGCCGCCAATGCCAAGCCGGGCGATCTGGTGTTCTTCAAAGGGACCTATGATACGCCGGGGGTCTCTCACTGTGGCATCTATGTGGGGAATGGCATGATGATCCACTGTGGGTCCCCAATCTCTTACGCAAACCTGAATACAAGCTACTGGCAGGAGCACCTATATTGCTATGGCCGCCTGCCCTGAGAGGAGTGTTTTCATTGAACCCGAAAATCACAAAACTGCTGGCGGAGCGGGAGAAAAACAGCGAGAAGATCGCCAAGCTCAACGCCCGCAACGACGAGATCGACAAACAGGTGACGGAGCTGGAGAACCTGGATATTGTGGGCATTGTCCGGCGCATGGGCGTGACGCCGGACGAGCTGGCCGCGCTCATGCAGGCGGCCCGTCCGTCCGGGCCGCAGTCTGCCGACCCTGCGGAAAAGGAGGAGGCAAACTATGAGGAAACTTAAAACTCGTCTGTTCACCGGCCTGTTGGCCGTGATGCTGTGCTGCACCGCCTTGACCCCTGCCGCTTTCGCCTACGCCGAGGACCCGGAGGAAGGAACTTCGGAGAAACCCGTCACCGGGGGCGTGGAGCCGGAACCCCTGACCCCGGAGGGCAACCTAACCATCGTGGACGACATTGAGGGTGACGCTGCCGGGGATAAGCAGTTTATCACCGTCCAGACCAAGAGCGGCAATACCTTTTATATTATTGTGGACCGGGCGGCGGACGGTGAGAACACCGTCTATTTCCTGAACGCCGTAGACGAGGCCGACCTGATGGCGCTCATGGAGGACGGGGAACCCGCCGCATGTTCCTGCATGGAGAAGTGCGCGGCTGGGGCAGTCAACACCGCCTGCCCGGTGTGTGCGGTCAACATGACCGAGTGCGCGGGAAAGGAGGCGGAGCCGGAACCCACCCCGGAACCGGAGGAAACGCCGGAGCCGGAGAAAGGGGTAGGCGGCCTGAACCCCGCCGTGCTGCTGGCTGTCCTGGTCCTGCTGGGCGGCGGTGGGGCGCTGGCCTACTTCAAGCTGGTCAAGGGCAAACAGGCCAGCACCAGGGGCAGCGCCGATCTGGATGATTATGACTACGGCGAGGGCGAGGAGGACGCCGATGCGGAGCCGGACGAGCCGGAGACGGAGGACGAGGAACTGTGAGATGCTTCACTGACAGCCCCTATGAACGGACGATGATGCCGGCCACACGTAGGCCGCGTCCATCCCGCCCTGCTCCTGCCCCAAAGGGCACCCCTGCCACGGCTGCAAGCGTTTTGGGGAGGGCTGCGTCCTGCCCTGTCACCGGGGCGTCATGCAGCTTTATCCAGCAAAAGTATGAAAAGAGACGGCCCGCCAAGCGGCAGGCCGTCCTTCATACCCTGATTCATATTGCGTTCTCGAAAATTGTGATCCCCGTGGCGTGAATTTCCCAGTCCAATGGGGAGCCGCGTTCAATATGGGTCACGTCAAACACATCTACCGGCCTTTCAGTGACTTGCCGGATCGCCTCCATAAGCCCCACGAACTTCATGCCGCGCAGGTGGCTGTCTACCAGAAGGTCTATATCACTTTCCTGTGTGGCTGTCCCCTGAGCGATGGAACCGAACAGGACAGCACGGGAGACCCCATATTGCTCAAAGACCGGCGCAAGGGCAACTTGCGCATCACGAACCGTCCAGATCATGTTCAGAAATAGGAGGTCCGAAACAGCTTGGGGTAATCTGTCGCGCCGTGGGCAATATGGTACACGACCACCGTATCGCCCAGGAGACGGTAGATCACCAGATATTTACCCGCCAGGATATAGCGATACCCTCCGACACGCAACTGCTCATCCCGGACCGGCGGGCCGGAGAGCGGAAAACGCGTCAACTGCTCCATGGCATCGTAGATTTTATCGGTGATTTCTTGAGCGGACCGGGGGCCGGAGAGGGCCATGTGGACACGCGCAATTTCCTCTAGTTCTGCCTGGGCGGGCGCTAAAATATCCAGCTTACAGATCCTGTCCATAGATGGCCTCCAGACGCTTCCGGGATTCCTCGATGGAATAGACCGGCTGGCCGGACAACCGCGCCTGCTCCGCCGCCTCTATCTTTGCCCGCAGCTTCAAAACTTCTTCCCGGCGCTCATAGGCGTCAATGCTCATAATGACCAGATCGCCCTCGCCATTCTTTGTAATGTAGATGGGCGCATCCTCCGTGTGGGCCAAGTCGGAGATGGAGCCGTAATCATTCCGCAGAGCGGTGGATGGCTTGATAATCATAGCAAAACCTCCAATTATATTTTCTTGATAGTATTCTATCATTATTATACAGGCCGTGCAAGCGTTTTATGCTGCTTGAAAAAGGAGTGAGACAAACTTGTATCAGTTGGTAATTGCGGAAAAGCCCTCGGTAGCCCAAAGTCTGGCCGCCGTGCTGGGGGCTGGACAGCGCCGGGAGGGGTATCTGGAAGGAAACGGCTGGCTGGTGAGCTGGTGTGTGGGGCATTTGGCGGAGCTGGCGGACGCCGCCGCGTATAACCCGGCCTACGCCAAGTGGCGGAAGGAGGACCTGCCCATCCTGCCGGAGAGCTGGCGGTTTACCATCGCCAAGGACAAGCGGGACCAGTTTGACGTACTGCGGACCCTCCTTCGGCGGGAGGACGTGTCCGAGGTGGTCAATGCCTGCGACGCGGGCCGCGAGGGGGAGCTGATTTTCCGCACGGTCTATGCCCTGGCAGGCTGCTCCAAGCCCATCTCCCGGCTGTGGATTTCCTCCATGGAGGACGAGGCCATTCGGGAGGGCTTTGCCCATCTGCGCCCCGGACGGGAGTATGACGGGCTGCATCAGGCCGCCCTCTGCCGGTCCAAGGCGGACTGGCTGGTGGGCATCAACGCCACCCGGCTGTTCTCCCTGCTCTATGGCTGCACTCTGAACATTGGCCGCGTGGTCTCCCCCACGCTGGCGCTGGTGGTCCAGCGGGAGGCGGAGATCGCCACGTTCCAGCCGGAGCCGTTCTACATGGTGGAGCTGGACTGTGACGGTCTCTCCCTGGCCGGGGACCGGAAGGCCAGCAAGAAAGAGGCGCAGGAGGCCGCCGCCCGGTGCCAGGGCAGCGCCGCCGTGGTCCAGTCTGTGGAGCGGTGGGAGAAAACGGAGAAGCCACCCGCCCTTTTTGATCTGACCACCCTCCAGCGGGAGGCCAACCGCACCCTGGGCTACACCGCCCAACAGACGCTGGACTACCTGCAAGCCCTCTATGACAAGAAGCTCTCTACTTACCCCCGGACGGACAGCCGGTATCTGACGGACGATATGGAGGCGGGCGTCCCGGCACTGGTCGAGGCGGCTGCCTCCATTTGCGGTGTGACCGCGCCGGAGACGGTGCTGGCCGGACAGGTCTGCGACAGCGCCAGGGTCAGCGACCACCATGCCGTGGTGCCCACGGCCAGCGCGGGCAAGGCGGATCTGGAGGCCCTGCCCATTGGGGAACGGGAGATACTGCGGCTAGTGTCTTTGGGCCTGCTCCGGGCCGTCTGCCCGCCCTGCCGCTCTGCGGAGACCTGCATCACGGCGGTATGCGGCGGAGACCCCTATACCGTCAAGTGGAGGTCGGTTCTGTCCCCCGGCTGGAAGGTATACGCGCAGACGGCAGACGCGGAGGCTGGGAGCGGGCCGGATGGACTGACGGAAGGGCAGACGCTGCCGGTGGCCGCCGCCCAGGTCAAGTCCGGCAAGACCACGCCGCCCAAGCACCACACCGAGGACTCCCTGCTCTCCGCCATGGAGATGGCGGGCAAGGAGGATATGCCGGAAGATGCCGAGAGGCAGGGCATTGGCACACCGGCCACCCGCGCCGCTATTCTGGAAAAACTGGTGTCCGCTGGTTTTGTGGAGCGGAAAAGGGCAAAGAAAACCGTCTCTCTCCTGCCCACCCCCCTGGGCACGGCGCTCATCACGGTGCTGCCGGAGCAGTTACAGTCTCCCACGCTGACCGCCGAGTGGGAGCACCGGCTGAAAGAGGTAGAGCGCGGGACACTGGCCCCCGGCGATTTCATGGACGAGATCGCCGCCATGCTGCGGGAACTGGTGGAGACCTGCCGCCCGGTAGAGGGCAGCGCGGTTCTGTTCCCCTCCACCCGCGAGGCGGTGGGCCGCTGCCCACGGTGCGGCGGGACCGTCACCGAGGGCAGGCAGGGCTTTTTCTGTGAAAACCGGGCCTGCGGTTTCGCCATCTGGAAAAACAGCAAGTGGTGGGAAAACAAAAAGAAAACGCCCACTAAGGCTATTGTCGCCGCGCTGCTGAAGGACGGACGCACCCAGATCTCCGGTCTGTGGTCGGAAAAGACCGGCAAGACCTATACGGCCACGGTGGCACTCACGGACGACGGGACGCGGGCCAGCTTCCGGCTGGAGTTCAGCCATGAATGACCCGCCCCGTATGACCGAGGCCCAGCTTCGCCGGGCCAGACGGCTGATCCGGTCCCTGTGCGCCAACTGCAACGGCGGCAACTGCCTTCTGCTGGACGATGGGTATGAGCCGTGCCCCTGCCCACAGATGCTCACCTGCTCCGTACTCTGCCGGTACTTCCGCGCCGCCGTCCTGCCCGCAGACCGGGAGCTGCAAGCGGAGATTATGGCAGACAGCCGGAGGCGGTGCCGGGAGTGCAGGCGGCCCTTTGTCCCCAAGGCGAAAAATACCCTATACTGCCCGGAGTGCGCCGCACGAAGGACCCGCCGCAGCAAGCGCGAGTGGGCGGCCCGGAACAAGGGCAGACCTTAGAAAAAGCGGCCGCTGAAAAGGCCGGATTTCCGGGGCTTTTCAGCGGTAAAACCGGAGCGGGAAACCACTTTCCCAGGCAGCCCACAAAACGCATTTACTTTTTCTATTTTTCAATCCAAACCACCCCCGCACGGGACGGTGTTTCCCGTCCTGTGCGGGGGCATTTTTTATGTGCAGAAAGGAGCGCCTTATGGCAAAGAAAAGCTATCCCAGCCGCGAGGAACGTATGAAGGACCTGAACCAGCGGCTGGAGCAGGGCATCCGGGACGTGTTTGAAAGCGAGCGGTTTCGGGATTACCTCGCCGTCATGTCCCGGTTTCACACCTATTCCGCCCGCAACGTCCTTCTCATCCACATGCAGCGGCCCAACGCCACCCGTGTAGCCAGCGCCAAGCGGTGGAAGGAACAGTTTGAGCGGTTCATCAACAAGGGGGAAAAGGCCATTTATATCATGGCTCCTATTCCCATCGTCAAAACGGTGGAGCGGCAGAAGCTGGACCCGGACACCAAAGCGCCGGTGCTGGACGAGGACGGTCAGGTTATCACAGAGAAACGGGAGGTGCAGGTGCCACGGTTCCGCCCGGTGCCGGTGTTCGACGTGTCTCAGACCAACGGCAAGCCCCTCCCACAGCTGGCCCAGGACCTGACCGGCGATGTAGAGCAGTACGAGGCGTTTATGGAGGCCCTGCGCCGGACCGCGCCGGTGCCTATGGAGATCAAGCCCATGGCGGAGAACCTGGACGGCTATTTCAGTCTGGACGAGCAGAGCATTTCCATCCGGGCGGGTATGAGCGAGGTCCAGACGGTATGCGCCGCTGTCCATGAGATCACCCACTCCATCCTCCATAATCAGAGGGGTGTGCGTGAGGACAAGGCGGTGCGGACCGCCCAGGAGCTGGAGGCGGAGAGCGTGTCCTATGTGGTCTGCCAGTATTGCGGCGTTGAGACCGGGGCCAACAGCTTCGGCTACCTTGCGTCCTGGAGCAAGGACAAGGAACTGTCCGAGCTGCGCGCCTGTCTGGCGACCATCAATAAGACAGCCAATCAGCTCATCGGTGAGATTGACCGCCACTTCGCCGAGGTCTGCAAGGAGCGCGGCATTGAGCTGGAACAGGAAAATGCGCCGAAAATTTCGGCGAATTTCGAGGGGCTGGACACGCCGGAACAGTTTGCCGCCGCCCTCTACGATTACATGGCGGAGCTGGAAGCCGCCGGGATGCTGCAACACCCCTATTCGCTGGACCCCAGGGAGCAGGCGATTGTGGAGATCATGGAGGAGCTGCGGGCGGGCCATTTTGCCGACATCCGTAATACGCTGGACCGTGTAGGAGAGCAGACAGGATTGCCCACCGCTGTGGCAATGCTGGATCGGCTGGAGAAATTGAGCGACATCCGGGACCAGGGCCTGACCTTCCGCTTGGAGGCTAACCCCAACGCCACCTCCTATCAGGACCAGGGCTATCTCCAGGCCGGCGAATGGAACGGCGACAGTTACATTCCCCGCGAGGTGATTTATGTCGGTCCAACAGACCGATGCCGGGAGCTGCTGTATCAGTTGGAGGCGGGAGACATGACCGCCCGGCAGGTGCGGGCACTGGACCAGACGGATTCCAAAGAGCTGGAGGCCCTGTATCTGCTGGACGACGCCGCTTATCTCCATATCCAGCTTCGGGACGAGGGCTACGACTACACCCTCTACGACAAGGAGACCATGCGGCTGCGGGACGGCGGCGTAATCGACGCGGAGGACGTGGCGCTCTCTCCCATCAAGCACCCCCTGGCCGCCGTGCGGGAGGAAGTGTTCGACACCATGGGAGAGAGGCCGGAGAAGGTGGAGGCGGTTCCCTTGGAGCTGGTGGAAAAGTTGCAGGAGGCCCAACTGGAACCTCCTGCGGTTTCCAGCCGCGAAAAGCTGATCGAGCACTTTGCCGCCGAGGACGCGGTGCTGTTTGATACGGAGCTGGACACCTACCCCATGCCGGACCCCTCCATGAGCATGGAACATCTGACCGAAGCCGGTTATACGGAGAATGACCTGCTTCCGCTCTCCCTGGATACGGCGGAGCTTATGTATGGCAGCGATTTCACCGTCTATCTCATCCGCCCCGGCGAGAACCCGGAGATGGTCTTTGACGAGACGGACTTTGATAACCACGACGGCCTCTTTGCCGTTCCCCGCGAGGAATGGGAGGCCAGCCCGGATTTTGACGATGCCATCCAGAACCGTCTCCGTGAGGAGGAACAGCAGAGGCGGGAGGCGGCCTTTCTGGACCACCAGGGGGATTGCTTCGCCCTCTATCAGCTTCACCGTGGGCCGGAGCTGAGGGACCTGCGCGATATCTCTCTGGAGCGCCTTCGGGCGGAGGGCGCGTCCCCCCGGAAGGGCAACTATGATCTGGTCTACACCGCCCCGCTCACCGGCCAGGGTGACACCCTTCAGTAGCTCGATCAGCTTTGGCATCGCTTCAAAGAGGACCACCCGGCGGACTACCACAGCCCCAGCATGAGCATCAGCGACATCGTGGTGCTCAAGCAGGGCGGCGTGTTATCCTGCCACTATGTAGACCAGTACGCCTTTTCCGAGCTGCCCGGCTTTTTCTCCGGGCGCAACCCCCTCCGGGCCGCCGAGGACAGCCTGGAGCAGAACGACAACCAGCTCGACGGCATCCTCAACAACACTCCCAGCGTGGCCGAGCTGGAGGCCCAGGTCAAGGCCGGTCAGCAGGTTTCCCTTGTAGACCTTGCGCAAGCGGTCCATAAGGAGCAGACGGAAAAGAAAAAATCTGTGGTGGCACAGCTTAGAACTGCACCACCAGCACAGGAGCAGAGGAAAAAACAGCGGAAAAAAGCACAGAAAGGGAGCGATAACCATGAAGCACTTTACCTATGAGGAAATGGAACTGATGAGCATTTACGACCCCGGCACCAGGGAGGGCCTGATTGCCAACCTGGAGGAGATGCGGGGATACCTGGAGCCGGACGAGACGGAGCTGCGGGAGCTGACGGACAGCGCGCTGGAAAAGCTGCGGGAACTGAGCGACGCGGACTATGAGCAGTTGGAACTTATCCCGGACTTTATGGACTGACCGGCAGGGGGCGGCGCACAGCCGTCCCCTGTGCTATTTACCATCCGAAGGGAGGTTTTGAGCATGGCAAACAGAGCACAGTTTTATGAGCAGATGGCGGCCAGGACCGCCGAGCAGATCACCGGAAGCTATCAGGAGTGGACGGCTTTTCTCGCCACCGCCGCCCGCCTCTATAAATACCCCTACCATGAGCAGCTTATGATCTATGCCCAGCGCCCGGAGGCCACGGCCTGCGCGGAGTATGACTTTTGGAACAAACGGATGCGCCGGTATGTCCGGCGCGGGTCCAGGGGCATCGCCCTGGTGGATAGCAGCGGCGAAAAGCCCAGCCTGCGCTATGTGTTCGACGTGGCGGACACAGGCGGCGGAGACAATGCACGCCGCCCCTATCTCTGGCAGTTACAGGACGAGCACATGGACACGGTACTGCGGGCTTTGGAGGCCCGCTATGAGGTTTCCGGCGCGAACGGTTTGGAATATCAGCTGGAGCTTGTAGCGGATCGGCTGGCAAAGGACTATTGGGAGGACCACCAACGGGATATTCTCGGCATCATTGAAGATTCGTTTCTGGAGGAATATGATGATTACAACGTAGGGGCGTCGTTCCGAAGCGCCGCCTCCACCAGCATCACCTATACGCTGATGGCCCGCTGCGGGCTGGACCCGGAGCAGTATTTCGGGCATGAGGACTTTCTGAGCGTCTTTGACTGGAATACCCCCGCCGCCGTCTCCGCCCTGGGCACGGCGGTCAGCGAGGTCAGCGAACAGGTGCTGCGCCACATTGAAGTCACCATCAAACGCTATGAGCGGGAGAAAATCACGGAAAGGAGCCAGAACCATGGAGAACGAGCTGACTTACACACAGAACGGGGACTATCTGATCCCGGACCTGAAGCTGACGGAGGAGCCGGAGGCGGCACCGCTGGGCAAGTACGGGAGGATGCGCAGGCAGCATCTGAAGGAGCACCGGCCCATCCTGTTTCAGAAGCTGGTGCTGGAGGGGAAGCTGTACCCGCACCTGCGGGAGATCGACGAGACGGCCCACCGGCGTCTGTCCGAGATGATGCCGCAGATGGCGAAGGAGGCGGGCGTGACGGAGGCGTTGAAAGCAGCAGACCCAATGAAGTGGGCGGGCCTGATGAACACCCTGAAAGCGCAGGCGGAGGAGATCATCCTGAACGAGCTGGTATTCAGCTAACCGGACAGGAACAACAACTGACCCTGTTCCCCTCGGAACAGGAACAGCGGCAGTCTATCGCGGAAGCGGAGAGCGTGGAAACGCCCTCCGCTTTTTCCATCTCCGACGCGGAGTGGGACGCGGAGCTGCGCCGGGGGTCCGGCAATCTGGACGGCAAGCTGCGGATTTACGCCCTGTTCCTGGGGATGCCGGACACAAAGGCCGCCGTAGCCTTTTTGAAGCAGGAATACGGGTCCTTTTACTCCCACAGCCAAACCTATCAGGACGGAAGCCACGGGACGGTGATCTATACCACGAAAGACATCGAGTTCAGGCGTTACCAGCCCGGCGGGTCCATACACATCCCATGGAGCCGGGCGGCGGCACGGCTGAAGGAGCTGGCATCCGCTCAGGACTATTTCACTCCGGTGGAAAAAGGCCGCTGGGACGCTATCGTGCGGGGCTTTCAGCAGCGCGGGGAACCGCTGCCGCCTCCGGTGCCCCGCGCCCCCTATCCGCCTCCCATGCAGCCGGAGCAGCTTACCTTGGACGCACTCATCACGCAGCCCGCCGCTGAGACCGTCAGCCCGCCGCCTGCCTCCCTGCCGCCCTTCCACGAAAAGTATCTCCCGGAAATTCTGCGCCATGAAGATGGGAGCGCCACCTGGGAGGCCCTGACCAAGTTCTTTGCCGACCACCCGGAGGAACATCTGCGGGTCAGCTATCTGCGCCTGCGGTTTGGCGAGGTCCTGCATCAGTACCCGGCCAGCGATGGGACCACCATCGGTTTTCGTGGTTTCCCGGACCAGTTCCATGTGTGGGAGGGCAATTATCTCAACCCTACCGCTATTACCCGCCTGACCTGGGGGGAGGTCTGCCTGTTGGCGGAAAAGGAGATCGCACGGGACAAGGAGCAGGCCATTCCCGCTCATGAGGCCGAAGCCGGTGCGGACGAGGCAAGGACGCCTGACAGCCCGGAGGTCCCGCACCAGCCGGAAATCCCTACCACGGACCGCCATGGGGCGCTGACCCAGGCGGACATTGACGCGGCCCTGCGGGACTGGAACGGGGACATGGAGAGCAAGCGGGCCGTGGTCCGCTACATGAAGGAGCATGGGCGGGAAAAAGACACCGCCGCATGGCTGCAACAGGAGTATGGCGACAGCCTGCCCGCGTTCCCGGTCACGGCGGACGGCGCTGCGGGCGATGTGCCGTGGCCCAAGGTCCAGCGCCGGATCGCCCAGCTCATTCAGCGGGACGAGTTCTTCACCGAGCAAGAACAGGACAACTTTGAAAATATTGACCTGGTGGAGATACGGGAGCGGCTGGCCGAGCGCGGCATTGTGGACGGCAAGGTAGTGGACCCGGAAAAACTGGGCAGCGACCCCTTTATTCGTCAGGTCATGGCTGATGTGGAGCGGGCCACTGGTACAGATGCGTTGGAGACCTATACCACCAAGGGCGGCCATACCTACCGGCCAGGGGACGCTTTAGACAGTCACACGGATGAAAACGATTCGGTCATTCGTTTGGTGATCGACCATGTGGACGAGGAGCATGTCTGGTACACGACCCCTGACATGCCGGAGCGCGGCGTGGCCGAGATGTTCCGGCCCCTGTTTGAGACGTATCTGGACAATGGTGTATTTCAGCCTGCGTCTGCGCCGGAGATCGTCAAAGTGCCAGAACTGGGGCCGTCCCCAACCGTCCGGGAGATTTACGAGCATTATCTGCCCATTGTGCGGGAAAAGGTGCTTTCAGATCAGGCATACCGGAACGCCGTACAGAACTCGGACCGGGAAAACGCCATGCTTGAGGGTGAGGAGGCCATCAAACGGGCGGTGCTGTCTATTGAGGACCCCAATTTTATGCGCCTCTATTATGACCTGACCGGCTTTCACAACAGTCTCCACCAGACCGTGTTGGAGGAGACCTATGCCGCCCTGACGGAACCGGCCCAGCCGGACTTGTCAGGCCAGCCGGTGTCCCGCAACGGCGATACCATCATCATCGGGGCCGGGGAGCCAACCCATGAAGTAGACCTTGCGGTTTCTGACGAGGAATGGACAGAGATACAGGAGGCCATCCCGGAGGATGGAGCGGTGCCGGGGGTAATCACCATTGACGGCAAGCCCCGCGACCCGCTGGCCTCAGCCTACGGCGCTGGGGATTTTGTCTATCTGGAGGATAGGAAGTACAAGATCGCCTCCCTGGAACGGGGACAGGTGGAGCTTCTGGACCCCACGCTGGCCTATCCCGTCAACCGGCTGGAGACGCGAGAGAACTTTGAGCGGTTGCTGAAGCAGGACCAGCGCAACGGCGCAATTACCGAGTTCCTACCCGCTGATTTAGAGCGGTTCGACCAGGACTTGCGGGAGGTGCTGGCCTCCGGCCTGCTGAAAGACCGGGACAAGGACTATGTTTCCCGGTGGTTGCGGAACGGCGAGGGCAACACCAAGCTCTCCCAGCGTCTCTCCGCCCAGTTCTCGGGCCGGGTGGAGACCATGGGCCTTGTGACCGGCGAGGCGGCGGACTACCGGACGACCACCACCGGCATGGAAGCCGAGATCATCCGGGACGATGACAAGATACTTGCCACCGTCTCCGCCTCCTGGAAAGAGCTGGCCGCCGTCCTCCGCGCCCTGTATCAACAGGAGCTGGACGGCTTTTCCCACACGCCGGTTCAGCGGGAGGCGGTGCATCTGACGGGCACCCCAACTTATCAGGTGGGCGACCATGTGGTGCTGCCCGCGCCCGACCAGGAGATCAGCGGCGCCATCGGCCACATTGGCGAGCAGGAAATCCGCATTGATACCGGCCCTTACGCATGGAGCCAGCAGATGGTCAGCCGCGGTCAATTCGAGGAATGGCTGCGGCAGGACGAGCGCAACGCGGGACTGTTCCAGCCGGAGGTCCGGGAGACGGCGGAACCGGCGTACACCACGCAGACCACCGCTGTCTATCCAGGGGATAAAAACCACCTGCCCTATGACGTTGTGGTGCAGACCATCCGCACCGGCGAACCGGAGCGGCTAGGGCCGGGTCCCTCCATGCCTCCGGCTGGCAACTTCCACATCACAGACGACCATTTGGGTGAGGGCGGGCCGAAGGAGAAGTACCGGAGGAATGTGGAAGCCATCCGCACCCTGAAAGCGATTGAGCTGGAGGGGCGCGGCGCAACGGAGGCGGAACAGGAGGTCCTCTCCCGCTATGTGGGCTGGGGCGGTCTGCCCCAAGTCTTTGACCAGGACAAGGAGGACTGGCACACAGAATATGCAGAGCTGAAGGGGCTGCTGGACGAGAGCGAATACGCCGCCGCCCGGTCCTCCACCCTGAACGCCCACTATACCAGTCCAACCGTTATCAAGGCGGTCTATGAGGCCCTGGGTAATTTCGGCTTCCAGAAGGGCAATATTCTGGAACCCTCCTGCGGCGTCGGCAACTTCTTCGGCCTGCTGCCGGAGGCCATGGCGGGCAGTCAGCTCTACGGCGTGGAGCTGGACAGCATCACCGGGCGCATCGCGTCCCTCCTCTATCCAGAGGCCCGGATCGCCGTGCGCGGGTTTGAAAAGGTACACTTTCCAAACAGCTTTTTTGATGTGGCAGTCGGCAACGTGCCCTTTGGACAGTACCCGGTCAATGACCCGGCCTACAACAAGCTGGGCTTCCACATCCATAACTATTTCTTTGCCAAGGCGCTGGACCAGGTACGTCCGGGCGGCATCGTGGCGTTTCTCACCTCCCGTTATACCCTGGACGCCAAGGACGAGAAGGTACGCCGGTATCTGGCGCAGCGGGCCGAGCTGCTGGGGGCTGTCCGCCTGCCCAACAATGCGTTCAAGGCCAACGCCGGGACGGAAGTAGTCTCCGACATCATCTTCCTGCAAAAGCGGGACCACCTCATCGACATTGTGCCGGACTGGGTGCGGACCCGTGAGACGGCGGAGGGCTTCACCATCAACCACTATTTCACAGCGCACCCGGAGATGGTACTGGGGCGGGCCGCTTCGGAGAGCACCCAGTATGGGCACCAGGACTATACCGTGCTCCCCATCGAGGGCGCGGACCTTGCCCAGCAGCTCCATGAAGCGGTGGGGCGCATCCACGGCCAAATCCCGGAAGTGGAGGTGCCGGAACTGGGCGATGAGGAAGAACCCGTATCGGAGGCCGCCATCCCCGCAGACCCCAATGTGAAGAACTACTCCTACACCGTGGTGGACGGCGAGGTGTACTTCCGGGAGAACAGCATCATGGTAAAGCCCCGGCTGAACGCCACCGCCACGGCCCGCGTGATCGGCATGGTGGAACTGCGGGATTGCGTCAACCGCTTGATCGACCTGCAAATGGACGACGCGGACGCGCTCTCCATTCAGGCCGAGCAGAAAAAGCTCAACACCCTCTATGACGCCTTCACCGCCCGCTTCGGCCTTATCAGCAACCGGGGCAACGAGCTGGCCTTTTCAGACGATAACTCCTACTACCTGTTATCTTCTTTGGAAGTGCTGGACGAGGACGGCAATCTCCAGCGCAAGGCGGATATGTTCACCAAGCGGACCATCCAGCCCCACCGGGCTGTTACCCATGTGGACACCGCTTCCGAGGCCCTGGCCGTCTCTATCTCAGAAAAGGCGCGGGTAGACATGCCCTACATGGCCCAGCTCACCGGCAAGACTGAGGCGGAGCTGGCCGCCGAGCTGCGGGGCATCATTTTCCGCGTCCCCAATGAGACGGACGGCGCGGGCGGTCCCCAGTACGCGGCGGCAGACGAATACCTCTCCGGCAACGTCCGGCAGAAGCTGGTGGAGGCGCAGAGGGCAGCAGACGCGGACCCCATGTATCAGGACAATGTGGAGGCGCTGCGGCAGGCGCTTCCCAAGGACCTGGACGCCTCCGAGATCGACCTGCGCCTGGGCGCGACGTGGATCGACCAGAAGTATATCCAGCAGTTCATGTATGAGATCTTGCAGACGCCGGGGTATCTGCGCGGGAGAATACGGGTCCTGTATTCCCAGTTTACAGTGGAGTGGTCTGTCACCAACAAGACCGCCATCCCCTACGACGATGTGGCGGCCTACATGAACTTCGGCACAGAGCGGGCCAGCGCCTACCGCATCCTGGAGGACACCCTGAACCTGCGGGATGTCCGCATTTACGATACCATCCGGGACGGCGACACCGAGCGCCGGGTGCTCAACCAGAAAGAGACCACCCTGGCCCAGCAGAAACAGCAGGCCCTCAAGGACGCTTTCAAGGACTGGATTTGGAAGGAACCCCAGCGCCGTCAGGAGCTGGTACGCTCCTACAATGAACGCTTCAACGCCATTCGGCCCCGTGAGTACGATGGGAAGCACATCGTATTTACCGGCATGAACCCGGAAATCACCCTGCGGGAGCACCAGCGCAACGCGATTGCCCACATTCTCTACGGAAAGAACACCCTTCTGGCCCATGAGGTGGGCGCGGGCAAGACCTTTGAGATGGTGGCCGCCGCCATGGAGAGCAAGCGGCTTGGCCTGTGCCGCAAGTCCCTCTTTGCCGTCCCCAACCATCTGGTGGAACAGTGGGCCTCCGAGTTCCTGTGCCTCTATCCCGCCGCAAACATTCTTGTCACCACAAAAAAGGATTTTGAGGCCCGCAACCGGAAACGGTTCTGTGCCAAAATTGCCACAGGCGACTACGACGCCGTGATAATGGGACACTCCCAGTTCGAGAGGCTGCCGGTCTCCATGGAGCGGCGGGAGCGGCTGATTCAGGAGCAGATTGCGGAGATCGAGGACGGCATTGCAGAACTGGAGGCCAGCGGTGCGGAGCGGTACACCATCAAGCAGTTGGAGCGGATGAAAAAATCCCTGACTGTGCGCTTGGAGAAGCTCCACACCACCGCCCGGAAGGACAGCGTTGTGACCTTTGAGCAGCTTGGCGTGGACCGCCTCTTTGTAGACGAGGCGCACAGCTATAAAAACCTGTTCCTCTACACCAAAATGCGCAACGTGGCGGGCCTTTCCACCAGCGATGCACAGAAGTCCAGCGATATGCTGCTGAAATGCCGGTACATCAACGAAATCACAGGCGGCAAGGGCGTGGTGTTCGCTACCGGCACCCCGGTTTCCAACAGCATGACCGAGCTTTACACCATGCAGCGGTATCTTCAGGTAGACCTCCTGGAAAAGACCCACCTGAGCCACTTTGACAACTGGGCCTCCATTTTCGGGGAGACGGTGACGGCCATTGAGCTGGCCCCGGAGGGCACCGGCTACCGGGCACGGACCCGGTTCGCCCGCTTCTTCAACTTGCCAGAGCTCATGTCCATGTTCAAGGAGACGGCGGACATCAAGACCGCCGACCAGCTCAACCTCCCCACCCCCAAGGCAGTCTACCATGTGGAGAAGGCCGAACCATCCGAGCATCAAAAGGCCATGGTGCAGGACCTTTCTGAGCGGGCCTCAAAGGTACATGCGGGGATCGACCCTCACATCGACAACATGCTCAAGATCACGTCGGACGGGCGCAAGCTGGGCCTGGACCAGCGGCTTATCAACCCCATGCTCCCGGACAACCCCGACAGCAAGGTAAACATGTGCGTGAACAACATCCTCCGCATCTGGCGGGAGGGGCAGGCGGACAGGCTGACCCAGCTTGTGTTCTGCGATATTTCCACGCCCAAGTCCAAAGCCGCTGCCCAGCGGGACAGGAGCGCGATGGCGGTGGGAGATAAAATAGTGGGAGGCGCAGACCTCCACGCGCTGGTGGACACCCTGGACGATGTAAAGCCGGACGCACCCTTTTCCGTCTATGAGGACATTCGGGACAAGCTGATTGCCGGAGGCGTCCCCGCCCATGAGATCGCCTTTATCCACGACGCCAACACCGACGCCCGCAAGAAGGAGCTGTTTTCCAAGGTCCGGCGCGGTCAGGTCCGGGTGCTCATGGGTAGCACCTTCAAAATGGGCGCGGGTATGAACGTCCAGGACCGGCTTATCGCTCTGCACGATCTGGACTGTCCCTGGCGGCCCGGAGACCTGGAACAGCGCAAGGGCCGTATCGTCCGCCAGGGCAACCAGAACCAGGAAGTGCATATCTACCGCTATGTCACTGAGGGCCCCTTCGATTCCTACTTGTGGCAGACGGTGGAGAACAAGCAGAAATTCATTTCTCAGATCATGACCTCCAAATCCCCGGTGCGCTCCTGCGAGGACGTGGACGAGACCGCCCTTTCCTATGCGGAGATCAAGGCCCTGTGCGCTGGCAATCCCCTCATCCGGGAGAAGATGGACCTGGACATTGACGTGTCCCGCCTGCGCATCCTGAAAGCGGACCATCAGAGCAAGCAGTTCCAGATGGAGGACAATGTGCTGCGCCATTTCCCGGAGCAGATTAAGGAGTGCGAGGGCTTTATCGCCGGATTTCAGAAGGATATGGAGACCCTGGCCGCCCATCCCCATCCCATCGTCACCAGGGGCGGTGAGGACGGCAAGGCGGTAGAGGTAGAAAAGGGCTTCGCGGGGATGGTGGTCCGGGGCGACACCCTGACCGACAAGGACAACGCGGGTGCGGCCCTTTTGGGGACCTGCAAGGAGGTCAAGACCCCGGAGCTGACGGAGATCGGCAGTTACCGGGGCTTTACCATGTTCCTGTCCGTGGAGAATTTCGGCAGCGACTTCATTCTGACCTTAAAGGGGGAAATGTCCCACCGGACCAAGCTGGGCCTTGACGCCAGGGGCAACCTGCTCCGTATTGACAACACCCTTGCCGATATGCACAGCCGCATGGAGGGCGTACAGGTGCGGTTGAGCAACCTCCGGGAGCAGTTGGCGGCGGCGAAAAAGGAGCTGGGAAAGCCCTTCCCCCAGGAGGCGGAGCTGGCTGCCAAAAGCTCACGGCTGGCCGAGCTGAACGCCCAGCTTGATATGGGTGCACAGCGCAAGCCCACGTCACAGGAGCAGGAGATCGCCAAGAGCACACGCCCCTCCGTACTGGAGGGGCTGAAACGGCCCGTGCCGCCCAGGGCGGCGGAGAAAAAAGCAAAACACCATGAGGAAGTGCGCTGAATAGAATTTCGCCCCTGACATCAGGGCGTTTCTTTGGTGTCAGGGGCGGCTTCTGCCTGTTTTGTTTTCGCACGGCGGCGCTGCTTCTGCGCCGCTTTTTTCTGGTGCTTGGCTTCGATCTCATGCAGCCACACGCTCACGGGCGCTTTCCACGGCTCACTTTTGCTGGGAATGTTTTTTACCAGACTGCGGGGATTGAGACCCAGCCGTTTTGCAAGCGCAATATCCTCATTATTTAAGCGGCACTTCTTTTTTGCATCCTGCCACATCTGTTCGCTGTACGCCATTAAAATCACCCTCGGCATTTTTTCTCATTATACCACGCTGAAACTAATTTCGGAAGGAGTGTTTGAACATGAAGCAAGAGGAAATGAACACGCAGCTCTATGAAAAACTGGCCGCCGAACAGACCAAGTACCGGGACTGGTTGATGGGCCAGCCCCCGGAGGAGATTCTGAACCACGCATACGAGTATGCCGTCCGGGAGGACATTCTGGCGGCAGCGGAGCTCATGGATATACCCCAGGCCCAGGCCGCCGCGCTGCTGGCTGTACCCTCGCCCATGGAGGCCATCTACGGAGGGTGGACAGAACAGAAAAGCCCCGACCTGGACCCCATGCTGGACTGCATCTCGGGCCGGGCCTACGCCGCCCTTCAGGCCCAGCGGGAGCTTCCAGTGTATCGCTATCCCGGAAGCTATGCCCATGAGCACGGGGAGCTGGAGCAGTACCGGGCCTCTCGCAAGGCCAATATCGCCTGCGCGGCGGCCATTGACGCAGCTATCTCGGAGCACTACCGGGACAACTGCCTGGGGCGGGAAGCCGTCTCCCAGGTGGTGGAGCAGTTCGGCTATGACCGGACGCTCTACGTCCTCGCCAACACAGTACGCCACAAGGAACATGACGGACGGATCTCCCGTGACAACAAAACGTGGGCCAGGACCATCCCCATCTATGAGGACCCGGACGCCTGGGGGAATGACCGCAACGTGGAGTTCGTGGTGGATGGGCACAATCCCGGCCTCGTTGATTTATTTATCAATGCGGCCCGGCATGAGTATCTGCTGACCCAACCCCTCACCAAAGACGACATCCGGGCCGAGGCCGCCCGTATCCTCTCCGCGTTCCAGGCAGCGCGGGAGCCCAACAGCCCCAGCGGCACCCACTTCATGGTCCAGGTCTCCCCGGACTTCCTGGCCCGTGCCAACAGTAAGAACCAGAACCGGCTTGTCTCTATGCTGCCCTTCCGCTCCCTGTCAATCTCCACACTGGAGGGGCGCAAAGGCGTCTATGTCCTGATTACCAAAGACGAGGACCGCGCCCAATCCCTGCGGCTGCGCAAGCCCTCCGTGCGGAAAAAGCTGAGTGAGACGAAAGCCGAGCCGGGGCACACGGACAAGAAAAAGGTCAGGGAACAGGAGCGGTAAGCATGGCGAAGCGCACCAGAAATGTGCCGGTCCTCTTTTGGGTCTCACCCCAGGAGATGGAGCTGATCCGGCAGAAAATGGCCCAGTTCGGGACGGACAATCTCAGCGCATACCTGCGCAAGATGGCGATAGACGGCTATGTGCTCCAACTGGATTTGCCGGAGCTGAAGGAGCTGGTGAGCCTGCTGCGCCGGTCCAGCAACAATCTGAACCAGCTCACCCGCCGCGTCCATGAGACCGGGCGCTTTTATGACGCGGACCTGGAGGATTTGCGGCAGGGGTATGAACGCCTGTGGTCAGCGGCGGGGCATGTGCTCTCCCAACTTTCCAAGCTGCAATAAGCTGAAAAAAATTCGCCGAAATTTTCGGCGAATTTCCGCATCGTTGTGGCTGGCCTCGACCTATGGTAAGATGATAGTGGAAAAAGACGCCAAGGAGGAATGAGATATGAGGTTACTGTTAAAGATACTCGCGGCCCCCCTGATTGTGGCCCTGGCCCTGCTGGTCTGGATTTGCTCCGGCCTGCTCTATTGCACCGCCTTTATCTTCGGCCTCGCGGGAACCCTTGTGGCGGTTCTGGGCGTAGCGGTGCTCGTCACCTACTCGGTTCAAAACGGCATCATTCTCCTGGTAATTGCGTTCCTTGTCTCTCCCATGGGTCTGCCTATGGCGGCGGCGTGGCTGCTGGGAAAGCTCCAGGCCCTGCGCTATACCATTCAGGACTGGATTTACGGATAAGTCAAACAAAAACGGCCCCGACGCTCAAGAAGCGCCGGGGCTGTTCTTATATGTGCCAGGAAAGGAGGGCCGCTTTTGGCAACCACCCGTATCATGCCCCTGCACACGGGCAAGGGCCGGAGCGTGGGCAACGCCATCCGCGATATTCTGGACTATGTTGAGAACCCGGACAAGACCGACCAGGGCAGGCTCATTACGGCCCATGGCTGCAACAGCCCCATTGCGGACGCGGAATTTCTGTTCAGCAAGCAGCAGTACCTCGCCAGAACCGGCAGGCGGAGGGGGGCGGACGACGTGATCGCCTACCATGTCCGGCAGGCGTTTGTGCCCGGAGAGATCACGCCGGAGGAGGCCAACCGCATCGGCGTGGAGTTTGCCAAACGCTTCACCAAGGGCAATCACGCCTTTATCGTCTGCACCCACATAGATCGTGCGCACGTCCATAATCACATCATCTGGAACTCCACCTCACTGGATTGCACCCGCAAATTCCGCAACTTTTGGGGCAGTACCCGCGCCGTGCGTCGGTTGAGTGATACCCTGTGCGTTGAAAACGGGCTATCCATCGTGGAGAACCCGAAGCCCAGAGGCCAGACCTACGACAAGTGGCTGGGGGAACAGGCCAAGCCCTCCCACCGGGAGCTGCTGCGGCAGGCTATTGATAAGGCCATGGAGCACAGGCCGGAGAACCTGGACGCCCTTTTGGATCTGCTCCGGGACGCTGGCTGTGAGGTGTCCAAGCGGGGAACAGCCTATCGTCTCAAGCTGCCCGGTTGGGAAAAGGCTGCCCGGCTGGACAGTCTGGGAGATGGCTACACTCTGGAGGCTCTGCTGGAGATTTTTGCTGGTCAGAGGACTCATACACCTGGGAAAAAACAGGCCGTACAGACAATGCGGCCCTCGGTCAATCTGCTGGTGGACATTCAGGCCAAGCTCCGCGCCGGTAAGGGAGCCGGATATGCGCGGTGGGCCAGCAAATTCAACCTGAAACAGATGGCGCAGACCCTGAACTATCTCAACGATCATGGCCTTCTGGATTACAAGGTGCTGGCGGAAAAGACGGTGGCAGCCACGGCACGGCGCAACGAGCTGTCCGAGAAAATCAAGGCGGCGGAGAAGCGTATGGCGGAGATCGCCGTGCTGCGAACCCACATCGTCAACTACGCCAAGACCCGCGACACCTATGCCGCCTACCGTAAGGCTGGCTACTCCCCAAAGTTCCGTTCTGAGCACGAGGCCGACATCCTGCTCCATCAGGCGGCAAAGCAGGCATTTGATCAGCTGAACGTCAAGAAGCTGCCAAAGATGAAAGCCTTGCAGGCCGAGTACGCCGCGCTGCTGGCGGAGAAAAAGGAGGCCTACGCAGAGCTGCGCAAGGCCCGCGACGAGGCGCAGGAGCTGCTGATAGTCAAGGCCAACGTAGACCGCATTTTGCAGAATACCGAGCGTGGAGGCAACGCACAGGAAAAGGGCACAGTCAGCTTCGCTGCTAACTGTGCCCTGTACTAAAGCTAATGTTTTGAATCGCAATAAGATTGGATTTATACTTTTATTGCGTCTTAGTTAACGGCAGTCCATGAATGAATAGTGTTAGTCGACCAAAGAGCATACCAGTAAAAACCAGAAATAGTATCCGTGTCCCGCTGGTACCAGCAATCTTTGCTAGAGAGCCTAAAAAGCTAGGAGCACCCCAAATAGCTACCGTCAGTTCGGTAAATCCTAGAGGTAATAGAACAATAAGTAGGACTATATTCAGAATAATATGCCACCGACTAAGACTCAAATACTTCCAATTACGGCCTAGGAGTGCACCAAATATAAAAGGGAAAAGTGGAATGATTAACTGTTCGATAAGTAACACGCACTTGAAAGGGAGTATTTCATAAAGGTTAAATCTTTGCACATTCAGGTATCCAAAAAAGACGATAAGAAGGACGATTACAATGTAAGTAACGAGGTATCGAAATGGTTTCATAATGTCTAGCCCCATATAGAAGTGCTTGCGACATTGCAAACCAGATCAATTTCGCAGGTCTCCCCCATCGAATTTCTTACTGTGGCACCGTAATGTCCAGCAACACATAATACTCCATAACCTTCTACATCAGCAACTGGTTCCCAAGTTGATGGGGGCGTCCACTGTAGTAGACTATCCTCGTTTCGGACGTGGAATCCGGAACCAGGTTCGGCCGAAATTATATGCTCAAAAGAAACTTCTTTAGAAGAAGGTGTGCCTGGATATTTATTGTATCCGATTTGACGGATTATGATCTCTTCATCACTTACATTTACACGCCCTTCACCAGCGGGGTGGGGAAAGTTTCCATAGTTAACTTCCTCAATTTGAATATAGTTGAAGTCAACATACTTCCCATCAATCTTAATGATTTGGGGGTCACGCTTTTCTAGGATTTCTAGGACAAATTGACATTCATAAAAAATATCATTCTGACTAGAATGGGCAAATGGTGTGATTCCGCTTTCAATCTGAGAGATTATTCGGTCTGTTTCTATCTGTTGGTCATCTGTAGTAGGTATATAATAGGAAACTCGATGAGCGATAACTCCAGGTTCGGTTGAGGGAGTACTAGTGATTTCCGCAATGCACTCCCTCTCAGCCCCGTCAATGCAAAAATTTGTAACAATGTATTGAGAAGAATCAGAATTATGGAGAGTCGAAGAATCAGCAGCAAAGCAGCTGGTGGTCAAAACTACGCAAAGGGCTGTGAATACCGCAATCGCATTTATAGTCCTTTTCATAATAGCTCTCCTTCCATAGCGGGTATTAGGATCTGCGGATTACTAACGTAAGATTAATCTTACGAAATGGGACTTAATAATTCATGGGTTTTCCTCCTCCCAATTCCTATTGGTGGCAGAAGTAATCTGACCATGCTCTTTAGCGTCCGCAGGACGCGTAGCCAGCTCCGGTACAGAGCTGTTCAAGGGGGCTTGGGGGTGCTGCCCACAACAAGCAGACGGGCGCGTGTATTAACACAGGCATTGCTTGCCACTATCAATTAGAAATGTCGAAATGATACATCGAATTGGCGGATTCGTCACTTAGTCCAGTCACCTTCATAGGAATCCCAATAGGGAATGTAAAAATCAACCTTCTCTCCAGTCCAAGGACAACTTCTACGGCAACGAGTATGAGCGCAGAAGGTCATCGTAGCGGTATCATTCTGATCCACAAGACCGACATGGCCGGCGTTCGTACCATCACTATTCAGCCAGTTAATGATGCTTCCGGCAAAGGCTTCTTTTTCGTTGGTACTGTGGAAGAAAAGGCCATTGTTGGTCAAATACTGGCGGATGCCATTCCCAGCATTGCCTGTTGTTTTCCAGGGCTCAGTATATGGCTTCCATTTACTGTCTGTAGGAAGCCCACCATAAACGAGGCATTGAGAGACAAAATTTGTGCAATCATTTGACGCATAAAATGTATACTCTGGATTGTGGCATGTAGCATGATCATACAAGGAACCGTTCGTGCATGACCAGTCGCGTGCATAGTCACGTGCGCGGACACGATCATAATTTTTGATTACAGAGTTGATGGTTGAGGCCCGAGTACTAGGAGTAGCCATTCTCTCGGTAATATTCAGAATAGCGGCTTGGCCGGATTCCATCATAGCCTGATTGCTGTCAGGAGCAAGTTCCTTTGCAGGAACATTCTCATTCATACCGACATATTCGATGTTATCAATCCCGATGGCCTGTGCTGCATTTGAGCGGGCTGTTGCTATAGGGACTGTTACTTGAAGCTCAATGTAAGTATCCTGAGCTACCCCGATATAGTTGTCTTCCAGATCCGCTTTTTTCGCATCAATATAGGCACTGGCTGCGCTGATTTCATCTGGATCTGTCAACTCCGTCAATGCAATCTCAAGGCCCTGGATATACGGCATATCCTCAGCACAGGTAGCCTTGAGTGTACGGTCAAAGGATACAACAACGTCAACAATGATATTGCCCATATCATCATAGGTTGAATTTTGGACTTCAGCTTCCGCGTTGGTGATGGTATAGAGATCTTCATAGAGAGCGGTGACCTCAGACAGGGCCTTCTCTGCAATGGCGGAATTGTCAACAGGTTCAGCCGCAAAAGCGGTTGCTGACCCAATCATTGTAAGGGCCATAATGCAACAAAGTAGCCTCTTCATAAGTATACCTCCTTCTGTAAATTGAGTGTTTCCGGCAGAGTAGCAGTATCTATTCAGAACACTATCCCCCCTTTACACAGCGTCTCCTGCCCCCTGAATCTCGTGACATTTTCTGTGTCTATGGTTTGCTGTAACCTAGGTTCATGATGACAAGGTCAAAAGCATCTGCTGAATGCCTGCTTTGAGTATGGTCAATTAAGAATGTTTTCCGCCAGCCAGTTCTCAAAGTCAATTTTATACATTTCTTTGTTTCCGTCAGCTGAAAACTCGGTTGTGTATCCGCCTAAAGATGTGAATTTGCCGCCATCCATTTGGACAACATACGTGGTAACCGCGTTTATAACCAACCAGCCGTCCTTCAATGTATCTTCAAACACAATAACTGCCTCAGGATTGTCGGCTTTTACACTATATTTTAGTGAATACAGAATATAGGTGGTTCCATTTTCTTGGAACACTTCTGCCATCTGAATAGAATCGATACGTGAATCACTGAATGTACTCGGGGTACTAGTATAAGCCCCTTGGAGTTTTGTGATTATGGCTTTCTGGTCAGATACAAATGCCTCGGCCAGAGGGGTTATATCCTTTAGAATGGACTGTCCATATAGGCGGTAAATAAGTATTGCAGCCTGCTCAATGCTCACATTGGCTTTAGGTGCAAGAGTGTTGTCAGAAGTGCCGTTAATAATTCCACAGCCAACCATGGAACTCATAGCATCCTTAGCCCAGTTAGATACTTGTGCATTGTCGGAAAACTTTGTAAGAGAAGCAGTGTCTAGATTATTATTTGGATTTGTGTATTGGATTGCACGATAGAGCATTGTTGCAACTTCTTCTCTGGTAATTAAGCGGTTTGGAGAGAAGCTTGTTCCATCTCCAGTTCCTTTAACGATTCCGACTACAGCCGACTTCTGCGCTGCGATACTTGTAGTATCTGTGAATTTTACGGAACTTCCATCAATGGTGTCACCTGTGGCCTTTTCCACACAGTTGACAACGAGTTCCGAAAATTGGAGGCGTGTAATGTCCCTCGTGTAATCAGTTCCAAGGGTATCTGTTAGAAGTCCGAGTCGCGCTGCCCTTCCGACATCAGGGACAGCCCAATCATTTATCTTAGTTTCTGGTAAAGCGGTCGCTTGGGCAAATGTTGTTAAAGATAGCATTAAAGCGAGGATAGATGCGATGATACACTTTTTCATAATAATCACCATACTAAGGCCTAATTATTTTCGGTTTGCTAACCATATTTAATGCTTTCCTGTATACCCCCATTCTTCCATCATGCTCTTGCATTCCAGCGGTCGCTCATTAAAGCTCCCTCTATTTTAATACCAGAAATGCTTCCTAAAATATTTCACCAAAATAAAAATATTGGCGGCTTAATGCCGCCAATATTTTTGAGCTATCTTTTCGCAGTAACTACAGAGGAGGTGGGAGTGGTGCGACTGTCACCGCCATTTGCATCTTTGGCAAAAACTTCGGCTGTCACACGATATTGGTGCCCGATGGTCCCCGGATATGAGAGGGTTCTGCTGTAGGTGGAGCGATTTTCGGCGGTCATCCAGCTTTGGCCGTCATATTCTCTGGCCGTGCTCCAAGTCTTTCCGCCATCGTCGGACTCCTCTAACAAAATATAGCTGGCACCCAGCTCTGATACACTTTTATTTGCAACGACAAAAATCGACATTTCAATAGCTCCGTTGTTACTTGCGGACACTGTGGCCGAATACCTTGTAAGATAGAGGCTTGCCCGCTCAACCGCCGAAGCATGGATAACAAAACCTGTGCAGAAGGCCAGCATAAAAAGTGCCGCACAGATGCAACGCAGAGATTTTTTCATAGTTGACTGTTCCTCCCCTAAGCATAGATGGAGTCAATAATTGCGATCATTTCTTTTTCACTTATTGGTCCCGTAATGGAGCATTCACAGTTACCATTTACCCAAGCAGACAACTGCACACTCAGATTTGACATAATATAGTGAGTAATACCATTTTGAATATACTCAACGACAGAGGAGCCGTCCTTTTCAAAGGTGGATGAGGTAAAGGTACCATCCTTCCGATAGGAATACAGAAAAGAAAGGGTGTTCTGCTCCTTACTATAAGACGCACTAAATATGATTTCTGTGTCTGAGGGACTGACTTCCACATAGTCCAGTGTGTACCCCTCGGGTATCCAAGACGGGGCTAACGGATCAGAAATGGAGTAAGCATCAAAGGCATCCTGAAGCGTGGAGTATTGTTCCAGCTCGTAGAATCCATCTCCATTTGAGACTGTGTGGTAAGTGGGAGCCGCAGAAGCTTTTGGAGCAACAAAGTGAAAGGTTTCCTCGGTCCAACGACCGAGTGCACCAAACACGTCGATACCTGCGGCCTGGGCACCGAACATACCGAGAACCCCGACAATGGCGGCTGCGGCGACAAGTTGGGGAATGGCTTTGCGAAAACGGAACTTGTGAGAAAAGGACCTAGAGTGCTTTGGATTAGGTAAAATATCATCTGCATCAAACAGAATTGAGTGCTTGGAACGGAACTGATTCCATGATGATTCAACATCAAACTGTTTTGGGAGAGGGGCCTTTTCATCCAGGGCTTCCAAATAAGCATCAACCAGATCTTCATCGTAGGTCTGGTCGGTCATGCTGTCCAGTTTAGCCTCTAACTCAGTCAACAATTCCTCTGCTGATTTATCATGGAGATGCCCTTTGGATTGAGAGACGCCCCTCATTTCCTCTCTTAATCGATGCGGAGTACGTTTCTTCTCAGGCATCGTGACACCTCCTTCATAGAAATACCAGAAAAAAGAGTCAAAACATTACATCAATTCTGAAAAATCTTTTTCTTTTTCTGATAGTTTTTTATAGTGCTTTTTTGCACGAAACATTTGAGTCCGGCAGGTTAAGATAGGAATTTTGAGCCGGGCAGATAGTTCTTCGTAGGTTAACCCATCCTCGAAAAACCAAACAAGGAGATCTTGTTCTCGTTGGGTAAGGCCGGGTGGGAGCATGTCCCGGAGGGAAAGAATTTGGACGGGCGGAGCAGTCAGCTGTTCTAGCTGGTCATTTATTTCGACTTCGTGATCCACACGGTTCTGATTAGTGCTAATTGTTTGTAGAATCAAAAAGTGGACTGCCTTCATCAGCCACCCAACAGGATTGGGGTGACACTTCACAAGCTCAATTTTCTCAATTAGTGCCAGAAATGCCTCCTGCACAATATCCTGTGCCGCCTCTGCATCCTCTAAACGCCGAAGAACTACTTTATACAGTTTGGGTGCGTTATATCTATAGAGTTTCTGTACCCATGCCTCATCAGCTTGATTCATAGGCACCCCCTCCTTCTTTGTGGTAATAGTATCCTTATTCTACTAAATAGTTGACTGAAATGCAAATCTATCATTTGATTATATCGGAAAAGAGACGTACCTGCTTGACTAACAGGTCGTGATAGTCTGGAGGAATAGATGCAAGAGCATCTGCTAAGTCGTTTGGAATTGGTGCAGTTCCGCTACCAAATAGGAGAAAATCGGTAGAGACGCCCAGTGCACAGGACATCCTTCCAAGTGATTCGAGGGAAAGGCCGCTTTGCCCATTCTCTACACATGTTAAGAATCGGGCGCTGACATCTGTTTTTTCAGACAACGTTTCACGTGACCACTTCAATTCCTTACGTCGGTTCCTGATACGCTGACCCATTTCGACATGAAGCGATTTCTTCTCTTTCACGGCAACGCCCTCCATTAGAGTATTTGCATTACAAATATTCTAATGGTTATTATTTCGGCATAAAATAAAGTAATACAAATGAATTATTTGCAAAACAGTACATCAACAAGCATAGATACCTGAAATATTTTTGTGCTCTCCTAAAGTAAATAAGTGGGGGTATTGTGCTTCACAGCAAGTTCAGCGATGAAGGACACTTTATCGCCGACCTTATTTGTGTTTGGAGAGAACAAGCGTCTTGTGAGAAAGAAATTATAGGCAATCAGGCACCCCTGGGTGTCGCTCTCCTCCCAAATCAATTTATCTGAGCCATATAAATTGTTTGGAGGGAGCTACCATGTTTGACCGAAAAAGCGACTACGCATTGAATAAAAGGCACCCTGATTCCATCGTGTGCAAGAGCGTGACAGACGTACATATTTACTTGACCCGTGCAGACTTCTCCTCTGAGGCGGACTTTCTGAAGTGGAAGGAATGGTCTGACCGGAACTACCATCAGATGGATAAGGCCGGACGCGGTTTCTATGATAACTGCCTGCCACTGGATGAGCGGATAGATTCTATGGAGCCATCCGCAGAGGAGTTACTGCTGAGAGATATTGAGCAGGCAGGCCAGGAGGCAAACTGTGCTGTGCTCATGGCAAAGATCAAAAGCTGTTTGAGCACGACACAGTTCCGCCGCCTGTGGATGCACTACGCCGAAGGCAAAAGTGTTACTGAAATTGCAGCGATTGAAGGGGTCTCAAAGGCCGGAATATCTCTTGCCCTTCGCGCTGCAAGAAAAAAAGTCGAAAAGATGCTCGAAATGACTTAACAAATGGGGTGTTTTTACGTGCTTAGTGAAGGACATACTTTCCTCATTTCCTTCTACAAGTGAATACACGGTATTGCAGGCACAACCCCGCGTGAACAGCGACGTAAGGAGCGCCGCCATGACAGCCAGCTTTGGGGGGTGATGGACAAGCTGGCCGAGCGATCTACGCAGTCCTTAGACCCGGCATGGCACACCGGGCGCGACGACAGCGTGGGGGCATAATGAGACTTTCGTAACGACCTCCCACGTCAGAGGGGGAACCCTGCGGCGCACGCCCAGAGCGACGCTGCGGAGTTTTGACAGCCCTGCCAAGGGCGGCCTGCAATATCCCCGTCACCGGGGGCGCGTGGCAAATACGGTGAATTGATATAAACAAGCACGGAGACAGCCGCGCCAGAGTACGCCGCGTGTTATAACGGCCCGACAGTTCTGGCGCGGCTGTTTTATTGATACAGGAATTTATGGGAGGTGCCTCGTTGGAACAGACACGTTTTCACCATAAAATGGCAGTTTGCTTAATTCACGTTTTATATGAAAAAGGCGAGATCCCGCGTAGCGTCTATAAGGAAGCCCTGCAAATCGCAGAGGCAGATCGGCATCCTTAACAAATCTCCAAGAGCAGATTATTCTTTGCATTGGAGGTGACTGATATGAAATCAGTATTCAAGACGCTAGACCGCAACCGGCCACGAAAAATGGTTTTCTATGGGAGAGTCTCTACGGAACATGAGGCCCAGCTTGCAGCTCTAAAAAATCAGATGCAATGGTATGATGACCAGGAGCGATATCATCCCAACTGGACAGTGGTAGACCGATACATTGATGAAGGAATTACAGGTACACTAGCAAAAAAGCGTCCTGCTTTCATGAAGATGCTGGAGGACGCAAGACAAGGAAAATTTGACCTAATTGTGACCCGTGAAGTGTGTCGTTTTGCACGCAATACCGTTGATGCACTGGTATCTGTACGTGAACTAAAGAAGCTCGACATAGAAGTATATTTTGTAGAGGATAATATTTGGACTCTGGATGGAGACGGGGAACTTCGCCTTACCATCATGGCGACGCTGGCCCAGGAGGAGAGTCGCAAAATCTCCGAACGAGTGCTGGCCGGGCAGGCCATCAGCCGTCAAAATGGGGTTCTGTATGGTACAGGGAATATTATAGGATATGACCGGGTAGGAAGTACCTACGTCATCAATGAGCCACAGGCGGAAATCATTAGACTGATTTATTCCATGTACTTGGATGGATATGGCGAAAAGGCGATAGTCAATGAATTGACGAGACGTGGTTGCCAGAACGGACGTGGTGAAGTAAAGTGGGATTGTAGCAAGGTGGGGCGTATTCTAAAAAACGCAACGTATAAGGGCTACATCGGCTACAATAAATCTGTGACAGTGGATTTCTTAGAGCATCGGCGCATTACAAACCATGATACCAGTCAGCACACGCTTATCAAAGGCGACTTCCCAGCGATTATCTCAGAGGAGGATTGGAATCGTTGCGCGGAAATTCGTGAAAGTAGAATTCAGTCTATGCCGCAGTTAGGTGGAGGGACACGTAAGTTCGGTCGTAACCCATCGAAATTTTTATGGTCTAAAAAGCTGCGGTGCTCATGTGGGTGCTCATTCCAGCGGTTTCACTGGAGAACGAATAAAAGGGACGGGAAAGAGGTCTACGGATACCAATGCTACAGCCATCGAAATGGGGCGTCTTTGCAATATATGGTGGACAATGGATTGACAGATGAGCACACCTGCCAAATCCGCTCTATCTGCGATTGGAAACTGGATCTTATGGCAAAGACAGTTCTGGAAAATGTATGGATAGACCGCCGGGCCGCAGTCATAGAGGTATGCAAGATACTTGCTCAGTGTGGGAAGGAATCACATCAAGAGGAGCATCAAGAGCATAAGAGACTAGAGGCCCGTGCTCAAAAGCTGAAAACTCGGCTGCAAAATCTAATCGAAATGAGAGCGGATGGAGAACTCTCAAAAGAAGAATTTATGAGCCAAAAGTCTGAGATTGCCGAGCAGCTTCAAGCAATAGAGAGTCAAAGAACTACCGTACCTGTTCAAAAGCAACCTGTATTGAATGTTGAAAAGATCAGAGACACGCTGAACTGCCTCATTGATTTTACACAGCCCAAGCTGGATGAGATGCTACTGGACAAAGTGGTAGACCGAGTTATTCCAATCACGAACGACCATTTTCGGTGGGAGCTAAACCTGCTGTCAGGGGAGTACAATGCTGTTGAATGTAGCATTAAAGGCAGAAAAAATAAAGCTTCCGTGTCGATAGAGGAGACGGTTCGGAGTGATACTTTAAGCAGTATTCCCTCTGAAAAAATCGCCCCTACAGGTGGGCCGCTGGACAGGCCGCCATCAAGAACCCCCGCTAAAGGCGAGCATTTATAAAGCAAACAGGAGCGCCGCCCAAATGGGCGGCGCTCCTGCTGTTAGGGGAAAGGAAGTAGGGAAGTGTCTCCATGTATAGAGGTGTCTAGTTCCGGCGCGGAACGGAGCAAGTGGGCTCGGGGGCAATGTCCTCAATAAGCAAATGGGCGTGTGTATTTGTACAGGAATTGCTTGCCAATTAGTAAGCACTGATTTGTAATATTTTAGGCTGAAAGTCTCCGCACGTAACAATACAAGTGCTAGAGGATGTTGGGAAAAAGGCAACTGTATCATTGGGCAGGTTGATTCCTTTTCGATTCCAAGAGAGCGCGCCATTGTTTGTTGCTGGAATTATAGAATACGCGTTATACTTCATATCTGTAGCAAAAAAACCTGTTGCCTTGTCATAGGTAGCGTTAAAATATGGGCCACCCTCTTGGCGAAAAAGAATTTCTCCAGCCAGATCTAATAGCAACACCTCATCTTTTATACTTTGGTCAGCTTTAGTTTGCAATGACACAAAGATATAATTATCTGCGAGGCAAAAAGAATGCATAGACTGTGAGCTTTCTAGCGGTATTATAGAAATTGCGGATTCTGTTGTTCCAATGAGAAGAGTAGGCGTATCATCCATAAACATATAGTATATGAATTGTGCTCCATTCCCATTTATCTCTGTACCGATGAAATCTTCTATTTTAGAGGAGGTATAGACTGGCACGGTATTACCATCACCCGATGTGACTTGAACTCCAAACTCTTTTTTTCCTGGATCCACATAGCTAAAAGCAAGAGTGCCATCATTAAAAGCTATGCTTTTAGGAAGGTAATAAGAGACATTAGGAATGTCACAACTGTAAACTACTACAGGTTGAGAATTAGTAGTTTGGTAAATAACCTTAGCTTGGTAAGAACCAGTCTCACTCATCTTTAATAAAGTACATAACATTCCATTATCTGTTAAACTCCCGTCAGTACAAAGTTCATTTGAGGATATTTCTAGTTCATCAACTATTGATCCGCTTGTCAAATCGTAGATGAATACACGACTGGAATAGGAACTATAACCCACCTCATTATAGTACGCAGAGTCCACCGGGTAATCAGTATATATTGTCACGAGAATCTTATCATCTATTGCATCTAAAACTGCAAAGTTTTGGCTCTCAGAAAGTGTAAGGTTGTCTGTTATCGGATTTACTTCCTCAACCAAGAGGTTGCTATTCTCTGAAAATGTTCTGCTATGACTAGAGAGATTAATTTTAATAGCAATAGCGATACTAATGCCTAATGAAAAGAATACAATAAGATATGTAAGGACTTTTCTCGTCATAGGGGTAATACCTCGCGATAAAAGATGAGATATAAGTTACGGAACTGCACGGACAAAATTACCTGCTTTGCTTTCACATGCAGTTACCATTTCATCAAAAGATATTTTATACTGGGCAGCATATCCCGGCCGTGGGTCATTATAAGTTATCTCAGAAGTAGTGTTGCTTCCCTGGGTATAAATGGAATACCCAACACCTAAAATAAAGTGACCGCTCGCAACTGGACTTGAATAGTTAGGAAGTTTCTTTATATTTATAAACATAGGATAATCATGATCAATCCCATAAACTAAGCTAGAGCCCAAATCCGCGTTACTGGTCTGGACTAACTCATAAATGTCATCTCCAAGCAAATCGTTCATGCCGTCAGCGATATCGCCTGAATAAGTTCCATTTGATCCGTAATTTACGATGTCTGCCATTTCATCTTGGGTAAATTTTGAGCCATTATCGTTTCTCAGCCCGAGATAATCAGCAGCCATTTTGGCGCATGCAGGGCCGCAATAAGATCCATTTTGTTGCTCAATGGGAGTAATGCGAAGAATTCTCTGCGACAAGGCCCTTGTGGAAGGTTTAGACGAGAGGTAACTATCAATTTTTTCATTATGCTCATTAATCGTGGCTAGCATCTCAGGAGTAAAAACTACATTCATCTCTCTGTCAACAGCAAAAGCAGGGCAGCAAAGAGCCAGACACAGGACAATAGAAAGACATGCAGCTTTAATTTTCATAATGTTTCCTCCTTACCAAATATCTGCTGATTGTTAGCTTTAGTTTTTTAAACAATTCAAATATCCATGGGAATCACATCCTAACTAATTTTAAAAAGTTACAATAAAAAATTTTTTTAATTGAGTTCCTTCCTCTTTTCTTTATCTTAATTAGGTGCCTTTATACATATATCAAAAAACAGTAGAAGACATTTCACCAAAAACAAAAAAATATTGGCGGCTTTATGCCACCAATATTTTTGAGCTATCTTTTTGCCGTAACCGCGGAGGAGGTGGGAGTGGTACGGCTGTCGATGCCGTTGGCGTCTCTGGCAAAGACATCCGCCGTTACCCGGTATTGATGTCCGATGGTTCCCTGATACGAAAGGGTCCTGCTGTAGCTGGAGCGGTTTTCGGCGGTCATCCAGCTTTCGCCCTCGTACTCTTTGGCGGTGCTCCAGGTCCTTCCGCCATCGTCGGACTCCTCCAACAAAATGTAGCTGGCGCCCAGTTCTGAAACACGTTGATTTGCGACGACGGAAATCGTTATTTCAACGGCGCCGCGGTCACCCGCAAAAAGCGTGGCAGAATATCTCGTAAGATAGGAACTTGCCCGCTCAACCGCCGAAGCATGGATGACGAAGCCTGTGCAGAAGGCCAGCGCAAAAATTGCTGCACAGATGCAGCGCAGAGATTTTTTCATAGTTGACTGCTCCTCTCTTATGTATAAATAGAATCAATGATTGTGATCATTTCCTGTTCGGTCAACGGTCCCGTAATAGAGCACTCACAGGTACCGTTCACCCAGGCAGCCACCCGTACATTCACATTCGACATGATGTAGTGGACAATGCCGTTTTTGGTGTACTCGATCACAGAGGAACCATCTTTTTCAAAGATGGATGAGGAAAAGGTGCCGTCCATTCGATAGGAATACATAAGGTTCAGGATGCTCTGACCGCTGCTGTAGGAGGCAGTGAATACGACCTGTCCGGTTGAAGGGCTGGCCTCCACATAGTCCAGCACATACCCCTCCGGAATCCAGGACGGGGCCAGCGGTTCAGAAATGGAGTGGGCGTCAAAAGCATCCTGAAGCGTGGGGTATTGCTCCACTTCGTAGATCAGAACCCCATCAATGTCAACGGGAACTGCGGAAACCGCGGAAGTTGCAGGGCCTGCCGGGGCAGCAAAGCGGAATGTCTCCTCCGTCCATCGCCCGATTGCACCAAACACGTCGATGCCAGCGGCCTGCGCACAAAACATAGTGAATACGGCGACGATGGCCGCAACAACGACAACTCTTGCGAAGGCTCTGCGGAAACGGAATCCATGAGATCCTCTTTGGGGAACCTCCGGTTTGGGCAAAATGTCCTCGTCGAATAAAATCGCATGCTGTGAACGGAACTTTTCCCATGACCGTTCCACATCAAAATCTTTTTCGAGAGGAGCTTTTTTGTCCAGGGCGGCCAGATAGGAGTCAATCACATCCTCATCATAGGTAAGGTCTGTCATTTCATCCATCCTGGCTTCCAGCTCTGTCAACAGCTCGTCCGCTGTTTTGTCGCACAGATGTCCTTGGATTTGAGAGACGTTGCCCTTCCCTCTGCCCGACTGGTGTGGGGCTCGTTTCTTCTCGGGCATCATGACACCTCCTTCTTAGGAATATCAGAAAGACTGATAGAAACATTACATCAATTCTGAAAAATCTGTTTCTTTTTCCGCCAGCTTTTTATAGTGTTGCTTTGCCCGGAACATCTGAGTCCGGCAGGTCAGGATCGGAATCTTCAGCCGTGCAGAAATCTCCCCGTAGGACAGCCCTTCCTCATAGAACCAGACCAACAGATCCTGTTCCCGCTGGGTGAGGCCCGGCGGCAGTATATCGCGCAGAGAAAAAAACTGTTTTGGAGGGGCGCTGATTTGAGTGATTTGTTCCTCTATGGAAATTTCATGGCTAGATTGCTTCTGGTTCCTGTCCATAGAATGGCGGATTAGGTTTTGAACGACTTTCATCAGCCACCCGGAGGGGTTTGGATGAACTCTTACGGTATCAAACCGAGCCAGGAGCAATAAGAATGCCTCCTGTACGACATTCTCAGCCTCGTCTTTATCGCCCAGCCGGCGGAAAGCGACCTTATACAGTTTGAGGGCATTGGCTTCATAAAGTTCCTTCACCCATGCTTCATCTGCTGGACTCATAAGCATCTCTCCTCCCGGTTGGCTGGTACCGGCTCCATTTTACCGAAGCAGGCTGGAAAATGCAATCCCGCCCCCGGTTTCCAGCCAAAACCGGGAGCGGGCGTTTTTACGGCAGAAAGGGCTTGAGGTACTCGGCCATGGAGCGGGACATCTCGCGGGAGAAATCGGAGTTGTACTTGCGCTTGCAGAAGGCGTCCAGCCACGCACCGTAGGGCCGGGCTCCGGCGTTGTCGGCCAGCATAGCCTCCAGCTCGGCCGGCTCCATGCGGCGGTAGGCGTTCTCGTGGACGATGTGCTCCAAGGCGCGGCGGCGGGGCTTTTCCCGCTCCTGCTGCTGCTGCGTGGGGTAGCCAAACACCAGCAGGGCGGCGGGCACCACGTACTCCGGCAGGCGGAGCAGGGTCCGGTGGGTCTCCACCTGCTCCAGAATGTCGCCGATGTAGCAGGAGCCGATGCCCAGGCTCCATGCGGCGGTGACGGCGTTCTGGGCGGCGATATTGGCGTCGGACAGGGCCAGCCACAGGTCGCCCGGCCCGGGGCGGCGGGGGGAACAGCCCCCGGCGGCAAAGGCGTCGTACCACTTCTGGCAGTCGGCGCAGAAAAGGAGCACCAGCGGGGCCTGGGCGATGAAGGGCTGGTGGTCGCAGGTGTCGGCCAACGTGTCCTTGACGGCCTGGTCGGTAATGTCTAAAATGGTATAGAGCTGCTGGTTCCCCGCCGTGGGGGCGGCGCAGGCCGCCTCCAGGATGGCCCGCCGGGCCTCCGGGGAAATGGGCCGGTCCAGAAAGGCCCGCACCGACTTGCGGGCGTGGAGCTGGGACAGAACTTCGTTCATAAAAATCCCTCCTAGGATGTGATGGTGTGAAAGAGATGCAGTTTACCGTGGAGCGGGGCGGCCCGCTGCTGCCCTTCCTGCTGGAGCACGTGAAGGGGAGCCGCAACCATGTCAAGTCGCTGCTCGCCCGGGGGCAGGTGCAGGTGGATGGGGCGGCCGTCCGCCGCCACGACCACCCCCTCGCCCCCGGCCAGCGGGTGAGCGTGCTCGCCCAGGGGGCGGAGGCGCGGCGGGCCCCCTTCCCGGTGCTCTATGAGGACGGGCGCATCCTGGTCATTGACAAGCCCTCCGGCCTGCTGAGCATGGCCAGCGACCGGGAGAAGGTGCGCACCGCCTACCGCATGGCGGGGGAGTACGTGCGCCGCACCAGGCCCGGAGGGCGGGTGTTCATCGTCCACCGGCTGGACCGCGACACCTCCGGCGTGCTCCTGTTCGCCAAAGACGAGGAGACCAAGCGGGCCTATCAGGAGCACTGGGACGCGCTGGTGCGCCGCCGGGGCTATCTGGCGGTGGTGGAGGGCCGGCCCCCCAGGGAGGAGGACACCATCCGCACCCTTCTGCGGGAGAACGCCGCCCACAAGGTCTACTCCGTCCGCTCCGGCGGCAAGGAGGCGGTGACCCACTACCGCACCATCCAGGCGGGGCGGGAGTACACCCTGCTGGAGGTGGACATCGACACCGGGCGCAAGAACCAGATCCGCGCCCACCTGAGCGAGCTGGGCTGCCCCGTGGCGGGAGACCGGGACTACGGCGCGGCCGCCAGCCCGCTGGGCCGCCTGTGCCTCCACGCCCACGAGCTGGCCCTGACCGACCCCTTCACCGGGGAGGAGCGGACGTTCCGCTCCGGGGCCCCCCGGGGCTTCCGCGCGCTGGTCTGCTAGAGACCCAGCCGGGCCCGGGCCTGGGTGCGGAACTCCACCAGCTCGGGATAGCGGTAGAAAAAGTTCAGCTTCTCCTCCCAGACGGCATCCCCCTCCGGGGCGTCCCACAGGACAAAGTAGGTGAAGCTCTCCGCAATGTCCTCCGACGGGTCGGTGGAGGCGTAGTCGGTGACGAAATCCGCCTGGTGCCGGAGGTAAAAGCCATAGCTGTCCGGATTGGCCAGGCGGTCATGCAGGTAGTCCGTCCAGAAGGTGTGGTAGAAGTCATCCAGATAGGAGCCGGACCGGGCGACCATGCCCTCCTCGCAGTACCGGGCGCCGCTCTCCGGAGCGCCGTAGTCCGCCTGGGTGTCGTTGAGGGTGAGGTAGTGGGTATACTCGTGGAGGACGGTTTCGGTAAACCAGTCCAACTCCCCGGCATCCGCCGGGTCCACTGCCAGTTCCCACCGCGTCCCTGTGTCATCCAGGGGGGACACATAGGCCAGGGTTTCATCCAGACCGTCGGTAAAGACAGTGAAGCGGGAAAAGCCGTCCAGGGCACCCTCGGGCAGAAGGGCGTTCACCTGTGCCCACAGGGAACGGTAGATATCCTCCCCAGAGGTCAGCCGGAGGCCGCCGTCCGGCTCCACGGCATAGTCGGCCAGCGGGCGCTCGGCGGGAGAGGCATAGCCCCAGGACCCGCCGCCCCCCAGGTATTTGAGCGTGTACCGCTCATAGAGCCGGTTGAGGCGGTCCACCAGATTGGCCTCCTCAGTGGACAACCGCCACCGATTTTCCCCCTCCCGGGCTTGGCGCAGGGGGAGGAGCTGTTCCACAAGGGTATGCACGTGGGCCAGCTCCGCCTCGGAGAGCAGGCCGTCCAGCTCCCCGAGCTGGGCGGAGGCCAGCGCATCGGCGGCTGGATTTTCCACAGATACGCCAGAGGATGTGGAAAACTTCTCCGGTTGTTTGCAGCCAGCCAGGAGAAGCAGGGGGAGCAGCGCCAGGAGGGCGCGGCGCTTGACCATGGGATCACCTCCGTGTTGGATTATTTCCGCCATTGTACCACAGGACGGTGAAAAAGAGAAGGGCGGCGGGACGCTTAATGCGTCCCGCCGCCACAGACTGTCGATAAACCCTCTATCTGAAGGATTCGGAAGGAAAGATAGTGTGAAGGAAAACCGTCAGGGTTGTCTGAAGGTGAATTGGCCGCAGGCCAAGAGAGACCGGCCTGGGCCGTTCACGTCCAATCAAACGACTTTTGAGCACTTTTTTGAAGTGTTCAAAAGTCCAGCAGCTTGTCGAAAGGACTTTTTCGACAAGCTGGGGCGGGGGGACGCTTAATGCGTCCCGCCGCCATAGCGTTTCAGCAGGGCCTGAAATTCCGGCTCGTCCTGGAGGAAAGCCAGTTCGGGCTCCCGCTGGAGCTCCAGCAGCAGGCCGGGCAACAGAACGGACCCGACGGCCACCTGCGTACCGGGCAGAAGGTGGGGATAGAGCCCCCCGCCGTCCCAGGAGCGGTTGAGCGCCTCCAGCATATCCCGCAAGGCAGACAGGGCGGCCGTCTTGTCCCCCTCTGCCGCGGCCTGTTGGAGCCGTCCGGAGGAGGCGACGCCGGGAATGAGGGCGTAACGCTCCGCCGTCTCCTCAATGAGGGCGGCCAGCCGGGCCCCGTCCTCCAGCCGCTCCGCCTGGAGGGCCAGCTCCTGAAGGCTGACCAATGACTCGTAGACCTCCGTCGCGGCATTGAGCAGCCGCCGCTCCCACAGCTCCGCGGCCTCCTCCCCACGGCCTGTCCGGCGGAGCAGCCCCGCCTGCAAAGCGTCCCGGTGGGGCCAGCGGTCGGACAGGGAGGAGAGCAGCTCCTCCGCCGCGGCGTACTCCTCCCGCCTCATGTGTCTGCCGATGAGCAGGTGGAGGGCCTGGTCCCGGATATCCGGCTCCTCGCTGTCGGCCAGAGCGCGGTACAGAGGCTCCAGACGGCGCTCGTAGGGCTCCGGCTCGGCCACGCCCAGGGTGAAGAACAGGCCGTTCAGCGTCATGGCCAGAGAGATGGTCAGGCGGTCGCACCCGGGCCACCGGTGGAGCAGCTCCTCCGCCCGCAGAAAGGCCGCATCGATGCCCCTGCTCTGGGCCAGGGTGTAAAGCTCCTCTGTAAACGCGGCGATCTCTGCACCGGTCAACTCCTCCCGGAAGGAGAGCAGAGTGTTCAGATCGGTGTCCAGCAGGCGGGCCAGCGGGGCCAGCAGGGCGAGATCGGGGCAGCATGCGCCCGTTTCCCTTAGTTAAAGATATTGTTGGGTATCTCAAGATGTGTCATTCGATTTTGCCGATAAAGCGGTAGAAGATTTCCACTTCCTGTTCCCGGCTTCCGTCCTCACTTTTGACCGCTTCATGGACAAGGATTTTTTCAATCAGCGTATTCAGAAGTTCAGC
>ERZ791765.286-NODE-286-length-62503-cov-46.033516_pt1 | contig 62503 bp, 59 predicted proteins | sample MGYA00509949_ERZ791765 | MGnify/ENA primary metagenome ERZ791765 (study PRJEB30046, sample SAMN00791980) | human gut metagenome | study: EMG produced TPA metagenomics assembly of the A metagenome-wide association study of gut microbiota in type 2...
ACATCAATCTGCTGATTTTGAGCTGGAAGCAGTTTAATCAGCAGACACTAATTAACAGCCTGTTACATAGAAAACCAGGCGAAAAGCCCCTTCGTCAATGGAACTTTTCGCCTGGTGTGATATATCTCATTTACCATTTTTATTCATACTGCATCAATCAAGATCCTCCAGGGCATCAGAAAAACAACTGTATCTTTTCGTATTGGGATCTTTACTGATTCTTTTTTTCTTAAACCTCATATGCTGTATATTCATGAGAATACTCATATCCCAGTTTTTCCGCCAGATGTACCGAATTCATATTCTGGGCATCCCAGCTTGGATAAAGATCTTCTTCGATACATGCCAGGATCAGTGCAGCACAGGCGACTGTCGCAAGATGTTTTCGCCTTTCGGTTTCAATCGTATCTACCTCGATCTCGATTCCCTGTCTGTATCTTGTATAGGAAGACGCTCCCGATACGATCTGGTCCTCTTTTAAAATGACAATTCCACGTCCGTTTTTCAGATAATGCTCCTTATCCGGAAACGCGGAAACAAAATCTGCTGTTTCCGGATTCAGAAGGCACTCATCATAAATTTCCCCGTCAATTTTACGGATCACATAGCCCTCCGGAAGAAGTTTTAACATCCCGGTAAGTTTTTCCTTATCAAACGTTGTATTCTTTTTGATCGCATACCTTACAACCTTTCTGGCTGCCGGGAAGCATTCCTCTATCAACATCTCCCAGGCTTCGTTCTGCGGCACCATAATGACAAAACCTTCCGGTTTATTTTTCACCAGTTCTCTATCTGGTACGCCGGAATAAAAGGCGAAGCACCCCAGAAAAGCACATGCCGATTTCGGATGTTTTAGATCAGTAACAAATATTTTTCCCATTACCTGCTGTATACAGGAATCGATCATCGTCTCCTGCCAGCCATCAAATATCTTTTCTGCTTTTTTTGTGTCTTTGAGTTCATAGATCACGATTTCTTTCCCTCCTCTCGTACGGCTCTATCCCCTTCAGCAAAACGTTTAACGATATCTCAAAACTTTCCTCTATGGAAATCGGATTTCCAAAAGAATGATGGATCACCAGAAGTGAAAATCCCTCCAGAAAAGCCCGGTAGGTACGAAGCAGGTGGTCCGCAACGCTCCGGTCGATCTTAAGCTTATCGGTCTGCACAAAGAAAAAGTGATAAATCCTTTCTGTTGCCTGCAAAAGCTCTTCGCTTTCATATTTGTTATACCAGAGCATCGCTTCAAAAATTCCGGGATTTTCAACTGTATACTGATAAAATGCTCTCGCATATGCACGCAATGCCTCCTTTGGATCTGACGCATGGATACGTTCTGTGATCGCTCCCGCTCCCTCCGGCACTACTGTTCTTCCGCAGACCTTGCATACAAAAATTTCATTGCAGGCATGCGTTTTATAATAATCTTTTTCATATAATTTTCTTTTATTCTCTCTGTTCACTGTGTTGTCCTCCATCGACTGTTTTGTTTTTCGTGGAGAACTCACATGCATGTATGATTCCCTGAATCCGCTTTTCCGAAAGGCAATACTCGTCGCTCAGTTCGGAGATCGCTGCTCCGGAATGAAAACGTACCTGTATCTGTCTGTTTCTTTCTGCCATTTTGTCTCTGATGCCGCTCTTTTCTCCCCATGAAAAAGCATTGCTCTGCTTTCTTGGAATATACAAAAGCTGTCCATCCAGATATTTCTGGATTTCCTGTACCAGATCGTCCGGCAAAACTTCATTTGCATTTACATAGCTCATATGCGTCCTCCTGATTTTAATCTGAGGAATGCAATGGCTATCGCCTGATCTTATTTTTTGCAACAGCCATTGCTATCGCACAATCGCACCATAATTCTTCATAAAACACTCTTTGAACCTTTCTTTTATTATTTTTTTCATAATAACACAGGCTGTTTCGGGTGCTCAACCTTAAATTTGATTATAATTGTCTTTGGGAAATTTGCTCCATGAACGCCAAGACCTTTAAACGTCCGCCTTTAACATCTCATCCAGAAAATCTTTGATATCACCGTCGATACAGATGGAGCGTTCCCTTATTTCCGCAGGGCAATACGCTTCTCCCAGATTGACGCAGGCGTACGTCGCGTTTTCGTTTCCCGCTGTCATCTGCCAGAACGGATATTTTATGATGCCCGGGGTATTGGCTCCGACCCCGAGTTCCAGATACACCACACGCAGTCCCGCATGCCGCCGGATAAAATCTTCGTACCGGTCTGCCGCCATCTGCCAGCCCTTATCCTCTACAAATGTATCATCACAGCGCAGATTCATCGTAAACGGACCTCCACATTTCGGGCAACGCGGAACCAGATCCGCCGGGATCCGCATATCTCTTTGTTCCGTGACCATCTGCCGGACAACCGCTTCATTATCGTAGGTCTTACTATGACACGGCTCTGCGCACTGCCACAGACCGTAATCGCCCTGCGTATAAAACAGGCGTTTTTTATCGAATCCCGCTTTCTGGAAACAGTGATCCACATTTGTCGTGAGCACAAAATAATCCTGATCTTTTACCAGTTCCAGCAGTTTTTCATAGACCGGAACCTGCACCGATCACCACCGCATCCGCCCGGTTCAGTTCTGCCCGCAGTCTTTCAATTTTGTGTGAGTAATTTTCTGTAGATTTCTTTGTCACGATCCTTGAAAACATTAAATATCACCTCGATCCTGCTGCCCGTCCGCTTTTTATATTCCTTTACTGTTTTTATGGCGATCTCCGCCGCCTTATCGTTCGGAAAATGAAACTCTCCTGTGGAAATACAGCAAAAAACGATACTCTCTGCCCCATTTTCCTCCGCCAGCTCCAGGCAGGAACGATAGCAGGAGCCAAGCAGCTCCTGATCCTTTTTCGTAAGCCATCCGTGAACGATCGGCCCGACCGTATGCACTACATATTTGCACGGCAGATTGAACGCCGGCGTGATCTTTGCGCTGCCCGTTTCTTCCTCATGTCCCTGCGCCTCCATCAGCTTTGCGCAGGCAGACCGAAGCTCAACACCGGCAAACGTATGGATCGCATTATCGATACAGCCATGGTTCGGGCAGAAACAGCCAAGCATCTGACTGTTCGCGGCATTTACGATCGCATCACATTTCAGTCTGGTAATATCGCCCTGCCAGAGGTATAGTTCCGGCTGTAGCGGCACAAGATCCGCCATTTCCACAATCCCATCTGACGAGATCTCCTCTTTTAAATACGCATCCTGAACCGTCAGGAAATCCGAACTGACCGGCTGTGGCATACGGATATTCATTAGCCCGCGCAAAAGCGCTTTCTGCTCTTTTTCGTCATCCGGTATCCGACCGATCCCCGCCTGCGGATTTTCCGCTAAAAGGTATTTTAACAAGTACATTCTTCTTTCCTTCTGATCCATTCTGCTCTCCTCGTCTTTCTATTTTTCTGCCGCAGCTGCGGGCAGATGAAATAAATTTTCTTTAAAACTCGTATGGCGGATTTCCGGAAAAATCAGCGATCACGCCATGCGGCTCTTGCAGATAAAATACTTCAAAGATCGGATTCCCGGCTGTCTCATACTGTCCTTTTACGATCGGATTTGCAATGCACATTTCCTTTGCAGCCATGTTGTTTTCAAAAACGGCTCTGCCATGCAGCCGGATCCATGCATAGGACGGGCTGGAAACCGAGATCTCAATCTCCGGATTTTCCTGCATATCTTTAAATACATCCTTGGTGTTGTTGGTACAGAACCACAGCTTACCATCCATCTCTCCTGCAAACATAAACGGGCGGCATTTTGCCTTTCTGTCGCGTCCTACGGTTGCTAAATACTGTACCGGGTTCTCCTGTAAAAATTCTACTACTTTTTTCATCTCTGGTCTCCTTTTTCTTTTTTGTTTTCATGAACGACTGACCGGTCTTTTGCTGTTTCTTGTTGTAACCATCCTTATTACATCATGTATATTATCACCGTTCCGTTGTAATGTCAATGGTTACATCTGTTTTTTTCAAAAAAATTTAAGACCCTGAAAACGTATTGCTTTCAAAGTCTCAAATATCACATCTGTATATATTTTTGGGCATCTTCATGCACATCCGCAAGTGTAATGGACGCAAGCTCCCGCTCCATCGCCTCCTGCACCCGCTGTAATTTTTCATCCAGTATCTTATGAATGTTCTTTCCCACCGGGCAGTTCGGATTGGGATTGTCATGGAAATGAAATAATTCTCCGCCCTCCACGCATTCCACCGCACGGTAGATATCAAGAAAGGTAATCTCGTTTAACGGTTTTGCGATCGAAGCCCCGCCCGAGCCTCTCGCGACTTCTACCAGACCTGCCGCCTTTAGCTGCCCCAATATTTTTCTCACAATAACGGGATTCACATTCGTACTCCCGGCAAGAAACTCACTGGTCACTTTATAATCCTCTTTGAATGTATCGATACAGGCAAAAATATGAACTGCCAATGTAAATCTGCTTGAAATCTGCATAACAAGAAGCCTCCTCATCCGCATATTATAAAATGGCTCTGTTGTAATGTCAACATTTACATCCAGGACTGGTCTTGATAAATCTTCTTCTGCCTCATATCTGCCTTTGTCATAGCTCCATACTGTAATACGCATCTCGGTGTCGCATGTCCGAAATTTACATTATAGACAACCGGAAGTTTCTCATTGTCTATCACTTTTGTGAGAATATTTTTATACGCTTCATAGTAAGCTTCATCCTGCGGCTTTCCGACTAAAACACCATGAACCACATCAAATACGCCCGCATATGCCGCCCATGTTGCAAGACTGATACAGGAAGAACAGATCACAAGTATCCACTCTTCGGAACCCACTTTGGAACAGGTATTTTTACATCTCACCGGAAGGAGTCTGCTATGAATCCGATGTTTATCATCTTGAAAAAACAGTTCAAAGATACGTTTAAAAACAAAAGCATCCTGATCCAGTTTGTCATGTTTCCGCTGCTCGCGGTCATTATGACAAATGCGATCTCTCTGGAAAATATGCCTGTCAATTTTTTTGGCACACTGTTTGCTTCCATGTATGTCGGAATGGCTCCACTCACCAGCATTTCCGCCATTATTTCCGAAGAAAAAGAGAAACACACGCTCCGCGTTCTGCTGATGGCGGGTGTTTCTCCTGTTCAATATCTGCTTGGAACCGGCTGTTATGTATTTCTCGCATGCATGCCCGGCAGCATTCTGTTCAGCTGTCTGCTCACCGGCGTAACTTTCGCTTCACGCCTTTTCTTTTTACTGATCCTTTCGACCGGCATTCTGGTTTCCATTGTTGTCGGCGCCACGATCGGTATTCAGTGTAAAAATCAGATGACCGCATCCTCTGTCACGGTTCCTGTTATGATGGTCTTTTCTTTTTTACCGATGCTTTCCATGTTCAATGATACGATCGCAAAAATTGCACGTTTCACCTACACCGAACAGATCCGGCTCCTGATCGGTGAGCTCCAGGGTTCTTCCGGTCACATCCCGGATGTTCGCATCCTGCTGCTTAATATTGTGGTGTTTGGAACGATGTTTTCATTTTTTTATCGAAAACAGGGAAAGATGGGGATATTGTGCTAAACATGTCCCTGTAATTTACTTTTATAATCCTCCAACTGATGAAATATCCCCACTATATTTACAACATTTTTTCTGACATCAAATATCACAATATAATTCATCCGTGATGCAACTGCCTCCCGATAACCACTTTTCGCCAAGTAGGCATCTTTACAGATTGGAAACTGAAATGGATCTGTTTCCAATCTGTCATATATATGTTCCATACCGTCCAGCAAGTGTCTTGCTGCCTGCTCATTTTTTATTCTATATAACAAATAGCAAACAAACTTATCCAGCAATTCATGGGCATGTTCCGTCACTACTAATTTATAAGCCATACTTTCCCCGCATCTCTCTTAATGCAATTCTTGCATCCTGTACCTGACCGGTTTCAATCTGTTTCTCAGATACTTCTATATCTTTGTACATAGAAAAGCGCTGCATTACAGACTCATAAATCTCCATGCTCATAATCACCATATCACCATAACCATTCTTTGTGATATATATCGGTTCGTCCGACTTATGACACATATCAGAAATTTCTGATGTATTTTTTAGATCTTTAATGGGAATAATCTGCGGCATAATGTATACCTCCTTATTATGGCTTAATTATACCATAATTATATCCCATTTCAACTTTTTCTTACAAGACCAGCTTTTTCCCTGCTGTATCGGTATCAATCATCGCCCGGATAAATTTTTCTTTCGTCGGTGTTCCCGGAACATACGTCCATTCAACCACGCTCTCTGCCTTATCCGCGATCTTTGTAAGATCCTCTTTGGATATCTCAAGCTCGTCCAATGTGACCGGAAGCCCGACACTCTTATTAAACTGCATGATCCGGTCACGCTCTTTTATCTGTCCGTCATAAGTCAGAAGGCAGAGCACACCGAAGGAAACAATTTCGCCATGAAGATGCCGTTCACACTGCGGAAGCGTCGATGCCCCGTAATATACGCAATGCGCAAGCGAACTGTTGTAATAGTAATTGTCTTTCGGATCCGGCTGATTTTCGTGGGTCGCGAAATTGGAGACAATTCCGGTTGACATAATGATATCAAGTGCTACCTGCTCAAGCGCAAAATCTGCTTCATTTTTTCTGCATGCTTCCAGTGCCGCCGCTCCATACTCGATCAATGGCGTGGTACAGACTTTTGCAACACACTGTCCCATAAGCGGCGTATGATAGATAAATTTGTCACGGCTTGCAAACAGCACTTCACATTCCTTGGAAAGCGCATCTCCGATTCCCGCCCACAGCAGTTTCTCCGGAGAATCCGCAATGATCTTTGTATTGACAAAGGTGTGATACGCCGGTCCGTGCATGTAGTAATATTCTTTGAAGGAACCGTCTGCATTGTAAATAACTGTGATCGCCGTACAGGCCGCGCAGTTGGATGCCAGCGTCGGAAATGTAAAAAACGGCTTGTCCAGCATATCTGCCAGTGTCTTTACCGTATCGCAGGCACGTCCGCCGCCTACGCCAAACAGCATATCCGCATTCTGCACCGTCTCGTTTGCTTTTAACTTCTCAATGTTTTCATAGTTGGAATCTCCACCGTACCATATATAATCAACGATCTCTACCTTAGAACCCCGGATCGCTGTCTCCAGTTCCGGCTTTGCTTTCTTCATGGCTGTCTTACCGCCGATCACAACTGCCTTTGTTCCATATTTTCTTGTGACATACGGAATCTCCCGGTAACAATCCGTTCCCACACTGTAACTTGGCAAAAATACGCTGTAACTGCTTAACATCTCTAATGACCCCTTTTCTTTTTTATGTTATTGCATATTATAGCACTTCTTATTATGATTTCAAGTTATAGTTATGAGGGTATAGACCATATGTCACTGATCATTTCATCCTCCTAGCTCTTCTTTTCCGGAAATGGCACCAGCATCTCATCTGCATACAACCTGGAAAGCGAACGGCTTAGCAGATCCTCCTGCCGTTTTCTCGCAGTCTGGTAAATTGCTGCCGGTATAAAACTCATCGTACTCCCAACCTCCGCTATTTTTCCGTTTCGCACTTCACATTTTGTTCCATTCACAGTAAATTCCCTGCCTGTATCTATCCCAAATTCTTTCAAAAGTTCTAAAAGCATAGGGACACCGCCTTGTTGAATCATATCGGAATCCCACTGTTGATCCGCAAAATGCATAAACGCCTCCAGTGCCTGCGCCAGTATATTGACTCTCTCCTCCTCCTTCGCACTTTTTCTTCCATAGCAATTCACCTCAACGCGCTCTGTCCCGATCCTCAGCATGTATCCATTCCGCAGGTCGATCGTGTCTCCTACTGCAATATTCATACTATTATCCGATGGATCATAATTTTTGTGCTGATAGGTTTCAAATGGCTGTCTTGCAAAACCTCTGAATTGCCGGTATTCTTCCGACGTATAATATAACGGATAATACGCCGTAAGCACTTTTTCTCCATTTACTGAAAATGTTACCTCCTCCGCATTTACAATCTCACCGGATATCTCATATTCAGTCTCTTTTGACAGATCAAACACATCTTGATAAAGCCCCTGTTCTTCATACAGTTCAAGTATATTCCTTATTCCTCCTCTTTTCTCCGCATCGTATCCATTTAAGCCTTCCGGTATATTCCCGATTTGCTGTCCATCATACGTTCCATTAAAAAAATCTACAAAATCATCCTGTGTTCCGTCCTTCGTAGACAATTTTCCTGTTTTAAAATTATATTTATATGAAAATGTACTTCCAAGACCAGTGACACCCATTCAAATCGCCTCCCTCATCTTTATCAAATGAATCTATCCTATTGCAGATCCAATTCATTGCCTGGATATGGTTCCATCTCACATTGAAATCTCCCAATCAGTGTTCCGCCCCAACGTGTAAAGTGTTCTGAAGACGCACATTTTCCACCGATAAACCATAACTGACCCAGAGACTCTCCTGCCATCCCCTGAATCTCTGTATATCCAGTTCTATTATAATAAGTTCGCCCTCCTGCCATCATATATTTATCTACTTCTGTGCAAACATTTCCATTCGGAAAATTATCCACAATTGCCATCTTTACAATAGAAGTATGTGCTGGTACTACTTGGTTTTTTAAATTGCAAATATATGTCCTGTATCCATTTCCATTGATTGTCGTAGATCCAGTTGGCAATTCCAGATCAAAATACTGGGTAACTGGTCCAACATAGAAAAAGTAGTCCATATCATCCACCCAGTCTCCGCCATTGGCAATTTTTATATAATAAGTTCCTGTATATTCTGCTGTAAATGATAAATACTTTTCCGGTTTCTTTTCATACACTGGTTTTTCAGATGGATTTGTTGTATAATAACATCTATTTTTTCCATCTGAATAGTATAATTCAATATACCAATTTGTTTCACCCACATTCCGTAAATCCACAAAATATTTCTGATTTGCAGTTAAATCAACTGTATACCAGTCCACATCATCTGGCGAGTCCAAACTACCATATCGCATGCCTAATCGATATAAATCTGTACTACACGTTATTGTTGTTGTCAATACCGGAAGCTTATCATATGGATAAGCTGTTTCTAAAGTATTGTTCGGCTCCCACTTATCTGGCACCGCCATGGTATCTAATTGATTATTTTCTTCATCTGAAAATAAATCTAACATTTCTCCACCAGTTATTTGCGCCATATCCTGTTCTTTCTCATTTTCGGTCAAATTTATACTTGTGTCTTCACTTGCCATTACCGGTGTACTAAATGCCACACTACACGCCAGTAACAAACCAATCATATATTTGCCTCTTCCCGGTCTTTTCGGCTGATGATAAATTCCATTACAAAGCGGCGGCCATTTTGATGCATTTTTTTCAACTTCTTGTCTGGTCACTTTTTCAATCATCACTAATACTGTTCTTTTCCAATTATTCTTTTCCACTCTCACTTACCTCCTGTTTTATCATTTTTGCTATAATCAACAGGAGTGCACATAATATAATTGCCTCAGACATGTAACATATATAAATGTTACGCACGTTTAATATGACTGCAGATACCAGGATCACGCTCTCTAACCCCACCAAGCATCTTGACGCTTTTTTAGATTCCAAAAGCTCCTGTGAATTCAATGCCATATTTGGATGATTTACTGTCCCGACTATACCGATTAAGACAACAGAACCTGCAAGTAGAATATACAGCATTTTCATATGTTCCTCTACTACCGGAGAAAGGAAAATAATTACCATGCAGGTTGCCACCGTTTCCAAATAGCATTGCCAGAATTTTTCTGCATGATAACCACCAGTTCGCTTTCTTAATGACAAAAAAAATATCAGGAAAAATCCCATTGATATTATCTGTTTAAAAAACAAACTTACGCAGAAAATGGATGCTAGCGTTATACCCCTTTCCATTATGTTAATCAACGCATATACATATTCATCCTTCATTTCCTTCACCAGCAAATTTTCTTCTTCCATCTGGTCTGTCATCATATATGCCAGTCTTTCTATCATATTTTGTGCCTCCCTCATAAAAAATGCTAACCATTTTTTGGCATTTTTCAAGGCGCATTGCAGAAATCGAACATTTTAAGCAGAAAATGACATGATATCATCAAATAAAATCGAAAAATAGAATTCATTTTCATTGTTTTGAATCACATAGGCCCCATGATATCTTTCGATCACATCTATAATATTTCTAATACCCATTCCGTGCTCCTCCGGAGACACCGTCTTACTCGTTTTGATTTTACCGCCTTCATAAACAACCGGCTGCGCATATGTATTTTTTACCGCAAGAATCACCTGACCGTCTTCCACGGTAAATTTAAACCGGATTACTTTTCTTTCCTGACATTTTTCACATGCCTCTATCGCATTTGTAAGCAGATTTGCCAGAAGGGTCACAAGATCATCATCTGCAATCTGTATTTTAGACAGATCATTCACCCGAAATACAAATGCAATCTGTTTGCTGACTGCCTCTGCGTATTTTGCATTTAATATCGCATTCACTACCGCGTGATTCGTATCGATCACATTTCGTTCACCTGAAAAATTTGTCATAATGCCGTTCACATATTTCCCTGCTTGTTCATATTCCTGATCCTGCAATAGCGCCTGAATACACAACATCTGATTTTTAAACTCATGCGCTCTTGCTTTTTGTATTTCAAACAATTCCATCTGATTTCTGACTTTAAGCTCTAACAGTTCCTTTTCATGAAGATTATTTCCACGATCTACAATATCTGAAATCAGCTCATATACCACCACATTCATTCCTGTCAGTCCGAACGCAATCATATACAGCACATTTGCCTGTACACCATCCTTAATATATGGGAACGCCATAATGATCGCCGCAACCGTAATAATGGTAAAAACCGGGAAAAACAAAAAGCGGATCCATTCCGCATCTGCCAGCCCTTCTGTTGATTTTTTCCCGATTTTCTTTCTTATGGATAGCACGCACAAAAACAGCAGAATCTTTCCAAATACGATAATCAGACTTTTCGTCAGTGTCTCACTTGTCTGCAGCACTGTTTTTTTCAAAAAAATACTGCTATTCACAATATACGCAATATAATCCACAAACAAAAGCAGTCCCTGATATAATGCTGAAAGCACAAGCGCTTTTCCAATGCTGACTTTATAATACAGATACATGATGATCATAAACAGGCATATAATCGCAATCTGCTTTAATATAAAATTTTGTGCCAGAAGTAAAATACAGGCATAATCCAGTACAAAAAATACTCCTGCCAAAAGCACTTTTCGCCATTTCTTCTGTCCTGACCGTTCATCACAAAAACTCTCAAAAAATATGTTACAGCAGACCAGCTCCAATATAATAATTGCCCCACTGCTTATATAATGAAACATAATTACAGCTCTCCTTTATATGCGATAAATGTATCTTTTACTGTTTTATACCTTGCTCTTGGAACCGTTAATTCCTGTCCATTGCTTAATACAACTTTATAGCCTGTCACGCATTTTATATATTTCAAGTTTACCAAAAAACTCTGATGAATCCTTAAAAATGGATACTCCTCTAATTCATTTTCAAGTTCATTCAGCGTACCATACATCGTATAAGTTGCAAGTCCGTGCTCCAAAATATTAAATTCCAGTTTGTGCAGTTTGCTTTCTATATATAAAATATTTTCTATCCGTATTTTTTTCTCCCCTTCCTGAAAACGGAATATTTTTCTTGTCAGAAAGCATTTCATCTTTTTTGTAATCGCATCCATACACTCATAGATCTGTTCCCTGAAATTCAAATTATTTTTCAAAATATACCTGGATGCTCCGACCTGATAACCCTCAAGTGAATAATCAATATATGCCGTAACAAATATAACAAAACTCTCCTCTGTATATGCCCGCACATTTTTTGCCGTTTCGATCCCATCCATCTGCTTCATATTGATATCCAGAAAAATAATCTGATATTGCAGCATTTCCACTCCGAGTTCCACAAATTCCCGTCCCGATGAAAAAAGTTCTATCTCAAAATCAATATGCCGTTCTTCCAGATATTGCATCAGAATTTCCCGCAATTTCCCTGCAAAATAAATCTCATCATCACATATCGCAATTTTCATATTTTAAATCTCCCCTAAATTTCTGACCAACTTACTCCATTATTTATTTCGGTTTCTTGCATCAAAAACTTATGGCGTTTTTCAACTGTAACTATAAAAGTCAAAAAGCAGGCAAAACTATATATGTTTCGTCTGCTTTCATCCTAGCATGAAGCCTGTTCTTCCACTTTTTCTCTTTTCAATGGGCGGTGCGGTTTCTCTGTCATTTTCATATACGCTTCCTGTAATTCATTTTGAACCTGCATGATCTTTTTTTCAAAATATTTCTCTGATTTGTCTTTCTTTCCCCACATCTTTCGAATTTCTTTTTCCGTAGAATATGGCGTTTTTGATCTCCCAATAGAAATTTCCAGGCTTCCGTTTTTCTCTACAAGGCATACGTCACCATATGGTGCCGCACTGTCATTCATCAATACAGAGTAATTATACTTTATTGTTCCGATCTCTCCTTTGATATTCCGCGCATATTCTGGATCCTTTTGCATTTTTCGGATCACAGATACATCCAGCCTGATACTGTACTGGGAAGGATTTCCATAATTTTCACCGATCTGATTCATACTTCCATTATAACCCAAAGAACAGTTGCCAACTCCTGCTTTTACCATCTCTTCCTCATCATCCAACCGAAAACTGACTTCCGGGAATTCGCTGCATAATTCCCGATAGTACCGAAGCGTTTCTTCCACATCCGCCTTCTGATCTGCTGCTGAAAACAATTTATTATTACGTGTAGCCGTTTGTTTAGTTGTTTTACAATAGCTATATGTCTGTTTACCTATATTGCCAATATCCATCTTCATACCTTTTCTCCCTAATTGCTAATATGATGCCCTGTAGGAACATTCTTGTATTCCATTGTATACACACAGTCCGGTATGCTTAATGTATCTCTACACTTTCCATTACATAAGAAATAATACAAATCTGTAGTATAATAATAAATATGATATTCTCCTTCTGGTACCATTTGATGGCATGCCTCACAATAATTTCCACCTGGTACTGAAACGGTATAACTTCCATAATTTTCATCATACCCATAACTCTTATTATACGAACCACATTTTGGACAACGAAGAGTTTTTAGAGTATATGAAGCTGCATATGAAGTAATCGGTACCCCCAACAAAAAGCTCACGGTCAACACAGCCAGTACCATTCTTTTTACTTTTGTTAATTTTAATGTCTTTTCCATTCTTCTTTTCTCCTCTCAATTAATTATTTATATTTTTCAAGCTTAATAATAAGTTTCTTTCATCTGTTTTCAAGCTTTTTTGCAGAAAATGTCCTTTTTTTGCAGAAAACGTCCTTTTCCCATCAATTCCCATCCCTGATTCTCTTGTTTCCTCTCCGAAATTCTGTTATCATCCAGTTAGTTTTTGCTAACCAATATTTTTCGTAAAGGAGCTTCCACATGCATAACAACAAACGCAAATTTATTTCTACGATGCTTTTTCTTTCACTCGGTTTCCTGTGTCTGATTCTCGGAAGCATCGGAATTGTTCTTCCGCTTCTTCCGACCGTTCCATTTTACCTTGTAACCGTATTCTGCTTTGCAAGAAGTTCCGAAAAGCTGTATGACTGGTTTACGCATACTTCGATGTACAAAAAACATCTGGAATCCTTCGTTCAGAAAAAGGGAATGACACTGCGCACCAAATTTACGATCACCGGAAGCGCCTCGTTTCTGATGGGCATCGGTTTTCTTATGATGAAATCTGTTCCGGTCGGCAGGATCTTGCTGGCCATCGTATGGATCTGCCACATTATTTATTTCTTTTTTGTTATAAAAACTATAAAAGATACGGAAGACGATATTTTTCCGGAAACAGAATAAAAAAGCTGGTACTTTTTATTCTGCATCGTGTACCAGCTATATTGCTCTATTCCCTGTAAAGAAAGACTTTGGATTTTGCAACTATCGCGATTCCATTTTCCACTGCGTAATCATAATCCATATTTTCATACAACAGTTTTTGCGTAACATTTTTATAGTCAGACTCGTAAAATCTACTCTGAATGATTTCGTCTAACATTTCAGGAATAATATACTTTAACTGAGCGGATGGATTGTTTTTTGAACACATTCTATCATTCCGAACTGTATCTGCCAAAGCATCCAGTTCATCATCCAGTTCCACCTGCCCCATCAATTTGCATATATCATAAAGATGGCGTGAATCTCTATCCTGCATATGCTGTATTCGATAATCACAAATTGCAAAAATTTTATCCACGAAAGTTCTTTTCACGGACTGTACATTCATATATACCTTAGCAGCCTCAAAGGATAACGGTAAAGTAATATCTCTTTCATTACAAAAACGACCAACAAAACTTCCCACTTCATGTTTTTCTGTCGGATATGCCGTTTGATAATAACTTGTCTCTATAATAATTTCCATTGGCATCGAAGCGAATAACGAAACATACTCAAACACATACATGTTGTAATCATACCTGGATCTGATCCTGTCAGGGTTTGCTAACGCCATACCTAAAGATTCCGCTATATCTATTATCAATTTCTTGGACGCTTTTCTTTCCGTTTCTGTTGGTTTTCGGTTCATTGACAAATCTATATCTTCAGAAAATCTATCTATCAGATTATATGCCTTTGACAGCGATGTTCCTCCTTTAAAGACCAGAGGCAATTCCGATTTTGATAATTCCAATAAAAACATTGATTGAATCGTATCCTTTTCAACCATCAGTTCTGTTCTTCCCAATTCACGGGCTACGGTTTCAATTATTTCTTTCCATTCAGCTGCGTTATTCCTATACCAGTTCACTCATGAGACCTCCTTGATAGATATTTCTATATACCCTGTCAGGAAACAACGAAATATATTCTTTCACTTTTCCAAAATCAATGTTAAACTGTTTCACAAAATCCTTTAGCTTTTTTTGAAGATCTTCACCTGATAATTCACTATATCTGTCAATCGTTGACATCAGATCCAAAAACTGTAATGCAGATCTGTTTTCCTCTGTAATTTGCGCAAGTGGTTTATATACAATTATCTTTCTACCTGCTACATCCAACTTCCGTTGTCTCGTTGTGGCCTCATTTGAGCACACCTCGATATATGCCGGATTCTGTGTGGTAAATCCATACATATTTGCAAACTGTATTCCTGTAATATAACCTGAAACCACTCCTTTCGGATATATATATTTTTTCTCTACAAACTTATTAATCGACACCTTCCCTTTTGTACCGAGAATCGTCGTATATGCCAGATAGTACACACCGTTGTACAAACGTTCAATTTTTCCTTCATCAACCAGCTGCTTCATTTCCTGCCGAATATAATCTTTGGAATTTCCCGGAAGCTCTGATAAAAAAATCGGTTCATCCTTATCATAATTGTTGATTAAATAATCATACAGCATAGCGCGACCTCACAAATTAGAAATTTATATTTTCTATTTTATTATACAATATAGATCTCAACTGTCAAAGACTTTTTAATAGTATTTTTAACCTGCCAGTCCATTATTCAATCGCCGTCAGCCAACACGGATAACGGACATTTACTTTTGATTTTCACCTGCACAATATATAAAAAAAGCACTGGTATTCCATGCTCCCCTTTCCGGAGCAATGAAATACCGGTACTTTTCCTTTCACCTGTTATAATCTGCATACCATAATGTATTCTTCTGTATTTTCGTCTACGATCTCTCTTAGATCACATAGTTGTCCGCACCCTGATCATCATTGACCAGATCCGCAATCGTGATATTGTCAAAATAGTCTTCCATCACTTTCTGAAAGCCTTCCCACATCTGAAGCGTCTTGCAGCCAACCGCACGCGTGCAGTGGTTCGGTTTCTTTTCCAGGCATGCGACCGGTGCAAAGGAACCTTCTGTGAGCCGCAGGATCTCACCGACCCGATACTCCTGTGGCTGTCTTGCCAGCTTATATCCCCCGCCCTTTCCGCGCAGGGAAATGAGCAGATCATTTTTACTTAAAACCGCTACGATAGATTCCAGATATTTCTCTGATATCTCCTGTCTTCCCGCGATATCCATAAGCGGAATATATTCACCTGTGTTATGTTCTGCAAGGTCGATCATCACGCGGATCGCGTAACGCCCTTTTGTCGATATTTTCATATTACATATACCTCCATTAACATACTTTATCACAGGGTTTATGTTTTTTTCAAGTGCTATTTTTTGTCAGGGAACTTTCCACAGGATATTTTTCATCAGACCTTCCACACGTCCGTTTAAATACAGTAATCGCTCCACCCGCTTTCTTCCACCGGCGTACAGCTGTTGCGGATCATCAGCTTTCCCTCCAGTTCCATACGCACCACACTTTTGTGTCCGCCGCGCATACGGTCAAGCAGAAGATTCAGCGCAAATTTGCCCATTTCCTCTTTGGGCAGACCTACGGTAGTCAGCATCGGATGCGTATACTGTGCCTCCTCAATGTCATCACTGGATATGATGGACGGCATATAATAATGGTTTTTATATTTGCTGAGGCACTTTAACATGCCGATCGCTGTAATATCATTGGCGCAGTAAATTCCGGTCGGGCAGTCCCCGGACTGTAAGAATTTTTTCATTGCTTCAAAGCCCTCTGCCTCGGTCTGGCTCGTCTGTATGATATAGCATGACTCCGGCTCGATCTCATGCCGGTGCAGCGTTTCTAAGAATCCGCGGTAACGCGCCTCATTATAGCAGTCACCCACATATCCGATACTCCGGTGTCCAAGTCCGATCAAATGCTCCACCGCCATCGACGCAACCTTTTTTCCATCACAGAGCACCTCATCCACCTCATAATTCGTTGAGTTGCGGTTGACGGAGACAACGCTCTTATATTTGCGGTTCAGCTTTTTTAACGCCTCTTTATTACATTTTCCAATGATGATCAGCCCGTCACACTTACGTTCTGTCTCCTCATACATATCCTCGATGATCCGGTCGAGATTTTCTGTCCGGCATTTTTTGTCGTTGGAAAAAAGTGGCAGGTACCATACCTTGGTTAAAATCGCGATCTGTTTATGTATCTCACTTTCGATCACACGGAGCAGTTCACTGAAAAACGGATCCGTCGTGGCATTATCCATTCGTGTCATCAAAACACTGATATAATAGATCTTATGCTCACTGTCTTCCTCGCCCGTCCGCAGACTGCGTGCCGCCTTATTCGGTGTATAATTGAGTTCCATTGCAGACTTCCAGATCTTTTCCCGGAGTTCCGGCACTGCGCATTTATAATTTGGATTATTGAGCACACGGGATACCGTTGCCGGTGATACCCCCGCGCGCTCTGCGATTTTTTTGATCGACATGGCTCTCCCCCTCCATGTTACGTTCTGTCTTATTCTATATTTCTATTTACATACTGTTTTTATATGTTTATATGTATTGTTACGCTCTATGGTCTATTTGTCAAGACTTTTGGAAAATTTTTGCCGAAGGAATACGCCAAGTTCTGATATTTGTCCACCTGCATGTGCAAAGAAAAGTTCATACGCCGGACATAGTTTATTAACTGGCAGTTTTTCATTTAAAAGCGACTCCCTCCACCTGCGGCAGCCTCCCCGACACAATGTAAAATATGGACAAATCTTACATTTTTCTGCGACATGATGTGAAGTATGCATAAACTCTTTTGATTTATCAGAAGCAAACAAAAATGCGAAACCATCTGCCACAGTACCAAGTTTCCACTCATCCATACAGTAAAAATCGCAGGGATACACACTTCCATCTCCTTCCACTGCAAAATAACAGTTACAGCATCCGTTCATTCCACATTCTTCTGCCTGAAAGCCAGCAGCTATCTGGGCAAGATTGGAAAACATCCGAATATCCATTGCTGTCCCCTGTTTAAAATCTGCATACCAGAGATCGAAAATTTCACACAAGAATCTGCCGTACTGTACCGGCTCCACTGCAAAGCAGCTTTTCTCTGCATCTGGTATCCGACGATGTTCTTCATCCATGCATGGAATAAACTGTATGAATGGAAAACCGTTCCGTTTCCAGAACTTATACAAAAAAGATGCTTTCTTTGCCGTCTCATTTGTAATAACACTCACCACGTTGTAATCCACACGATAACGCACAAACAAATTCACCGTCTCCATAAGTCGCTCAAAAGTTCCATTTCCTTCCGTATCCTTTCGGTAACAATCATGCAGCTTTCTTGGTCCATCAAGTGAAAGCCCAACCAGGAAATGATTTTCTGCCAGAAATTTAGCCCACGCATCGTCAATCAGGAGTCCGTTAGTCTGTATAGTATTTTCAATATACAGATGCTTCGTATTATATTTTTTCTGTAATTCAAGTGCCTTTTTGTAAAAATTGATACCGGCAAGCGTGGGCTCTCCGCCCTGAAACGCAAAGGTCAGTGAACCATCTGCATAAGCAATTGCCTGTCTGACCAGTTCTTCTAACGTTTCCTCTGACATAAACCCTTTGCTATACTGCTCCCGGTTACTGCTGAGGCATTTATAAAAGCAGTAACTGCAATTCATATTACAGTTCGCTGATGTTGGTTTAATCAAGATACTCGCAGCCGGCATAAAAATTCCTCCTTAATCAACATGTAGTGCTTTTTCCAGTTCCTCTTTTACATCCACACTGGAATCCGCCACATCTATAACAACCTTCTCAATGATACCATTATACTCAAAAGGCGACGTGTAATCTACATCATAAACAGAGGTATGTTTATTAATTTTTAAGGAAGTCGGTGCCCCTGCTCCTGTAGTATAATGAAATTTTTCTATCTTGGTTTCCCCTGTCTTTTTTTCATTTACAAAAAGCTCTGCTGTTGCTTTTTCTTTTCCGGTCACTGTAAATTTTACTTTTATTTCCACTTTCCCAAACGGCAGTTCTTCCTTTGATTCTGCTGTATAATATGTATCTGCATCCAAATTATAAACATATTTTAATCTGTTATTTTTGATATATATACTGATTCCACCAAATCGGTCACCTTTTGCCAAAATCACACCTTCCTCAGTTCCGTTCTTTCTGTCCAGTACAGCTGTTATCGTATTCGTACGGTTTCCGATTCCCGGTTCTCTGACAAGATCATATGGATAACGCACACGATGAAATTCAAGATGCTGTGCTGGAAAATGGTACGCGCTGTGTGCCGAGGCCAATTGATCCCTACTTGCAAGCAATCCTGTGTTCTGCATTGGATAGACATTATATTTTCCTGCCTGAATCAGCCATTCTTCCTGCAATTCTTTTAATTTTTCCGGATACTGATCTGCCACATTATATTTTTCGGAATAGTCTGCATCTACATGATACAGTTCCCACTCATCATCCTCGTAGCTTTCCCCGAAGGATGCATTAAATCCATGATTCACAACTGCCTTCCAGCCATCTTTATAGATAGAACGGTTTCCATGCATTTCAAAATACTGCACTGTTTTCTTTCCTTTGGCATGTTCATCCAGCAATGTATTCTTAAAACTGATGCCTTCTAACGGTTTCTGCGGAACTCCTTTAATAATCTCCGGTTTTTCAAATCCCAGAATATCCAGTATTGTCGGTGTAATATCTGATACATGATTAAACTGTCTGCGAATACCGCCGGCATCCTTGATCAGCTTCGGATAACGGATGATCAGCGGATCTTTAACACCACCTTCATAAGTCCACTGTTTGTACCATTGAAACGGAGTGTTTCCTGCATTTGCCCATCCACTCGGATAATGCGGCTGGGAATATTCGTCACCGATCGTCTCATAATGCTCTAACGCCAGTTCCACATCTCTTGGATAATCCTCACGAATATCCATACTTGTATTCAGGTTGAAATGTCCATCTCTTCCTCCTTCCGCACTGGCTCCGTTATCTGAGAGCAGAACAATAATCGTGTCATCCAGGATTCCCGCTTCCTCAAGATAATCGATCAATGCGCCAATCTGTGCATCGGTGTGCTCCAGAAAACCTGCAAATACCTCCATATATCTTGCATAGGCTTTTTTCTGGTTTTCACTGAGTTCATCCCATGCCTCGACATATTCATTCCGATCTGTCAACTCAGCATTGTCATTTACAATACCAAGTCTTTTCTGATTTTCAAACCATTCTTCCCGGATTTTATCCCATCCTGCATCGAATTTTCCTCTGTATTTATCAATATATTCTTTAGGCGCATGATGCGGTGTATGCATTGCGCCATATGCAAGATACAGAAAAAACGGCTGCTCCGGGTATGAAAATTCATGATTATAAATATAGCGTATCGCATTTTCTGTAATGTCCTCAGACAAATGATATCCCTCACCCGCTTTTCGAGGCTGTTCTACCATACTATTATCTCTGGTCAGTACCGGATTCCACTGATCCATGTCCGCTGCCAGAAATCCATAATAAGTATCGAATCCCTTGCCAAGCGGCCAGTTATGAAAAGGTCCTGCTTCCGTACGTTCATCCATACCGCTTAAATGCCATTTTCCAACTGCCATAGTTCTATAATCGTATTCCTTTAAAATCTCTGCAAGTGTTGCAAAATGCGGATCGATTCCGCCCTGTGCATTAGGCAGTCCGGTTCTTCCTTCCGTTGTAGTATTGACGCCTGCCGAATGATGATTTGCCCCAGTTAAAAGACTTGCTCTTGTTGCCGAGCAGATTGCGGTAGTATGAAAATTATTATAGCGCAGACCTTCTTTTGCCAGCCTATCAATATTCGGTGTATGTATGGTAGATCCGTAGCATCCAAGCTGTGCGAATCCGGTATCATCTAAAACAATATAGATTACATTTGGTTTTCCCTTCGAAGGACTCTCTTTTGTCTCAAAAGCGAATTGTGTCTCCGCCACAGACCGCCCGATCGTTCCTATAAATTTACTTTTCTTTGCCATCTTATATTCCCCCTCTATTTCGCTATAAGTTCCGTATTTACCAGATCTTTTACCACTAATTCTGACTGGATATACTTATTTTCAAACATAAAATCTGCCGTGTCCTGCAAGTGTATAACTGTTTCTTCGGTCAGATAAGGACTCCAAAAAGAAAATGACGTATCAAATCCGTAATAATCTTTGTAATTTTCTTCTGTAAAAGCGCCATTGGACGCACTGGCAAATACCTGATACACTTCCTCTGGATTCTCTTTTGCGTATTCTTCTGCTCTTTCTAATGCTTTTGTTATTGCTCCTGCCACCTCCGGATTTTCTTCGAGATATTCATTTCGTCCCAGAATCACCTGCGCTGTGGAAAGATTTTCACTATCTCCATTTACTGAGATCTGATGTCCTGCTCCCTGAGCAGCCAGTGTCCAATATGCCTGCGGACTGTTTACAATTGCATCTACTTCTCCACTAATAAACAAACTTCCCGCATCCGATGAATTTACAATCTCCACATCCTCTGTTGTCAGATCATTTTCTTCCAACACTTTAACCAGATACTGATATGCAACCGTACCAAACATTGTGCAGATTTTTTTCCCCTTCAAATCAGATATACTCTGAATATCATCTGTTGCAAAAACTCCAATCTGATTTCTGGATGATGTCACCCCAAAAATAGTTGCTTCATTGCCACTTGCAATATAAGTCAATGCCGGAAATTCACCATAAAATGCAATATCTGCCTCTTTTGCCGCCAAAGCCTCATTTGCTCCTACACCCGCATTTTGAAACCCTAAATACTCTGCAGTATAGCCAATTTTATTCAGTTCTTCTTCAATGTAATTTTCTTTATACGCAATCTGTGAACTCTCCACCATCGTAATATTTCCAGACGCATCCGCGCCAGCACTCACAATACGTACTGTTTTATAGTGATCTGCCTCTGTCTCGTTTTCCGATATCTCCGTCTCTTTCGTTCCTTCCGAAAGCACCTGCGCACTGCCATCACCCGAACTCCCTGAGGCGCCGCATCCTGTAATCCCCAAAACTAATGTTCCTGCCAAAATTGCTGTCAGCATTTTTTTCCCCTTTTCAATAACTGTTTTTTTTCTCATGTTCTTCTCTCCTTAAATTTTTATTTTTTTGTTCCGCTTTTTTCCACGGTGTAAACAATCCAAACACAATTCCTATGCCTTTGTCCATCAGGACGCCAATAATTCCTATTACAATCATGCAGACGATAACCACATCCGACTGCATCATACTTCTAGCATTGCTCATACGGTATCCGATACCGGTAGTTGCCGCAATAAGTTCTGCCGCCACCACTGCCATCCATGACACACCAAGCCCCAGCTTCAACCCTACCAGAATGTTGGACAGTGCATGCGGCAAATACACCGAAATAAACGTTTTCCATGGATTTAACTGATACAGCTTTGCCACCTCAATATAACCATCTGGCGTACTCTCAATCCCATTTTGTGTATTTACCAAGATTGGAAAAAAAGCCGCCAATACAATAATTACCATTTTTGAAATCTCGCCGATCCCGCACCACAGAATAATGAGCGGTATCCATGCTATCATTGGGATTTGACGAATAACAGTAACAACCGGTAATAAAAGCAGTTTTATATTCTCAAACATTCCCATCAGAGAACCAAGTACAATTCCAAGGACTGCGGAAACCAAATATCCTTTTATCACTCTTGACAGGCTCACAAACAGATCTTCCTGCAATTGTCCGGTATCGATCATGTTTAAAACCGTTCTTCCGACTCTCGGTATATCGGGCAGAATACTGGATGGAACAGAACCAAATGTTGTAACATAAAACCATGCCACCAGGATTACAGCCGGAAGAATCAGTCCGAATACTGTTCTTTTTACAGATACATTTTTCATGCTCTTTCTCCTTTCCTATATCACGTATTCAATATCATATTCTTCATCCGAATCTTCGAAGAAATAGTCATAAATTTTCTTTTTATAAGCAGCAAACCCCGCACTGCCACGCCTTCTCGCTTCTGCTCTATCCACTTTGATAATTTCCTTTATCTCACCGGGTCTCGCACTCATCACTACAATACGGTTTCCAAGATATATCGCCTCATCAATATCATGCGTAACCATAACCATTGTTGTCCCCTGTTCTTTTTGTATCCTCAGTATCTCCTTCTGCATCTGTATCCTTGTCAGCGCATCCAGCGCGCCAAACGGTTCATCCAAAAGCAGGATCGTCGGATTGTTCGCAAGTCCCCGCGCGATCGCTGCCCGCTGTGACATTCCTCCCGACAGCTGACTCGGATAACTGTTTGCAAATCCGTTTAGTCCGACCAGCTCCAGATGCTTTCTGACCATCTCGGCTTTTTCCGCTTTCGAGATCCTGCGCAGCCCAAATCCTACGTTGTCTTTGATCTTAAGCCAGGGCAGAAGCCTGTGATCCTGAAACACCATTCCACAGTTGGGACCGGGTCCTTCTACCGCATGTCCGTTCCGCTCTACGATCCCGGTTTCATAATCTACAAGCCCGCACATGATTTTTAATAATGTACTCTTGCCACATCCGCTGTGACCGACAATCGTGATAAATTCGCCCTTTTTTACTTTCAGATTGATGTCCCGCAAAACCTCCATTGGCTGTTTATCCACGAAAAACTGTTTGCTTAAATGTTCCACATTGATGATGAATCTGTCATCGTTTTCTGTTTTCTCATTCGTTGTACCGTTCATGACCTTCCCTCCTGTTCATGGGACGATTATATACACAGGTGCTCCGCTTCTTCAAAACCGATTCGTGAAAACGATTGCAGCCCGTTTTGCTTTTCAACATTTTTCCTTGGTATGTTTCTATGTTTTATATGGAATTTTATGGAAGATAAGACTGCGGGATCACAATTCGTGAAAACGTGTTCAGCCGCATTTTTGCACAGAAAAAGAGCATCCAGATCCGGTTTTTCTCCGGTTTTGAATGCCCTTTTTGATATTTCCCAGTATTCTTTTACTCTGCTTTTCTTTGAATGGTCAGATCCTTTACGACCTCGCCCGCAATGATCAGTCCCACCACAGATGGCACAAACGCCACACTGCCCAGAATATCCCGGCGCTCGGTACACTTGTGCGCCGCTCCCGGCGGACAGATACAGTTTGTCCGGCAGCTCACGCTCATATCGTCAAGCGGTCTGGTCGGCTTTTCGGTCGAATAGACTACTTTTAATTTCTTTACTCCGCGTTTCTTTAACTCACGACGCATGACCTTTGCAAGCGGACACATGCTGGTCTTATAAATATCAGCCACCTGGAATTGGGTCGGATCGAGCTTGTTTCCGGCTCCCATACTGCTGATGACCGGTACCCCGCACTCCTTCGCGCGCATGATGATCTCCAGCTTCGCCGTCACGGTATCCACTGCGTCCACGACATAGGAATACTCGTTAAAGTCAAATTCATCCGCATTTTCCGGAAGGTAGAAACATTTTCTTACCTCCACCTCCGCGTCCGGATTGATCTCTAAAATACGGTCGCGCATTACTTCCGCCTTGTATTTTCCGACTGTCTTACGCGTCGCAATGATCTGACGGTTCAGGTTGGTAAGACACACCTTATCGTCATCTACCAGAACAAAGGAACCAACGCCGCTTCTTGCGAGCGCCTCTGCCACATAACCGCCGACTCCGCCGATCCCAAAGATCGCCACCTTTGCCTCTGCCAGCCGGTCCATATTGTCTTTCCCCAGTAAAAGCTGGGTTCTCGAAAACTGATTTAACATGATCTACTCCTGTTTTTCTATTTTTGTATCAATCGTCTCATTCATGCTGCCGGTGCGATACCCCTGCAGATCCAGTGTAACATAGGAAAATCCAAGTTTTTTCAGATACGCATAAATCTGTGTACGCGTCTTTTCTTCGATCAGCCGTGGGAATTCCTCCGGCATGATCTCGATCCGCGCGATGAGCCCGCTCTCATTTCCATGGATGCGCACCCGCACCTGATGAAATCCGAGATCCAAAAGCAGCTGTTCTGCCGCATCCACCATGCCAAGCTTCTCCTCGCTTATGGTTTCCCCATAGACAAACCGGGAAGAAAGACAGGCAAATGACTGTTTATTCCAGGTCGGAAGTCCAAGCTCCTTTGAAAGCTCACGGATCTCCTCTTTATAAAGCTTCGCATAGCGCAGCGGACTTTTGATCTCAAGCTCCTTCACTGCGACAAGCCCCGGCCGGTAATCCCCGTTATCATCCATGTTCGAGCCTTCTGCCACAGCCTTTATCTGATGCTCCTCCGCGATTGCCAGTATCTTTTCAAATAATTCATGCTTGCAGAGATAACAGCGATTCTTCGGATTGTTCCGAAATCCCTCAATATCCAGCTCCTCCGACTGACAGACGATATGCCGGATCTGATTTTTTTCACAGAACTCCTTTGCCTCATTTAATTCCCGCTTCGGAAACGAACAGGAAGACGCTGTGACCGCGATCACGTTTTCTCTGCCAAGCGTATCCAGTGCCGCTTTCAACAGAAACGTAGAATCCACACCGCTGGAAAACGCGACTGCCACATTGCCGAGCTCCTTTAAATAATTTTGCAATGTCTCATATTTTTCATGTAAAAGATCCATATCTGTTCTCCCGTGTCAAAATACTTACAGATTACTATACCACATTTTTGCGGGAGGAACAACTGACCAAAAATTTTAAAAAGTTACCTGTGGCGACTTATTCCGCCTTTTTAAATAAAACATACAACCAAGGCACAGCACCAGCTGCAGCGCAGATGACATCGGCGTTGCCAGTCCGATATGAAACAGCGACGGATTCGGCTGGATACTCATCAGATAGGATACCGGTACCCGCACGCCGAATGCTCCAATGATTCCCTGCACCATCACAAATTTTGTCATGCCAATACCATTGTAAAATCCCGTATAGCAGAAGAAAATCGCCGTAAACATACAGTCCACCGCATATGCTTTCAGGTAATCCGCTGCCGCTGCGACCACATCAGGATCTGATGAGAAGATTCCGGCCATTGCATCTCCATGGAAAAATGCCAGGAAAAACATGCAGACGCCGATCGCAAAGGAAACCACGGCACCATAATGCAGCGCTTTTTTCGCCCGATCTATGCGTCCCGCTCCATAGTTTTGTGCTACAAAAGCAGAGATCGACTGCATAAATGCAGATGAAATAAGCATGATAAATGCACAGACCTTTTCTGCAACTCCCACACCGGCAGACGCTGTGACTCCCATGGAATTTACGATTGCAAGAATGATCAAAAACGAAATACTCACAAGCAGATCCTGCAACGCGATCGGCGCACCAAGTCCGATCATTTTTTTAAGCGTCCAGCCATGCATCTTCAGATCGTTTCTTTTCATTTCAAACGGCAGTTCTTTTTTCCGAATCACCAGATAAGAGACAACAACACTCACCACCTGCGCAAACACAGTTGCAATCGCAGCGCCTTCTGTTCCGAGGTGAAATCCCGCACAGAGCAGCAGATCTCCCGCGATATTACATACACAGGCAATCGCCACTGTGAGAAGCGGTGTCCGCGAATCACCCAGTCCGCGAAAAATACAGCCGATCAGATTATAGGCTACGATCACAAGCATACCGCCTCCGCAGATCCGCACATAACCAACTGTCTTGTCAAATGCCACCGCCGGTGCATTCATGATACTGCTAAGCTGCGGTGCAAAAACGACGAGCAGTACAGTCATAATAACTGCGATCACGGCAAACATTAAAATTGCCGTACCTACCGTACGTCCGCCCTCTTTCTTTTTGCCGCTTCCAATCTGCTGACCAAGCAGGATCGTCGTTCCCATAGCAAAGCTGCTGACCAGATTGGTTAGCGTCATCATGATCTGTGAACCTGTTGAAACAGCGGAAACATCCGCAGATGAAGCAAATTTTCCTACGATCAGCAGATCGACCGCTCCATACATTGCCTGCAAAAACAACGCAAAAAGCACCGGCATTGCAAACAGGATCAGTGATTTTAGAATTTTTCCTTCTGTAAATGTTACTTTTTGATCCATATCTGTCTCCTTTGTATTTTCTAATCTAAAAAAGCCGGATAAGACCGCAGGTATTTCAACCTGCCATCTTATCCAGCTATTGTTTCCTTCGAACAATGAACCCTCCGATGAGCATAACGAGTATACTACATTCCGGGTTCATCGTCAATATCGGCTTTTTCCTATGACATTCCGTTTGCCTCTTTGTATTTGTAGAGCATCTCCGCATGGTTCTGCTCCTCGATCTGGATATCTGCCAGAAGTTTTCTGAGTTCCGGGTCTCCAAAATTGAAAACGTTTGAGTTATACTCGGAAGATACCAGCTTTTCCGTTCCGATACAGTCTGTTGCAAGGAAGCAGTCAGACTTTTTGTCTTCCGGGTTGCCAAGCTGGGTATAAGATGCTTTCGGCTCATAGTCCTTTCCATCTGAATCATTGCAGTTACAGGAAGGAACCTGTCCGTTTAAGACCTGTCCGAGTGAATCCAGATGTTTCTGCTCCTCTTTCTGCAGACGGCCGAACAGATTTTTCAGCTCCTGATCCTTTGCCTGTTCACCGTACTTTTTGTACTTCTCCACACAGCTCTGTTCCTGCGTCTGCAAGTCTTTGATCACGTTCATTTCTTTTTCTGTTAAAACCATTTTTCTTTCTCCTCACATAAATCTGATGTATTTGTTTTCAGATCTAGTATGAGCAGAAATTTCTTTTTTATCCTTTTTCAAGAAATTATTTTGTATAAAACTGTCCGCCTGTTTTTATTTGTCTCCAAATACTGCACGGTAATCCGCCTGGAATTTTTCAATGCCCTGATCTGTCAGCGGATGCTTCGTCATCTGCTCGATCACCTTGTACGGAACCGTTGCGATATCCGCTCCCGCAAGCGCGCAGTCCGTCACATGGATCGGGTTGCGGACGGATGCCGCGATGATCTCGGTCTCATAGCCGTAGATGTCAAAGATCTCTGCGATCGTGCGCACGAGTTCGATCCCCGGCTGGCTGATATCATCAAGTCTTCCAAGGAACGGGGATACATAGGTTGCCCCTGCCTCTGCCGCAAGCAGTGCCTGGTTTTCGGAAAAGATCAGTGTGACATTGGTCTTGATCCCCTCTGCGGAGAGTGCTTTCACTGCCTTTAAGCCTTCTACGGTCATCGGAATCTTTACGACCATATTTTTATGGATCGCCGCGATCTCGCGTCCTTCTTTAATCATGCCTTCCGCGTCTGTGGTGGTCGCTTTTACCTCACCGCTGATCGGTCCGTCCACGATGGATGTGATCTCTTTGATGACTTCGGTAAAGTCTCTGCCCTCTTTTGCGATCAGGGACGGATTTGTGGTAACGCCGCAGATCACGCCCATGTCATTTGCTTTTCGGATATCTTCTACATTTGCTGTGTCAATAAAAAATTTCATAACATTTTTCCTCTTTTCTTCTTTATGCAAACGGATTCTCGGTCGGATAGAGCATTCCCTTCGGCTGGTTAAAGTCGATCTCCTCGATCGGCACACCAACATATTTAAATACTTCATAGAGTGTCTTTCCAAAATGACCGAACGCTACTGCTCCGTGATGCGGATAATTCTTTTCGATCAGAACATGACGGTAAAATCTTCCCATTTCCGGGATTGCGAAAATACCGATACTTCCGAAAGAACGTGTCGCAACCGGAAGTACCTCACCCTGCGCGATGTATGCGCGGATCTTTGCGTCCGAGGTACTCTGGAGACGGTAGAATGTGATTTCTCCCGGAGCAATATCTCCTTCCAGTGTACCATTTGTGACTTCCTGCGGCAAGCTTCTTGCCATGATCAGCTGATACTTCATCTCGCAGAATGCCAGCTTGTTGGACGGTGTATTTCCACAGTGGAATCCCATAAAGGTATCTTTTAACGTGTAATCAAATTTTCCTTTGATATCCTGATCGTAGAGGTCTGCCGGAACAGAATTGTTGATATCAAGCAGGGTAACTGCGTCCTGGCTGATCACGGTTCCGATAAACTCGCTGAGTGCCCCGTAAATATCTACCTCACAGGATACCGGGATACCGCGTTTGGTGAGACGGCTGTTTACATAGCACGGAACAAATCCGAACTGTGTCTGGAATGCCGGCCAGCATTTTCCGGCGATCGCCACAAAATCACGGCTTCCCTTATGTCCCTCGATCCAGTCGAGCAGGGTCAGTTCATACTGGGCGAGTTTGGATAAAATCTCCGGTTTTTTGTTTCCTGCGCCAAGTTCTTTTTCCATATCTGCCACAACATCAGCAATACGCGCATCGCCCGCATGCTTGTTGTAAGCTTCAAACAGATCAAGTTCGGAGTTTTCTTCGATCTCCACGCCAAGGTTGTAAAGCTGCTTGATCGGAGCGTTACATGCCAGGAAATCCTGCGGACGCGGTCCGAATGTGATGATCTTTAAATTGGAAAGACCGATGATCGCTCTTGCAACCGGGGCAAAATCGTGGATCATATCCGCGCACTCCTCTGCGGTTCCAACCGGATATTCCGGGATATATGCTTTTAAATTTCTGAGTTTTAAGTTGTAGCTTGCATTTAAGACACCACAGTAAGCATCGCCTCTGCCCTGAACCAGGTTGTCTCCGGTCTCCTCTGCCGCCGCAACGACCATGCTCGGCCCGTCGAATTCTTTGATCAGCAGTGTCTCCGCACTTTCCGGTCCGAAGTTTCCAAGATAAACGACCAGTGCATTGACGCCGGCTTCCTTTACCTCTGCTAAAGCTTTTCTCATATCAAGCTCATTTTCCACACAAACGGAACATTCATAGATCTCACCGTATTTCTCCTGATAAGATTTTACGACTGCCTTTCTGCGGTTTTCAGATAAACTCATTGGGAAACAGTCACGGCTGACTGCCACGATTCCGATTTTTGCTTTTGGCATATTATTCATAATTCGATATCTCCTTATCTATATTTTTATTTTACGCTGATGTTTTTCCCTTTCAGTCCAAGGAAACTGCCCTCCGGCAGTCCACCCTCGGCATGACCGATCAGCCATTTGTTCGTTGCTGCGAGAAGCTTATCCTCGCCCGTCACGTCATGACGCGCTCTTAGCGGATAATTCGTTCCCTTCGGCAGTACGACAACATCACGGAAACCGGATGCTTCTGCGTTGCACGGCGCGTAATGCAGTGTGGTCGCATAAAGTTCAACGGCGGTTCCTGCCTTTACGAGAAATGCTTCCACTTTATCTGTCTCATAGGTAAAATCCTCTGCCACATCCTGTTCACTGCCGAGGAGCAGGATCAGATCCGTGGTCGCAATGTTTATTTCCGAGGATCTGTGATATTCCAGCGCATTGAGCAGATAGTTGTTTCCATTACAGTAGCCGACCTGTATCGGAAGTTCTCCGAAGATCTCTTCCTTTAAAATCTCCGCTGCTTTTGTCTGCTCTAACGCCTCGACCGACGGTTCGTAAACCACATCCGCCGGAAGCGGCGTTTTTTCCATCTGCTCAGCTAATTCCTTTCTCACTTCACCGGTCAGGGACGGTGTATCAAGCACCCTCCCGTATTTCCGGAATCTCTGATCTGTCACTTCATATATCTGCATCGGTTTTTCCCTCCTTTAATCCAGCTTCTGAAACAGTGGTCTGAGCACCGGATAGATCTCACGGAACTGTTTGTAACGGGCTTCGTATTTTGCCGCCAGTTCTGCGTCCGGCTCGATCGTCTCTTTGACGGTCACGATCGCTTCCGCTGCTTCTTTCACGCTCTTATAAGCACCGCAGGCAACCGCCGCGAGCATTGCCGCACCCATGGACGGTCCCTCCTCGCTCTTTGGCACTTCGACCGTCACATTTAAAATATTTGCGACCATCTTTTTCCAGAGCGGGCTCTTCGCACCGCCGCCGCAGATCTTGGTGGCTTTGATGTCCACGCCAAGGGATTTTGCAACCTCAAACGAATCACGGAGCGCAAACGCGACACCTTCCAAAACCGCCTGTGTCATATCTGCCCGGGTGGTGTCCATCGTCATTCCGATAAAAGTTCCGCGCGCTTTCGGATCGTTGTGCGGGGAACGCTCCCCCATCAGATACGGCAGAAAATAAACATGATTTTCGCCAGGTTTTTCGATCGCTTCCTGCTCTTTTGCGTAATCTTTGGTTCCGATGATCTCATCCATCCACCATTTGTTACAGGATGCAGCGGAAAGCATGCAGCCCATCAGATGATAGCTGCCATCCGCATGGTCAAACGAATGCAGGGCATTATTCTCATCCACACCGAATTTTTCCGAAGAAATAAATACTGTTCCGCTGGTTCCCAGTGAGATGTTGCAGGCTCCGTTTCCGACGGTACCTGTTCCGACTGCTGCTGCCGCATTATCTCCGGCACCCGCCGCGATCACAACTTTTTCGGAAAGTCCAAGTTCCTCCCCAATTTCCGGTTTTAAGGTTCCGACGGCCTCATAGCTCTCAAACACTTTCGGCAGCCACTCATCCTTTATGCCGCAGATCTCACACATTTCCTTCGACCAGCCACGATTTTTCACATCAAAGAACAGTGTACCGGACGCATCCGAAACATCCGTTGCATGCACACCGCTCAACCGGTAACACAGATAGTCCTTCGGCAGCATGATCTTATGGATGCGCGCGAAATTCTCCGGCTCCTTATTTTTCATCCAGAGCACCTTCGGCGCGGTGAAACCGGTAAACGAAATGTTTGCCGTATATTTTGACAACGTTTTTTTGCCGATCACTTCGTTTAAATAGTTGCACTCTTCCTCGGTACGGCTGTCATTCCAGAGGATTGCCGGACGGATGACTGCATCCGTTTCATCTAACGCAACCAGCCCATGCATCTGTCCGCCAAAACTGATCCCCGCGACTTTGCTCCTGTCACAGTCTGCGATCAGCTCCTTTAAGCCGTCCATGCTCTTTTCGTACCAGTCATACGGATTCTGCTCCGACCAGCCCGGATGCGGAAACGCGATCGGATATTCACGGTTTACGATCTTTTTGATCGTTCCGTCTTCCTCCATCAGCAGTAATTTGACTGCTGACGTTCCCAAATCTATGCCTATGTAATACATATTTCCTCCTTGCCCTGATGTCATTTCTTTTTTACAGCTCGCAGATGATCTCTTTCGACGGATCTGTCACTGTTACAATGCTATCCGTGCCACTCTGGGTAAATTCTGCTCCCTGTACATTCTTTATCGTGCAGTTTACGAAACGAAGCGTAAATGCCTGATCGCCGGCTGCTTTAATAGAAATCTTTCCACCGTCTTTTGCCACGGATACCTGTAAGATCTCTTTCTGATCTTCGTATACGGTCGTCTCCGCCTGATCTTTTAAGCCGATCACTTTTAATTCCAGTCCTTCTTTATAAGAATCTGCCGCATGTTTTAAGCCATAGTTTACCGGCAGGATCGTATTTTCTCTCGCCCAGAGCGGAATGGACATATAGTCGTGATGCTCTTTTCTCCATACACCGCCTTCAACGGTCTCTCCGGTCAGATAATTCGTCCAGGTTCCTTCTGGCAGATAATAGTATGCCTCCCCTCTGTCATTGAAGATCGGCGCAACTAAGAGGCTGTCACCGAGCATATACTGTCTGTCAAGATACTGGCAAACCGGATCGTTCTCAAATTCCAGTACCATACTGCGCATCATCGGAACACCGGTGCGGGAAGTTCTCACTGCACTGCTGTAAAGATACGGCGTTAAGGACAGTTTCAATTTGGTAAAGAAGCGGACAACATCGACTGCCTCATCATCATATGCCCACGGCACACGGTAAGAGGTGCTTCCGTGGAAACGGCTGTGTGTGGACAGAAGCCCGAACGCTGCCCAGCGCTTGTAAACATCCGGTGTGGAAGTATCCTCAAATCCTCCGATATCATGGCTCCAGTAACCGAAACCGGACATCGTAAGGGAAAGTCCGCCGCGCATACTCTCCGCCATTGCCTCATAGTTTGACCAGCAGTCGCCGCCCCAGTGTACCGGGAACTTCTGTCCGCCCGCTGTTGCGGATCTTGCAAACAGCACCGCGTCATCTTTGCCTCTCTTGCGCTGTAACAGTTCATAAACGGTCTTATTATAAAGGTAGGTATAATAGTTATGCATTTTTACCGGATCGGAGCCATCATAGTAAACCACATCCTCGGTCGGGATTCGCTCACCGAAATCCGTCTTGAAGCAGTCCACACCCATGTCAAGCAGGACTTCCAGTTTGTCCTGGAACCACTTGCATGCCGCAGGGTTTGTGAAATCCACAAGTGCCATGCCCGGCTGCCACATATCCCACTGCCATACATCTCCGTTCTTTCGTTTTACGAAATATCCTTTTTCCATTCCTTCCGCAAACAGGCAGGATTCCTGCGCAATGTAGGAGTTGATCCATACGCACACTTTTAAGCCTTTTTCCCTGATGCGGGAAAGCATGCCCTTCGGATCCGGGAATACGCGGCTGTCCCATACAAAGTCACTCCAGTGGAAATCTTTCATCCAGAAGCAGTCAAAGTGGAAGACCTGAAGCGGGATCCCGCGTTCTTCCATGCCATCGATAAAACTCATAACCGTTTTTTCATCATAATTGGTCGTAAAGGATGTAGACAGCCAGAGTCCGAATGTCCACTGCGGCGGAAGGGAAGGTTTTCCGGTCAGTGAGGTATAACGCTCTAACACTTCCTTCATCGTCGGTCCGTTGATCAGGAAATATTCCATGCTCTCTCCCGGTACGGAAAATTCTACTTTGGATACCTGCTCGGTTCCGACTTCAAATGAAACCTTTTCCGGATGATTTACGAATACACCATAACCACGGTTCGTTAAGTAAAACGGAATATTTTTATAAGACTGATAGGTACTTGTACCGCCGTCTTCATTCCAGATATCCACGCTCTGTCCGTTCTTGGTAAACGCGGTGAAGCGCTCTCCCATACCATAGACAAGCTCGCCTACGGAAAGTCCGAGTTCCTGACGCATGTAAGCATCTGCTCCGCCCTTATCATAAGCAAAGCCATTCCAGTCTGTCTTCATAAAAGCAAGATCTCTGCCGCTGCTCTTTGTGATGACTTCTCCGTTTCGCTCATAGGTCATGCTCCAGTATTCTTTTGTGATGATAAGCGCAAGGCTTCCGCTCTCGATACGGATCTTCTCCTCATCCTCTGTCACATTCAGATCCATGTTTTCTTCTATATTTAATTCAAAATCCGGTCCTTTTTTCTGGACGCCAAGATGATGACTCGTCTTCACACGGATCACTTCCGGCATCGGAGATGTGATCTCGATCGTCAGAACGATCCCGCCGAGTGTGTCCCCACGATGATTGATCCTTCCGGTCGGTGCGCATAAAGTCACTTTCTTCGGCTCTGTTTTTACAAAATAAACCTGCTGCGGCGCAAAGCACTCGCATCCCTCTTTCTGTAACCAGCATCCATTTCCAAATTTCATCTGTGTAATCCTCCCATATTCCTATTCGTTTTCAAATAATTCCCTTTGTTGTTTCAATTATAAAACAGGTTTTTTTTTCTGAATACTGGCAAAATTCAAGGTAATTCACCTCAAGAATTGGAGAATTTTTCACTGGATTTTTTCAGTGTATTTGTTATAATGAAATTATTTACCAAAAAAGCAGGTAGTTTTGATTGCTACCTGCTTCTTTTTGCTGTATTTTTTTGATTTATAACTCCACCTGCTGATCTTCCTCATGCAGGTTTCCAATGCAGATACTGTTTCTGCCTTTTTTCTTCACGCGGTACAAAAGATTGTCCGCAACGTGCAGAAAATCCCAGCTCTTATTTCCGTCTACCGGGATATCCTGACAGATCCCCTGCGAGATCGTCACGGTCTTTGCCGCTTCGGAATACGCATGCGTGAGATTTAAGTCCAGAATATCCTGCCTTAACTGATCCGCCTTTTCGTAGACTTCCTCCGCGTTCATGCCACGGTAAATGATGATAAACTCATCCCCGCCATACCGCGCGCCAAAGATCTTTTCATTTTGCAGGCGCTTAATGCAGTCCGCGATCTTTCGGATGCACTCATCTCCCGTCTGATGTCCGTAATTGTCATTGTATTGCTTGAAATAGTCGATATCCAAAATCTCAACCGACAGGATCTCTCCGGTTTGCAGACATCTTTCTGTTATGTTCTCGGAGTATTCCGTCAGCCGGTACCGGTTTGCAAGTCCGGTCAGCTGATCGGTCTCTGATTTCTGCGTAAGGATCGCGTTACTCTCGTTTGCCCGCTCTAACGATGTACGGATCTTTAACATATTCGATATCATCTTCCGGCTTTCTTCTTCCGTGATCCGGACCAGTTCGTAAAAACGGCTGACGCCCTTTACATACTCCTCCCGCATATCGTTCTTCTGATAATACATGATTTTCAGCGAAAGCAGTTTTTTCTCCATATAATCCATTTTTGCCTGGACTACGATCGGCTCAAGCCGGTCGATGATATCAAATAGCACATCGTACCGTTCGATCTCGATCGCAAGTTCACAAAGCGCATACAGATCATCAAAAAGATCCAGCACCCGAATCTGTCCGCCGATCATTTTCTCAATACGCGAGATGCTTTCGTCCCGGAGTTCCTTCTTTCCGGCGCGGTGGAAATATCTGGCTTTCATGCATTCCACATAAGTGTAATCCATCTCGGTAAATTCCGGCTCACATTCTTTTTCAATCTTTTCGATATATTCTTCCGTCTTTTCCAGATCACCGCAGAGCATATAACAGGTTGCCAGATTGGTATAAATCATGATCAGACTTCTTACTCTCGCATTTTTGGTCTCGCACCAGACAGCATAGGCATCCTCAAAATAGCGCTGTGCTTCGCGGTATACCCGGTTTTGCATATACAAAAAGCCCACATTGATATTGATGCTGCACACGATCCCCGTGATCCCGTGTTCCTTGCAGCAGCGAAGACCAGCCAGATAATAGTCTAATGCCACCGGCGCGTTCCCCTTGCTGATCAATGTGATCGCCATGAGATTGTAAGCCCTTGCGAGAAGTTCCCACTGCCCGGACTGATTCAGATACCCGACCGCCTTTGCAATGCAGGAAAACATCTCTTCGATCTTATTTTCGGCGTAATATGCTTCTCCCTGATAAAAAAACGCAAATCCTAAAAGCCTGCTGTCATTTTTCTCCTGTCCGTACGCCTCAATATCCGCACAGCGCGCCAAAACCCGCTTTTTGTCCTTATCCTCGATTCGATAACGCAAAACATCCTGTATCCAGTCTTCCACCCGGTCTTTCCTGTTTTGGGACTCCATTCCCCCACCTCCTGCGTTTCCTTCTCTCATTATAACTTTCCGATCACCTTTAAATGCTTCTTCAGTACCGCGTAATACTTTGCGCCTTCATCTCTGCCGTACTTCTTTATGATCGCGTTATTTAATGATTTTAATTCTTTTTTCGGAATGCTGTACAAAATCTTATGCAGTTCCTGTGCCATCTCTGCCGGCAGCCCGTTCGCGGAAAGCGCAAGACCGATATAATAGCGTTCACGCTCTTTCTTCTTTGAAATATACGCTCCAGGAGCGGCTATATAATCCGCGCGGTGCTTTTTGATATACGCATAGACCTCGTCTCCCGTCTTCTGGTCAAACATACAGGTCAGCGCATTGTGAAACAGCGCCATTTTGTGCAGGCTGATCACATGTAACATATCGCAGACTAACTGCGCTTCTCCTGCGGCATCTTCGCTTCCGTTCGCCTTAAAAATATCCGTCAGTTCATCCGCACCTTCCGGTTCTTTGGAAAGATCCGCCTCTGCCCCTGCTGATTCTTCCGGCTCTCTCAGTTCTCCTGGTTCACCCGGTTCTTCCGTTTCTGCCGGTTCTCCCGCGCAGGAAGCGATAAACGTCTCGCCTTCCTCCGCCTCAAAGGATACCGTTCCTTTGGTCTCTTCATAAAACGGCTGTTTTTCACTTGCCTTTTTTGCCACCGCACGGCACTCTCTGCCTTTGATGCGGCTCACTTTGCGCCCGCGCTTCTCCCAGTATTTTACGATCGCGTCAAATCCGGTGTCATTGGAAACGATGACATACTCATAATCCGGCATCTCGCAGAGCATATAGCCGAGCTCCGATACCAGCTGGAAATCCAGCGCGTTGTTTCCCTCAAAACACTTGATAAACCGGATCTCTCTCTCTTTTTCCAGAAGCGCGATCACATGCTGATAGCACATGTGCGGGCTCTTATCGGTATAAAATACCGTGATGCGGTCGCCGCCCTCCAAAACCGGGAGCAGTTCCACCCATGCATCATTTACATTTTCACTGTCGATCAGATATATTTTTTTCATATTTTTCCTCATTCCTGTTACTTTTCATTTCTTATGTCTGTCTTTTCTGCCGCCGCAAGCGCCGCCCGGTAGACCTCCTCGAAAGCTATTTTCTTTGCTTTCGCCGCTCCTGCCACACTCTCGTACTCCGGATAGTAACGTCTGCTTCCATCCGGGTAATCGCAGACCTTGCAGAGGATCTCTCCATAAGGAGTCGAAACGGTCGCCTGCTGCCGTTTTAAGATACTGCGTTCCATCTTCTGGCGGCGGATCCCGATCGTGGTCGTCTCCTTAAAAATGATCTCTTCCATTTTTCTGATGTCCGTCTCATCACATATGACATTGATCTGATAGCCGGGACGGTTCTTTTTCATATACACCGGCATATAGTGTACATCCCACGCACCCGCCGCGAACAGGCGCTCCAACACATACCCGAGCGCTTCCCCGGTACAGTCATCGATATTACTTTCCAGCTTGTAGATCACATCGCGCTCTTTTGCGCCCTCCTCCGGCTGTGGCTCGATCAGCATTGCCCGCAGGATGCTCGGACGCTCATACGCGCGCTTTCCTGCGCCCATCCCGATCTTCTTTATCGTAAAGGATCCGGGCAGTTTCTCCTCTGTGCGGATCGCCGCCGCGATCGCTGCTCCGGTAGGCGTGACTAACTCGCCGGTCACATCCGTGATCTTAAGCGGGATCCCATGCGCCGCCACGATATTTGCCACTGCGGGAACCGGAACCGGAAGGATACCGTGCGCACAGCGGATCTCCCCTTTTCCCTCACAGAGCTCCGGGATCACCACATCTTTTATGCCAAGGCTATCCAGACAGACGCTGACGGAAAGGATATCCACGATCGAATCTACGGCGCCGACCTCATGGAAATGTACGTTCTCCACGGTCGTACCATGCGCTTTTGCCTCTGCCTCCGCAAGGATCCGAAAGATCTTCTCCGCCGTTTCCTTTGCCCCTGCCGTCATATCCGCGCCCGCAATGATCGAAAGGATCTCCGAAAGCCCGCGGTGCTCATGGTGGTGTTCGTGATGTCCATGCCCGTCCCCGTGTGGATCATTTCCATATAAATACGCCATGTCATGGTCATGGTTTTCATGTGCCGCATCCAGCCTGACATCAAAATCACAGACATCCAGACCAGCCTTTGTCACACGGCTGATCTTCACCTGAAATCCGGGAACCGCAAGACTGTCCAGCGCCTTTTTTAAGATCTCCCTGTCCGCGCCGAGATCCAGAAGCGCAGCCACCATCATGTCCCCGCTGATCCCGGAATGACATTCAAGATATAATGTATCAGTTTTCATGTTTTACCCCCAGCCGATTGATCTGTGTCGCGATATAGCCGGCTCCATATCCGTTATCGATATTGACCACCGCAATCCCGTTCGCGCAGGAATTGATCATGGTGAGAAGCGCGGACAGTCCATGGAAATTCGCGCCGTATCCCACCGAGGTCGGCACTGCTATGACCGGCTTGTCCACGAGACCGCCAACCACGCTGGCAAGCGCTCCCTCCATTCCGGCAACCGCAATGATGCAGTTCGCGTTCTGCACTTCTTTTAAGTTCGCGAGCAGCCGGTGTATGCCGCTTACACCAACATCATAGATCCGCTCCACATTGCTGCCGAAATACTCTGCGGTCTGCGCCGCCTCCTCGGCTACGGAAATATCTGCGGTTCCCGCTGTACAGACCGCGATACAGCCGACATGCTGTTTTTCCTTTTTTTCAATGCGGATGATATGGGAAAGCGGATCGTACTCCGCTTCCGGATACACTTCCTGTATACGCTTTGCCTGTTCTTCGGAAGCACGGGTGCCTAACACTTCGCCCTCTTCTTCATAGATCTTACCAAAAATACGCAAAAGATGTTCCGTTGATTTTCCACTGCAAAAGATGACCTCCGCAAATCCCGAACGCAGCTTTCTGTGTGTGTCGATCTTTGCGTAGCCCATCTCTTCAAACGGCTCGCGGCGGAAAAACTGTTCTGCCTCTTCCACCGAGATCTCGCCCGATTTCACCTTCTGCAACACTTCATGCGCTTCCATCTGTCATTCCTCCTAAAGATATCCGTCCGATCTCATTTTTTCATAAAGCTGCTCCCCGAGAATCCGGTAAAAATCCGGCGTACCATGTACAATGTCCACGCGAAGGCTCGAAGGGATCTCCCCGTCTGCCAGATCCATGAGATCCTGATCCGTCGGCACAATGCCCGCCTCCTCTAATCCATGTTCCAACAGATACGAGCGGATGTCAAGGAAATGTGTTCCAAATGCCGCCGCAAGCTTCTCATTTACCGCCGCGACTTCCGGGATCATCTCCTTTGAGGTCAGTCCCACCACGATATATTTCGAAGAACCGAGATACCGGATCATTTCCTTTTCCGTCGCGATCAACGTCTCTGCATCCTCCGCCGTCGGCCGGTCATTGCTTCCGATAAAAAGTACCACAATGTCATCGGGATCGATCTTTCCCGCAGCATCCATGGTGACAACCGTGCCGTCCGAAACCGTGACCGCATCGCCCTTTGTCTGTCTGGTGAAATAATAATTTCCATCTTCTTCTGAATAGGAAAGTTCGCCTTTTACGCCTGCAATGTCACTGGGATTCATGCCCGCGTCTCCGAGCCGGAGCATGATTGGATCTTCGCCATCACAAAGCAGGCTCAACGCCACCGGCTCTCTCTCTGCCGGGATCGTAAAAGCCCCTGTCGTCATCGGATACAGACCCATACGGACCGCGATCTGATCTGCCTTTTCCCCGCACACACCGTAATTGTATACGGTAAGTCCGGTCTCATCCGCCAGCACCGATGGATACGTCACGCCTTCTCCACCGGTTCCGTAAGTCAGACTGTCGCCCCAGCAGACGATATCCGGCTCTTTCTCTTTGCCGGTGTCCGCCCGTTCGGTGTCCGTTCTCTCTGTCGTCTCATCGACCACATCCGCCTGTCCGCTCATTGCCTGTCTGCTGCCCGCGCATCCGGTCAGCATGCAGAGCATAAGACAGCATACCGTCAGTTTTTTGTACAAACTGGACATAGTAATTCTCCTGATCTCATCTGTAAAAGTTATTTTCGGTTGGATTGAAATTTATAAGTCGTACCCGTGTCACGGCTTGAGATCTCATACTCGCCTTCCGCGAGTTCCTCCGGTGTCGCCATATAGCGCTCTTTCTGTGCCAAAAGCTTTTTGGTGACATCCTGCTCATCCCATTTCTTTAACAGGCGCTTCTTCTGATCTCTTGCTTTCTGATCCAGCCTGGCGTAGATCTTTTTCTCCTCCGCCTGTTTTTGCTGCTGCTTTAAACGCGTTTTCTGCTCCTCTTTCACCATTTCGAGGTAGCGGTCCAGCTTGCGCATCATATCTTCCCACTCTTTTTTCGTATGAGTGGTATTTCCAAGCGTGATCTCTGCGTCATCCGCCTCCGCAGTCTTATTCTGTGCCTGTTTCTGCTTCTGCACAAACAGATCCATCGTTCCGATACGGGTATTTCCAAAGTTATCTACCTGCATACGTAAAATCCTCCTGTTCTGTAAAAGGATACTTTTCTATACCTTATATCGGAATCTTCCTGCCTTTCCTTGATAGATCCCTGTCCGTTATTTTTCATCGTATCCCTCAAGAAAGCTGTGTGTCACACCGTTCTCCTTATACGCGACGATCGTATTCAAATTGACATTTTCCACACTTCGGAAAATATTTTTCTCTACATACGGATTTGTCTTTTTTAATTCCCGGATCAGTTTTTTGACCTCCATACGTTTGGAATCGGAACTTCCATCGCTGTTGCAGGTCGTGCAGGTGTCGGTAAACCGACAGGCACACTGGATAAAATGCAGTCCGTTATAATCCCGCCAGTGCTTGATGTCGTCCTCGCGGATCAGATACATCGGGCGGATCAGTTCCATTCCCTCGAAATTGGTGCTGTGCAGCTTTGGCATCATGGTCTGCACCTGTCCGCCATAGAGCATTCCCATAAGGATCGTCTCGATCACATCATCATAGTGATGTCCCAGTGCGATCTTATTGCAGCCCAGTTCCTTTGCCTTGCTGTAAAGATAGCCCCTGCGCATTCTCGCGCACAGATAACACGGCGATTTCTCGATCTCGTAGACCGCCTCAAAAATATTTGTCTCAAAGATCGTGATCGGAATGTTTAACAGTCTTGCGTTATTTTCGATTACCTTCCGGTTTTCGGCATTGTAACCCGGATCCATTACAAGAAAAACGAGATCGAACGAAAACTTGTTGTGCCGCTTTAATTCCTGGAACAGCTTTGCCATCAGCATGGAATCCTTGCCGCCGGAAATACAGACCGCAACTTTGTCGCCCTCTTTTAACATGTCGTAGGTGTTTAACGCTTTCGCGAAGCGGGTAAACAGCTGCTTGTGGAATTTCTTGCGGATGCTCTGCTCAATATCGGCAAGGCGGTCTTTTTCTGTATCACCTTTTTCATCGTCACTGCCCTGTTCTGTATCCGCCAGCAGCCATGCCATATAACCGCCCATGAGATTGTAAGCATCACAGCCCTGTTCGCGCAGCAGCGCGGTCGCCTCGGCACTCGCCTCCCCACGTTTGCAGTACACAATGATTTTTTTATTTTGTTTTAACTGTTCGGATAATTCGTTTTTTTCGATCTGTTCTTTCAATTCCTCCAACGGAAGATTGATGGCATCCCCGATATGTCCGTACTGAAACGCCATGTTATCACGCACATCCAGAAGCAGACAGCTCTCCTGCTCCATTTCTTTCCAGTCTTTTAATGAAATTTCGTAATTTTCACTCATATTACTTGTCCTATCTCTTATAACCTCTTCATTTTACATCACTTCAGGCAGCCCCGCTTTCGCATATGGCTGCCTGTCTCACTTTATCACAATATTCTGTTTCTGAAAAGCCTGTTTGCTTCATTTTACGCGCTTTTGCGCTCCTCTTTTAATTTCTCGTAGATCACATCGGATAAAATCCGGTGGGATTCCAGGCTCAGATGCTCTCTGTCCGCCTCACTTGGCTTTACATAGTCCGATGCCGCAAGGAAATCACAGCCATAGTCGGACGCGATCTTTTCATAGACCTTTTTTAATTTCTTTGATGTCTCAACGGAATTCTGATTGAACTCCTGATCGAAGCCTTCTTCCCAGACACCCTCGCCAAGCCAGATCGGTGAGACCAAAAGGATCTTTGTCGCCGGATCCGCGCTTTTGATCTGACGGATCAGCTTTTCGATGCCTTTCCCGATCACCTCTGCGGATGCCCCATACACGGTCTTGCAGTCGTTGGTGCCGAGCATCAGGATCACACGGTGCAGCGGGCTGTGGCTCTCTAAAAGTACCGGAAGCAGATCCGCGCCCCGTCTGCCGATGCGCAGTTCGTCCTCAAAAACAGTCGTTCTGCCGCAAAGTCCTTCCTCGATCACACGGCAGTCTTCGTCTTTCAGACGTTCGGACAGGATCCCCGTCCACCGGTCCGCGTATGCGTAGCGCTTTCCATTTTCCGGTATATATCCATAAGTATTGGAATCTCCAAAACATAAGATCTGTTTCATTTCCGCTCTCCTCCTACTGACGTACCGCGCGCTCAATGCGTTCCAGCGCATCCTTTAAAATGCTGCGCGGGCAGGCGATATTGATGCGTTCAAAGCCTTCTCCCGCCGCTCCGAAAATAGCTCCGCTGTCCAGCCAGATCCCCGCCTTTTTCGTGAGCAGTTCTTCTCTCTGCTCCTCTGTCAGTCCGAGGCTGCCAAAATCCAGCCATACCAGATAGGTTCCCTCCGGCTCGATCAGTTTTACTTCCGGGAGTCTGGTCTGTAAAAATTCCCGCAGGAAATTTAAATTGCTCTTTAAATAGCCAAGCAGTTCCGCATGCCACTCGCCGCCATAACGGTATGCCGCTTCACACGCGGTAAGCCCTAAGGTATTCAGCTGGCTGTAACCTGCCGCCGCGATCTGCTTTTTAAATTTCTCACGAAGCTTTGGATTCGCGATCCAGATATTGGAGACCTGAAGTCCCGCCAGATTAAAGGTCTTGCTCGGTGCGGTGCAGGTGATCGTGCGGTTTTTCGCGTCCTCACTTAAATCTGCAAACACCTGATGCTTTCCGTTGAACACAAAATCCTCATGGATCTCGTCACTCACCACGATCACATCATATTTACGGCAGATCGCCGCGATCTTTTTAAGCTCCTCTTTTGTCCACACACGTCCCACCGGATTGTGCGGAGAGCAGAGCAGAAACAGTTTTACATGATTCTCTTTTACTTTCTGCTCAAAATCCTCAAAATTTATATGGTACTTTCCGTCCTCTTTCAGTTCCAGTGTATTATCCACAATTCTGCGTCCGTTGTCTGCGATCACTTCACTGAACGGATAGTAAACCGGCTGCTGGATGATAACTGCATCTCCCGGCTCTGTGAACGCCTGTACTGCCATCGCGAGCGCAAATACCACGCCCGGCGTTTTCACCAGCCAGTCTTCTTTCACATGCCAGCCATGCTTTTGCTCCATCCATGCCGAAACTGCCTCAAAGTATTCTTCCTTTACCTCACTGTATCCAAAAATTCCATGTGCAACACGTTTCTCGATCGCCTGTGTGATCTCCGGTGCCACCTTGAAATCCATATCAGCCACCCAGAGCGGAAGCACATTTTCCGGTCTTCCGCGTCTCACTGCGAAATCATATTTCAGACAATTTGTATTTTTTCGATTTACTACAATATTAAAATTGATCTTTTCTAAACTTTTCTGCTGCATCATAACACCTCCGCTTCCGCTCTTTTCGTTCCTTGTAAACCCATCGTTTTTGTAGGATTTATCTTATAACTGTATTATAGCGGGAAACGTAAAAAAGTGTTAATATATAAAACTTGTACGCAGTTATAGGTTTTTCCTATAACTATCCAAGGCGTACCATTTCTTCGATGCTGTGCTTTGCCTGCAGGCGCATTTCCTCGTCTAAAACGATCTCCTCGCCGCCGGTGCCGTTCAATACGCGTAACACATCGACCAGTGTCGTTGCTTTCATGTTGTGACAGACACAATCTTTGGAAAGCGCGAAAAATGCCTTGTCCGGGCAGGAAAACTGCAGATGCTGTACAATGCTGTTTTCGGTTCCGATGATAAATTCCTTCGCCTCGCTCTTTTCGGCAAAATCCATGATCCCTGTTGTGCTGCCTACATAATCCGCCTCTGCGACTACTTCCGGCAGGCATTCCGGATGAACGAGTAAAAGCGCTTCCGGATGAGCGGCACGCGCTCTCTTTACATCCTTTACCGACATGCGCACATGCGTCGGGCATCCGCCATGCACCAGCTTGATGTTTTTGTCCGGCAGCTGTTTTTTGATATAATCACCCAGATTGCAGTCCGGTATAAAAAGAATGTCTTTATTTTCTATATTAGATATGATCTTAATAGCAGAAGAAGACGTCACGCAGACATCACAGAGTGTCTTTAACTTCGCCGTTGTGTTGATATAAGCCACAACCGTGTAGCCCGGATACATTTCCTTTAACTGGGATAACATATCGTAGTCCAGCTGTTCTGCCATCGGGCAGCCCGCGCTCGGGTTGGAAAGATATACTGTCTTCTGCGGGGAAAGGATCTTGGTCGTCTCCGCCATGAAACGGACACCGCACATCAAAACGTTCTGCTGCGGTACTTCCACTGCCTTTTTACTTAACGCGTAAGAATCTCCCACGATATCTGCCACTTCCAGGATCTCCTGGGACTGATAGCAGTGTGCCAGAATGCAGAAATCCTTTTCTTTTTTCAACTCCATGATCTGCTTTTGTATTTCCGCGATCGTATTCATAATTGTTCTCCTTTACAAAAACAGATGATACACCCTAAGCATATCATCTGTTTTATAGCTTTAACCTAGTAATTATATGGTTTTAATATACTCCCATACGGGAGAAAACGCAAGTCTCTTTTTTATCACTTTTTTCCATTTTCCAGCCACCAGCACCAGATGCCCGCGCATAACACGATGAGAAACAGAACCACTGCCACAATATTCTGAGCCATATGTATTTTCCTCCTGTGATTTTCTTCTTATAGATGAAATCACAGGAATCCATTTTTCTCCGTCCTGCCTGTGGATATACCGGATGATACACCTTCGGCGTACCAGTGCCCGCTCCGGATTTTTTCTTTTTTCTGTCCGGATCCTTGTCTGTAATACCGTAAAAAGCAATAAGAGAAACAGTCCGAGTACAACCTTTAAGTTCTGTTCGGATGACCGCCCGCTCTCTGTCAGCGCCTGCGCGCTCTTTAACCCGAGCTGTTCCGTCGTACAGGGTGATTCCTGCTGCGAAACCAGCGTCCGCGCAAGATAGGCCTCTGTCGTCTTTTCCGCCGGTTGAACGGCGCGTGAGAAAACAATATCCGCCTGTCCGAGATCCAGGCAGATGCCACAGAGGATCATCGCGGCTGCTAAAAGCGGCGCTATCCATTTTCTGCAATGTGCCACGCTTCTCATCTCAGGAAACCTCCATACGGTCCTTGCCATTTTCTTTCGCCTGATAGAGACAGTCATCCGCCCGGCTTATGGTGTGCTCGATCTTCTCTCCCGTTTTGCGCTTTGCGGCACCCGCAGAGATCGTGACCATGATATCCGTCTCATGATAGTCATGCCGGTCCGTGCGCACCTCTCCGAGGATCTTCTGCAGTGCGTTCACTAATGACGGATATGCCATTTTTCCGACCGCAAGGATCAGAAATTCTTCTCCGCCCCACCGGCAGGTATGGATCTCTTCCGTCTCCGCCGCAAGGATCCTCTGCGCCACCTCATGCAGGATCATATCCCCCGCGCCATGTCCATAGGTATCGTTTACCTTTTTAAAGTCATCGATGTCTAAGATCGCGATCCCGACCTCCGCATCCGTCCCTGCAAGCTCCGGCAGTCTGTCAAAACGCTCCTGCATGCTCCTGCGGTTCTCCATCTGCGTCAGTTCGTCCCGTCTCGCCGCTTCCTCAAGCTGTTTCTCGGTTCCGGTCACGATCTTTCTGTAATTTTCCATAAAGAAAATAATATAGACAAGAACAAAGGTCGCGTTAATCACGAAAAAGATCTTTCCCGCATGCCATTTTGTGATATCATAAAACGGCTTGATACGGGAACTGATAAAGTAAAACGCGAGATACAGTACCCCCGCCAGGATACTGACCGTTCTCGGATGCAGCGACGGCTTTTTGATCTTCTGTCCAAGATAATCACAGTAATAAACCGTTAAGATCAGCGCAAATGTATAGATCTGAAACCCGCTGTTCCATCCGACACAAAGATACGCCAGTATCATATGTAACAGAATCTCAATGTATGCGTTCCCGAAAAACACATGCAGATTCCGCTTGATCCAGAAGTAATTGATCAGATATACCAGAATGCTTACTATATTTACAAACACCATCAGCCGAACCTGAAACATGAAAAACATGATGAGCAGGTATATATGCGAACAGAGCAGCATCGTATTGACGATCTTTGCTAACTTCCAGTATTTTTCCCCGTTATTGTTTGTTGTCATTCTTCTCCCCAACTGTCTGTTTTTCCTCTTTTTAAATATATTACACTTGCTTCTATTTTAAGCCTTTTGGACAGGATTTTCAACCAAACAGTGGGGATTTTAGGAATTTTTCACAATTTATTTTGTAGGTTACGCGGCAAACTGCGCCATATAGAGTTTGTAGTACGCTCCCTTTAGTTCCATCAGTTCTTTCGCGCTTCCCTGCTCAATGATATGACCGTCATCGATGACAAAAATGCGGTCAGCTTCCTGTATCGTGGAAAGCCTGTGTGCGATCACAAACGAAGTTCTTCCTTTTAAGAGGCTCTCGATGCCTTTCTGCACCAGAAGCTCCGTCTTCGTGTCGATGCTTGAGGTCGCCTCATCCAGAACCAGGATCTTTGGCATGGATACCATCGTTCTCGCAAACGCGAGGAGCTGCTTCTGCCCGATCGACAGTCCGCCTCCCCGTTCGGAAAGAACCGTATCATAGCCCTTTTCCAGTTTCATGATAAAATCATGGGCATTGACCGCTTTGGCTGCGGCGATGATCTCCTCGTCCGTCGCGTCCAGTTTTCCATAGCGGATGTTATCTTTTATCGTGCCGCTGAACAGGAAATTATCCTGCGTCATAATGCCCATCTGTCTGCGCAGACTCTCGATCGACACGCTTTTCACATCGATCCCGTCGATCAGCACTCTGCCCTCCTGCACATCATAAAAACGGCTGATCAGATTTACGATCGTCGATTTCCCGGAGCCGGTCGCACCCACGAGCGCGATCGTTTCTCCCGGTCTGATATCAAAGCTGATGTCGTCAAGCACTTTCGTGTCCGCATCGTAAGAAAATGAAACATGTTCAAACCGTACATTTCCTTCGATCTCCGGCATTTCCGCCACATCTGCCCCGTCCGCGATCGCAGGTTCGGTATCCAGGATCTCAAAGATCCGCTCCGCTCCGGCAATGTTGGTCACAAGCTGATTGTAAAAGTTGCTCAAATTGTTGATCGGCTGCCAGAACATATTGATGTATGTTCCAAACGCGAGAAAGGTACCGAGTGTCACATGCTCTGCCCCGAGGATCACGATCCCCACAAAATACAGGCTGATACAGCCGATCCCCCACGACAGGTCGATGACCGAGCCAAACGCGTCACTTAACCGCACCGCTTTTAAGAACCCGTCACGATGTTCTTTCGTCAGGACATCGAAGGTCTCTTTCGTCTCATCCTCCGCCGTGAAGCTCTTGATGATCCGCATCCCGGACATATCCTCGTGGATAAACGCATTCAGATTGGAACTTTTCTTTCGGAATGCCTGCCACTTCGGATGCGCGTGTACCTCAATGAAAAACATGCCAAATACCATGAACGGCGTACTGATCAGCGATGCCGCCGCAAGCTTTGGATTTTTGGTAAACATGATGCCAACGACCGCGATCACCGTGATCATGTCCGGGATCAGCGTCGTCACACTGTTGGAAAGCACATCCTTTAAGGAATTGATGTCCCCGATGATACGCGACAGGATCTTTCCGGTCGGTCTGCTGTCAAAAAAGGCAAAATCCAGCTTCTGGATATGGGTATACAGCTGCTGGCGGATCGTCAGCAGGATATTGTTACAGACCTTTGCCATGATAAACATACGGATCTTCATCGCAAGTACCACAAACAGGTTTAAGATGAGCGCGATCCCCATCAGGCGGAACAGTCCCGGAATATTGTTTTTCCCGATATACCGGTCGATCGCCGACTCGATCATGATCGGATTTAGCAGGCTGATCGCAACTCCGTAAAACATCAGGACAAGTACCAGAAGGATCTGCCATTTATAGGCAAGCAGATACGAAAAGAGCCGCTTCAATGTCACTGCCTTGCTCTTTTCGGTAAGTTTTTCGTCGTCTTTATAAGAATTTACTGCCATAAGCTACGCCTCCTTTCTCTCAGACTCAGCTTTTAATATGTCACCATACTGCGCAAGATACGTCTCATAGTAAAGCCCTTTCTGCGCGATCAGGCTCTCATGCGTGCCGCGCTCCTTCACCTGTCCGGCATCCAGCACAATGATCTCATCCGCGTTTTTCACCGCGCTGATACGGTGCGCAATGATGATCTTGGTCGTATCTTTTAAGGTTTCCAGAGTTTCCTGGATCAGATGCTCCGTCTCCATATCCAGCGCGGAAGTCGAATCATCCAGTACGAGGATCGGATTTTTCTTCGCGAGTGCCCGCGCAATGCTGATGCGCTGTTTCTGCCCGCCGGAAAGACCGACGCCGCGCTCTCCGATGACCGTATCATACTTTTGATCCATGCGCTCGATAAAACTGTTTGCCCGGGCGTCTGCCGCCGCTTTCCGCACGGTTTCCGGATCAATGCTGTCACGCTTGCCCAGCTTTACATTCTCGCTGATGCTGTCCGAAAACAGGAAAACATCCTGCATAACCACGGAAATACTGCTGCGGAGCTGTTTTAACGACAGATCGCGCACATCGGTGTCATCCACCTTCACGCTGCCGCCTGTCACATCATACAGGCGCTGTAACAGATACACGATCGAACTTTTTCCTGCTCCGGTCGCGCCCATGATCCCGACCGTCTTTCCCGGCATAACTGTGAAATTCACATCCTTTAAGATCTCGTAGCCGTCCGCCTTGTGGAACGAAACGTCCGAAAACTCGATCTTCCCGGCGATCCGTTCTTTTATGACCGGCCGGGCTTTCTCTGTAACCGCCGGTTTTTCCTGATAGATCTTTTGTATTTTCCGGTTGGACGCGATCGCAGAAGACGCGCTGTTGGTAAGCCATCCGAGCATTTCCATCGGCCATACGATATTGTTGGAATACTCAAGGAACGCGCTCAAGGATCCGAGTGTCATCTCCCCATGGATCACGAAGTAACCGCCGGACATGACTGTGATAAGCGGCAGCACTTTTGTGACCAGTGAGAAATACGGATCATATTTTACAAATACTTTGGACTGCTGCATATTCAAGTCATAGTAACGCTTGTTGTGAGACAGGAATTTTCCGATCTCATATTTTTCCCTTGCAAATGCCTTGACCGTCCGCACGCCTGCCAGATTTTCCTCGGCAACCGTGTTTAACGCCGCGTTCTCCTCACTGATCGCTTCATAGACCGCGCCGAGTTTTTTCTCCATCACGATCGCGATCGCACCGCAGATTCCCATGGAAAGCGTCGGGATCAGCGCCAGTCTCCAGTCCAGGCGGTACATCCAAAATAAAATAATGATGGTGTGTACCGTCACCTCGATCAGTAACATGCTCACAAAACTGATCCCGTCCCAGATCTTATCCACGTCCTCTTTCACGCGCGCCATCAGTTCCCCGGTTCCGGTGCGGTCAAAAAACTCTGCGCTTAAGGACTGGATATGGCGGAACAGATTTTTTCTCATGTCGGACGCAATGGTCGATCCGAGATAGTCAAACATATATTCCTTCACATACTGAAAGATGCAGCGCCCCACGCCGATCCCCAGAATGCCGAGCAAAAGCCATTTTAATTTCGGGATATCTCCGCCAACGATGACATCGTCCACAATATGTTTAGTAAACTGTGGCGACATCAGATCCAGACTCACCGCAATGAGCAGGGAAGATACCGCAAGCAGATAGCCCCATTTATGTTCCCAGATGTAAGTGTGCAATTTTTTCAAAACATTTCCCCCTTCATCCCAAATTTCTTTTTGCAAAAAATAACGTATTCCCGGCAACACACGCCAGAATATGACCATACCGCACTTAAAAAACAATTAAAAAATCTGCGGCAGAAAGATTCTTTATGCCCTATCGAATACCCCGCATACCGGTATCCTGTGGGACAAAAAAACCGTGGCAGTAAAACTACCACGGTCATCTCTCTGTCGCAGAAGCGAATTCTTTTCTATATTCAGACGACGGGAATCAGAAATCGCAACCTGAGGTAATTTTATGCATCACATTGTTTGCAGTCTTCTGTTTTTTCGCAATATGTTTCAGATTGATATTTCGCATATCATTACCTCCTTTCTGATGTTCGTTATTTTCACATGAGTTACGCATTTTAGGTTACGCCAGTTTTTTCCATCTGTCAAGGCGTTTTTTTATTTTCTAATACTCTCCTTCTTCCCTTAACACTTTTCTGCAATACCAGGTGTCATCGACCTGCCGCACGACATCCCCCGCGACGATCACCGGATGATCGATATCATTTGGCGGGATATAGCTGACAATCCCGGTTATTCCGTCGGACATGATGACCTGACTGTTCTTAAAATGCCGGATCATATTTTTGATAAATACGGCAACCAGCTCCGGGTCAAGTCCCCCGTATTCTTTGTGTTTCATCTTATCCAGAATATCGAACGGCAGACGCTCCTCCTTATAACTCCGCTTTGACACCATGGCGTCATAGATGTCGCAGATCGAAGTGATCCGGGCAAAAACCGAGATCTCGTCACCGGACAGCTGATCCGGGTATCCAAGCCCGTCCAGTCTTTCATGGTGATGGCGCACCGCGTCCCGGACAGACGCGTCGTACTGGTCTCCCAGAAGCTCATAGGAGTATACCGGATGTTGCTTGATGACCTCGTATTCCTCTTTGGTCAGTTTTCTCGGCGCGTAAAGGATCTGCTCCGGAATCTGCGTCTTGCCGATATCGTGGAGCAGTCCCGCCATGACAAGCAGCTGGATCTGCTCCTCCGGCATTTTGAGCCAGTAGCCCATCATGCCGTTTAAAAACGCGATGTTTAGGGAATGTCTCTGTAAATCCTCATCTATTTTTCTCGGCACATTGATACACTCAAAAAAATCATGGAAATTCATTTTCCCGAGTTTTTCCGTTACTTCTCCGGTTACCTCCTGCGCCGCTTCATACTCCGGCTCTGCCGCATGCTCGATCATTCCGAGGAAATTTCTGACTTCTTTTCTCAGCTTGGTATAACCGAATTTGTCCTCCATCATCTCCTGACGGATCTCCGGCGGCACTTCCTTTGCGTTCATGATCTTCTCATAGGTTTCCTCGCAGGTCATGACACATGCGTCCTCTGTCCCCAGATTTTTCAGCTGTCCGATCGTTTTTTCGGTGATCCGCTCTCCCGCACGTATCAGAAGTACCTTTCCGCTTTCATTATACAGATCGTCGGAAAGTACCATGCCATCCCACAGGTACCGGATCGGAATCTTTTTTAATGTAATGTTCTTTTTTTCTTCTGTCATAATTCTCCCTGCTCTTTCCCATGGCAATGTGACGGCATCCATATTCCTCCGTCCACAGATTCTGATTCTGTATCCGCACGACCTCATACATTCCGCGCAGTGTGGTCTCTCCCAGATCCAGCCGGATCAGGATCCGGTCCCCTTTTTCAAAGCTTCCCGCCTCAGACTCTATGAGCAGACCGTTTGCGCTGATATTTTTCGTAGTGATCTCTATGGGCTTTCGCAGCGTGATCCTTTTTCCCGCGATCTGGATCCCTGTCACTTTTCCGGGTGCCTTGATGTCATAACGCGACCTCTTTCTGTCCTCTCTGACCCGCCCGCTGTAAAGATCGATCTCAAGCTCATTTGCAATGACCGGCTTATTCATATTTCCGTAATATTCGAGCAGCCGGTGCGCGCCAAAGATCAGCACACTGACCTCCCGGCAGCCGGGACTGCTCAGGCCACTCGCACTGATCTTTACGGTCTTTTTTGCAGAATCGAATGCTGTAATCCTTGTACTGGCAATGAGCTTTCCCGTATTCATATCTTTGATCTGTATTTTCCGTCCTACCAGTTCATTTGCGTACTCTGTCATATATTTTCATGCTCCTTGATCTGCTGTCCCCGACTTATATCTGAAACTGATCCATTGTGTCCTGAAGTAACTTTATGCTTGTCAGTACCTCTCCTGTATCGGTCGTGACATTTTCACTGGCATAAGTAATCTGCTGCAAATTATCATTTACGGCATGCACTGCTTTGTTCAGTTCACCTTGCGAGGTATTGATCGTTCCAAGAATACTACTGATATTCTGAACAGAAGCGCTCAGTTCCTCCGCCCCTGCCCCGAGATTCGTACTGATTCCCGCAAAATAGAACGCATCATCTTTATATTTTTCCGCAATTTCCCCAAACTGGTCATAATCTTTCATGATCACGCCATCCAGAAACGCAAGGATGGAATTGCTTTCATCGGAAAGAGCCTTTACACTCTCAAGGACTTTATCGGTAAGTTCATCGACCTTTCCAATCTCTTTTCCGGTAATATTACTGAGATTCTTGATTTCTTCCGCTACAACCGCAAATCCTTTTCCGGCTTCTCCTGCCCTCGCTGCTTCTATGGATGCATTTAACGCAAGCAGATTTGTCTGGGATGCGATCTCCTGAATTGCTCCGGACACCTCTACGATCTGGTTTATAACCTCCGTACCGTGAATGGCATCCGCAAGCCTGCCACGGCTTTCCTCTGTCATTGCAGCAGCATTGTCTTTATCTCTCATGAGCTCCGGTACAAGTTTCTCGACTCTCTGCTGGATTTCGCCTGCCCGTGCTGCCATGCTCTGCGTCTCTTCTGCCAGCCGGTCCACCGCCTGTGTCACCTGTGTACATGTATTATCTATGCTCTGAATGCTCTCCGTCTGAGCTTCCACACTGGCTCCGGTTTCTTCCATTGTGGCACTGATCTCCATGATATTTCCACTGATGATTTTCACCTTGTCATCCGTTGTGGTCATCTTATCCTGAATCGTTGAAGATTCCTGCTTTGTCTTGCGTATCGTTGCAATAAAGCGCTCCTCCAGTTCCCCGATCAGATATTTGATTTCCTCAACCTCATTTCCATGTGTTTTTCCATGCTCCTGGCCGATCACACGCTCTTTTACAAACTGTTTCATGCTGTCCATCGGTCTTAACATCTTTCCTATGACCAGATTTAAGAGCGATACTGTAACGCCAAGCAGGACGATGTCCATAACGAGTGGGAAAACCAGATTTTTTCTGATCTGTGCATTGATCACTTTTTCATTCTGTGTGACGCCCAGTTTCCACCCGGTAACATCAATATTTCCAATATCACCGTATTTTTTCTGCCCGTCATAGTCGGTAAAAACAAATGCCTTTTGCGCATTTATGTCTATTTTTACTTTATCAGTCAGAATGGTGTTTCCATCTTCCTTTGGAAGGAAATCCTTATTCGTATGGGTGATGACGCTTCCGTCTTCTGCCAGAAGAAACGTCTGGATACTCGGATCCGCACTGATATTCTGAACAATTTCTATCAGACGGTCTATCGTAATATCCGCCAAAAGTACCGCCTGTTCTCCCCCGATCGTCAATGGCTCTGCTATACTTACAACCATCTGTCCGGTCGCAAAATCTGTATATGGTTCTGTATAGATCAGACCGTCTTCCGAAATTGCCTGTTTCCACCAGTCTCTGGTTGTGGGATCCAGATCCAGCTTGGAATGATCCGCCGGAAGCACGCCACCATCATAGCCAAAACAGCAATAATACATCAGCGCGTTTTCATTTTCGTTCAGATTCACTTCCAGATAATCCATGATCGCATCGGTATCATCTCTGTCCATGACTGCGAGTGCATTTTTCATGGTGTTTACCGTATTTCCTTCCTGCTTCAGCCATCCATTGATCACAGCCGCATTCCCGTCCGCTTCCTCTGTCAGCAGATTTTCTGCATCCCGCACCATAGCGCTTCTCGTTGTCACAACATTCGCCAGTATGGTCAATAAAATAACAACCGCCATACAGATCGTTACAAATACTGCAATTCTTCCTCTGATCGTCCACAGAAAACGATTCTTCTTTACTGCTTCATCCCCCATCTTACTGTCACCCTTTCATTCGTATGCTGTATGTATCCCTGTTTTCTGACTACTTCATATTTTTAATTATACCAGTCAGCTATTTTTTTGTATACTGCCAAATGGATAGAATCCTTTATCTTTTTTGGTTTTTTTACCAATTTTGATCTGATTTCACACTTCCGGCACCACTTTTCATTAAAAAATGAAGGGAAGCACTACATCCTGCTTCCCTTTACCTTTTCCGCTTTTATGGAACTTTTATTTATTACATTGCGTCTACAACCGCATCTAATACCTGTAACAGGGTAACCATGGAATCATTCAGTGATTCCGCATCTGCTTCTGTGATGGTATCCTGGCTGATATCTCCCATTTCTTCCATTACATCTGCGGTCTGAAGCAGTGCGGATTCAATATCATCATCCTGCTCGATCTCGTCAGACATATAAGCGTCATAAACAACGTTATATACATTTACCAGTGTAGCATAATTATCCTGGAGTGTGGCAAATGTATCATCGGAACACACATCCCCGGATGCGTCCGCTGTCTCAACGTCTGCTGTTGTATCCATCGCGTCAACTGCTGCGGAAAGTCCTTCTAAAATGTCTACCATGGCTCCATTTAAGTCTTCCGCATCTTTTTCTGTGATGCTGTCCTGGGAAATCTCACCCATTTCATTGATGACATCCGCAGCTTCATTCATCAGGTTTTCAATATCTTCATCTGCCGCGATCTCATCACTCTCGTAAAGATCCTTTACTTCGTTATAGCAGTCTACCATCGTTGCGTAATTGTCCTGCAATGTCTCAAATGTCTCATCGGAGCACATATCGGAAGATTCGTCTTCTTCCGCCGATGTCGCATCGGCACTGCTCTCTGCTGTTGTCTTTACATCGGTCGTTTCTTCCGCGTCTCCGCAGGCAGCAAGTGTGGACATTGCCATCATACCAGCTAATAATACAGTTAAAATTTTCTTTCTCATGTTCATTTCTCTCCTTATCATTTCCTTCTTTTTGGAATACTTTTTGTCTGGAACAAGATAGAGTTTACCTTCCCGCGCCCCTTATGACAATTCAAACTGCCAATTTGTGCCGGAAACTGCCAATTTGTCATTTTAAGCCGGACATTTTTACGTTATACTGTTACCTGAAGATATTTTTTATGAGAGAGGTATGGGTAAGTTATGGAAATTTATATTTGCGATGATTCGAGACCGGATCTGATGCGGCTGGCGCATCATTTAAAAGAATATATCCTGAATCTGGATATGCATGTTGAGATTCGCTCTTTCTCCTCGGGAGAAAGCATTCTTGCTGCTTATAAGCGCGCGTTGGTCAAGCCTTCTTTGATCTTTCTTGACATTTATATGGGAAATATGAATGGTATGGACGTGGCGAGAGCTTTGCGCGACGACGGCTTTTCCGGCGGCATTATCTTTACCACAAGTTCGACCGCGCACGCAATGGACAGTTACAACGTAGACGCGCTGTATTATCTGCAGAAACCGTATGACCATAAGGATTTTACCAACGCCATCAACCGGTGTTCCTCAATTTTCACCGAGGCGGCAAAAACTTATACGGTCTCGATCCGTGGAAAAGATACCGCGCTCCCGTTAAAAGACATCCTCTTTTTTGAGACCGGGCGCCATGTCACGCTGGTACATACACTCACCGATACGTTTTCTTTTACCAGAGTTCTCACCGAAGTGCGTGAGGATTTAAAAGACTGCCCGACTTTCCTGGCAGTCGGGCGCAGTTATCTTGTGAACCGTCTGTATATCCGGGAAGTGACTGACACCAGCATCGTGATGATGAATTCGGATGAAATTTTTATCCCGGTAAGGCTCCGGGACAGCATTCAGGCACAGATCAGCCAAGACAGCCCAAAATCCCTCTGACTGTCCGCTCCCACTCTTCTAATACCTCCGGCAGAAGACTGCGGATCTTTTCCGTGTTCTTTTCTCTGCCCGCCAGTTCTAACGCATAAAAATGCTCTCCGAAATGCGTACCGCCGATTCCGCGCGCCTCTCCTTTCATCTGGTGCGCGAGATTTACCAGATCTTCGCCGTTTCTTTTCAGATCTGCCGCATAATCCAGCATTTTCTGCCGTTTTTCTTCGTACTCTTCCACGAATCCGCGAAGGATTTCCGTGTAGAGTTCCACCTCATTGTTTGCATACGCAAGACCTTTGGCTCCATCCACTTCCACCAGACGCAGTTTCTGCAAAAATCCCTCTTCCAGTTCCTGTTTTTCTGCTCTTTCCTGTCCTTTTCCGGTCAGGAGTTCTTCCGGCAGATACTGATAGACGATCTGCTCTAACTTTTTGCCTTCCACCGGTTTCGGCGTGAAATCGTCAAAACCTTCCTGTAAGTAGATCCCGCGCGCACCCGCAAACGCATTTGCCGTTACCATAATGACCTTTGCCTGTCTGGACGCGTTTTCCGGATCCTCCCGCAGCCGGTGAAGAGTTTCGATCCCATCCATTTCCGGCATCAGATGATCCATAAAGATCAGATCATAACGGCAGTCCGCCGTTTTCTTCAAGCATGCGGCACCGCTGTCTGCCGTGTCGATTGTCGCTCCAAGATGCCGCAAAAGTCCCTTTACGATAAAAAGATTCATCTCATTGTCATCCACGACAAGGATCTTTGCCTCCGGTGCCCGGAATTTTTCGACCGGATCCTGATATTCCCCCGCGCCTTCCTCCGCGTCCATATCAAAAACGCCAATGCAGGCGAAATCAACGAGCTGCTGTGTCAGTTCAAAGGAAAATACCGATCCTTTGCCGTACTCACTTGTCACATCCAGCCGGCTTCCCATTTTGCCGAGCAGCTGCGCCGTGATCGCAAGTCCAAGTCCGGTTCCCTCGATCTTCCGGTTCTTTTCCTCATCCACCCGCCGGAACGCTTCTGTCAGATGCTCCATGTCTTCCGTCTTTATTCCGATGCCGGAATCCGCCACCCCGACTTTTAAGGTGACTGTTTCTTCCGTTCTCTCTAAGACAGCGACATGCAGACGCACAAATCCTTTTTTGGTATATTTCACCGCATTGGAAAGCAGGTTAAACAGGATCTGCCGGATGCGCACGTCATCCCCGAGCAGCCTTGCCGGGATATCCGGGTCTGCCTGCACTTCAAGATCCAGATTCTTGGTTCTTGCCCTTACGCGCATCAGACTGCACGCGTCACATAACAGTTTTGCCACGTCATAGCAGACCGGCTGGATCGCGAGTGCTCCATGTTCCATTCTGGAATAGTCGAGGACATTGTTGATCAATGACAGCAGGGAATTTCCCGCCTTTTTGATATTTCCGGCATAAACGCGGATCTGCGGTTCTTCCGACTCACGCAGGATCATCTCATTCATCCCGAGCACCGCGTTGATCGGCGTGCGGATCTCGTGCGAAATACTCGCAAGGAAAGCGCCTTTTGCCAGATTCGCTTCCTCCGCTTTTTTCGCCATGGCGTTCAGTTCATGGATCTGCGTCTGCTGTCTCGTATCATCTAAGATCTCGATCAGGTAACCGCGCACCTGTTTTGCGCACCCCGTCGTAAAAAAGTGCATGGAGCATTTGATCACCCGGTCTTTTCTGTTGTAATAACGTACTTCTTCCTCTTCTCCCCGGTAGTTTTTCATCCACATCCCAAATTCACGGTACAAAAAATCCGCATTTTTCGGGATCTCCCGGTCGATCAGAAGCTGTGACAGCTCCGGGAAATATTTCTGCGCCACCTCATTGCTACCGACGTATTTTCCCTTGCCCGTAAACGAGATATAACCATATTCCTGCCGCTCTTCCCTGACATTTTCCGCGTTTCCGGACACATCATACAGGTTACTCCTGCGGATCATAAAAAACAGCAGCACCTCATTGATCACATAGATAAACGGAAGCAGCTCGATCTCAAGATCCACGATCGACTCGATCGCGTAAACCGCGATACACGAAAATTCCGTATAGGAAATGCACATGATGCTGACATAGGAAACTTTGTTCTTGTGGTGGCACGCGTAATAGATGACCCAGCACCCCGTCAGAATATAAAATCCGAGCAAGAACAGATACAGAATATGTGCCGGCCCGTGTTCATTGACTAAAAACGCCGCTCCCGCCCGCGTCACATACCGGACTTCTTTATAGTAGATCGTGCTGTAGCCCCCGGTAAACGCCAGTCCGAGCACCACAAACCCTGCCAGTGTCATCAGAGAGACCAGCCAGATGGGCACCTTCAGTCTGCACACATGTGCCAGTGAAAGAAACATAAAAAGTGTCACAAAAGTACCATCCAGATAGGTGATCCGGTTGGCAAGCAGCGCCTCTTCAAGATTCGCCGCTGACGCTAACTGCCAGTATCCGAAATTAACAACCGTAATGGCTGCTCCGCAAAGCACATAGATGCTCTCGTTGTGCTTCCTGGTCTCATATATAATTCCTATCAGTATAAATATTGATATTACGTCTGCCAGAAAATATAAATATACCGCCATTATAACATTCCCCGTTTTCCTGCTTCCCTGACCGCTTCCGCTTTGTTGGAAACGTCCAATTTCCTGTAAATCTGCTGTGTATGGTATTTTACATTCGCGGTTGTCATCCCAAGCTCTTTCGCGATCTGGTCTTTGGACAATCCGTTCGCCTGCAATTTCAATACCTTTAACATCGTGTCACTCAAAACAACTTCTTCCACTCCCGTCTTTAAATAGCCGGGATAAAAATGCGCCATTTTTTCCGTCTCACTGAGTACATCCTTAAAGAACTGCCTGCTTTTTTTATCATCCGACGGTTGAAATGCCGTCTCCAAAAGCAGCGGCCGTACTGCTGCCCCCTCCCTTGTGATCAGCCGGATAAAATGATATTCCTCCGCTTCGCTTAACGCCTCGCACAGACTCTCATCCCATTTGTCGTCTTTCATGCGGTACTGTGTGATCGCTTTTAAGATCTTTACTTCGATCGCAATATAAGTCCGCTTCATCATTTTCGCGTAATACGCGCATTTTGCCAGCAGATTATACGCCTGCTCATTTCGCCCGTTCTGCAGATATATGCGCACCTTGGTCATATAATGGAACCGGTCATAAATGGAGAATTCCAGCTCCTCATCCGGCGCCGTGTTCATCCATTCCGCCACTTTCGTCTTTTTTCCGCTGTATAAGGCACACCGGATCAGAAACGTCTCCACATTCGGGAACAGGCGGTCTGCCTTTTCACTGCTTACTCTTTTTCGGAAACGCTCTAAAAGTTCTTCCGCTTCCGTTACTTTCCCGTTTATGATATGTAACCATGCGAGTATGCCGTCCGCCACAAAGCACTGCTCCAATTTTCCACCGGCTTCTGCCTGCATTCTCCCCTTATTGGCAAGTGTTGCCACCTCATAATTGTCGCCGCCTTTTTCAAAAAAGCTTTCCGCGAGAGCCAGATTGACCAGTCCTTTTCCGTACTTCCCCAATACAAATTCGACGATCTTTCCTATGCTCTTTGCGAGTTCCCTGTCATGCTTACTCCACTCACAGAAATCTTTTCCACCGTTCATCTGGGATGCCTGATTGCTGGTAACTGAAAATTCATACAGATTCACCTGCTTATTCAAGACAAGCAGATATGCTTTTTTTAAGATCTCTATCATGTTTTCACTGCCACGGTGCGGAAGCCCGATCTCAAGGTAGAGCAGTCTGCCTTTCGCGATCCGCCGCTCACTTCCCGTATGTTCTTTTACATATTTTTCCAGTTCCCCGTACCAGCGCTCGCTCTCTGCGATATTTAAAAGCAGCGACTGCAACATGCTCATCCCGCACATGAGCTCCGGGCTTGTGCGTATCTTTTCTTCCGGCAGCGCCAGGTAATATTTTTTCAGTTCATAATAATAACCGCTGTTCGGCGCCGTTCTCGCATTGTCAATGAGGATCGAGGCAATACGCTCCGTATCTTTTACTTCCTGATACATGAAAAGTGCCTGAAGCGGCTTTCCGGCAAGCTGGTAGCAGAGCCCGGCATTTTCATACAGTGCCCGGATCCGGTCTTTGCTGTATTTCCGTTTCAGCCTCCGCTGCATGCTGATCCGCATTGCCGCCCGGAGTTCATACACGGTCTCCTCGTCGTGTCCGTTTGCTCCCCGTTCCTCATGCATGAAATTTCCAAGCCAGCAGATCCGGTTTAATAATGCCTCTACATCCTTGCGCCCCGTGATCATCTCCGCCAGTCTCACATGAAAACGGTCTACGATCGAAATTTCCATCAGAAATTCCTGTATCTGCACATCCCACTCATCGTATACATGATATTCCAGATAATCCCACATCCGGCTTCTCGCCTTCTCCACCAGCGTCCGGAAATCTTTTTCCCCGAACGGCTCCTGCCGCCTTTCCGTTTCCTCCTGCACATCCATTTCCTGATACACACTGTTTATGATATTCCAGGTGATCGGCACACCATTACAGTAATTTTCAAGCAGCTTTTGCTGTTTCTCCGTAAAAAGCATCCCGGTCTGCGCAATATACTGCTCCACCTGTCTGTCGTCAAACAGCAGCTCTTTTTCGCCGATCACATAAAAAACTTCCTGATAGCGTATGGCTGTGAGCCACGGCAGTACCTCTCCCCTGCTGCACAGGATCACCCAGACATCTTCACGCCGGATCAGCGCAATGATCGCCTTTTTTACGCCTTCATTGTCACAGTTTTCATCCTGCGCCAGCTCCTGCAGATTATCGATCACTATGATCTTCCGCCGTCCGGACTCCGCAGGTTTTAAGTCCTTTGCCGTGACCTGCCCCGCCTGAAACACAATGTATTTTTTTCTGCCAAGATAACGTGTGATAAATTCCGTTTTCCCGCTTCCGCTGATCCCATATACATATGCGGTCACATTTTCCTCATCTGCCGCTTTCAGACGTTTCCACGCATGTTTCGGTTTTATATAAATCAATGACTCCCCCGCTTCCCGCATGTTTCTGCCGTTTTTTTCCATCTGTTGTCAAAATTATACCAAATGTGCCTCGGGTTTGTACACTATCCAAACGGTTAGTCTGCCGGTTTATTTTGGAGTTTTTGCCGTTTTTCCCCTATGCAAGTGCATATAAAAAACAAGCAGCAAAAACCGGATCTGCGCAGTTCTGCTACTCGTTTCGTTCTAGTATATAAATTTTCTGATGGGAAAAATCAGTGCACGGCTGCCGGCACTTTAACTTACTGTTTTCAGATAATCCGCCGCTTCTCTCTCACTGATTGCAAGCGCTTCACATAACTGCGCAAGGATCTCTTCTTCCGACAGATGGCATCGTCTGGCAGTCTGAATGATTCCTGTCGCCATCCCAGCCTCATACTCTGCTTTCCTCAATTTTTTCTCTTCCAACTCTTTGTCATACTCCAAAATGCTCACCATTTCCACCTCCGCACGGTTCCGCTGTAAAAATTCCGCCAGAATACCTTCTTTGATGCATTCACTGATGGCTCGTTTTACCGCCTCATTCAGACTGTATGCTTCCGTATATTTACGGACTTTTGCCACATATTTTGCATATTCAATTCCTCCTTTGCAGGAGCCATACCTCAGATATCTCCTGCTTTCGTTTTTTGAAATAAAAGCATAGATTTCTGAAATGTTGATTAGAATATAGATGGCAAGGATGCCCAGATTTTCTAAAGAAATATGCTTTGGATATATTTTAACACAGGCACGCGGCCGCCCGCAAGCACCTCCGCAACTTTTTATTTCTATGTACGATCCGATTTTCCTGAAACCTGTTTCTTCTCTTTTTTGATCCCGAGCACGCACCAGTTCAACAGCGGAATCCTTGAAATGATCTCGGGAGTTTGACAGTTGAATATTTAAAAAAGTTATCGCAGGTCGCATAAAACCTG
>ERZ791765.290-NODE-290-length-61295-cov-19.025016_pt1 | contig 61295 bp, 81 predicted proteins | sample MGYA00509949_ERZ791765 | MGnify/ENA primary metagenome ERZ791765 (study PRJEB30046, sample SAMN00791980) | human gut metagenome | study: EMG produced TPA metagenomics assembly of the A metagenome-wide association study of gut microbiota in type 2...
TGATAGGACTGAAATATGTCCTGATTTTTCTAGGCGTCCAAGTAATCAAAACACACATTTATGGAGGAGGGAAAATGAAGCACTTAAGCAATAGATATGCAAAGGTAACGGAATACAAAGGCATGGATATCTGCACCTTGAGGGTAGCAACCCCATCCGATGGAGATGAACTGGGGTACCGGATTGATGATATCTCGTACGATGGAAGGGTGTTTGATGATTTGGGAGAGGCCATGAAGGCAATTGACTCATTTGGCATGCATTTAGAGGAGAAAAGCCATGAATAACAGATGTAAAGAAGAACAGGAAACGGTAAGGGGCTGTTCTGGGGAATGCGATTATTGCGAGGATGCAGAAACGTGTGAACAAAGCGGCTATTGTAAGGAGGCAGAGGGATGATTGAAGAAGGAATCGCGAAAGACCTATCAATGGTAGTTGAAAATGCAAAATTGATGGGATGCCAAGAGGTTAAGTCATTTAGACATATACCATTGAAAAATGTTGAGGCTGTCATATCAGCTCTACAGAAACAGATAACAAAAAAACCAGAGGATGAAAGGTGTTTTATTAAAGACAAAGAGAATATCGGATTGTGCCCATCTTGCGGTGAAGGGGTTAATTCAAATTATCCATATTGTGGACACTGTGGGCAGAGAATCAAATGGGATATTGAGTGGAGCATGGAGACAGAGGAATGATAGATAGACAGGGAGCAGGAGATATGAAAAATAAGTGTGCTGACTGTGCATTTTCAGTTAGAAGAAATCCACCAAAAGGTATATATATTCTCATCTGCACCCATAAAGGTGCATATAAAAGACCGGGTGACAGTTGCCGGTTTTATTGCAACAATAAGGAGCTGGAAGAATTATTAACCAGTTGCACAGAAGATATTAGATGGATTTATCATTAAGTAATTAATAATTTGCTTAACATGAGCGTGTTTTACAGATTTTACATGTTTTTGTCAACCAAATCGTTAAGCTGGCATATCGGCTATACGGTGCAAGGACGAACGAGGGACCTTGTAAAAAAATCTCTGGAGCAAAAACCAGATAGACAATAAAAAAGAGGGTGAGCTGATAACGCGCCGAGAAAGCAACGTGAGCGCCATGCCAAAGTTGGACGGCAGCCGGGGCCGTTGATTGGGCCAAAGCCAAAGCTGGGAGCCAGTACCAGCAATTATTCAAAATCGTTATTTAGCGGAGGTAAGAGATGTTTTTCTTGGAGAGAAAAGAAAGCTATGCAATGCCAAATATTTTAGGAAATTGCTCACAACCGGTATATACATATCGCTGGAAAGCGATAGCGAAAAGTGAGACAGAGCGGCCGCTATTAGATATGATTAAGGATATGGATGTTGCAACGCACAGGATAGTATCTAATCAACCGAACTGATATTTTATGGAGGTGTAAGATGCTGTGGCTGTTTTATCACGATGGACATGCATGACATTTGGAGGAAAATATGGAACCGAAAGAGGCAATAGATATTATAAAACGTATGTTTAAGGGAGCACCTACGGAAGAACAACTTGTTGCACTTGATATGGCGTATGATGCTCTTGAAAAGCAGCAACCTGTATCGCGGGTAATTATCGAAGGAAAATATTTTTGCCCAAAATGTAAGAATTTGATGAAATATCCGGGATACTGTGGCTGCGGACAAAGGGTTTATTAACCTGTAATTCAAGGAAATTAGGATTTAAGGAGGTTTAGGAAGGCATATGGAATTAGAAATAAAATATGGAGTTTTTTTGAAGAGCAAAGATAATCCTGAAGAATGGAGAATTGCAGGTTGGTTTTCGGAATATAGAGATGCATATGCATTCTATGATGATTTGAAATCAAACTTTAGTTGCGTGTGGTGTAAAATCGTTGAGAGTGTAACTACGTATGAGGACGTAGCAGTGTGTGAGAATTAAAATTTAAGGAAGAAGGTATAAGATGGATTTTTATAACTGTCCTTATGTTGTAGTTATTCCGTTTCGCAATAGAAATGAGTATGATGAGGATTACAGATGTGAGGTAACAGGGAAGTATTGTCAATGTTGCCAGTGTAAATTGACACCAGAAGAGTGTGAACAGTTGATTCAAAAACAGAAAAATTAGCATTTGACGGAGATGGAAAATGAAAAAAATAAAATATAAAGCTAATTATGGATACGCTGGTACTGATGTAGAGGATGAGCTGGAATATCCGGACGGGGCGACAGACGAAGAAATAGAAGAGGATATTAAAGAAATTGTCATGCAACGGGTTGACTGGTATTGGGAACCAGTAAATTAATATTTTAGAAGGAGGCCAAAATGAATAAAGAGTCACTCACTCTGGAGGAGTTGCAGGAACTGGCGGGAAAACCTGTATACTGTCCAGAAATAGAGGCATACGGCATTGTTAAATGCGAAACCATAGGGATATGGGCGGGAGTACCGTTTCTGGTTGGAGCATGGCATAATGATGGGGTTGCCGTGAATTATGAATATAACATTACAGAGAGAAAACTGAATTGCTATAGAGTCAGCGAATATTAACATTTGAAGATTTAAGGAGGCTATAGATGGACGCAATTATTAAGCAGGGCATTAATAACTGTTATATGGTGCATCACTATGAGCACCCAGGATACGAGGAAAAAATGTGTGCTGGACTGCGGACTATGAATGGAGAAGGTGAACCGATTGGAAAGTGTAAAGACTGCCGCTTGTATTATGGGTACGCATCAGAACACCAAAATTATGGTTTTAAGGAGAAAGGAATGGCAAAGTGCAGTAAACAAACAGAGGATATGTGTCTATGTAGAGATTGTGCAGTTATAAACTGCGAACGGTATAACTGCCGTGAGTGCGAGACGATCACGCACGAAAGAATCCATGAAGTATTTTTCTGCAACAGTTTCCGCGAGCAGGATAGTAGCAGATAAAATTAACATTTTGACGGAGATGAAAAATGAGAAAAGTAAAATATAAAGCTAATTATGGATACGCTGGTACTGATGTAGAGGATGAGCTGGAATATCCGGACGGGGCGACAGACGAAGAAATAGAAGAGGATATTAAAGAAATTGTCATGCAACGGGTTGACTGGTATTGGGAACCAGTAAATTAATATTTGGGAGGAATGCAAAGCCGCCCTGGAAGTGGCTTTCCAGGGCGGAGTAAGACTATTTTACACGGATAGTCTTAGTGGTAGATTTGGTACTGTGACCACTGCTAACGGTGGTGTGAACACGAATGTTGCCGGAACTAGTAGTTCTGGCGGTAGAGTTAATGCGAACTCTTACGGTCTTACCCATTGCACATTCCTCCTTTCAGATTAGATTTTTCAATTCTCCCCATGTTGTGCTGAACGTTAGTTCATCAACTAGATATAGTATATCAGGAAGGAGGGGGAGTGTCAATTATGAATTTAGGTAAGATTTTACAGGAAGAAAGAAAAAAGCAGGGATTGTCACAACAAAATTTAGCAGACATGGCTGGAGTAACTAAGAGAGCTATAGCTTATTGGGAAAAAGGGACTAAAAGTATGAGCGTAGAAAGTGCGGATAAAATTTTTAAAGCACTACATATCACTATAAAAATAGGAGAACGGTAGTTCATCAAAACTGACATATTAGACATTTAATGGAGGTGTAAAAAAATGATTAAGTGTAAAAGCAAATACGCATATGGTTGTAAATGCGTAATTGATATGAACTGTGATGAGCTTATCGGAGGAGCGATTTGCTGTGATACGGCAGAGGACTTGAATTTTAGCCGTGAAAAGATATTAACCTGTTGTGAGTATGCAGAACCGGAGGATATTAAAGATGCGACTTTGAAAGAATTAAAATGAGAATAAGTAGAAAGGAGGGCCATGAGAACCAGGGACAAAAATTATAGTGACTATGGAATTACAAAAGATGAAGCAAAACGTATAAAAGAATACTGTAAAACAGCCAGCGTAGAAGATAAGCTTACATTGTTCCAGTGTGCCATATCCTCAGCTCCTGGCCTGGAAGTAGAAATATATGAGAGCCTTGTAGGTAACATCGGATATGACAAGCTGAGTAAGAGGAAGAACATACCAATTAAACGGGATGATTTTTATGGGTACCAAAGAAAGACGCTGGATGAATATAGGAGATTAATGACATTGTTTGGGAGGTGGAAAGGATGATTGATACTAAAAAAGCACTATACGGGTAACAGAATTTTTATATGCCTTAAGATTGGTTATACAAGCAAGTGAGAAATTAACCGATGAAGATATGGCAATGCTTGAAAAAATAGTAGATAAGATGGAGGAGATAAAATGAAATCAATTGATAATCCAGATGAAATAAAATTCTATAGGATGGGAGGGGCGAGTTTAAGAATTATTGTATCTCCATACAAAAATGAGATGCCAGAAGATATTTTATTTATTCCGGAATGGAGAAAGACTGAGGAAGATGAAATACTGAATCTTCAAGATATTTATGAACAAATTAAAGAAAAATATGGAGAATCATTAATTTTAGTAATAGCTGAGTATCCATTAAGTGGATATATTTATCGATACGGAAATTATTCTGATAAAGAGTGGATGCAAGTAGGAACGATGAATGTATATGCATAAATGTGGGGACGGTTTGATTACCCTATGCATGGTAAAATTAGTATAGGACTATTATACCACATGGGGTAAAAATATGATTATTAATCTATTAAAGGAATGATGTGAAAACTGTATTAACATTGACGCAAAAGCAGAAAATATAGTCACATCATACAGAAGTATGCTGGAATATAATGCGGTAGAATCTACGGCTGCAACTATCTGGTTTGCGCACATGGAAGTATGCAAAGAATACCGTGAGGCAGAAAGCAAAGATGAATCTTAGTTCAATTATGAAAAAACTCCAGCGCGCCATATTGCAGACCAGACTTGTAATCAAGATATCCACCAGCCAATTCTATAGCGAGGAACAGGGGCGCATGATAACCATATGGATATTAAGCACCCCTGTGCTACAGCAGGATAAGCATGGAGAGTGGAAAACCAGGGATTATGAGATACTGCGGAGTGCATCGGGGATTGAGATTGTGAAGTGCTTGCAGGAGATATGGGAGGCGGTGAAGGGATGGAAAAGATAAAATTGTTACCTTGTCCGTTTTGCGGCGAGAGTCCAGAAAAAATAAGAAATGGCGGATTGAAAGGCATACACTGTAGCAATCCGGGATGTATAGCATTTAATATACAAGCGTTTTATTGCCGTTGGAAAAAAGCTATACATGCATGGAACAGAAGGTATGATAAGGATGGTGGTTAAGTGGAACTTACACCGAAACAGAAAGCGTTTGCGGATTATTACATAGAATGCGGAAATGCGGCAGAAGCTGCGAGAAAGGCTGGTTATAGCTTACGGACAGCAGACGCAATAGGGCGTGAAAACTTACGGAAGCCTACGGTTTCTGCATATATCTCCGAGCGACAGAAACAGATTGATGATTGCCGCATAGCTGATGCCGCTGAAATACTGCAATATCTTACATCGGTTATGCGCGGAGAAGTAAAAGACCAATTCGGTCTTGACGCTCCTTTGGCAGAGAGGACCAAAGCGGCGGTGGAGCTGGCAAAGCGCAAGATAGATACAGATAAGAAGCAGGAGGGCGGCGGGATTACTATTGTCAACAACATACCAAGACCAGACAACAATAAATCTGACTGATGTAATCGCCCCTTCTTTCTACGATGTTCACTGGGATATCCTAGAAGGTAAACATACATATTATGACCTGTACGGCGGACGAGGTTCCACGAAGTCCTCTTTCATATCTGTGGAGATTGTACTGGGTATGATGGATGACCCAGAGGCCAATGCGGTAGTGTTTCGTAAATATGCGGTGACAATCGGAGAATCAGTATTTGAACAGATACAGTGGGCCATAGACGCGCTAGGCGTTACGGATTTGTGGGAATCCCGTACAAGCCCATACAGATTCGTTTATAAGTCGACAGGGCAAAAGATAATATTCCGTGGACTTGATAAAGCCAAGAAAACAAAGTCAATTAAAGCTAGTAAGGGATACTTCAAATATTTGTGGTTTGAGGAATTGGATGAATTTGCAGGACCGGAGGAAATACGGACTGTTGAACAGTCAGTGTTGCGTGGTGGAAGCAAGTTTGTTGTATTTAAATCCTTCAACCCACCCATCAGCCAAAGCAACTGGGCTAATCAGTATGTAAATACTCCAGACGATAGCGCGTATAGGCATAAAAGCGATTACCGTTCTGTACCGGTTGAATGGATGGGAGAAATGTTTATTGAACGCGCAGAACATCTTAAAGCCACCAATGAGCGGGCATATAATCATGAGTATTTAGGCTTGCCGGTTGGACTTGGTACAAATATATTTGATATGCTGGATGTACGGACAATCACAGACGAGGAAATCCAGAAATACCAAAGCATATATCAGGGGCAAGACTGGGGCTGGTTCCCGGACCCCAAAGCATTTATCCGGGCCGCTTACATACCAAACAAAGAATTGGTTGTGTTGCTTGATGAAATGGGCGGCTGTAAAATCCGTAATAGTAAGATGGCAGAGGATATACGGGCGGCTGGGTACGATGATTATACAATCTATTGTGGTGTGGATGAAGAAGAAAGCATTATAGACTTCCGTGACGCTGGTTTACCGGCACGCAGAGCCATTGTAACACCAGGAAGCAGGAAATACACCTTTGAGTGGTTGCAGTGCCGTACAATCGTTATAGACCCGGCACGCACACCGCAGGCATACAAAGAAATCATAGAATATGAGCATGAGGTTGACAGCAACGGTGAGGTGATATCGGATTACCCAGATGGAAATGACCACTGGATAGATGCACTCCGCTATGCCACAAGCCCATTATCCATGAGAAGGGGGAACAGCGCATAATGAATGTATTAGAACATTTTATTTTGTCTGTCTATAAAATTGAAGATATCACAGATGAATATGAAAAAAAGTTCGGAAAACCATCTAAGGAAAAACTACTGAAAGTTTTTCTGGAGTATGATTGTTATGGACAGAAAGACAGAACGGAATTGGTATTTAGGGAAACAGAATGGAATACGGCAAAGGAAAATGGGTATTTCTTGGCATAAGGTGACTAAATGGGACTAATAACATGGGCTAAAAAGGTGATAGGAATGATATTCAAGCGACAGGCAGAAGAAGATTTCAATGTTGAATCGGTGGTATCCCCGGAGATGGAAAGCAAGATTACAGAGTGCGCCAATATCTACCGGGGTACTCCCTATTGGGTGAATGCTGACGATAACGTTAAGACAATCAATTTTGCAAAGGCCATATGCTCAGAGACGGCCCGACTTGCTACCCTGGCAATCGGAATACAGATTGATGGGAGTGCGCGGGCGGCGTGGATCCAGGAGCAGATTGACAAGATATATTTCCAGATTCGCCACTGGGTAGAGTATGGTATGGCCTACGGCACAATCATCCTTAAGCCCAATGGAAAGGGACTGGACATATTCACACCGATGGACTTTATTATTACGGATTGTGACAATGAAGGTATCTATGGGATTGTATTCAAGGATAGCTACAGCGAAAATGATAAGTATTATACCCGGTTTGAGTATCATCGGTTTGTCGAGGTCAAGGAGGGGGAAAACACCTATTACCCATATTACATATCCAATAGAGCTTATGTGTCTCAGTCTGCAAAAAGTGTGGGGGACCCGATAGCATTAAACAGGACTAAGTGGTCTGACTTACTTCCAGATACACCGCCTATACTCAAGGCTAACAATGATAAAATAGACGGCCCCATGTTTGGTGTACTCCGCACTCCACAGGCTAACAATTTGGATATCTCATCACCTTTGGGATTGCCAATGTTTGCCGAGGCCATAGAAGAATTAAAGGACCTTGATGTGGCATATAGTCGGAATGTGGGTGAAATATTTGACAGTGAGAAAATTATATTAATTGATGACCAATTAATGCTTGGTGATGGAAGAAATTTAAAACGCCCAGGAGTAAATAAAGTTAAATTACCCCATTATGTAAGAAATGTATTTGGAAATAGTAATGGAGAATTTTACCATGAGATTAATCCATCGTTAAATACTGATATAAGACTTACTGGAATTAATAATCTTCTTTCATTTATTGGATTCAAGTGCGGATACTCCAACGGGTACTTTGTACTTGACGAAAAAACAGGTATGGTCACAGCAACACAGGTAGAAGCTGATGACCGCCGCACTATCCAGTTAATTAAGGATGTGCGCGACAAACTGGAAAGTTGCCTTGATGGCGCAATATATGCGCTCAATGTATATGCTGACCTGTACGGACTGGCACCCGCCGGCAACTACGAAATCACATATGATTTTGGGGACATTACATACAATCGTGAAGAGGACAGAGCAAGATGGTGGCAGTATGTTGTGCAGGGGAAGGTACCACCCTGGATGTATTTCCAGAAGTTTGAAGGGTTATCCGAGGAAGATGCAAAGGCTATGGTACAGGAAGCACAACCGAAGGATGGGCCGAGGATGTTTGAGGAGGAATAAATTGAGAAACTTATTAATTTGGATAGTATTCAATATACCACTTGGTCCATTTGCCCCGAAAGTATTTGAATGGTCGATTAGACATAAGGGAAAGAAGGAAGAGTAAATGTTAAGCCCTGATTACCTTGCAAGAATCGCAGAAGGAAGCGAAGAAATAGCCTCACAGCTTCACACATACATTATCCGTCAGATAATAGACCGCATGATGATACGTATAGGCCGCGGCGATGATTACCTGCTCACCTCCTCTGACCGATGGCGAATACAGATATTGCGGGATGCAGGATATCTGCTGAAGGACATAACGGCAGAGTTATCCAAAATCACTAATCGACAGGAAAAAGAAATCAAGGCCGCAATGGAAGAAGCTGGAATCAAGGCCCTGGAATATGACCATAAAATATATGAAGCTGCTGGTTTATCTCCAATTCCTCTTACTCAATCTCCGCAGCTTATCCGACTGATGGAACGAAACATGGATGCAACAATGGGAGAGTGGGAAAACTATACTAGGACCACAGCAGAAGCTGCACAAAGGCTTTTTATAAACGAATGTGATAATGCATACCACCTTGTATCTTCTGGGGCTGTATCGTACACACAGGCTGTCAAAGAGGCAGTTAATAATGTGGTATCGGGCGGAGTGATAGTACACTATCCTTCGGGCCATAAAGACACCATAGAAACTGCTACGGCGCGTGCAGTACGTACTGGAGTAGCCCAGGCTACAGGCGATATCTCTATTAAGCGTATGGAAGAAATGGACTGGGATATCATACTGGTGTCGGCGCACATCGGGGCCAGAACCGGGGATGGGGGACAGAATCCGGGCAATCATTTATGGTGGCAAGGGCAGTTTTACAGCAGGACTGGAAAGGATAAGAGCTTTCCTCCATTTTCCCATACTGGATACGGAACAGGTGAAGGGTTATGTGGATGGAACTGCCGTCACTCATTCGGTAGCGGTGATGGGGTAAACAATCCATACAAAGACATCCAAACCGCAGACAATTACAAGGTTGAGCAGCTGGAGAAGCGACAGAGAACGCTTGAACGGCGCATCAGAAAGACCAAACGCGAAGTCATTGGGATGCAAGAGGCCGTGGATAAATGCAAGGACGAATCAGTTAAATTTGAAATGCAGCTTGACCTTGACCGAAAGTCGTATCTGTTACAGCGGAAGAATAAAGCATACAACGAATTTTGCAAAGCGAATGACTTACGCACCCAGCAGGAACGGTTACAGATTGCCCGCTGGAGCCGTGAACAGGCCGCAAAGGCCAGAGGGGCGGCAAGGCGGTATCAAAATGCGAAAGGGGAATTAATTTGAATAGATGGAAACCATATAACCCTAACCCAGTCCGTAATCAGCGTGTAGGCGACTGTGCCATACGTGCAATCTGCAAAGCAACCGGACAGGATTGGGAAACCGTCTTTGCTGGTGTTATGGTGGTGGCGTGCGAGAAATCAGATATGCCGTCAGCTAACAGCGTGTGGGGGACATATCTCAGGCGCAACGGGTTTCGGAGAAACATTATACCAGACGAATATCCAGAAGATTATACCGTGGAAGAATTTTCGGCAGACCACCAAAACGGAGTATTTGTTCTTGGGCTTGATGGTCATGTGGTAACGGTTGTGGATGGATTTTACTGGGACACATGGGACAGCGGTCAAGAAATACCAATATACTACTGGGAAAGGCGATAATTTATGGAAACATTAAACTCTATTATGGTTGTATGCGGTTGGCTTATTACTCTTGGAGGCGCAGGAGCCGTAATATACAAATTGTTGCATCCGGCATTTAAGCTAAAAAATCGAGTGGATAAATTAGAAATAAATGTGGAAAATGATTATAAATCTATCAAAGAAATAAGAGATATGCAATCTCTTTTATGCCAAGGAATGATAGCATTAATTGATAATCGTATAACCGGTAACAACATAGAGGGTTTAAAAAAAACCAAAGAAGCTATGATAAAGCATTTGTCAGAAGGTATTTAAGGAGCGTTGCGTTGAAGGTATATGACTTTACAGTGCCAGAACTAAACTATTTTCGTACATATTGTAACTTTACGGATGAAGAACGGGCACTGTTTGAGTACCGGGCCAAGAACTATCCTTTGGAATATTGCGCTGAATTAATGAATGTAAGTGTATCCACAGCAAAGAGATTGAGCAGAAAAGTAAACAACAAAATAATCCGATTATGTTGATACTTGCGTGATACTTTTATAAGTCTTTGACGACCTGTCAAGGGCTTATTTTTTATGGGATAATTGGATTATAAAAGAACGGAGGGGATATAATGCCGCAACCATTTATCAATCCAAACTATCTGAATACATATCCAAACGCATATCCTTATCAGCCACAGATGCAACCACCTATGGACCGATTGCAGCAGCTACAGGCACCATACCAAATGCCGCAACAGACGCAGGTTTCACAGGTCCCGCAGACCAACCAGGGAATATTATGGGTGCAGGGTGAAGCCGGGGCAAAGTCGTATTTAGTAGCGCCAAGCACATCCATATTACTGATGGATAGCGAAAATGAGTACTTTTATATTAAAACAACAGATGCAGCAGGTATGCCAACACTCCGCACTTTTGAATATAAAGAGATTGTTAATGGACGGAAAAAGGAATCTACATCGGCTGAAAATCTGGATGAAAAGTATGTTACCAGAAATGAGTATCAGGATTTAAAGGCAAAATATGATGAATTATATGGACTTTTAGAAACCAGTACAGCACCAACAGGAAAGGGGAAGTAATATATGAATCCATTATTTAACATGTTAGGTGGAATGGGTGGAGGTAGCCCAATGGGAGGAATGATTCCTGGGATGGGCGGAGGAAACAACCCCATGCAGATGATACAGAAATTTATGGAGTTTAAAAACAATTTCAAGGGAAACCCTCAAGAAGAAGTACAGAAGATGCTACAGTCCGGCCAGATAACTCAGCGGCAATTAGACCAGGCCCAACAAATGGCCCGGCAGTTTCAGCAGATGCTTAATAACATGAAAAAATAGTACATAAATCAATGCGCATGATTTTGTAAATATATTTTAAAGGAGTAGACAATTATGGATTCAGGCTATAGTTTAGCAGACATTGCCGCCGCTACAGGAGGAACAAACCGCAACAATGATGGCTTTGGAGATGGCGGCGCATGGTGGATTATTATACTGTTCTTATTTGTTTTCTGTGGCTGGGGCAATGGAAACGGCTTTGGAAACAATGGAGCAGGAGGTGCAGGATTGCAGGGATTAGCAACACGTGCAGACATCAATGAGGGATTTGCCCTCAACGGAATCGAAAATGGTATAAGGGGTATTCAGCAGGGCATTTGTGATAGCACGTATGCGCTGAACAACACCATTACCAGCGGTTTCAGCGGAGTGGACCGTAGCTTATGCCAGATGGGCTATCAGCTCCATGATTGCTGCTGCCAGACACAGCGCGCAATTGATGGTGTAAATTATAACCTGGCTACACAGTCATGCGATACCAGAAACACCATTCAGACCGCAACTAGGGATATTCTGGACAACAACAACAGCAATACAAGAGCTATTCTTGACTTCTTAACTCAGGATAAGATTTCTACCTTACAGGCGGAGAATCAAACCCTTAGATTCCAGGCAAGCCAGACTGCCCAGAACGGATTTATTGATGCAGTTGGTAACTCAATCGTTGCACAGCTTCGTCAGCCGCAGCCTGTACCGGCTTATACGGTTCCAGCGCCATATCCATATGCCTCTAACTGTGGTTGTGGATGCAATACTGGATGCGGGTGCTAATGAGAAACGAACAGTTTTACGATAATCTTGCTCTGTATGCAACTGCATTGCAAATGATAAATTTGCTTTTGATTGTTGGTGATGTGTCAAATAATGATATTATGGAAGCATTGCAACAGGAGAATAAGGAATACATGGAAAAGATTATCGACCAAAACAACCGCATATTGCGTATCTTGTCCGAAAAGGACATGTCTACTGAACAGTAGTATTACACACATGGAAGGGTAGGCATAAGCTTGCCCTTCTGTGCATATAAGGAGGATTTATTATGGCAGATTTTGTAACTGCTGGGACACAGACTGTTGCAGTCAATGCAAGCGTTCTGTTTGCTGCAAACAGGATATATTCTTGCAATTGTCCAAACATAAGGCATGAGGCACTCTCTGGTAGGGTAGTTTTGCTTCCTGGCCTGTACCGCGTAGGATTTAACGGAAACTTTTCCGCAGCCGCAGCAGGTGACGTTATTTTTGAAGTACAGCAGGACGGCGAAGGCATTCCCGGTGCAAGAATCCAGAACACGGTTGCCGCCGGCGCAACAATCAATGGAGCGGCAACTGTAGAAGTAAGGGTGTGCAAACCATGTTGTGCTACCCTATCAGTAAAAAACGTTGGAGCCACAGCGGCGACGGTATCAGACGCTAACCTTGTTGTTAGCAGAATAGGTTAAGGGGGTAAGGCTATGAGCTATAAGATGATGCAGAATATCCATGAAGAACTGGATAAGATTGCGGAAAAGGGCCTGAACACTAGCAACCTTGAAACCGCATACAAACTGATAGACATGTGGAAAGACATGGAGAATGTGGAGTACTGGAAGTGCAAAAAAGAGTACTACAATCAGGTAATGGACGAAATGGATGGCGGAGAATACAGCGAAGCGCGCCGCAAGCGCGACAGCATGGGACGTTATAGCCGTGCTGATGGAATGTCACAGGACTATGATAATGACAGTTCTTATCGCGGCACACGTGGAAAGCATTACGTCAGAGGTCATTACAGTCGCGCCACTGGACCGGCCTATGACGACTACATGAATCAGAAGCAGAGCTACAGAAGCGGCGGGAAAGATGAAGATTGCAAGCGGCGTATGCTTGCAGCCCTGGAAGAGCATATGGACGAACTGACAGAAGAATTAGGCGAAATGTCGAAAGATGCTGACTGCCGGGAAGAAAGAGAAACCATGAAAAGGTATATTGAAAAGCTTCGTAATATGATGTAATAAATTGGCGGTGGGAAAAGTCCTGCCGCCTTTTAATTGTATTATAAACGAAATCACTAATTGCTTTTTCGCTCATTGTACCATTTTAAAAAATCTCCAAATATCTGATTTTCGGCAGTTTCACGCGCTTTAATAGCCTCTTGTTTGTCTGCAAAGCTCCCAAGATAAAAGCGTTTTCCTTGAAAGTATATGTAAGCAATCCAAGTATCTGATTTACCTTTCTGTCGATGCAAAGATACTCCTCTATGCCCAGACGATGTATTTGACTGGGGCTTTTTAGAGGTAATGCGGGATATGTTTGTTCCCAAAACTTGACCGACCTTATCAGGCAATGGCCTGTTTTTAAGATTCCTAGCTTTATAGCAACCGCATGAAATAATTTCTCCACCAGTGACCAGACCAATACGCCTTATAATATGCTTCCCGCATAGGATGCATTCAAATTCCCACAAATAGCTTCTGTTCTTCTTATCTCCGGTACACCTAATTGCCTTAAGATATCCATATGTTTGTCCCGATATATCTTTTTTTGGTGCCATACTATCTCCTATATTAAATCATCCACCTCACAGTCAAGGGCTTTTGCCAATGACAAGGCATTACGCAGGGTCATGTTGCCAAGGTCCCTTTCTCCAGATTCAAATTTCTGTATCTGACGGATATTCATTCCCGCGGCGTCAGCTACTTGCTGTTGGGTCATTCCGGCCAAAGAACGTTGATACAATAGTTTGTTGATATTATTGTTATGGCAATCCCTGCCGTAACTGGATGCGGAGCAGGCCCCACAAAGTCCATCTGTCCTAATACAATCTGGGTATCTTCTCATGATTTCCTCCATTATTTTATGATATACAGCACTTCCGCATCTTTTAAAATAACTTCCCCCGCATCAAAACCGTACTCATAGTTATAGCCTGCAATCAGAGCAATGTAGGAACCAAAATATCCGTTACCCTTAAGAGATTCGGCGGCTTCTGGAGCGTTTAAATCAATGGCGCATACACCGTTCAGCTCTTCATCTGTTTCCTCTTCGTCAAGCCACACCTTTGAATTGTGGTCCATAGCGCCGAGTTCAAAGGGCTGTTCCTGAATGCGGATTCCAAACCTACTATATTTAATATCCCAATCATTGGTATCTATCATTTCTTTTAACTCGGCTACTGTCATTGTTTTAACCACCTTTCCTTATCTCTGATTATATTATACGCCCAAAAGGGCGGAAAGTCAATAGTATATTTAAAATGTGGGGACGATTATTTTTTTTGAATAAGGTAAAATGGGAGTAGGAATAAGCAGAAAGGGTGAAAACATGGTAAAAGACGGTTGGGTGTACTGCCCTATATGTAACAATAAAACTCGGACTAAAATACGACCAGATACGGTTGCGAAAAACCTTCCCGTATTTTGCCCTGTATGCAAGAATACATCCATAATGAATATTGCAAAAGGTAAAGCAAGTGATTTAGATAAAAGTGGTTTATCACCTGCAACATAACTTTAGAGCCAGACGCCAGACGCAGAGCCAAAAGATTACAGCAATGTAGTTTGTTTGGCTTTTTCTTATATTTGACCTCCCTCATATAGCACATGTCCTTAAAAGAAACAGGTTTAGCGATTAGCGTGAACAGCCTGGAGGTTGAAAAGCGGATGCAATTTCCGGCATGTGCGTTTTTGGACAAGCCAAGTCCTACAAAATGGCAACCGTTGGTGGACGGTTACACACCTACAAATAACCTAATAACGGAAAAGGAGAATCATCAATGAAAACCGAAGAATTAAAAGCACAGGGATTGACAGAGGAACAGATATCTTTTGTCATGGCTGAAAATGGGAAAGACCTCAAAAAGTTGCAGAAAGAAAACGACAATCTGAGCGCGGACCGGGATACCTGGAAAGAAAAAGCAGAAGCGGCAGAAACAACGCTTAAAGGCTTTGAAGGGGTTGACCTGGAGACGATGCAGAAAGAACTGTCTGACTGGAAACAGAAAGCTACAGAAGCCGAAAAGAGCGCCCAGGCACAGCTTTATGAACGTGATTTTGCAGATGCTCTTAAAACAGAATTTGAGGGTATTAAGTTTTCCAGCGAAGCGGCTAAACGTGCAATCATGGCAGAAGTAAAAGAGGCCGGATTAAAGCTGAAGGATGGTAAAATTCTGGGGCTGAATGACCTTATAGGCCAAATGAAAGAAAAGGATGCTTCGGCATTTATTGATGATGCGCAGCAACAGGCACAGCGGAACATGGCGAGGTTTACCGCACCATTGGGTAAGCAGAATGCGCCAGGAACTATGACACGAAAGGATATTGAAGCGATTAAAGACCCATCAGAGCGTCAGTCTGCAATCGCCAGTAACCTACATTTGTTTGGTAAAGGAGAACAGTAATGGCAGCAAAAGCCAATATAATCAAACACGCGGACATACAGGTTACAGCGCGTGAAATTGATTTTGTGACACGTTTTGAAAGGAACTGGCAGCATCTTCGGGACATTCTGGGGATTATGCGCCCCATCAAGAAAACGCCGGGGGCAGTGCTGAAAAGCAAATATGCAGAAGGAACTTTACAGAGCGGGGCTGTAGGCGAAGGAGAGGAAATCCCTTACAGCAAATTCACAGTAAAGGAAAAGACGTATGCGGAAATGACCATTGAGAAGTATGCAAAGGCCGTTTCCATTGAAGCAATTAAAGACCACGGCTATGAAAATGCCGTTCAGATGACAGACGATGAATTTTTGTTCCAGCTTCAGTCGAATGTAACAGAACGATTCTATACATATCTGAATACTGGTACACTTACTGGAACGGAAACTACATTCCAGATGGCCCTTGCTATGGCAAAAGGAATGGTAGAAAACAAATTCAAACAGATGCACCGTAATGTTACGGGGGTGGTTGGATTTGTGAATATTCTGGATGTATATCAGTACCTGGGTGCCGCTGAAATCACTGTGCAGAATCAGTTTGGTTTCCAGTATCTTAAGGATTTCATGGGATTCAATACAATCTTTCTGCTATCTGATTCTGAAATAGAAAGTGGAAAAGTAATAGCTACACCAGTGGAAAACATTGTAATGTACTATGTAGACCCAAACGAAAGTGATTTTGCACGTGCCGGTCTGGTGTATACGACTGGGGACGGGGATACAAACCTTATCGGATTCCATACCCAGGGTAATTACAATACCGCTGTTTCCGAAGCATTTGCAATCATGGGACTTACCTTGTTTGCAGAATATATTGACGGAATCGCAGTTGTTGATATTACTGATAATCCCGTTCTTGGAACACTGACGGTAACTTCTTCGGCCGGAAGCACATCAGGAAACACAAAATTAACCGTTGAACCTCCCCTCGAAACAGGACACATGTACAAGTACAAAGTGGCAGCTGATTCCGCTCCAGAAGTGAAATATGGTCAGAATGTAAAGACGTGGACAGCATGGGACGGTAAATCTGATATCAAGGCAACGACCGGGAATCATATCACAGTAGTTGAGTGTGACAATACCTATAAGGCGTTGAAATCTGGAAATGACGATGTAACGTCTCACTCTTAAAGAAAGGAGAATCCGGCATGGCATATGCAGACTATGAGTTTTACACAACAAAATACTACGGCAGTTCCATACCGGATTCCCAATCATTTGATAAGCAGGCAGAACGGGCAAGCGACTTTCTTGACATTGTAACTAGAGATAGGTTGGTTGACGGCCTCCCAGACAATGAACGAGCGCAAACCAAAATCAAGAAAGCCGTATGTGCCTTAGCTGATAAGCTGTATGGTTTGGAACTGGCAGAAAAGCAGGCGCTATCTGCCGCCGCTGGAAGTATAACCAGCGGGACCGGCGGCGCAACAACAGGCGTTATCACGTCAAAGTCATCCGGTTCCGAATCAATCAGCTATGCATCCCCGTCAGAAATAGCAAACGGAGCTAAAGCCTGGAGTACTGTATACTCTGCGGCAGGGGATGAACGGGCAACCAATAAACTCCTGTATAATACTGCAAAGGTGTATCTGATGGGAGTAAGAGATGATAGTGGCGTTCCATTGCTGTACGCCGGAATGGGGTAGATATGGATATAACGACATTGGGAACATGTGTGGCTATTGTGGCTTTGAGCTATGTGGTTGGCCTTGGATGCAAGGCTGCAAAGAAAATACCGGACGAATGGATTCCGGTTATTATGGCTGTTGTGGGTGGTGTTCTTGGCGCGCTTGGTATGGGAACTATACCAGACTTCCCGGCATCGGACTACATCACGGCCGTAGCAGTTGGAGCTATGTCTGGCCTTACGGCTACGGGAGTTAACCAGATGTATAAGCAGGCTAAGAAATGAGTAACTACCGAAACCGCAGAAATTATGAAAATCTGGAGCGCCAGATATTTGACGGCGTGGGAAAATACGGAATACCGCAGATAGAACCAGTAACCTACGAGAAAGGCTGTGAATGGATTGGTTTCAACTATGCCAAGACTTGTAAAGAGCCTGAAAAGAAAGGTGTACATTTCTTCCTTGATGATTACCAATTCAATAGGTTATGGACGGATGTTGACCGATACATACCCATGTTACAAAAATTCCGTTATGTAATGTCTCCAGACTTTTCCACCTACACAGACTTTCCAAAAGCTATCCAGATATACAATCATTATAGAAAACATTGGGTAGGCGCATATCTGCAAGAGGCAGGGATACAAATTATTCCCACGATTTCATGGAGTACGCCCGACAGCTTTGAATGGTGCTTTGACGGAGAGCCACAGGGTGGTGTTGTGGCGGTATCGTCTTTAGGCGTGATGAACAGCAAAGAAAAGAAAGAATTGTTTCTGATAGGCTACGAGGAAATGATACGGCGCATTTGCCCGGACACGATTATCTTTTATGGTTATGTGCCAGATGAGTGCATGGGGAATATCGTGAGGGTACGAGCGTTTACAGAAAAGTTTAATGAGGTGTTGTGCAATGGGTGGTAGAGGTGGGGCGAGTGGATTATCTGCTAAAAACCAGAAAATTTCTTTCAAAGGATTGCCAACTTTAAAAGGTTCAGAAAAACAAGTTAAATGGGCCGAACAAATTAGAAATAATGCTATTGATACTATCAATAGAAATATTGATTTAGCTAATGAAAGGATAAAGAAGTATCCAAGCGCTCAAAAAAAATATCAAAATGAAATTGAATCTTTGCAAGAAATAGGCAAACAACTGAAAGAAGTATTATTAAAAGTATCTAATGCTTCTCAAATTATTGAAAAGCGTCACATATTTGATTCGTCTAGAATATTGGATGAAGCGTCAAAAATCGAACAAAGAAAAAAGAAACGCTAATAGGTGATTAATATGTACAATGATACAGTAACAGTATTTAACTACTATGAATCATCCACAACTGGTGTTGGTATCTGGTATCCACATGTATTATCAGGCGTTGACCTTAATACCGACAAAGGCGCAATACTAAAAAAGTATGGGCCAGACAGCACGGATAATGCCGAATTACACATAGCTTATGAATTACAGGATGGCAAACAGATAATCCGTGATGCTGATGGCAAAGTATTGCCCTGGCTCCCTCCGAAGGAGTGGAGGAGACAGGTAAATGATTTGTTGGACGATACCATTACATTCGATTTTTCAGACGATTGCTTTTTTTGGGAAGGAGTATGGGATAGTGGTCCGGTAAATGATGAAGATTATCGTGACGGTTTTTATGCCTATATGAACAACCGGTATGACTTTGTATATTTGGTATCCTCTGTTGGAGGTCCATACTCTGTGATTCCTCACTTTGAGATATTGGGGAAATAATATGGCAAGCAAAACAACACATTTTAAAGGCTTTTCCGTTGTTGATGGAGAGATAAAGATTACGCTCAAATTATCCCGGTTTGATAAACAATTTCAGCATGCTCAATATGAGCTTGACGGAAATGTAATGAATAGTATGGTTCCTTTTATGCCTATGATTACAGGCGATTTTGTGGATGTTACCAGGTCCGCAAGTGCTGCAATACAAGGGATTGGAAAAGTATATGCCGCATATGGACCTGCTGGTCGTTTTTTATACCAGGGTAAAACTATGGTTAGCGTTGTTACTGGTAGTACCTGGGCTACAAAGGGTACTAAAAAGGTATTAGTAAGCCAATATGGAGGAAAAACCAAAGCAAAAGAGGATTTACAGTATACAAAAACAGCGCATCCTAAGGCGCAGGCTAAATGGTTTGATGCAGCCAAAAAAGCAGACGGTAAATCATGGATAAAGCAAGCCAAGAAAACGGCTGGAGGTGGAAAACGTGGGTGATGAACGAAAACCAATCGGGAAAGATGCAAGCGGTTATGATGTATTAACGACCGCGGTAAAGGCGTTGCTTAATCAATTCCCAGGTTTATATGAATATGAAACTGTTAAATTTGAAGAACTAGAAAAAGATTACGGAATTGCATTTTCGGCAGATAACGGAGCTTTAATCTTTTCTGAAACAGAGGACGTGATTGGAGGAGTTCACCAGACCTGCCAGTATCCTTTCTATATTATATACCGTACATCATCCACAAAAGAGCGCCAGAAAATGAGCATACAGGAATTTCTTGATACATTTGGAAAGTGGTTATGCCGGGAGCCGGTTGTGATTGATGGGAGTGAGCAACGATTATCAAATTATCCCACATTATCCCAGGGAAGGAAGATAACCAAAGTTACCCGTGATAACTCTTATGGCCTGGAACCTCAGGAAAGTGGTGTGCAGGATTGGATACTTCCGGTATCGATAGAATATAAATATGATTTTGAAAGATGGTAGAGCCAGACGCTAAGACGCAGAGCCTTGTGTGATGGCTCTATTTTTATTTGAAAGGAGAAAAGTCATGGCAGCATGGACATATACCGATGGAGAAGCTAAGAGAAAAGACTTTATGGTCTTTTGGATAATTGATGGAAATACATCAAATATTACAAAAGAAAAGCTTGAAATTATTGGAAAAGGCGTTGAGGATATGCCTATTTCAATGAATCCTGAGACAGAGGAAGGCCAGGATGTTCTTGGAAACAACAACTATGATATTACCGGTTATGCAGAAAGCATGACAGTAGACCCGCTTAATGTATCTGGAGAAAGTAAGTATGCGCAGAAAATTGATACCCTCATGGAGGAAAGGGCTACATTATCTGATTTGCGGTTGAAATATCTGTGTGTTAAACGGTATAAAACGGATTCTTCTGGTAAAATGCGGGCCTGGATACAGGAAGGGGTTGTTGAGTTGGGGGATTTTGCTGGCGGATTGAAAGGCGTTTCAGCAACCCATACAGTGCATTATGTGGGAGATAGGACACTTGGAGCAGTAGACCCGTCAACGATGGCTTTTACGGCTGATGGAGCTTCTTTGTCAGAGTAAAGGAGGATAAATTATGCCTAATATTCCAATAAATATTGAAAGCCCAGTTAAATACTACGATTTTACGGACCAGCATGGAGATGTGCTGGCAACTTTCAAATTTGTTCCAACCGACCTTGACATATTCGAGCGGCAGCAGAATGTGTATAAAGCATTCGAGGATATGTGGATGGAATTAAAAACAACTCTTGATAACAAGAAGAAGGAAGAAATGTCGTTAGAGATAATTAATAAATATGCAAAGTCGCTTCAGGAAAAATTTGATTATCTATTTAACGCAGACACTTCTGGCTTCTTCAAAATCGCCAGTCCATTTACCCCTATGGAAAATGGCGACCCTTGGGCGCTGGTGATACTTGAGAGCGTTAAAAAAATTATAGAGCAGGAAACGGGTAAAAATTTCACGGAAATGGAAAGTAAAGCCGGGAAATATACACAACAGTATAATGCTGGTCCTGGAAAATATCCATTTCCTGTTAAATGAGTGCAGCGTGGTCCCTCCCATATTCTCTCTCTGTTAATGGGGTAAATTATGAAATTCGTGAGGACTTCCGGGCAATATTAGATATTTTATCAGCCTTTGCGGATGAAGAATTGTCTGACCCAGAGAAAACACAAGCAATGCTTGAAATTCTTTACTGGCCCGTTATCCCGCCTCCGCAGGATTTAACAGAAGCGGCAGAAAAAGCATTATGGTTTATCGACTGTGGTGTGGTGCATGAAGATACTCCATCACCGCGCGTAATTGACTGGGAACAGGACGCAGGAATTATTTTCCCGGCGGTTAACAGGATTGCAGGGTTTGAAACACGCGGATGCCAGATAATCCATTGGTGGACTTTCTACGGATGGTTCATGGAAATTGGGGACGGATTGTTTTCTCAGGTCCTTTCTATCCGGCAGAAACTGTCAAAAGGGAAGCGCTTAGAAAAGTGGGAGCAGGAGTTTTTACAGAACAATAAAAAGCTATGTGAACTTGAAAAATCCACTGACAAATCTAAAGAAGAATTTGATTATTTTGCAGAGTTGCTAAAGTGAGGTGATATCTTTGCAACCTGATGGAACTGTATTAATAGATACTAAAATCAAAACGGATGGTGCAAAAACAGGAAGCGAAGATATCAAAAGAACGCTATCCGGCACAATGGATTATATAAAATTGCTACCTCAGGCTTTTAAGGATATTCCAGGCATTATGAAACATACATTTTCATCTGCTTCTAAATCCATACAAAGTCTTGCTCCAAGTGTACGCAATTTGCAAGATGAGGTGGACCAATATAAAGATGCATTGTATTACGCTGAAAAGGCTGGTTATGGACTTGGCGATGCGCCATATGACAAGGCATTAGCAGGATTGCAGCGGGCTAAAAAAGCAATGCAGGATTACAAGAAAAAGTTGCTCGGTGTTGATAATGAACAAAAGAAGGCAAGCAAAAGTGGAAGTAAGCTCAATAAATCATTAAAAGGTACTGAGAAAGCATCCCGTGGCGCACGAATTGGATTGGGCCGAATGCTTGCAACATCTATCTTATTTAGCACTGTATTCCGTGCCATTTCCGCAGTAACGGGCGGACTTAAAGAGGGAATGGATAATCTGGCCCAGTATTCTGATGATACCAATAAAGCGTTATCCATATTGATGTCCAGTATGACCCAGCTTAAAAATTCTTTTGCTACAGCCTTTTCCCCATTGGTTGAGTACGCGGCCCCGGCCCTGGCACAGTTCATCAATTTGCTATCCCAGGCAGTCACCTGGACAGCGCAACTGCTGGCAGCATTAACCGGAAAGGATACATTTGTTAAAGCGGTTAAGGTACAGCAAGATTATGCTGATAGCCTGGACAAGACGAAGGATGAAACCAAAGATGCAGCCAAAGAAACAGAAAAAGCATTAGCGCCATTTGATAAGCTGATACAGATTACAACTGGAAAGAAAAAAAGCGAAGATAAGAACGAGCTTAAACCAGAGGATATGTTTACCACGGAAGAAGTATCCAATGATATTAAGCTACAGGCAGAGGCTATAAAGAATACGCTTGGGAAACTGTTCGACCCGCTTAAAGAATCATGGCTTGAAAATGGCCCACAGGTAATGAGTTCGTTGCAAAATACATTTTCTGCTATTAAACAGCTTGCAAGTGATGTAGGCGCATCGTTTATGCAGGTGTGGAATGTAGAAGGATATGGGAAAGCAATCACGGATGATTTACTAATTACTTTTGCAAATCTGGTTGATACAGTTGGTAATCTAGTTACAAACTTTGATAAGGCGTGGGTATCTGGCGATACTGGAACAAACATTTTAAGGCACCTTGGGGATATTATTCTTGAAATAACAGGATTTTTCCGTCAAGCATCAGAAAGTTTAAAAGAATGGTCTGCGGATTTGGATTTTTCACCTTTGCTGGAAAGCTTTGACAGGATTTTGATTGCTGTAAAACCTATTGTATCAGATGTTGGAAACTTGATATTGTGGTTTCTTAACAATGTACTACTTCCAATCGCAAAATGGGGAGTAGAGCAAGCGTTGCCAACTGTATTTGATTTAATTGCAGCAGCCCTGAAAGCAATACATAGTGTGATTGATGCACTGAAGCCATTGGGAATATGGTTATGGGAAGAATTTTTACAGCCATTAGGAGAGTGGACCGGGGCAGTTATCATAGCTGCATTAGAAAAAGTCGTAGAATGGTTGACTAAATTTTCGGATTGGGTAAGTCAAAACCAGACATTGGTGGAAAATATTACACTTGCAGTACTGGCATTTTTTGCGGCGTGGAAATTTTCAGAATTTGTATTGGGAATAGGACAATTAATAAGCAATCTTGGAGGATTTTTAGCAATTGGAGAACGTGTTATTTCACTTTTAGCAAGGACTGTATCAAATATAAATCCCCTTGTCCTTGCTATATCAGGCATAATATCGTTGATTGCTGTGTTGGCCAAAAACTGGAGCAACATGTCCCCAACAGAAAAAGTCATAGCAAGTATACTGGCAGCGGCTTCGGCAGTAGGAATCTTGGCGGTTGCTTTGGGCGCTTTGGCTGGTGGCGTGGGCGCTGGTGTTGTAGCTGCTTCATTAGCCGCTGGAATAGCTGCTGCTACAATAGCAATTAATGCTGGTAAGCGTGCTGCATCTGCCGGATATTCTGGTGGGTATGGGGGAAGAGGTGCCTATCCCATGTCTGCTTATGCAGCGGTTCCATATAAAATGCCGATGCTTGCAACCGGAACAGTAGTACCACCACGGGCTGGAATGTTTGCTGCTATTCTGGGAGATAACAACCGTGAAACAGAAGTGGTATCCCCTTTGTCAACTATGAAGCAAGCTCTCAAAGAAGCTTTGGCAGAGAGCAATATATCTAGCAGAAACCAGATTGCTAAAGCAGAGCTAATACTTGATGGTACAAGATTTGGTCAGCTTGTAGTCAAATTCGGAAACAACGAAAAGAATCGTGTAGGTGTAAGAATGGTAACGGAAGGAAGCGTATAATGGCTCAGAATGTGAACGGAGTATTTACCATAGACGGAGTTAATCTCCGCCTATGGGTAAAATCCTTAAAACGGAATTTCTCAGTCGCAGATAGTGAAAATTCTGGACGTTTGCAGTCTTACCGGATGCACCGGGATATCATTGGTACATTTTATAATTATACGCTTGATATTGATGCGGAAAGAAGTAATCCGGCTGACTATGATACGTTTTATGAAATCATATCTGCTCCGGTTGAGTCTCACGATATGGTATTTCCTTATGGACAGGAAACCAAAGAGTTTGAGGCATACATAACAAGCGGGGATGATGAAATAAAAATCAACAAGAATGGAAAAGAAGGGCAGCGTAACCATTGGACCGGGTTATCTATTACCTTTACCGCTATGGAGCCGCAGAGGAGGCCGTGATGTGTTTTTAAAGCAATCCATATTATCTGACGCAGAACAAAATACTGAGGGATTAAAGATTGTTTATGACGACTTAGCCCCTTATGCCAAAGAAAATAGTACAGCATCCATTACAAGGCCTGGATTAAGACCGAGAATAGGGCTTCATCCAGGCCCTGGTTTACATCCGCATGGGACAATAATAGAGCAGGAATTTCCAGAATTAAAGCGAGATGATATTTCTTATCCCGGATATGCTCTATGCTTTCCACGGTTTTCTCTGCTTAATGGAAAGTATATCAATTTTCCAGATAATCCACTTCCGTATGGATATATAAGTCCAGAAGTATCAAATGAACAAGGATTGTTCGGATATGTTAAGCAAAGCCAAGGACTTAAGCCCCAAATAGGTTTGCATCCAGGAATGTTTTTATATCCTAAATCAACAACTGAAAAGATAATTGAATCCCCCATGCTTACAGTAACCTTTAATCAAAAATTCACCAGTGTAGGATTGCTCTTTACTTTTAATATGATGTCTGGAGATTATTGTACACGAATGAGAGTAAAGTGGTACTCGGATAATAACCTCTTGTCAGATATGGAGTTTTCCCCGGATTCAGTCAGATATTTTTGTAATAATTATGTGAGAGGATATAACAAACTGGAAATAACGTTTTTGCAGACATCAAACCCCATAAGGCCAGTATTTGTTACCAGAATAGATTATGGAATATACCGTGATTTTCTGGACAACGAATTATTAGAAAGAAACTGTTTGCAAGAAATCAATGCAATATCAGAAAGCATAAGTATTAACACATTGAATTTCACGGTAAGGACAACATCCAATATACCGTTTGATTTACAGAAAAAGCAGAAACTTACTTTATATTTCAACGGTGAGCTTATAGGAAATTTTTATCTTAAAAACGGTGCCAGGAAAAACAAAACGGATTACCATATGGACGCGCATGATGCAGTGGGCGTATTGGATGGCAATGAATTCGCTGGAGGAATATATACAGGCCAGCCGGTTTCTGAAGTATTAGAGAAAATATTTGAGAATGAAGATTTTAATTATTTGTTGGATGAATCATTTTCAGATATTCCTCTTTATGGATACATACCATATACCACAAAGAGAAACGCATTAGTATACATATGCTTTGCTATTGGAGCTATTGCAGATACAAGCAATTACGATGGAATTGTTATCTATCCGCAAGAAAATGCTTTGAGTGGTGAATTTTTGAATGATGAAGTATTTTCTGGGGTTACATTGGAGCATTCTGATATTGTCACTGGAATCCGGCTAACAGTTCATACATATCAAAAATCGGATGAGGCACAAGAACTATATAATGATACTTTGAATGGAACAGCAGAGGTTATTTTTAGTGAGCCTTATCATAGTCTTGAGATAACTGGCGGAACCATTGGTCAGTTTGGTGATAACTATGCTTACATAACCGGAACCGGTGTAAATGTAATACTAACCGGAAAGAAATACAACCATCTTACCACATCAATACTTAAAGAGAATCCCGATATTGTGTTTAACAAAAATATTCGCGAAGTAACAGATGCAACGTTGGTGAACAATGGTAATGCTCAGCAAGTACTTGAACGTGTATATGCATATTATCAGCGAGCAGAAAATGTTGTGGGAGATGTACTTATTGGAAACAAAAAATTGGGACAGAAAGTTAAGATTGATACAGATTACGATGGATACCGCACCGGTATCATTGAGAGCTACAATTATAGCTTTTCTCCAAACGAAATTAAAGCAGAGGTAAAAATACATGAGTAAGTATTTAGAATCCCTTATTTTTGACCGTACACAGACAGACATAATAGAATTGACCGACAAAGCCTACATTGATTATAAAGACCTCAACCGAATCGAACAGGCGATTAAATGGGTATCTTATGTTCTCAACCAGTATGGATATAGAAATATAACAAACAACAAGCTAAATTGGAAACCTGAGGACCATAGGACAGATAAAGAAATGGAACGTCTAAGAAAAAATATAGTTGCAATAAGAAATGCGTACTATACAGGCGATAGCACCCCTCTTACCCCGGAGAAAATAACATACACATCAATTTATCAGGCCAATGCAATAGAAAAAATCATTTATGATTTAGGTAATTTGATTGAAAAGTCATATCCGGGTCCACAATATTTGTCGTTTAAATTGGGAACCAAGGTTATAGGAAATAGAGGTATTAAGCTATGAATTTAAAAACAAATTTTAAAAATGACAAATTTTCTGGATTACGAAAATATAAGATGACCACAGATGCGTTAACCGGCCTAACAACGCTTGAAGATAAAACAGAGTATCAGGAAATAGGAGACATTTTTTCGGCTGATGACATTAACGAAACCAATAAGGCTGTATTACAAAACAACTCAGAAATCAAAGATATCAAAGGTATAAAAAGAATTATGGTTCCTTTGGCAAATTGGAGCACATCTGTCCCCTATTCACAGACAGTTGGTGTCCCGGGAGCTAAAGAGGACATTGGGCTTATTATTGGTGGTCCATATTTAGGGGATAAACCAAGCGCAAGCGTAGCCAGAGAGAGAAAAAAGGCTTTTGGATATGTCGATAGTGCTGAGAGCGGAAATGGAATTGTCACATTATATTGCTATGGCTCTAAGCCATCAACTGATTTTCAAATTCTTGTAAAAGGGGCGGGGAACTAGTATGGCAGAATGTATACTATATAACGGCGGTATGTTTAATAATGATTATCTCACTGCAAAACCAGAAGATGTCAAATATGGACAAACTTTTATTGGTGCAGGAACAGAAAATACACAAGAAGGAACTATGCCTACTTATTACAATGTGGAACATGATTTTCCCATTAACGGAAAGTTTTCTATTCCAGAAGGGTATTTTGTTTCAATAACATTAAAACAAGATATTCCAACATTGGGAGCACAATACGTTGACCCTTCCATCAATGGAACAACGGCTGGAGTTAAAGGAACATATATGACCGGCAATGTTTTTATTGGTGGTATATCGGGGATTTCAAGCGCTGTGATAAAAAAGGGAGTTAAAATAGGTCCATATATTGGGACATTTGAGGGATGGGTTGATTAAAAATGGCTGATTGCATAATTAAAAAGAATGGAGCTAATGCAGATACAAGTGATTTAACTGCCCTTCAATCGAGCGTAAAGGCAGGAAAAATATTTTTAGGTCGTGGAAGCGATGATGAACAAATTGGAACAATGCCGATTATACAACCTGAAAAGCATGAACTACAATTAAATCAGACGTTATCTTTAGGAGAAGGGTTTTATGAAGCTGGTAGTACAGTAACACAAAATATACCTACACTAGGTAATCAGTACGTTGTTCCAAGCGCGGATTTGCAAACAGTAGATACAGCTGGTAAATATATGTCAGGCGATGTTTTTGTTGAAAGACTACCGAATCTTATTGCATCAAATATAAAAAAGAATGTAGTCATTAGGGTAGGAGATACAACTATTGTAGGAACTTACGAAGGATATGAAAATGACGACCCATATACGCCATATTACAATGGTGTGTTTGCTCCAGGACAATCAATAAGCTCGTTTCCTTCCTTTGGGCGCAAAGGAGGAGCGTACTACAAAGGGGACGTGACATTTGGGCGGGATAACATTCATCTTGAGAATCCCCTTAGCACAGATTATGTAACAACAGCAATTGTATTTAATGTTCCTCTCAATTTTGATAATATCAATCGAATAACGTTAAAATATTCCCTCGCCAATGCATCTGGTGGTTGTGAAATGGTGCTGGCTACTGGATATGTTAGTGATTATATATATATGAGAGATTCTAGTGGCTCTGGAAAGGATTATAATGATGGACTAGGAGATTATTGGAGGAGAGAAATACCAAATACATCAGGCAATTTAAAAACGAATAGTTTTGATGTATCCAATATTACTGGAACACGATTTATATATATATCACTTTTTATGCGCACTACAGCAAGTACATCAGTTGTCAATATGACATTAAGGGAATTAAAATGCAGCATATAGGAGGAGAGCATGGCAATAAATGATTTAGAAAAAATGGACAACTATAATCCAACTAATTATGTAAATAATTCTGAACCGGATATTGATGCTGAACATCTTAATAAAACAGAAAATAAACTGGAAGAAACTGTTGAAAAAGCTAATGAAATAATTGATACACTAAAAGCATTAATTTCAACCGTTCAAACAAATTCACAAACCACAGTTCCGTCATCTTCGCTGGTCTATTCGATGCAGCAAGCAATCACAAAAAATACGGATGATATTGCTACTGCAAATAGCAATTTAGCAAAAACCAATGCAAAGGTGACTTTAAACGGCGTCAAGAATATTAATGGTTTTACAGCCGTGTATTCCGACCGAACCGACCGGGCATTCCAGCTCTACTATGAAAACGGTGAGATTGCGTCAATCGCATTTAACAACACCGGTATCTGGTATGATTTTTATGACGGTCAAATATGGAAACAGGTTTGGAAGTTTAATAAGCCATCATAATAATCACTTTGTCCATATTACGGAATCTGTTCCGGTTTTTCTGTCTCTGGATGCATATGTTATTCCATCGTTAGAGAATGTAAGTAAACGTGACCATTCTTCGTTAAAAATAAATTCCAGTGTTATCCCTTGGAGGTTTTCGTTTACAAAGATTATCATTTTCTGACACCGGGTGAACGCAAATGACCCAGTACCTAATTTACTAACTAAATTGCTATTTGCTATATAAAAACCATATCCACGAAAGGAGTCAAATGAACCAATTAAAATTATCAAACAACACAAAATACGACTTAATAACAAACGGGGTGGAAGAATCAGGAGATTACCTAACCCTTTCGTTTCTTCCCGGCCTAGACAGTTTTGAAACAGTAGAAGTAGAATTCAATGCGACAAACACAGAAAAAATTTACATACTTGGTTTGAATGGTCAGCCGATGGAAGTAAAAACAGGATTTACCCGGTTGGTGGAGATGCAAAAGAAAATGGATTATGCCATATCCTATGAAACAGTAAATACCGGAACCGAAGAAGCGCCGAATTATGAAACCAAGGAAGTGAAGGATACCGTTATGGTAGTTAAACTTCGTAGGCCAGATATCCGGGATACAGTACAGACCTTGCAAGATACAGTGGATGCAATGATTTTAAGTCAGTTGGAGGTGTAATATGTATACAACGTTAAAAAGATTATATAACAATGGTAAAGGTCCATTAACTATTGATGAGCTTAACCGGGCTGTATTACTTGGATGGATTACAGAGCAACAGAAGAACAGCATAATTGGAGGATGATTATGAGAGATATCACATTGTGTCATCCACGCTTACAGCTTTTAGCAGGTCAGTTGGTGGATGAATGTAATAAACAGGGATTAAAAATTAAGATAGGAGAGACACTGCGGACTGTAGCAGAGCAGGATGCTTTATATGCCCAGGGCAGGACTAAACCGGGCAACATTGTAACTAATGCGCCTGGTAGTAGTTATAGCTCCTATCATCAGTGGGGAACAGCTTTTGATATATTTCGTAATGACGGCACTGGTGCTTATAATGAAATTGGTGGATTTTTTAACCGTGTAGGTGCTATCGGTGTATCTTTGGGACTTGAATGGGGTGGAAATTGGAAGTCTCCTGTAGACAAGCCACATTTCCAATTGCCTGATTGGGGAAGTAGCACATCTGGAATCAAAAAACTATATCGCACCCCGGATGAATTTATGAAAACCTGGGTGACAGAGGGACGCACTGGCTGGATTAAGGATAATAACGGCTGGTGGTACCGCAGACCGGATGGGACTTACCCGGCTAATAAGTGGTGTGTCATAAATCACCATTGGTATCTGTTTAATAAAGATGGATATGCTTGTACCAGTTGGCACCGCTGGAATGGCAGCACATGTGACCCGGTTGACGGTTCGGGTGATTGGTATTACTTTGACCCGACACCAAACGGACCGTTTGAGGGAGCCTGCTGGCATAGTCAGGATAATGGGGCGCTGGAAATCTGGTACATAGAGGATTCTAACTCAATATAAAAGCGCCAGATTTTTACACTGACGCTTCTATAAATATTATACCATCTTCGGAAATATGCAACACGAAATGCAACACGGAGCCTACAAACCGCATAAAACCGTTGTATTTTGCGGGTTCGAATCCCGTATGCTCCATTGTATCAGTCAAAAACCGGACTCTTTCATGGGAGTTCGGTTTTTTGGTTCATTATAATAAATTACTTTACCATTCGTTTCATAAAATGTTCAGAATTCTGTTTTGCCAGAAAAATGTAATAGATTCTTCAACTTATCGTATTTGACATTCAATATACAGCATGATATAATCAGTTCCAATAAAAGGGAGTAGCGAACCACCGGAAGGTGGATTTTAAATCGTCATCTCGGTGCCGGGGGCACCCGTATAAAATGAAATGTGCAAGACTTTTATTGTGGCAGGGAGCCAGCCACCATAAAGGTCTTTTTTTCTCTGATGCAAAGCTGGCGGTAATACCTGCCTCGCACAACAGCAAGGTATTGTTTATCGCAGAAAGGAGAACAGGATGGAGAGAAAAAGCAGACAACAGGAAATCAATGAGGCATTGATGGCAGCGGATATGGCATCCATGAGCCTGCAAAAGGCGGAAGAACAGCTGCAGAAGGCAAGTAGCTGGGGAATCTGGGATATGCTGGGCGGAGGATTCTTTAGTACCATGTTTAAGCATAACCGGATGGACGAAGCCCAGGCAGCCATGAATGAGGCAAGGGGACATCTGCGCAGGTTAAAGAAAGAATTGCTGGATGTAAATCTGACCGGGGATTTAAAGATGGATGTGGGAAGCTTTCTGACTTTTGCCGATTACTTCTTTGACGGAGTCATAGCTGACTGGATGGTGCAGTCCAAAATAGGGGATGCCCTGAATCAGGTCAGGGAAGCCAGACGGCAGGTAGGCTGCATTCGGAAACGGCTCCAGGAGATGAGGCAGACACTGGAAGCAGAGCGGGAAGGGAGGTAAGATATATGGGATGTCTTGGAAATGTATTATGGTTTATATTCGGCGGATGTATAAGCGGCCTGTCCTGGCTGCTGACAGGCTGCCTGTGGTGCATAACTATCATAGGTATACCGGTAGGGCTACAATGCTTTAAATTTGCGGGCCTGAGTTTCTTTCCCTTTGGAAAGGAAGTGGTCTACGGCGGGGGAGCGGGCTCCCTGCTCCTTAATATTATCTGGCTGCTGGTTTCCGGTTTGCCCCTGGCCATTGAGTCAGCTATCATCGGGGTACTGCTTTGCATTACTATCGTGGGCATACCTTTTGGGTTACAGCAGTTCAAGCTGGCCAAACTGGCTGTGATGCCCTTCGGAAGTCAGATTATCTAAAGGGTTGGTATGAAAACAGGCCGCGGTAATTTTACAATAATGGAGGACAGAATGCCGAGGTTTTGATATACTAATGAATAAGAGATAGCAGGGAGGCGGACGCAGCTGTCAACATGCCTGTTTTACAGGGCATACTGGGAGTCTGCGTCTGTTGTATCCCACGTACAGCCGGTATACGATGCGCAGCCGGCCACACGGTTATTGAGCATACAGCGAACCAACGTACAGCGAATGAAAGTGAAGGGATGGATATGTCATCAAGAAAGATTACCATGGATGATATTGCCAATATGGCAGGGGTTACCAAGAGTACGGTGTCCAGATATTTTAATGGAGGCAGTGTAAAGGAATCCACCAGGGAAAGAATTCAGGAAATCATAAGGGAGTATAATTATGAGCCCAATACATTTGCCAGGTTAAAGGCCAAGGAAAGCAATGTGATTGGAGTGGTCCTTCCCACCCTTAATTCCAAGGTGTCCAGCCGGGTGGTGACCAGCATCGGGCGCTACCTGAGGGAACAGGGGTATGAAACGCTGATTAAGGACTCGGACCACAGCGTGGACCTGGAGCTTAAGAATATCCAAAGACTGATTACGCTGAAGGTGGACGGCATCATACTGAGCGCCATTACCATAACAGAGGCGCACAGAAACCTGATACAGGAAAGTCCTGTGCCCGTGGTCGTGGCGGCCCAGGAATATGACGGGGGAATATCCATTGTCCACGATGACTACGGGGCGGGAAAGGCCATGGGAGTCCGTGTGGGAAGGGCTGCTCCGGCGCGGGTTGGATACATGGGAGTGTCCGGCCTTGATGTGGCGGTGGGACTCAACCGTAAGCAGGGCGTGATGGACGGCCTGAAAGAGTACGGCGTTAAGAATGTGGTCACGGCCACCGGCGATTACAGCTATGCCAGTGGAATCCGTATGGCTGAGGAAATTCTGGATCAGGGTCCGGTAGACGCAATCATATGTGCCACGGACCGCTTGGCTTTTGGCGCGTACCATGTTTTGGGGGAGAGAGGGCTGAGGATTCCCGAGGATGTTTCCGTGGCAGGATTTGGCGGATATGACGAAAGCACCCTGTTAAAGCCTGAGCTGACCACCCTGCGTTTTGATTCCTATGGTTTGGGCTATCTGGGAGCTGAAACCATTCTTAAGATGATACATCGGGAACCGGTGCCAAAGAAACAGATAGTGGATTACAGGATAATTGAAGGCGGAAGCGTTAAGAAATAAAGGGATTTTCTGGTGTGCAGGGTGAAATTGATGAAGATATGTGAAAAGTGCACAATTTTCAGAGGGATTTTTTTACATGCAAAAATTGGAACCGGTACCAATAATGTATTGACTTTATAGATTGAATGCCCTATTATATAAGTATGGAACCGATGCCAAAAAATGAAGAAAACATAGTAAGAAGAGGGGAAGGGAATATGATGGATTATGCAAAGACGGCAAGTCTGGTTATCAAGTACGTAGGCGGAAAAGACAACATTAAGTCAGTTACCCATTGTGCCACCAGGCTTCGTTTTCAGCTCAGGGACAACGGGCTGCGGAACGAAGAGGCAATCAGCGACCTGGAAGGGGTAAAAGGAGTGTTTCTCACACAATCCCAGTTCCAGATTATATTTGGTTCCGGTATTGTGAACATGGTCTGCGATGAAGTGCAGAAACAGCTGGGAACATTGGAGGAAAAGCCGGAGGAAAAAGAAGAGGGAAAGGGAAATGTAGTCCAGCGTTTCATTAAAATGCTCAGTGACATTTTCGTGCCAATCATTCCCGCCATTGTGGCAGGCGGTCTTCTCATGGGCCTTAACAACCTGCTGACTTCACCGCTTATAAACGGGCGGTCCATTATTGCGCTGTACCCCATGTGGCAGGGGCTGGCTTCGGCCATTAATACCTTTGCAAACGCGCCCTTTACCTTTCTGCCGGTACTCATCGGCTTCAGCGCAACCAGGAAGTTTGGAGGAAATGCGTTTTTAGGCGCGGCCATGGGCATGATTATGGTTCATCCCGATTTGCTGAACGCATATCAGATTGGACTGGCACAGCCTCCTGTTTGGGACATCTTTGGTTTTCAGATAGCCGCCATCGGATATCAAGGTACAGTCCTTCCTGTTCTGGCTGTTTCATGGATTCTTGCCAATATTGAAAAACGGCTTCGCAAGGTAACGCCATCCTGGCTGGATAACCTGACAACACCCCTTTTATCCATCCTGGTAACCTCTTTCCTGACCTTTATCTTTGTGGGACCTGTGCTGCGGGAAGCCGGTAATCTGCTGGCCGCAGGCATCACATGGCTGTACAATACATTGGGGCCTGTGGGCGGAGCTCTCTTTGGATTTGCATACGCTCCTATTACCATGACCGGCATGCACCACAGCTTTATTGCCATTGAGACACAGCTGCTGGCTGACAGCGCCCATACAGGCGGCAGCTTCATTTTTTCAACTGCAAGCATGAATAATGTGGCCCAGGGCGCCGCGGTCCTGGCAGTGCTTCTCATGACAAAGAATGACAAGATGAAATCCATCTGCTCCGCGTCCGGCATTTCTGCTCTGTTGGGAATTACGGAACCAGCCATGTTCGGCGTGACATTGAAACTGAAGTATCCATTTTACGCGGCCATGGCTGGTTCGGCGGCAGGAAGCGCCTATCTGGCGGCCACCAAGACACTGGCGCAGGCATTGGGCGCAGCAGGACTTCCGGGCTTTATCTCCATGAAGCCTGACCACTATATGAATTTTGCCATTGGAATCATTTTGTCCATGGGCGTTTCCTTTGCCCTTACCATGGTGTTCTGGAAAAGGTTTGCTCTTGACCAGCAGGACGGAACGGAGAAAAGGACGGGAAGCAGGGCCGGGGAAATAGAAGAGGCTTCGGAAATGGAAATGCCACGGAAAATCGTCACCCAGCTTTACGTTCCCATGAAAGGCCAGATCCTGGATGTGGGGCAGTCCGCAGATGAGGTGTTTGCATCCAAGGCCCTGGGGAGCGGCGTGGCCATCAATCCCGCGGAGGGCATGGTATGTGCGCCGTGCGACGGTACCATAAGCCTGCTGTTTCCCACAAAGCATGCGGTGGGAATCACATCTGAGACAGGTGTGGAGGTGCTCATCCATATCGGAATCAATACGGTACAGCTGGACGGGCAGGGGTTTGAGGCATTTGTGTCCCAGGGTGATAAGGTGAAGAAGGGCGATAAGCTTATTGCCGCTGACCTGGATCTGATTCGGGAAAAGGGAATGAATCCGCAGACTATGATGATTCTGCCTGAGGGCGGAAATCTGGATGTGACCGTATATCCTGGTGAACAGGCAGATGCCAAAATTGTGGCGGTAAAGGCAGTGAAGACAGAATAAGCATGGCGGTGGCAGAGGCTATGAAGACAGCGTAAACACATGGTGACGGTAAGGAGGAAGCAGCTTGAAAAAATATGAAAAGGTCCGAAGGGAGGACTATGAGGCATGGTACCGGGAAAACAGGGAGTACAGAGAAATGGTCAAGGCGGATGACAGCCGCCTGGCCTACCACCTGATGCCTGAAACCGGCTGGCTGAACGACCCCAATGGCCTCTGCCAGTTTCAGGGACTGTACCATATTTATTATCAGTATACACCCTTTGAGCCTACAGGGGAGATTAAGCTCTGGGGTCACTATACCACCCGGGATTTCATCCATTATAAACAGGAGGAGCCGGTGCTTTTTCCGGATCAGGACATGGACGCCCATGGCGTATATTCCGGTTCAGCTTATGTGGAGGACAAAACCATCCACTATTTTTACACAGGTAATGTGAAGCTGTTTGACCGGGATGATTACGATTATATCATGGGCGGCCGGGTGAGCAACACCATTCATTTTACCAGCCAGGATGGGTATCATTTTTCTGCCAAGGAGCTGGTGATGAATCACGGAGATTATCCGGATGACATGAGCTGCCACATAAGGGATCCTAAAGTGTATAAAGAAGGGGAGTTTTATTATATGGTACTGGGAGCAAGGGATGTGCACAGCAAGGGAATGGTCCTCCTGTACCGGTCAATGGATTTAAAAAAATGGGAGTATTTTAACAGAATCACTACGGACAAAACCTTTGGCTATATGTGGGAATGCCCGGATTTGTTCTGCCTGGACGGACAGCTCTGTCTGGTCTGCTGCCCTCAGGGCGTGAAGCCAATGGGAACAGAGTATCAGAATGTGCATCAGTGTACGGTTTTCTTCCTGGACTATGATTTCAGGGAAAATACCTGCAAGCTGAAATCCCAGCTGCCTGGAATGGTGGACAGGGGATTTGACTTCTATGCGCCTCAGACCTTTCTGGATGAAAAGGGGCGGCGCATTCTCATAGGCTGGATGGGGATTCCGGATGCGGATTACACCAATCCGACGGTGAACGCCGGATGGCAGCACGCCCTTACCATGCCGCGGCAGCTCCATATGAGGGAAGGACGCCTTTTGCAGCAGCCTCTGGAGGAGATGAGGGAGCTTCGCAGGGACAGAAGGGATTACGATTTTGAGGAACTTGCCAAGGGCGTGGAGCCAGGGCTTGTGTTTGAAGGACGCATATCCTTTGTGACCTGTCATGACATGTGCCTGACTGTCAGAGGAGATGTGACGTTATCCTATGAAAATGGTTTGCTGACCCTGGATATGGGAACCTGCGGAAGCGGCAGGACCAGGCGGAGCGTCCCGCTGGAGAGGCTTACGGATTTGCATATTTTTTCAGACACCACTTCGCTGGAAATATTTGTAAACGAAGGCCGGGAGGTCTTTACCACAAGGGTATATGGTTCCCATCCGGGCATGCGGATGGAAGGAGATTGTTCCGGAAATGGGATTGTCTATGGACTGAATGGTTTTATATATGAATAAGGTTCAAGGAGCTACTAGGCATTGGTCTTAGCGCCTGTTCACCCGGCAAGGCGATAGACAGTGGAAAATGCAAAAGGACATTTGTCCAATGATTGCATCTGCATTTATAAAAAGACTGGCAGGAAGAAAGAGTTAGGAGACATAAATCCTATACTTTATTCCTGCTTTTCATATATAATAATTCCATGACCGGCCGAAAGGAATACAAAAATGGATGAAAATTTATTGAAGTTACTGGAACTTGTGGAAAAAGATAAAGTACTGTTCCAGCTTCTGCGGCAGTGTCCTTATGAGATCCTGCGGAATTTTAAAGTAAGGAAATACAAGGATAGCCGGTTCGTGCTGAAACAGGGTGAGATATACAATACATTTTATATTGTAGCCTCTGGCTATGCGGATATCTATGTGGAATCTGAGCACGGTAAGAAGTATCTATTGTGTACCTACACAAAAGGGGATTACATAGGAGAGTTGGAACTGTTTTCCCAGGTTGGCTATATAAGCCGTGTGGAGGCCAGGGGTGATGTGACCATGCTGGAGCTGGACCGGACCTATTTTGTCAAATGGATTCGCATGGACAATAACTTCAATGAATATATGATTCGGACCCTGTGCAGCAATTCTTACCGGATGTGTTCGAATATGGGGCAGAACACCCTTTATACGCTGAAGCAGAGAATCTGCCAGTACCTGGTAGGCAATGCGGGAGCAGACGGTAAACTGCGCTTCGTGGTCTCATCTGAAATACTGAGCCAGAAGATGGCAGTGACCCAGCGAAGTGTGAATCGCATTTTAAAACAACTGAAGGAACAGGGCCTTATTGAATTGAATAAGGGGAATATTGCCATAAAGGATTACGATGCCCTGAACAGAGAAAGAAATTAGGAGGAACAGTATGGATAGTTTACAGCCGCATATCAGATGCAGCAGGCAGGATGGCGCAGCCTACGCAATCCTTCCCGGAGACCCTGCAAGGGTAGAACGGATTAAGGGATTTCTGGAGGATGTTAAGGAGATTGCATTTAACAGGGAGCATAAAAGCGTCAGCGGTATCTATAAGGGGGTCCGGGTCATGGCCGTTTCCACGGGAATGGGCGGGGCGTCCACGGGAATCGCGGTGGAGGAACTGCATCACATAGGCGTAAAGAATATGATACGGATTGGAAGCTGCGGCGCTTTGCAGAGGGATATACATATGGGAGACCTGCTTCTGATTCATGGGGCTGTCCGGGATGACGGCGCTTCCAGATCCTATGTAGAGGAGCAGTATCCGGCGGTGCCTGATACGGAGCTTCTTATGTGCATGGTTGAGACAGCGAAAACATTCCATTTTCCCTTTCGTATAGGTAAATGCAGAAGCCATGACAGCTTTTATACGGACCGGGAGGATGAGATTGACGCCTACTGGCATGAAAAAGGAATATTAGGTGCGGATATGGAGACTGCGGCGCTGTTCACCATAGGCGCGTTAAGAGGCGTCAAGACAGCGTCCGTCCTGAATACGGTCAGCCTGTTCGAGGGGAATCTTGAGGAGGAAATCAATGGATACGTGGAGGGCATTTACCAGGCGGCAGAGGGAGAAAAGAATGAAATCCTTCTGGCCCTGGAAACGATTGTGCGAATGGAAGAAAAAGTTCGTGAACAGGAGGCGGGAAGATGAAAGAAAAAAATTATAACAGCCCCTGGTCCCTGAAATTTAATACGGCCGCGCTGGTACTGATACCTGCTGCAGTGGGGATTAATTATATCGGTAAGCTGTTTGCCGGCGTATTGAAACTGCCGCTTTGGCTGGACTCCATTGGAACCTGCCTTGCGGCCTGTCTTGCCGGTCCGGTTGTGGGGGCGATTGCAGGAGCTGCCAACAATCTGATATATGGCCTTACCATGGACCCCATATCTACAGTATATGCCCTTTCACAGGCGGCCCTTGGAATTGTGGTGGGACTGATGTCGTATTATGGTCGGATGAAAAACCTGAGGGGGACTATCTTAACCGGTGTTCTGGCAGGCCTGGCTGCTGTTATCGTATCCACCCCCCTGAACATGATGTTTTGGGGAGGAACAACAGGTAATCTGTGGGGAGACATTGTATATGCAGGAGCCTTGTCTCAGGGGCTTCCAGCCTGGATTGCATCCACGGCGGATGAAATCGTGGTGGACCTTCCGGACAAAATCGTGGTGCTTTTGCTGGTGGCGGGACTCTATAGAGGATTTCCAAAAAGCATTCTGTCCCTGTATCAGAGCAACAGCAAAATAGAAAGTCTGGACTAAGGAGAAGATGAATGAAAAGTATAAGTTTATATGAGGAAAAGAACTCTTTTTTAAACAGGCTTTCGCCTGAAAGCAAGATTCTGTATGTTTTGTCCGCTGTTTTCATCCCGATTTTCATGGGGAATCATATGGTCAGCACGGGATTCATCCTTTTAAGCGCGTTGCTGCTGTTTGGTTCCGGTGTAATCCGAAAAACCATACCTATCTTAGGTGTGTCTGGTTTTGTGGTACTCACCGTGCTGCTGATTCAGGGATTGTTCCGGGCTGGGAACGAAACAGCGCTCTTTGGCATCTTAGGGCTTACCTTCTATAAAGAAGGTCTTATGTTTGCTCTGGATATCGCCATTAATGTGTTTAATATCATCCTTTGCTTCTGCGTACTGGTACTTTGCACCAAACCGTCCGACATGATTGAGAACTTTGTGCGCAGAGGATTTTCGCCCAGATTTGGATATGTGTTTATTTCCTTGTTCCAATTGATTCCGCAGATGACGGAAAAAATGGCAACCATTACGGATGCCCAGAAAAGCAGGGGAATGGAAACAGAGGGGAGCCTTCTGGTGAGGATGAAGGCATTTCTTCCTCTGATTTCACCAGTTATTATGAGCTCTTTTATAGATACAAAGGAGCGGGCCATTGCGCTTGAGGTGCGTGGATTTAATGCAAAAAACAGGAAGACATTTCTTAATGAACAGCATACGACCACACTGGACAAGGTGATTCAGGGATTTCTGATTCTTGGTATTGTGGGAGCAATTGGTTGGAGGATTATGACATGGCTGAGATAAAAGTAACAAATCTGAAATACAGGTATCCCCACACAGACCGCCTTGCCCTGGACGGAATCAATTGTGAAATCCATGCGGGTGAGTTCATAGGTATTATAGGAAGGAATGGCTCGGGTAAGAGTACATTTTGCCAGGCCCTCACAGGACTGGTTCCCAACTTTTATAGGGGTGCATACGGAGGGAAGGTCTTTGTGGATGACATCGAGGTCAGGCATGTGGAGGTGGATGACTTATGCCGGAAGGTGGGAATCGTGTTCCAGAATCCATTTAACCAGGTGACGGGTTCCAAACTGACTGTCTATGAGGAAATTGCATTTGGTCTGGAGAATTTCGGCATACCAAGGGATGAGATGATACGGCGCATTGACAGAAGCCTTGAGGAACTGGATATTGTCCGGTTTAAAGACAGGGCGCCCTTTGACCTTTCAGGGGGACAGATGCAGAGGATGGCCATTGCCAGCATCATTGCCATGGAGCCTGAGGTTATCATATTGGATGAACCAACCTCGCAGCTGGACCCGCAGGGAAGCGAGGAGGTGTTCCGAGCGGTTCAGAGACTGAGCCGGCAGGGAATCACTATCATTATGGCAGAACACAAGATGGAGAAAATTGCAGCCTACAGCGATCGGGTCATGCTGCTGGATGACGGAAAACTGGTGGATTTTGATGCACCCGGAGCTATATTTTCCAGGAATGATTTAAAGGAACATGGTGTAATCGCGCCTTCCTATACAAGGATATGCCGGGAACTTGGAATAAAGACAAAAGAGAAGGGCCAATATCCGGTTACCCTGGAAGAGGCAGGCGCGCTTCTTACATACGGACAGGAGGGGACGGTATGAACCAGATTGACATAAAGGGGCTGCATTTTTCATATACGGAAAAGGAAGAAATCCTAAAAGGAATCAATCTTGTTATTGACGAGCGTCCTACTGCCATCATCGGGCAGAATGGGGCTGGAAAGACTACCTTTGTTAAACTGTTAAAGGGACTTTTGCGGCCTACACAGGGGAACATTCTGTTTAATGGCCAGGACCTGTCGGGTTTTACGGCAGCTCAGTTGGCAAAGGACATTGGACTGGTGTTTCAGAATCCCAATGACCAGATATTTAAGAATACGGTAATAGATGAGGTGATGTTCGGGCCCCTGCAGATTGGCATGGACAGACAGGCCGCGGAAGCATCAGCCCAAAAGGCGTTAGCCATGGTGGGACTGGAGGGAGCCGAAAAGGTAAATCCCTATGACCTGGGACTCTCCGACAGAAAAATGGTATCCATTGCAGCAATTATAGCCATGGACACGGATGTAGTCATATTTGATGAACCGACTATTGCCCAGGATTATATGGGCAAGGAGCGGATTAAGGCCATTATGAAGGCGCTTAACAGGGAACACAAAATTGTTATTTCCATTCTCCATGATATGGATTTTGTGGCGGAAACGTTTGAGCGGGCTATTGTATTTGCAAAGGGGAAGGTACTTCTGGACGGGGATACCAGGGCTGTATTTGGACAGAAGGATATGCTGGAGCAGGCATATCTGGAGCAGCCCGGAGCCACCAGATTGTGCCATGAACTGGGATACAGCGAGGTTTTTTTGTCCCCTGAGGAATTTATAAATTTCAAGAAGGGCAAGGAGTTGGCCAGCTCTGTTGTGTAATAAGATATTTTTTCAGGCGTGGGCCTGCCTCCGAAAATGATGTGGGCGCTAAAGCCAGCGGGATTGCGGCCGCCCTATTTCAAGGCCTTCCTCGCTTTCCCACCGCTTAATCCAGGCTGCAACACCGGATTCCTCCTCGCCAATTTCAGCTTAGACGGCCCGGGCCTTATAACCGTTGGTACGGCGGCCGATCCTCCCGCCTGCCTCCTGATAACGGTTGCTGACTTCTATAAAAACTGGTCGTTTTCAGAACGTTTATAGGATATGATGTCATTGATGTCGCAGTCCAGGATGCGGCAGAGGTCATTGAGCGTCGTGGTGCTTAAGGGCTTGTTCTTCCGGAGCCTGTCTATGGTGGAGCTTGACAGGTTATGATTATAGATTAAGGTGTAGGTGGATTCATCAGAATTCTTGAGCGTGTTCCAAAAAGGTTCATATGTAATCACGGTGTATCCTCTTTTCTTACGTGTATATTATATAAATAGAAAAATAAGGTAATTTTAGTTTACCTAAAAAAATGGCTCATTTTCCGGATATACAGAATTTGCCTACAAAAAAGGTGAAAAATTTTATTTTAGCCGTAAGGGGAGAGGGAACGGACGTATGTCAGGCGGACAGAATCCATTGCCCTGCATTTTCCTTAGAATCTATCTAAAGAACGCTGGGATCAGAATATTTCCCCCTCATGGAAAAAAATTCTAAAACAGGAAAGTCCGTTGAAATACAGGGCTTTTAAGGAAAATGTAAGACAGTGTAAGGGGAAAAGGACTTGCTTTTTTCATAAAAGTTTGTATAATGGGATAACGGAGTGAAACTAAGCGTGTAATCTTCAGTTATCAGGCTTATGAATCCAGGAGGCAGAGTAGAATGAAAGTCAGGAAGGTACTGGGCGGCTTTGCATGGGCCATGCTGGCGGCAATGCTGATTTTGGTGAACGCAATGGCGGCTGACGGGGATGAATTGTTCGACCGGACAGAGAATTCCAATGTATCAGCGGTGATGCAGTATCAGCGGTGATGCAGTGACGAAGCAGTATTTTTTGAAGTTCAGCAGTTATGAGGAGAGACCGGCACGGTTGCTGGTCTTTTTTAATGCAATAAAAGCAGGCTCCATTGTTTTTAACAAATCACAGGGATGCTGACAGCAAGTTTTGCAATGTATTAAACAAAAAGGGATATGGATTATTCGCCCGCGGGGTGGTAATATTAAATCATAAAATCAACGAGCACAGGAGGGAAAGGTTATGCATTTATTAGACAGTGAACTGAGGAATAAGGAAGAGTGGGAAGCAGCGGGAATAGAACTTCCAAAATTTGACAGGGAAGCGATGAAGGCAGCTACCAGGGAGTGTCCGCAGTGGGTGCATTTCGGAGCAGGCAATATCTTCCGCGCATTTCCGGCAGCATGTCAGCAGAAGCTGCTGAACGATGGTGTTGAAAAGACCGGCATCATTGTGGCGGAAGGTTATGACTATGAAATCATCAAGAAGGCATACAGGCCTCAGGATGACTTAAGCCTCCTGGTCACACTGAAGGCCAACGGTACCATTGAAAAGACCGTGATTGGAAGCCTTGCACAATCCCTGACCGTGGACCGCCATGATGAGGCCGACTGGAACCGTTTAAAGGATATCTTTGCCAGCAAGACGCTGCAGATGGTCAGCTTCACGATTACGGAAAAAGGTTACAGCATCACTTCAGCAGACGGTTCCTTCCGCCCGGACGTAAAGGCTGATTTTGAGGCTGGCCCGGAGCAGGCAGACAGTTATATCGGCAAGCTGGCAGCCCTGTGTTACTGGAGATATACCCATGGGACGGCCCCGCTGGCGCTGGTAAGCATGGATAACTGTTCCCACAACGGCGATAAGCTGTACGCGGCCGTGGACGCTTATGCAAAGGCATGGACAGAGAACGGCAAGGCTGACAAGGGATTTCTGGAGTATATTGAGAATCCGGCTCATGTTTCCTTCCCCTGGAGCATGATTGACAAAATCACCCCGCGTCCGGATGACAGCGTAAAGAAAATGCTGGAGGAGGCCGGCTTCACAGATACAGAGAGCATTGTCACCAGCAAGAACACATATGTGGCTCCTTTTGTAAATGCAGAGGAGGCTGAGTATCTGGTTATTGAGGACGCATTCCCCAACGGACGTCCCCTGCTTGAAAAGGCAGGCGTCATGTTTACCGCCAGGGATACCGTTGAAAAGGTGGAGCGCATGAAGGTGTGCACCTGCCTGAACCCCCTTCACACCACCCTGGCCGTATATGGCTGTCTCCTGGGCTACACCAAGATCAGCGAGGAGATGAAGGATGCAGACCTGGTGAAGCTGGTGGAAATCATCGGTTATAAAGAAGGACTTCCTGTGGTTACGGATCCCGGCATCCTTTCTCCTAAGAAATTTATTGACGAGGTATTGCAGATTCGAGTTCCCAATCCATTTATGCCTGATACGCCCCAGAGAATTGCATGCGATACCTCCCAGAAGCTGTCCATCCGTTTCGGCGAAACCATCAGGGAGTATATGGCAAGGCCCGAGCTGGATGTGAAGTCCCTTAAGTTCATACCTATGGTTCAGGCGGGCTGGTGCCGTTACCTGTTAGGGGTAGACGATGAGGGCAATACCTTCACCGTGAGCCCTGACCCGATGTATGAGGGCCTGGCTGAGAAGCTTAAGGGTGTGAGGATAGGGGAGCCTTGTAATGTACACGAGGTGCTTCAGCCTATTTTGAGCGATGCCAAGATATTCGGAGTGGACCTGTATGAGGCAGGGCTGGGCGAATATGTGGAGAGCATTTTCGCTGAAATGACAGCAGGCAGGGGTGCTGTAAGAGCTGCCCTTCAGAAACACCTGGCAGAGGCATAATCATATTTGATTTATAAAACACGGATTTAGAGGATTATGGGGTTAGAGGATTATGGGTTTATAAAATATGAGTTCCGGCCCCAGGCCGGCCCGGCGCACGCCCGGACAATGGCATACAGCCGTTGTCCGGGCGTTCTGTGCTGCTGAAGGCAGACATTGGTATTTACAAGAAGTGGGAGAAATTAATGAAATTGTAACATAAAAGTCATATTTTATATACAAAGCAGGAAGAATATGGTATTATAGTGGGAACGAACGGATGTTTATGTCTGATTCACTGAACTTACAGGCATTTGCCTTTTTGATATAGATTAAGAATGGAAATGGGAATTTCCGGGAATCATAAGATAATTGGGAAAGACAGAGGTTACGTATGAAAAGGTGGATAGCAGCAGGCATATTAATCCTTGCATTGACAGGATGTTCCCGGTATGAACCGGCAAAAGAGATGACCAGGTCCCAGGAGGAAGCCGCGCGGCCTGAGGAAGCAGAGGCACAGTCCGGGCAGGAGACCCAGGAGGCGGAGGCGGCTGATTCGGAGGTCATTACCATTTCCTCATATCCCCCCAGGAACCCGGTAAAGGTTAAGGGCATCTATGTGTCCGCCTATGTGGCCGGAACCGGCGATATGATGGATAAAATCATTGAGGAGATCGACAGGACGGAGCTCAATGCAGTGGTCATTGATGTAAAGGACGACCAGGGAAGGATTACCTATGCCATGGATTCCCCTACGGTAAATGAGATAGGGGCCTGCCAGGTTTTTATCCGGGACATGCCGGCTCTTATGGCAAAGCTTAAGGAGCACGGAATCTATACCATAGCCAGGGTGGTGGCCTTCAGGGACCCCTATCTTGCGGAACAGAAGCCCGAATGGAGCCTTCATGTGGCGGATGACAAAATTTACCGGGATAATAAGGGCCTCGCATGGGTAAATCCCTATAAGAAGGAAGTCTGGGATTATCTGGTCGAGGTGGGGAAAAAGGCAGGCGAGGTGGGATTTGACGAAATTCAGTTTGATTACATCCGATTTGCCGTGGACAGGACCATGAATGACGTTGTGTTTGACGATGGGGATACCCAGGGGCGTAATAAGACCCAGGCAATTACGGAATTCATAAGCTATGCGCATGATGAGCTGGCAAAGGAAGGACTCTTTGTGTCGGCTGACGTATTCGGCGCCATCATGCGCAGCGAAGAGGACGCGGCTGCCGTAGGCCAGGAATACGAGGACATGGCGGAGTATCTGGATTATATATGTCCCATGATTTATCCATCCCACTATGGGCCGGGAAATTTTGGAATAGAGTATCCAGATACCCAGCCTTATGATACAATATTAAATGCATTGAATGGTTCCAGGGAGCTTCTGGCCGCATCCGCGAAGGATGACACGCCTCAGGCAGTGGTAAGGCCGTGGCTTCAGGACTTTACGGCGTCCTATCTGGAACATTATATTAGATATGGCGACGAACAGGTGAGGCAGCAGATTCAGGCTGTCTACGATGCCGGCTATGACCAGTGGATTCTCTGGGATGCAGGTGTCAGCTATCACTACGGCGGGCTGCTGACTCCGGAGGAAGCGGCAAAAGAGGACGAGCGAATAGCCCGGTCCAGGGCGGCGGCGGAGACGGAAGGGGGTCCTGCGGACAATACTCCCGCGGAGAATACTCCCGCGGAGAATGTCCCTGCGGAGCATACTCCTGCGGATAACATCCCGCCGGCAAGCACCGCCCGGTAAAGCACCGCCCGGTAAAACGGCGGAACATAAAGCCATATGAAAAGGATGGTGACAGGCATTGTTTGATTTAGAGGAAGAACTGAAGAAACTCCCGGCCAGTCCGGGGGTTTATCTTATGCACAATGACAGAGATGAGATCATATACGTGGGCAAGGCCATCAGTCTTAAGAACCGGGTCAGGCAGTATTTTCAGAGCAGCAGGAATAAGACGGCTAAAATTGAACAGATGGTGTCCCACATTGCGTGGTTTGAATATATCCTGACGGATTCCGAGCTGGAAGCCCTGGTACTGGAGTGCAACCTGATTAAGGAGCACAGGCCGCGGTACAACACCATGTTAAAGGATGACAAAAGCTATCCCTATATCAAGGCAACCATGGGGGAGGATTTTCCGCGCCTTTTGTTTGCCAGGGATATGAAGAAGGACGGCAGGAGCCGTTACTTTGGCCCCTATACCAGCGCGGGGGCCGTGAAGGATACGCTGGATTTGATACACAAATTATACCGCATCAGGACCTGCAACCGGAACCTGCCAAAGGATACGGGAAAGGAGCGTCCATGTCTCAATTACCATATCAAGCAGTGTGACGCCCCCTGCCAGGGATATATATCCAGGGAGGAATACCAGTCCAACTTCAGTCAGGCCCTGGACTTTTTAAACGGCAGATACGACCCTCTCATAAAGAGTCTCCAGGAAAAGATGCAGACGGCCTCCGACAGCCTGGAGTTTGAACGGGCCATTGAGTACCGGGAGCTGTTAAACAGCGTGAAGCAGGTGGCGCAGAAGCAGAAGATAACCAGCAGCGGCATGGAGGACCGGGATATCGTGGCTATGGCCAGGGATGAGAGGGACGCGGTGGTACAGGTGTTCTTTATCCGCGAGGGCAAACTGATCGGCAGGGACCATTTCCATATATCGGCCGCAACGGCGGAAAATGAGGGCGAGATTCTAGACAGCTTTGTAAAGCAGTTTTATGCGGGCACTCCTTTTATTCCAAGGGAACTGTGGCTCCAGCACCCCCTGGGGGATGAGGAGGTCATCAGCCAGTGGCTGTCCGCCAAACGGGGGCAGAAGGTAAGGCTGGTGGTTCCAAAAAAGGGAGAGAAGGAACGTCTGGTGGAGCTGGCGGCCAGGAATGCCGCTCTGGTGCTGTCCCAGGATAAGGAGCGGATTAAGAAAGAGGAGCTTCGCACCATCGGGGCAATGAACCAGATTGGAGAGCTCATTGGCATTGGAGGAATCCGGCGCATGGAGGCATATGATATCTCCAACACCAGCGGCGTGGAGTCTGTGGGCTCCATGGTGGTATACGAGGATGGCAGGCCCAAGCGCAGCGATTACAGAAAATTCCGCATCAAGACGGTCCGGGGCCCCAACGACTACGCGTCCATGGAAGAGGTGCTGACACGCAGGTTTTCCCATGGCATGAGGGAAACGGAGGAACTGAAGGAAAGGGGAGCCGATTTGAGCCTGGGAAGTTTTACCAGATTTCCTGACCTTATCATGATGGACGGCGGCAGGGGCCAGGTGAATATAGCCCTGGAAGTCCTTGGCAAGCTGGGGCTTTCCATTCCGGTGTGCGGTATGGTGAAGGATGATAATCACAGAACCAGGGGACTCTATTATAACAATGTGGAGGTGCCCATTGACCGGCACTCCGAAGGGTTCAGGCTCATCACCAGGATTCAGGATGAGGCGCACCGTTTTGCCATCGAATACCACAGAAGCCTCAGGGGAAAGGGCCAGGTAAAATCCATACTGGACGATATTCCCGGTATCGGGCCGGCCAGGAGAAAGGCCCTCATGCGCCGCTTTAAGGATATAGAGGCGGTGAGGAGCGCCTCAGTGGAAGACCTGGAGCAGACGCCCCAGATGAACCGCAGGTCAGCCGAATCCGTGTACCGCTACTTCCATCCGCGGCCGGACGGGACTGAAACCGGGGCCGTCACAAACCCGGATGACGGGATTGAAATGACTTCCCAGAATCTGGAAACACAATGATAAAAATACATGACAACCGAATCAAATTATGATAGTATGATAGAAGTTAAACGAGAAGTAAAACCAGGTCAAGGGGGTATTATCATGCATGGAGTAACTATATCGGAATTAATCGAGAAAATGAAGCTTAAAAACACCACGCCGGAGATTGACACGGACAAGATTGTGCTGACCCATCCGGACGTGAACCGTCCGGCCCTGCAGCTCACGGGTTTCTTTGACCATTTTGACAGGGAGCGGGTTCAAATCATCGGATACGTAGAGCAGGCATATATTAATACCATGGACCAGGAGCAGAAGCGCCGGATGTACGATAAGCTCACATCCAGCCAGATTCCCTGTCTGGTGTTCAGCCGCGACCAGGAGCCGGATGAAGACCTTCTGGAATTCTGTAATTACTATGGCGTTCCCTGCCTTGTGTCTGATAAGACCACCTCTGCCCTGATGGCAGAAATCATCCGCTGGCTTAACGTGAAGCTGGCTCCCTGTATCAGTATCCACGGCGTTCTGATTGACGTATTCGGCGAGGGTGTGCTGATTATGGGCGAGAGCGGCATCGGCAAGAGCGAGGCTGCCCTGGAACTGATTAAGCGGGGACACCGTCTGGTGACGGATGACGTGGTGGAGATACGCCGGGTCAGCGATGACACCCTGATTGGAAGCGCTCCTGACATCACCAAGCATTTTATCGAACTGCGCGGCATCGGCATCATTGATGTAAAGACCCTGTTCGGTGTGGAGAGCGTTAAGGATACCCAGTCCATTGACATGGTCATCAAGCTGGAGGACTGGAGCAAGGATAAGGAGTACGACAGACTGGGCCTGGAAGACCAGTACACGGAATTTTTGGGCAACCAGGTGGTCTGCCACACCATTCCCATCCGTCCGGGACGTAATCTGGCCATTATCGTGGAGTCCGCGGCTGTCAACTACCGCCAGAAGAAGATGGGCTACAATGCGGCCCAGGAGCTTTACAACCGGGTACAGGCCAATCTTGGAAAGGGCCAGTAAAATTAAGTCTTAAGCGAGGAATGTATTTTGAAGCTGGAACATATGTTGAAAGAGGTGCTTGTATCAGAGGGGGCGGCGTGCCGTTTCATGGAACCCATGAGCAGCCACACCACCTTCCGCATCGGGGGGCCGGCTGAAGCCTATGTGTGCCCCGGCAATGAAGAGGAGCTGGGAAAGGTTATCTGCCTGTGCAGGGAACATGGTATTCCCTGGAGAGTGCTGGGAAATGGAAGCAATCTCCTGGTCAGCGACAGGGGAATCGAGGGCGTGGTCATTGCGATGGAAGGAAACTGGTGCCATGCCGGGGCAGAGGGAAACCTTATACGTGCGGGGGCAGGTGAACTGCTGGCCCGTGTGGCCCGTGTGGCCCTGGAACACGGTCTGACCGGTATGGAATTTGCCGCAGGCATACCCGGCAGCGTCGGCGGCGCCCTGGTGATGAACGCGGGGGCCTATGGCTCTGAGATAAAGAATATCCTCAAATCAGCCAGGGTCATGACAAATGAGGGAGAGGTGCTGGAGCTTTCCCGTGATGAACTGGAACTGGGATACCGCACCAGCTGTATCCCCGACAGGGGATATACGGTGCTGGAGGCATCCTTTCATCTGGAACCGGGGGAACGGGCGGCTATTGAGGCCCGGATGAAGGAACTGGCGGCCAGACGGAGGGAGAAACAGCCTTTGGAATATCCCAGCGCAGGCAGCACCTTTAAACGTCCCCAGGGATATTTTGCTGGAAAGCTCATAGAGGATGCCGGTCTCAGGGGATATGGCATGGGCGGTGCCAGGGTATCGGAGAAGCACTGCGGTTTTGTGATCAACGGCGGAAACGCCACCGCGTCCGATGTCATGGCCCTGTGCGGACATATCAGAAAGACGGTGCTGGAACAATCCGGCGTGGAGCTTGAGATGGAAGTGAAGCGCTGGGGGGAATTCTGATTTGAAATGCTAATCTTACGCAACTGAGGAGGATGGATGAAGCTTGTGATTGTAACCGGAATGTCCGGGGCAGGCAAGACAATTGCACTGAAAATGCTGGAGGATTTGGGCTTTTACTGTGTGGATAACCTGCCCATATCCCTGGTGGATAAATTTGCCCAGCTGGCAGCGGCCGGCAGTGACATCAGCCAGGCCGCCCTGGGCATAGACATCCGCAGCGGCGAGGAACTGAGCCAGCTGGATGCTATTTTCAGGGGATGGAAGGAACTGGGGATGGATTACCAGATTCTGTTCCTGGATGCCAATGACGGGGTCCTGATTAAGCGGTACAAGGAAACCCGCCGCAGCCATCCCCTGGCCGGGACAGGCAGGCTGGACAAGGGAATTGAAAAGGAGAGGGTCAAGCTGGCCTTTCTCAAGAAGGATGCGGATTTCATCATTGACACCAGCAAGCTTCTTACCAGGGAGCTGCGGCAGGAACTGGAGAAAATATTCCTCAAACACCAGGAGTACTGCAACATGTTCGTCACAGTCCTCTCCTTTGGCTTTAAGTATGGGATTCCGGAGGATGCGGACCTGGTTTTCGACGTGCGTTTTCTGCCTAATCCCTACTATGTGGAGGAACTGCGCCCGCTGACAGGGGAGGATCAGTCTGTCCGGGATTATGTGATGCAGGGAGGCACCTGCGCGCAGTTTTTGGACAAGCTCTATGATATGATGGATTTCCTCCTGCCTAATTATATCAATGAAGGAAAGAACCAGCTGGTGGTGGCGGTGGGATGCACCGGAGGCAAGCACCGCTCCGTGACGGTTGCCAGGGCCCTTTGCGGCCACCTGACCGCCAAGGCCGAATACGGCATCAAAATAGAACACAGGGACATCGACAAAGACAATAAAAGGAAGTAGCGGACATGTCATTTTCTTCCAACGTAAAAGACGAGCTGTCCAGGCAGATGCCCGGGGCTCGCCACTGCCAGATAGCGGAAACAGCAGCTATCCTGAGTCTGTGCGGCAGGGTAAAGATATCGGCTTCAGACCGTTTTTGGATTGAAATCCATACGGAAAATGTGGCAGTTGCAAGAAAGTACTTTACATTATTGAAAAAAACATTTAATATAAGAACGGATGTCTCGATTCGCAGTGGAATGAATCACGGGCGGAGCAGGACATACATCGTAGCAGTCAGAGAACATGAGGAAGCCCTCAAGGTCCTGCAGGCAGTGAAGCTTATCAATACCCAGGGGGAAATTGGTGAAAACCTTTCCCTGATTCGGAATGTGGTTCTTCAGAATGCCTGCTGCAGACGGGCTTTCATACGTGGCGCCTTCCTGGCGGCCGGTTCCATCAGCGCCCCGGAGAAGTTCTACCACTTTGAAATCGTGTGTCCCACCGAGCCGAAGGCGGAACAGCTTAAAAACATCATTGCCACCTTTGATATCGAGGCCAAGATAGTGCCGAGGAAAAGGTACTATGTGGTCTATATCAAGGAGGGCAGTCAGATTGTGGACATCCTTAATGTGATGGAGGCTCCGGTATCCCTTATGGAGCTGGAGAATATCCGCATTGTCAAGGAGATGAGGGGCAGCGTAAACCGCCAGGTCAACTGCGAGACTGCCAATATCAATAAGACCGTGTCAGCTGCGGTAAAACAGATAGAGGACATCCGTTTCATCCAGTCTGTTGCCGGTCTTTCGGGTCTGCCTGAGAGTCTTCAGGAGATGGCCCGCATACGGCTGGAACGGCCGGAGGCGACCTTAAAGGAATTGGGGGAGGCCCTGGAACCGCCTGTGGGTAAATCGGGCGTGAACCACCGTTTGAGGAAATTAAGCCTTGTGGCTGAGGAACTGCGGCAGCAGTATCCAGACCGTAATACATCAAGTTTGCAATAGTTTTATCAAGTACGAATCAGTACGGGCACCTGAATGGCAGTCGGGATGCGGCCAGATTGGAACATGACCATTGGAACGTATCAGGGGCTGTGCACCATTCAAAGGAATGAGGAGGATTATTATGGTAAAGAAATTGATTACAGTTGAATTGGCATCAGGACTTGAGGCGAGACCGGCAGCTATGCTCGTGCAGGTGGCCAGTCAGTACGAAAGCGCGATTTACCTGGAAGCAGAGGCAAAGCGTGTGAATGCCAAGAGCATCATGGGAATGATGACTCTCTGTCTGACCGCAGGCGAATCCATTTTGGTGGAAGCCGACGGAAAGGACGAGGAAGCAGCTGTAACTGAAATTGAGAAGTATCTGAAAAACCAGTAACTACCAGTCCGTTTGTTTGGAGAGATAGATAACGGGAATCAGGCAGGACTTGCCTGGTTCTCTTTTCTTTTATCCGGATTTATGATAAACTGTTACTCGAATGATACCGCAAGGATAAGGAGAGAATAGGGAATGGCATTTACCCATTTGCACGTCCATACGGAATACAGCCTTCTGGACGGTTCCTGTAAAATCAAGGAGCTGACAGCCAGGGCAAAGGAGCTTGGCATGGACAGCATGGCTGTCACGGACCATGGTGTGATGTATGGAGTCATTGATTTTTATAAAGCTGCCAGGGAGGCCGGCATTAAGCCCATCCTGGGATGCGAGGTCTATGTGGCCCCGGGCTCCCGCTTTGACAGGGAAACGGTAAGCGGCGAGGACCGGTATTATCACCTGGTGCTGCTGGCAGAGAACAACAAGGGTTATGAAAACCTGATGAAAATTGTGTCCAAGGGGTTTGTGGACGGATTTTACTATAAACCCAGAGTGGACTACGAGGTGCTGCGGACCTACCGCGAGGGAATCATTGCCCTCAGCGCCTGTCTGGCAGGGGAGGTGCAGCGCTGCCTGACCAGAGGAATGTATGAGGAGGCGGTCAGGGCATCCGAAAGGTATGTGGACATATTCGGAAAGGACAACTTCTTCCTGGAGCTTCAGGACCACGGGCTGCCGGACCAAAGGTTAGTAAACCAGGGCCTTATGCGCATGAGCAGGGATACGGGCCTTAAGCTGGTGGCCACCAATGATATCCATTACACCTATGCCGAGGATGAGAAGGCCCATGATATCCTTCTGTGCATCCAGACCGGCAAGAAGGTGGCGGATGAGGACAGGATGCGCTACGAAGGGGGCCAGTACTACTGTAAGTCCGAGGAGGAAATGCGGGCCCTGTTCCCCTATGCGCCTGAGGCCATCGAAAATACCCATATGATAGCGGAGCGCTGCAATGTGGAGATTGAGTTCGGGATCACCAAGCTTCCGAAATATGAGGTGCCTGAGGGCTTTGACTCCTGGAGCTACTTAAACCATCTGTGCCGTGAGGGCTTTAAGACTCGTTACCCGGATGATGACGGCACACTGAGCAGCCGGCTGGACTATGAGCTGGATGTTATCCGCTCCATGGGATACGTGGATTATTTCCTGATAGTGTGGGATTTTATCAACTATGCCCGTTCCCAGGACATTATCGTGGGGCCTGGGCGGGGTTCCGCCGCCGGAAGCATTGTAAGCTACACACTGGGAATCACCAATATTGATCCGGTGCGTTATAATCTTCTCTTTGAGCGTTTCCTGAACCCGGAGCGCGTGTCCATGCCTGATATTGATATTGACTTTTGTTATGAGCGGCGCCAGGAGGTAATTGACTACGTGGTGCGCAAATACGGCAAGGACCAGGTGGTGCAGATTGTCACCTTCGGTACCCTGGCGGCCAAGGGTGTTGTCCGCGATGTGGGGCGTGTGCTGGATTTGCCCTATTCCCTGTGCGACACCATTGCCAAGATGATCCCGGGGGATCTGGGGATGACGCTGGATAAGGCTCTGACCATGAATCCGGATCTTAAGAAGGCATACAATGAGGATGAACAGGTCCATTATCTCATCGACATGTCCAGGCGTCTGGAGGGACTGCCCAGGCATACCTCCATGCATGCGGCCGGAGTGGTGATTGGCAGCCGGTCCATTGACGAGTTTGTGCCTCTGTCCAGGGCCTCTGACGGCACCATCACCACCCAGTTTACCATGACAACCATCGAGGAGCTGGGACTTCTCAAAATGGATTTTCTGGGGCTGCGGACCCTGACGGTTATCCAGAACGCGGTGCGGCTGGCTGAAAAGGACTACGGCATAACCATTGACATTGACCACATTGATTTTGACGATAAGAAGGTGCTTGAATCCATCGGAACAGGCAGGACCGAGGGCGTGTTCCAGCTGGAAAGCGCGGGGATGAAGAGCTTCATGAAGGAGCTTAAGGCGGAGAACCTGGAGGATATCATAGCAGGTATCTCCCTGTACCGTCCGGGCCCCATGGATTTTATACCCAAATATCTGAAGGGAAAGAACGACAGGGCTTCCATCACCTATGACTGTCCCCAGCTGGAGCCCATATTAAGCCCTACCTATGGCTGTATCGTGTACCAGGAGCAGGTGATGCAGATCGTGCGTGATTTGGCCGGATATACTATGGGACGAAGCGACCTGGTGCGCCGTGCCATGAGCAAGAAGAAAACGTCGGTCATGGAGAAGGAACGCCAGAACTTTGTCTACGGCAACCAGTCGGAAGGGGTTAAGGGCTGTGTGAACAACGGCATTGACGAGAAGACAGCAAACCACATCTACGATGAGATGATTGACTTTGCAAAATACGCTTTCAACAAGTCCCACGCAGCGGCTTACGCGGTGGTGTCTTACCAGACAGCCTATCTGAAATACTATTACCCCAGGGAGTTTATGGCGGCCCTCATGACATCGGTTATGGACAATGTAAGTAAATTTTCAGAGTATGTGCTGACCTGCCGCCGCATGATGGGCATTCCGGTGCTGCCGCCGGATATCAACGAGGGCGAGAGCGGCTTCTCCGTGTCAGGGGACGCTATCCGTTACGGCCTGTCCGCCATCAAGAGCGTGGGCAAACCTGTGACAGAGGTAATCCTGGCAGAGAGGGAGAGAAACGGTCCCTTCCGTTCCATGGAGGATTTCGTGGGGCGCATGAGCATGAAGGAAGTGAACAAGAGAACACTGGAAAATTTCATCAAGTCAGGCGCTCTGGATACCCTGCCCGGAACCAGACGGCAGAAGATGGCAGTGGCGCCCACCATGCTGGAGGAGAAGGCCAGGGAGAAAAAATCCATGTTTGAGGGACAGTTAAGCCTTTTCGACATTGCGGGTGAGGAAGACAGAAACGAATTCCAGATTACATTTCCGGATGTGGGGGAATACTCAAAGGATGAGCTTCTTGCCTTTGAGAAGGAAATACTGGGAGTCTACATCAGCGGCCATCCCCTGGATGACTATGAGGATACATGGAGGAGGAACATAACAGCCACCTCCGCCCAGTTCATCGTGGACGAGGAGACGGACGAGGCAGGGGTGGAGGACGGCTCCAGGGCTGTCATCGGCGGACTGGTGGCAGGCAAGACCGTAAAGACCACCAGGACCAACCAGCTCATGGCCTTCATAACGCTGGAAGACCTTCTGGGACCGGTGGAGGTCATAGTGTTCCCGAGGGATTACGAGGCCAACCGGGACCTTTTTACCGAGGATTCCAAGCTGTTCATCAGGGGAAGAGTGTCCATCGGAGACGATCCGGTGGGAAAGCTGGTGTGCGAGCAGGTGATTCCCTTTGACAGTGTACCCAAGGAGCTGTGGCTCCAGTTCCCGGATATGGAGACGTATCAAGCCGGGGAGCAGCGCCTTCTGACATCTCTGCGGTCCAGCGAGGGAAAGGACCGGGTGGTCATTTATCTCCAGAAGGAGAGGGCCAAGAAAGTCCTTCCGGCCAACTGGAATGTACAGGTCACGCCAGGGCTTTTGGAAGAGCTGGGAAAAGGACTTGGTGAAAAAAATGTCAAAGTCGTAGAAAAAGGTCTTGAAAAGCTGGGGAAAATGAATTAGAATAGCGTTGGATATAGATGAGAGAATGAATGATTGAGAGCGACGTCAGCACAGAAGTAATGGATGTGCTTAATACAAGGAGGTAAATTGCTATGGCAAAGGCAGTGAAAACCATTGGAGTACTTACCAGCGGAGGCGATGCGCCGGGAATGAACGCGGCTATTCGCGCGGTTGTAAGGACTGCTATCAATAAGGGCCTTAAGGTAAAGGGTATCATGCGTGGATACGCAGGCCTGCTGGAAGAGGAAATCGTGGACATGGAGTCCACCAGCGTGTCTGACATCATCAACCGCGGCGGCACTATCCTTTACACGGCAAGATGTAAGGAGTTCACCACAGCGGAAGGCCAGCAGAAGGGCGCTGACATCTGCCGCAAGCATGGCATTGACGGAATGGTGGTCATCGGAGGAGACGGTTCCTTCCGGGGCGCGGGAAAGCTGTCTGCCCTGGGCATCAATACAATCGGACTTCCGGGAACCATTGACCTGGATATTGCCTGTACCGATTATACCATTGGTTTTGACACGGCTGTCAACACGGCCATGGAAGCAATTGATAAGATTCGCGATACATCCACATCCCATGAGCGGTGCAGCATCGTGGAGGTTATGGGGCGCAACGCCGGATACATCGCACTGTGGTGCGGCATTGGAAACGGCGCGGAGGATATCCTTCTCCCGGAGCGCTATGACGGCAATGAGCAGGCTCTGATTAACCGGATTATCGACAACCGCAGACGGGGCAAGAAACACAACATTATCATCAACGCGGAGGGAATCGGCCATTCCGGTTCCATGGCAAAGCGCATTGAGGCTGCCACAGGCATTGAGACAAGAGCCACCATCCTGGGCCACATGCAGCGCGGCGGAACGCCTACCTGTAAGGACAGGGTATATGCCTCCATCATGGGCGCCAAGGCGGCAGAGCTTCTGGCCGTAGGCAAGAGCAATCGTCTGGTGGCCTATAAGCACGGTGAGTTTGTGGATTTCGATATCCAGGAAGCCCTGAATATGACAAAGGACATCCCGGAAGAGCAGTATGAGATAGCCAAGATGCTGATCCGCTAATCCGGTAGATGAGAACATAAACGACGATAGAATGGAAAGTCCGCCGCCTGTCACAGGCAGCGGACTTTTGTGGAGAGATGAGATGAAGGATACGACAGTGCTCTGCGGAGCCAACTCCTATGAACAAAAATATTATTTTAACCAGGATTTCAAATCCCTGCCACAGTCCATAAGGGACGAACTCCAGATCATGTGTGTGCTCTATACAGAGGATGTGGGCGGCGTGCTGACCATGGAATTTGACGAAAAAGGAAACCTGGAATTCAGGGTAACCTCAGAGGAAACGGATTATCTCTTTGACGAGATAGGAAGCGTCCTTAAAATCAAGCAGTACCAAGAAGAAAAAAAGGAAATGCTGGAAGCGCTGGAACTGTATTACAGGACATTTTTCCTGGGAGAGGACATAGATATAGAGGATGACGGGGAAGATTAGATGAAACTTAGGATTGGAAATACAGTTCTTGAGAATAATGTAATACTGGCGCCCATGGCGGGCGTCACGGACCTGCCCTTCCGGGTGCTGTGCCGGGAACAGGGAGCGGGCTGCGTGGTGACGGAGATGGTCAGCGCAAAGGCGGTTCTGTACAACAACCGAAACACCAGGGAGCTGCTGCAGATTGACCCGGACGAGCGCCCCGCCGCCGTGCAGCTCTTTGGCTCAGAACCGGATATTATGGCGGAGATTGCGGCCAGGCTGGAGGAAGGACCCTATGATTATATTGACGTGAACATGGGATGTCCTGTGCCGAAAATCGTCAACAACGGCGAGGGATCCGCGCTGATGAAGAACCCCGGACGGGCGAGGGAAGTGCTGGCAGCCATGGTGAAAGCGGTGAAAAAGCCTGTGACCGTGAAATTCCGCAAAGGATTTAACGACCTTTCTGTCAATGCGGTGGAATTTGCAAAGATGGCGGAAAGCTGCGGTGTCGCTGCAGTGGCTGTCCATGGACGCACCAGGGAGCAGTATTATTCCGGTAAGGCGGACTGGGACATCATCCGTCAGGTGAAGGAGGCGGTACGGATTCCTGTTATTGGAAACGGGGATATCTTTACGCCGGAGGATGCCGGGAGGATGCTTAAAGAGACAGGCTGCGACGGCATCATGGTGGCCAGGGGAGCCAAGGGCAATCCGTGGCTGTTCGGCCGGATTAACCACTATCTGGATACAGGGGAGGTCTTTCCGGGCCCGTCCATGGCTGAGATAAAGGCCATGATTCTGCGGCACGGCCGCATGCTGGTCCGGTTTAAGGGAGAAGGTGTTGCCATGCGGGAAATGAGAGGCCATATGGCCTGGTATACAAAAGGAATGCCCCACTCAGCCACGCTCAGGAATGAAATCAATCAGGTGGAGACATTGGAGGGGTTCGTGGAGCTTCTGGACAGGAAAATCCAATCTTGACAATGGACACATTTTCCTATATAATACTCAGAATGTGTGGACATTAAGAATGATACTCAAGTGAAATCAACATAAATTAAGAATTAAAGGAAGGAAGCAGGTAAGATGGCAGATAAGAAACATATTTTGACATATGCCGGACTCAAACAGTACGAAGATGAACTGCAGAATCTGAAAGTTGTCAAGAGAAAAGAAGTTGCGCAGAAGATTAAGGAAGCAAGAGAGCAGGGCGATTTGTCCGAGAATGCAGAGTATGATGCGGCCAAGGATGAGCAGAGGGACATTGAACTGCGTATCGAGGAACTGGAGAAACTTCTTAAGAACGCCGAGGTCGTGGTAGAGGATGAAATTGACCTGGATAAGATTAATATCGGATGTAAGGTAAAGCTTCTGGATGTGGAGTATGACGAGGAGATGGAGTTCTATATCGTTGGTTCCACCGAGGCCAACAGCCTGCAGAATAAGATAAGCAATGAATCACCGGTAGGCCGTGCCCTGATTGGCAAGGTTGTGGGTGACTGCGTAGACGTGGAGACCCAGGCAGGGGATATCCAGTATAAGGTGCTGGAAATCCAGAGGGTTTCATAAATCTAACACAAAGGAGTTAAGGACGTGGGAGAACAGCAAAAGGTTAAACAGGCAGATACAGATTTAAATCACGTGCTGAAGGCGCGCAGGGATAAGCTGGCGGAGCTTCAGGCGGCTGGAAAGGATCCTTTCCAGATTACAAAATATGATGTGACTGCCCACAGCATGGATATCAAGGATAACTATGAGCAGTGGGAGGGGAAGGAAGCAGCCATTGCCGGCCGTATGATGTTCAAACGCGTCATGGGTAAGGCTTCCTTCTGCAATGTACAGGATTTAAAAGGCAGCATTCAGGTCTATGTGGCAAGGGACAGCGTGGGTGAGGAGTCTTATAAGGATTTCAAGAAAATGGACATCGGCGATATCGTGGGGGTAAAGGGGAAGGCCTTTACCACCAAGACAGGTGAGATATCCATTCATGCCACGGAGGTAACCCTTCTTTCCAAGAGCCTTCAGGTGCTTCCTGAGAAATTCCATGGCCTGACGGATACGGATATGCGTTACCGTCAGCGTTACGTGGACCTGATCATGAACGCGGAGGTGAAGGATACCTTCATCAAGCGTTCCAGGATTCTGGCCGCTATCCGGAAATATCTGGGCGGAGAGGGCTTCATGGAAGTGGAGACTCCTATGCTGGTTTCCAACGCGGGAGGCGCTGCCGCAAGGCCCTTTGAGACCCATTTTAACGCCCTGGATGAGGATTTTAAGCTTCGCATATCCCTGGAGCTTTATCTGAAGAGGCTTATTGTAGGCGGACTTGAGAGGGTTTATGAGATTGGGCGTGTATTCCGCAACGAAGGCCTGGATACCAGGCATAACCCGGAGTTCACCCTGATGGAGCTGTATCAGGCGTATACGGATTACAACGGAATGATGGACCTGACCGAGAAGCTGTACCGTTTTGTGGCTCAGGAGGTACTGGGTACCACCACCATTACTTATAAGGGCGTGGAGATGGATTTAGGCAAGCCCTTTGCACGCATTACCATGGTGGACGCGGTTAAGAAGTATGCCGGAGTGGATTTTGACCAGATTCATACCCTGGAAGAGGCCAGAGCCATTGCCAAGGAAAAGGGAGTGGAGTTTGAGGGGCGTCATAAGAAGGGCGACATCCTGAACCTGTTCTTTGAGGAGTTTGCGGAGGAGCACCTGGTGCAGCCTACCTTTGTTCTGGACCATCCGGTGGAGATTTCTCCTCTGACCAAGAAAAAGCCGGGCAACCCGGACTACGTGGAGCGCTTTGAGTTCTTCATGAACGGCTGGGAGATGGCCAACGCCTACTCTGAAATCAATGACCCCATTGACCAGAGGGAGCGGTTTAGAGCCCAGGAAGAGCTTCTGGCCCAGGGCGATGAGGAAGCCAACCATACGGACGAGGACTTCTTGAATGCGCTGGAGGTAGGTATGCCTCCGACAGGAGGAATCGGATTCGGCATTGACCGTATGATCATGCTACTGACGGATTCACCGGCCATCAGGGATGTGCTGCTGTTCCCCACAATGAAGAGCTTGGATAAATAAACCTAGTGTTTATGCGGGGTTGAGGCATTTGAGTACGTCAAAGGACGCATTAAAAGACGCATTTTGACATAGTCATTTACATCAGTATGAAAGAGTACACAATCTGAAAAGAAAAAGATTCAATCAAATATGAACTACTAAGAGGACATTTTCTAAAGAAATTTAGAAGATGTCCTCTTTTTTGCGTTATGGAGAAAATACGTCATTTGTTATGAAGTCAAAGTGAAAGGAGCACAGCAATGAATGAATCAAAGAAGAAAGATAGATATGAGGATGCAAAAAAGTTTGTAAGATATTCAGATGGTGCAAAAATGTACAGTATGGGAATGACAAAATTTCAAGAAGTGGCTAAGGATGCCAAGGCTTGTTATAAA